>Ga0116231_10005732_pt1 | contig 24267 bp, 15 predicted proteins | sample S1TSphgellanicum_2_FD_89695 | JGI IMG/M metagenome (GOLD analysis project Ga0116231, IMG submission 89695) | Host-associated microbial communities from peat moss isolated from Minnesota, USA - S1T2_Fd - Sphagnum magellanicum MG | ecosystem: Host-associated > Plants > Peat moss > Unclassified...
AAAAACCCTAAACTCAAAAAAAAAAAAAACCCTTGAATTTGCGCCGTTCCCAGCAAACCCTAATTGGTGTTCAAGAAAAAAGGATGAATGAACTTTATGTGGGCTATTATGGATGAGATTCATCTCCTTCTGTCTGTTGCGCTTCAACGGCTCTCAAAGCCACCCCCGCGCTCTTCTTGCTTGAAATTCGCAGTTTCGTTCCTGTTTTCGATCGATCGATCGTTCCTGTCTCTTGTTGATTGATTGCTTCCTCGCTTCTGTTGATTGTTAGATCTTCACTACTGCCGTTGCATTGAGTTTTTTTTTTGGGATTTTTTGCCTTGGAAGAACTCTGCTCTTCTGGTTTTTCTTTCTTTTTTCTTTCGAAGTTGTGTTTTTTTGCAGGTGCGACAGAGATTCACGTAGCTACTAAGCTTCTATGGAGAGTAGAAGAGCTCAACATGCCATCTCCCCACAAGTAGTGCAGCAGGTTGTTGCTGCAGCAGCCGTGTCTCCTACTAAACAAGGTACCCACTGCCACCACCGCCCACCACCAACCATCACACTCAAAAATGTTTTCTTGACGTCTATAGTACACCACCATGCTCTCCAGAAAAAGGAAGGATTGTTGACAATGCTACACATTTGCAAATGGGGTTTTTCTCTTTTGCACAGACCTGTTTGGGAGTGGTAAGAAAGCTGGAGTTGTGAGAAATACTTCACGCAGAGCACTTGCAGACAAGACAAATGAGTCGCCATCTTCAGGACTTACTCCAATGATGGTTAAGGAAGGAGATCGAGTGGGCAGCTTCAAGGGCACACCTTACCCCAAGCTACATGAACTCCACAAAGCAACAGCAGGAGTGCCTGTAGCAGAAGATGTCTTGTGCTGCACTCAGGTTAGCTCAACAGTCATCAGACCCGTTGTCTTGTCTTCATCATCAGACTCCCTGATACGTTGCAGTATCAAGGGTTTAGGATTTATGCTTGAACCCTTATCAAGCTTCAGAATGAAATCTGGATCGTGATTATTGGATATGATTCCTAGTCTCCATGATGTTGGTTTAGGATGTAGGGTTTAGGCTTGAACCCTTATCAAGCTTCAGAAAGAAATCTAGATTGTGATTATTGCAATTGATTCCTAATATTTGTGGCATTGGTGATGATGTTTCTACAAATTCTCAGGTGCACACACTTCCGCACAAGCTTGAGATGGGTGAATCTGGTCTTCACAAAATGCCCTCTGAGTTCGGTACACCAGGGGAGCTTGCAGCACCCACTCCTGCCAACACACCTATCAATGTTCCTTCCAGCTTTGGACACACTGCATTTACTCCTTGTTTCATGATTGCTCGACCTGTCTTTGAGGACAAGATTGATGTGAGCATGTCACCAGGCCAAGAAGAAGAAGAAGAAGAAGAACTGAATGCAAACAGTAAAACCAATGCAGGTTTCCCTGCTGGGAGTAGTTGTGTCCAGTGCATGGAGACATGTGTACGGGCAGAAAATAAAGCAGAGGAAGGAGAGACCTTGCCTCTTGACACAGCTGCTGCAATGCCACCTTCAACAAAGGAGGAGAAGGATAGGTCCTGCTTGACTGAGCCAAATGCACTTGATATTAATGTTGTTCAGCATCTGGAGAAGGTAAAAGACCTTCTTACAGCACTTTTGATCCCAAAGCTTATGGTCATCAATCTCTTTCAATGAGCATTTTTGATAGAGCTTGCATCATTCCCAGAGATGCAACTGCTCAGTATGCTCAGTGCAGATTGTGCTTAGATTTCCACCATCCGAATGTGCAATTGTTGTCAGGAAAAATCCTGTGAAACTTGGTTTTTGCAAGAAGAGTTTTCACCCATTTGCTAATAATAGCTCACCAAAAGTTCTTGTGTGGTTTTGGACAATTTGCAGGTAATTTGGAAGTTGGAGAAGAGCCCATCACTATCCAATGTAAGTGATGTGAGCACAGTGACCTCAACCTCATCTGATTGGATGCGCAGAGATGTTGAAGTTGGGAAACATGTGGATGAGGATGATGAGGATGATGTCTCTGAGTGCTCTGTTGTCGTCAATGTCAGTTCACCACGCCTGGAGGAAAGACATGATGCTCCCTCCAAGTTTTCCGTGGCTGACAACAGGACAGAGTATTCTCTGCAGCATATGAACAGTACTCAAAAGGCCAAGAGCTACCAAGAAGAGGGTCTTGGAGAGTATGACTATTACCTGGAAGATGATGAAGATGAGTATGAAGATGTTGAACTGGATGTAGAGTGCAATGAGCTCTGTGATGCAATCAGCCAATTCACAATGAAAGAGAATGATGGTGCTGGGGGGCTTCCAGTAAGTACTGGCCAGCATATCCGCTTCAGTTACAACAGTGATGATGAGATAGAGGCTCTAATTGTGGATGCTGAGCCTCCTCATCAGCAGGGTAAGCTTCTTCTAGACTGCAGCAAGATTATCTTTTCTTCCTTCACACACAAGCAAAAAAATGCTCTATACTTCTTTAATCTTTTTTGACATGTTTAGCAGGGTTTTAACTTGTGAGCACATCAGCAACAATTACTGATATTGTCTCTATCTTCTTCATGAAGGTCCAGATTCTCCAACAGCATTGCGCCTCAAAGGATTACCGACTCCAAAAGGGAAGCACCTGAGATTCAATGAAGAAGACATTGGCAGCCCATCAGTATGAGTAGGATGAAGTTGATATTGTAAACAGTTTTGCAGCCTTATGTTTGATTATAGAGTTCAGTCCTCGCTGAGCCACTACTACTACTACTACTACTACTACTACTACTACTACTACTAATACATAAAATTTTCTTCAAAGAATTTTCCATCAGTCCCTCCAATTTCAGTTCCTGTCATTGGTAACCAGTTAATTTCCTTGAGGCGCTATTCACATCAGCCAAGACAAACACTGGCCAAAGAGATGGTTTAATGTGAGAGGTAGAATTTATGAAGAAACACGCTTTTTGCAACAACAGAGCATTTGAAAGCTTGCTGCAAAGTATTGAAAGTCATCTTCTAAATCTAATCTGCCATTAACAACTTGTTAAGCAGTTTATTGATGGTGGGATATAAGTAGTTTCCAAGCAAAATCTCCTACTTCCCTTTCTCATCCAAGTCTTCAGCTGACCAGTATATTCTGCAACTAAATTAAATTATATGGTGTTTGTTGGGAGCTATTGCTAAGCAGAGAAAGTGGGAAGGGAGTTGTAAAGCACTTGTCTCTGAACAAAGAAAACAAAAGATTGAAACCTAAATAATAAATCTGAAGTTTCCAACATCTCACAATTTATGGGTAGAATTTTTTTATAAATATTATGGCTTTTTACAACTATATATATAACTACTGTAAACTGTGAAAGGATACTAATAAACCCTAAACCTGAAAACCCTTCCAAAAGAAGTGAAAAAATAGTTGCGCTTACCCCCTCCAACTTATAACCTTTTTGCCTCAAGTTGTAGGATAAAGATGAAGCAGCATTAGCTCACACCCTAAAATTTCATTATCTTGCAACCCTTCACACTTCACTTCACACTTCACCAAATTGGGTTTTGCACACATGAGCACCTCCATTATCAGTGTAACTATTGCCAACGCTAAGAGCGATCGTTGTTCGCCTCTAAAATCCATTAAGATATTGTGACGAAATCCTGCAAAACATTTAGTTGAAACTTTGTTGAAGCCAAGATCTATGGTGGCAACATAAATTGCCAAGACAATCAAAGATAAGAAGGGGAAAAAATTTCCTTGAAAAGGAATGTAAACTTTGTTGTTCGTTTTTGCATGCATTGTTTAGAAAGGTAACATGTTTTGGGAGAGGATTTATGAGCACAACAAAAACCATCAAGCTTCTTATGCATAGATACAAAGCTCATAGGGAGCTTTGGAGTTGAAACTTTCTAAAAATTGAGGTGCAAATTGTGAAAACATCTTGCATAAGGCGCTAGAGTTCTACAAGGTGAAACATCCAAAGGGTTAGAACATTGCCTTCATACATTGTTGGTCGGTATTGAAAAAAATCTTGCAATAGGCCAATGTGCACTAACTGTAAAAATCACGCCCTTGAAGTGGAAGTGGAGCATCTCACTTGCATTAGATGTTGACGTAAATGAAGTTGAATTTGTTAAAATGCCAATAATTTTGAGTTTTGCACTAAACATCTACAAGGCACAAGAACTACCCAGAAAACTTGTAGATGGCCAAAAAATAAAAATGTGCAATGAAAGTTTATGTTTGAATCACAACCGACATCATTGAAACAACATTGAAGAAAGTAAACATCCTATAGGAGTGGGTGGATGGTTTCTTGACAATGTCCATAGATGACTTGGTTTTACAAGAAACCTGAAAATATTTCAAGTTGCAAATGTAAAAAAAGCTTTCAAAGCTCAAAACGCAATTATAAATTGTCATAACATTGGAGATAGTTTCATTGATTATCATTAGAGTTTCATTGTAACCCTTTTGTTGAAATTTTCAAATGACACTAAATTATTCTCCATATTGTAGCAATTATGTTAATCACTCAACAAACTATTAATAAATAACATGGAACATTGACAAATTACTATGAATAGTCTACATCAATATCAATAAACTTGTCTTGTGATTTACTACTAGTTAGTAGGTGTTTTTTTAAATTGTTCTTATTATAAAAGCTATTTGGCTAAGCTTCACTATTAGATTGGCTAGTTTTTTATTTTGTTGTTGTTGTTGCAACATTATTTTCTTCTTCACAATTGGATTGTAATAATTGATGATCACATTACTTTGTTGATGTACGTTTTACATGATCTTGCATGTAATGTGTGCATTATGTTTTGCTCTATATTTCCAATAGGGTATGGGCCCACACACCCTTGGTGCTACAATATTGTTATTTTATTTTATTTTTATTCTTAATGAAAGGATTGATAGAGTAGAATAGAATGATGTTAACAAGTGGAGGAATTACAACAAAGGACAACCAAACTAGTTAAAATGTGATGAATAAAAAAAATTACTAAAGATATTTTTTCTTTCTAGAAGTTTCATATTATGATTGTGTTGAAATCCAAGAAGTTGTGGTAGATAATCAATGGTGTAGATAAGAAAAATGATGCAGAAAACAAAGACGAGTGGGATGTTCATGATGTTAATGCATGCATGTATACTACACAAGCTACTAACATAAACCATTTGCAACAACTAGTTAATTTCACAACATTTGTACAACATTTGCTCAGATGTGGGTTAAGATGATTGATGTACATGAGCAAAATGTTACTAAGAACATGCATGTTTTGCAAACAAATTGTACCATCTTAGAATGAAACAAAATGATAACATTTCAAGCTATATGAAAAAGATAAAGTTGATAGTTAAACATTTAAATGATTTAGGAAAGAAGGTGAACAAGTCATTGGTTATGACAAAAATAAACTTTGTATTTCTTCCTAATTATGAAAAAATGTTTGATGCATGGGACAATGTTCTTACAACAAAGAAGATGTTTAATAACCTTCAAGCAAGGTTGTTAAAGAAATAAGCCATGAGAAAAATAAGAGGACTCATTGAGGATGTTGTTGATCAAACATTCTTCATAACACAGAGGAAAGATGGGTAGAAGAAGTAATGGAATCGGATTGATGAAAGAGCAAAAGAAAGAAAGAGCGAATTATTGAGTTGAAGAAAAGAATTACATGTCACAAGTGTAGGTTGATAGGTCATTGGGAACATGATAGGGGCTACAACCCTTTAACATGACAAACTTGGTCATGTCAATGTGGATACAATCAAGATGATGGGGAAGACCGAAATACTATGTATTTGATTTTAACATCGATTCTCAAGTTTTGCGAAGCTTGTGCAATGGGAAAAAATGATTGTGTTACATTTCCCATCAATGAAGAATGCAAGAGATCTAAAGTGCCTAGTGAGTTCTATCATGCTTCTGTGTGCATAATGAATGTGTTATATCTAGGAGGAGAAAAACACTTTGTGTTTTTCAAAGATGACCATGATAATTATAGAGTCTTACAATGTATCAAATAAAAGAGCAAAGTTTTTTTTTTAAAAAACAACTAATTGTTAATCCTAAAAAAGAGATAGGCAATGATGTCAAAAGACGAAGAAGTGACAGAGGAGGTGAATTCATGAGTGTAGAGGTTAAAATATTTGTGCAAGAAAAATAAATTGAGCAAGAATTATTTGTGCTTTACACACCATAACAAAATGGTGTGGTAGAAAGAAATAATTAAACACTCATGGAGAACATTAAGTGTATGTTTCATGCCAAAAGCTTTAGTCCTAAATTTTGTGTAGAAGTTATTAATATTCCCACCTACATCTTAGAGAGAACATGGAATAGGGTCTTGAGTGGTAAGAATCCATTAAAAACATGGTTAGGGGAAAAACTTGATATTAATCATATGAGAGTTTTTAGGAGCATAACATATGTTCACATTCCAAAAAAGTTATGGGAAAAACTTGATTCCAAAAGTCAAAAATACATATTTCTAAAATAATCAAGAATAAAAAACTTGCAAGTTGTGGGATTTTGACAAAAACCAAGTGGTTGTGAACCAAAATGTATTATTCAATGAAAAAGGAAACCTCACAACTTCAACATGCAAAATCAACATTTCACCAAGTATAGCCATAAGCCACAATTATTTCATTGGTTTTGACAATCAGAAGAAGACACATCTAGAGGAGTGAGTTTGATTGAAGTTTCGAATGGAGAAGCTACATTGCCATGAGGTGAAGATAAGGAGGAAGGTGAAGTTCATGCAAACATTTTAAAATTCAATCAATTAGCATGTAGAAATACTTGATGTGCATGTTGATGTTTCAAATGAACATGCAAAAGTATCATGACAACATGTAGAAGTTGCAACTAGGGTATAAAGACTACCATGTTCATTTGGTGAATGGGTCAATACCCATCTTGTATTTGTAAGAAACAAATGCAAAATAAGTTAACAAATGAACTATCATTCCTTTACGAGATGAACCAACACATTTTGAAGAAGCCATGATGTCACCACAATGATTGAAATGGCAACAAGCCGTGGAGGAAGAATAAGTTTTTTTACACAATAATGAAACATGGAGATTGATGGACTTACTAGAAGGGGAACAAACATTGAAATGCAAGTGGGTTTTCAAAATAAAACCTAAAGCAAATGGGACTATTGATCAATACAAGGTGAAGTCGGTGGCAAAAGGATGTTCTTAGAAGTACGGGACTGGCTATTAAGAGACATATGCACTTGTTAAATTTAATTCCATCAAGATAGTGTTTTCCATTGCCACAACTAAAGATCTTGACATGACACAATTTGACATAAAAACAACATTCCTACATGGTAAGCTTATAAAATAAATCTTTCTGGATTGGCCACATGGTTTCTAAAGAAGGGAGAAGAAAGCAAGGTTTATAGACTTCTAAAAAGTTTATATGGACTTTGGCAAGTGTTTAGGGCTTGGAACATAAACTTTGATGATTTTCTTGTTTAGTATGATTTTCATCCCAACATTGCAAACTCGTGTTTCCACTTTCATAGTGCACCACCCACATTAATCACCACAATATTTATGGATGATCGCTTAAGTTGTTCCTTGACCAAACATGTTATTTGGGTCCAAATTTTGTAAGGTGTACCACTAAGGACAAAAAGGACCAAGTCTTTAATGGAGTCCTTTTTTGTCCAATATTTTGGTCCCCATCAATATTAATGAATCAAAATCTATCAAATATTTTATAAGTACCATATTTTGGACCATTATATTATAGATTTCATCAAATTCATCCATTTCGTGTCTTTACATGGTCAAATAGGACTATGTAAAATAGTGCAAAAAAAGGTGACACCGTGACAATATTTTGGTATTCCTTAAAGAATTTGGACCCATTTTGAAAATCATTACCAAATTTGGGTTGGTTGAAGCACACATTGTTACAACTCCAACAAACCTCAATGTTCATTTGAGTGTTTCACATGAAGATGATGATGAGCAAGAAAAATTCTTTCCATACCGACAAGTGGTAGGAAGCTTTATGTTCGTGATGATCGATACTTGTCCTGACATTGCCTACACAATTATCATGGTGGGAAATTTTTCCTAGAAGCCTAAGCAAATCCATTACACTTTAGTGAAGAGGATTTTGAAAATATTTGAAGGGAACAACATTAGGTTTATTCACAAAAAAAGAAAAAAAATGAGTTGACATTTTTTGCAAATGATGACTATGCTAGAGATTTCAATGATTGAAGGTCTAGAAGTGGGTGTTTCTTGATGTTTAACCATGAAACTATTTCATGGGTTAGTAGGAAACAACTTTGTATTACATGATTTATCACAAAATTTAAATACATAATAGTGTGCCTAACAGCCAAAAAAGTTGTGTGAACGTGTTATTTAGTGGTATATATTGGTCACACTTAGGATTAACCCACAGCTTTTTACAATGACGATCAAACTGTTATTCAACTAATATTTAATTTAGAGTTTCATAAAAGGACCAAAGACATAGATGTGCAATATTGCATGTTGTAGGATTTTCATGGGTGAAGCAAGATTCGCATGGTGTATATGAATGTGACTATGGTAAATATCTTTACAAAGCTTCTCACATCTTATAAGCTCATATGTTTTTGAAACATGTTTGGTTTGACATCCACTTCACTCAAAAAAGTTGATTAAAGTTTTATAATGATTATTCATTAATTTTGTTTGCTAGAAAAGCACACAAATAACTAGTGAATGAGAGTGTTGAAATTTTAGTGAATGAGAGTGTTGAAATTTTAGAGTGACATTGGATTATTCTCCATATTCTAGTAATTTGATTAATCACTCAACATACTATTAGTAAATGAGATGGAACAATGGCAAATTAATATGAGTAGTCTACATCAATATTGATAAACTTGTCTTGTGATTCATTGTTAGTTAGTAAGTGTTTTTTAAAAAATTGTTCTTGTTGTAAAAACTACTTGGCCAATCTTCATAATTAGGGTGGTTGATTTTATGTTTTGTTGTTGTTGTTGCAGCAATATTTTCTTCTTCACAATTGCATTGTAATAAATGATGATCACATTACTATATTAATTTGTGTTTTACATGATCTTGTGTGTGTGTATTCTATTTTTTTTAAAAAATCCAATACCTTTGACTACTATAATCCACACAAACAAGACAATAGATGAAACTTCCATCATAAATAACAATGTGGATTCAGAATTGTTAGACACAATTAATCGAATTGAAGAACATCCAATTGATATCACTAATGTTTGATCAATGTTCATATGAACATTATTTTTTTTGTTGAATACATCGTGGTCAAAATGGTTTTCCAATTTCATCTTTCTATTGTTGAATCTCTTTCTATGATGATTCCATTTAGTTCAACGTCATCAATTCACACCAATGCTCCAAACAAAAATGCTAAAAGTCTAGAGAAAGGTGCCATTCATGCATGATTAAAAGTTTGTGCATAATCAAATTTGTAGAGAAAAAGTTCATCATGAGATTTTCGAGGGAATTTATTGAAGGAAATGAAAAATTAGGAGAGATGACATTTCGGCCTTTTTGCTAAGAAGATTAATGGGGGAGATAATGTGAATTTAAGGCCGACTACACACCATGACCTTCACAATGGCCTACACATGGATGATGTAATGTTCTTTATTAATGCAACAAATTTATTCCATGGCATCACAACACATAAATTGAATTTTATTTTGACAATTGTGCAAATCGTAAACCCATCCAATCTTAATCACAAGAAAAAACTCATTCCCTCACAAGGTACTTGCTACTAAGGTCTAGTCTCAAATTCTTCTTTTGTTTCTCAAAATGAAAACCCATTAATTTATATCACCTTTTTTATGCTAGCAATCCATTATTGAAAAAACATATTTCACATTGAAAAAAAAAAATGTTTTCCCAAGTTTTTTTTCAAATTGTCATAGATTAAACCGATATATTCACTTGAAATATGAAGAAGATTTCTTTAGCTTATAAATAACATGATGGTGAATCTAGTGGAACACATTTACATAACCATTAAATTACAATGGAACTCTAGATATTACCGGATGTGGAAAAATAAATATCACAATTGCAAAAGTTGTTATGGGTTGTTTATTGTCATAAACAAAATATGACAAGATGAGTTCACCAATGCACCATCCATTAGAAACCCTTTGGTGAAAACATAATTAGGTGGATTGTTTAGATTATCATAGTTGTAATTTTTTTGGGATTATAAATGAACTTAAAATGTAAATCATATCAAACATTAAAATTCTCATTTTTTTTCATTATCCATGTTGCAATATATTTAATGAAAATCTTATTAAAATTTATGGATGAGTTTTAAGAAAGATTGGACTCATTGTGGACTTTTGAAATGATGACACTATGTTTAAGACATATAGAAAATGAAAAATATGAACTCAAAAAAAAAGTCATAGTAATATCAAAATTAAAATTAAAAAATAGGCCACCATTAACTGAATAATTTAATTGTAAAATGTATTGAAAATTTTCCAATATATATATTTTTTCATATTTAAAATTTTAATTCGTCGTGATTTTTGTCATTTTTTACAGTTGATATTCCATTTCACATTGAAATCTTTAAATTTTTCTCTAAATTTCTTGTCCAATCACATGAATTTAGACATTAGGATACTTGTTATCGGATTCGAACTGATAACCCATAGGAACAAATTTTGAGACTATTGTATCTACCATTTTCACCAAGCAAGTGTGTTCATTATTGAACTTGAACCGATAACCCATAGGAGCAAATTTTAAGTCTATTGTGTTTACCATTTTCACTAAGTAAGTTTAAGGAAGCAAAGCATAGAGCAAAGACATAATCTTTTTGTTCTATTTTATTTTTACCAATTTTTTTATAGACATTCCTTACTTGTTGAATGATTTTTTAGATCAACATCTTTTTTAAAGTTAGAATACTTAAGAGCTACCATGTTTGGCCTAATAGAATGGCCATTTCTATTATTAGGGATTTCTATAATTTCAACATATGGTTCTCAATATCCTCCTCTTGGACTTTTGACATTTGTATTTTTGTGCCTTCTAGCAGCTATTGAATTCATCAATTATTGATCTGTAATCCTATTCACATGAGTGTCATTATCAAATTAGTAAACACCATTTAGGGTGTCCCAACAACTCCAGTGGTTGCTGTTGGTAGTCCAAAACTCTAATTGAAATTCTTTCCTATCGAGATTCCACCTTATCCACGACCCAAATTTGTTGTATATCCAATTAGTACTCCACCTTTGACAACATTCGTGTTAGGTGCAACAACCATTTCCACTCTTATGGTTGTTATGACAACATTAGGTGATTGAATAACCTCTGTTGCAACAATTTGTTTCTAGATTTCAGCAATTGCTATTTATAAGGTGGTCTATTAATATTTGTGAACAAAACCATATGGAATAATTATAAGGTTTAAAGCTTGATAATTACTTTAAATGTAGGAATTGTAATTAGTGTAAAATGTGGATTCTTCAAAACGTCAAACATGAGCCACCTAACCATGCTTTTACCTCCTTTTATGATTGAGTTGTGGAATACCACAATTGAGATACCAAGGAACCTTGGTAAATCATCACGTAAATCCTCCTAATTCCTCTTTCTCCTACTTAGGGAACTAGTAACTATTTATGTAAGTGTGTATAGTATCATAGATAAGTAATGTAAGTGTACTATGTAGATAGGTAAGTTTTCAAGGCACTTGGTGGTTACAAGGTAAGTAGTTGCATGTGGAGATTTTATGCATAGTTAACTAGGGTGGTTCACTATGGGATAGGAACATACTAGGTACAATAGCATGTGGTTTTTTTATTATCAATAGTTCACAAGACATATGTGATGTAAACTTTGTGGTTTCATCCATGACTTCATGTTTATTGTGACACATATTACATTAATTTTGCAATTTGATATTAGTTTGACATTTGTGCAACTTGATGTCAAACTGTATTAGTGTAACATATTTCACAATAAACATCATATATATATATATATATATTCGACATTGTGATCGATGAAACCACAAAATTTACCTCACACATATGTCATGAGCCATGGCCTATTGGTGTAAGAAAGCCACATTTTGTTATAGTGACATAACCACAAAAATAAAAGTTTCCTATCCACACACTATCCATCATGCATGGTGTGTTGGTGAATGTTGGTTCACTCTAGCTGGTAAGAGCCAAACCAAATTCCAGATGATTTTGGACTAGAGTCAACTAATACACATGCACAAGATGGATGGATGTTGTATACATAGGAAAGATTTCCTATTGTATTCATGTCCCATAACCAAGTAGAGTGATTAACTATGTACAAACTATCCACATGCATCTACTTACCTAGTAGGCACCAAGAGACTTAACTAATTTCCAACTTTCATAGTACATAGTTACCAATTATAATTCCTACCTACCTACCCATTTACATAGGTAGTTCAATGAGGGTGTTTAACCCCTCCTCTTGTGGGTACTGGTTCACATAATTGATCACTCCATGCTTTGATAGAGCTTGCTTGGGCTCATCCTTTGCCAAACTTACCATTATACTAGTAAAGTCACCCTGTCTTAACCCTCTCTTTGGGCCTCCTTTCACTCTCTATATCCCCTCTTTGAATGAGGTCTGCAAAGTAATGAAGTTTTATTAAATCTGGGTATGAAATGCTGAAACTCAGCATTTAATGCACAAGGTTTAAGGTAATTATAGTAGTTGTACAGGTAGGAGCAGTGAAAATATATGCAGCAGCAGCAGTGGAGGCGCTCAGGTAAAAAGGGGTCAAAACAGGATGTAACTCAATTTACCACAAAACAAAATTGTGCATTTCTGAGTTTCAACCCCGCCAGCCGCCCTTGAAGGCTAATGTACTTTTTTGCAGGTCTTTTTTTTCGTGAATCTCACTTGGTTTTGGACCAAACTCAGGGTTCTGGTGCTGTGTTTTGTGTGTATAGGTCAGTGGTACAGATGTTCTGGCATGTGTTCTTTTGAAGCTGATAGCCTGATGATGATGCACACAGTCATCACCAAAGAAAGGTGTCACTTGTCAATATCCTTCAAGGAAACATTACCCACCTTGTTGCTAGTTTGACTCCTTATTATACTACTCCCAAAAAGTTCTAGTTTGTCACCTTCACTTCTTCCCAAAAGCTTTTGTCTTTTATAGCTTGTCACAAATTGTGATTTCATCAGATGGCGCCTTTCTTGGGCCTTTTGGCCCACAAAAATTTGGCAACTCTTTTGTGTGGTCCTCAAGAGGGACCATCCGATACAATCAGAATCCATAAGATCTATGTGTATAACATCCATGGCTAACGACTAGCCTCATGGCCTATAGATGAATTGAACCCACTACACCCCATGACTTGCAAGCTCTCAATAAGTTGAAATAGGTTAGGTTTGGGAGTTTTGATGCTTTTTTGGGTTTAGGAGAAATTTTTCGTACAAGACCCACCAAAAGCAAAGCATGGAGGTTTGTGGGTCATTTGAATGAAGATGGTAAACATCCCTTAATGAACATTGTTTGGTGCAAAAAAGTGGTCAAAAATATTTTCAACCATGTTCATAGGATTAATTTTTTCTAATATTTAAATTTATGTTGCTGGTTTTGAATTTGCCCTAAGACAACAAAACATGTCAAAATAAAATAAGTAACATATGTTTTTTCTAGAGCGTGCAAAACATGAAAATTAATGCAATGCAATTCAACATAGAACCATGCAAGGTGCAAAAAGACAAGCTCAAAAATACACCAAACAAAGCTTGTTTAATGAATAATTAACATCCCATCAAGTCAAGTTACACGCTTGGGTGAGGATGGGGAACTATGAATTGCAAAATGCCCATATGTAAAAGTTTTGTGCACTAGTTAATACCAAGGTAGACTTTGGTGCGACGATCTTGTGTTTAAATAAAAACAGAAAGAACAGTGATGTCACATTTAGCATTTCTCAGTGATGTCATGAGCTGATGTCAAGATAGAGCTTCTTAGTGATGTCATGTGAACCTTTCTTCCTCGGAACCAAAGTTTTGCACAAATTTAGAAATGGTACACCAAATTTACACAAAGTTTTACACAAATTTACACTCTCCAGTGTTTTTTGTTTTCAGTTTTCATGTTTTGCAGCATCATATTAGTGATCAATTAACTTAGTAACAAGTTTTTTTAGAAACCTGTCAAAACTGTAAAAAATTGGCCAGAAACTGCACCAATACTTTAAAAAACTATGTCAAAATATGGAATAATTTCTCACTCATTTTTTATCTTTTCTTTTTTTATCAACACTACAGCGCTCTAAACCTCAACCTGACTTAGTTGTTGTGGGTTTGGACCCAGAAGTGTATAGATCTGATCATATATATATATCTGCCATATTCTGCTGCTGACAGTTCCTGTGATAAATCTCTGTCTCAAAGTGCTATTTTGGATTTCTATGAGTTTCTATGTATATATATGATATAAAACTTATAAGAGCATCTCCAGCTGTGCTCAGTATATGAACATGCAAAAATAATTTTCACATCCAAGTTTTGTTGTATACTTTTTGGCAACCCCACCCATAAAACTGAAATGGGGACAGCAAATAGGTGAGAGGATTACTAATAGCAAACCACCTGGACCAATTATTATGAAGGGGCCATATCAGAAACACTAAGCCAGCAGTCAGATCACATTTATTACACTCTTTAACCAGCCACTGCAAAGTGTGCAATTTGGCTCAGCCAAACCAACATGTTTTAACTTTTCTTCATCCAATTTTACTGTGCACGATCACGTACTGAGCACCCTTGGACATGCTCTGAAAATATGAAAACACTTTGAATACAAATTTTGGGGTTGTTTAGAGTGTTCCCAACATGAGGGACCCCGCAAGGTTTGACTGATATCGGTGCATATGTGTGGTACATATATCATCATTTTTGCATCCAAAACATCTCCTCATAGAATCATTTTCTTGAGGGGACACCTGACTTATTATTACATTTGATTATATCCGCAAGATTGCAATTCAAAGTCATTGGGAATATAAGTGGTTACTATGTACGATAAGGTAAGAAGAAGTGCGGTGTTACTACTAGGTGTGTAGATACATGTGGATGGTTTGTAGGTTTAGGGTTTAGGGTAGCTAACCACCATGGTTAGCTGCATGCGGGGATGGTTTGTTGGGCCAAATGTTTTGCTGTCCATAGACCATCCATCCTGCATGTTGTGATGGTTCACTCTGGCCCAGCCTTATAGCATATAGGGTTATGAGATCTGATTTCTAGGTTTTATAAAATCACTTGGGAAGCTTATGAGGCAAAGCAAAGCTTTCCCTACTATACCTATTGTTAGTTTATTAACTAGTTGTGGGGTGGTCATCCAATGTGTGTGCGCGCATGTGTGTGTGTGTTTTTTGAGGGTGTGATGGCTTCATTGATTTGCCCATCTCCCAATAAATCCACTCAACCTATGGACACTCCCAAAATAAAATATTTCCAAGCCTTTCTCTTTGCTCTAGGTATATAGGTTACTAAGGTAGTATTTTGGGCAAAAGATATGGGATAAAGTGTGAAGCTATGGGGAAGAGCTTGTGGAACACATATAGAACATAGGGGAATGTTGACCATGCCACCCTCCCACCAAGGAAAAAGGATTCGCCTTCCTAGTTGCAAATTGAGCCATCTCATTGCATGCTTGAAAGCTGTATTTTTAAAAGATTGGTGTTGAGGGTACCTATTGTAACTTCTATTAATTAGTTGGGGGTTTGCACCCAAAGTTTATGTATTTCTTTATTTTCTTTTTCCTTGCAAAGGAGCCACTTTGATTGTCCCATCACTAAGTTTTTAAAATATTGGCCATCCCCCAAAATAAAAGTGCAAAGGTGTTTCCATTTGGCCCACCTTTATAGTTTATATATATGAAAGTTTAGTTTTGGGTAAAACAAATGGAACAAAAGTGTTATTGGGACATCTAGGGGGAATTCATTGGGAACTCAATGAGAATATCATGGGAACAAAAAAAACTCAAATAAGTGTTGATGACCAAGGTTAATCCATGACAATGTGAGTGAATCAAGGAATTGTCTTAGGATTCAACCAAATTGTGATAAGTGTGAAACAATGCATGAGTGTTATGCATTCCCAAATGAGAATCACTTTGAAGTTGTAATTTTGTGAGATTTTTGAATTTTTGAAAACATCTTGAAGCATAAATATTGAAAGTAAGTCCATTTAAATTTATGACAAAAGAGAGTGATTGAAAATCACATTAGTTTCTAGTCAAACTTTGTCACCAAAATAAAAGAAAAGCTTAGGAGTTGAATTTTTGGAGTCTTTTTATTGTTCCCAATGTGTTTTGACTATGTTCCCATCAAGTTCTCAACATTCCCAATGTGTTCCTCAAGATGTTCTAGTAACACAACATTTTTATCTCAAAGTTGTCTTCTTTTGAGTTGTATAGGTGGGCAAAATGGGAGGTACTTTATATACAAACTTGCAAAATAAAATTTATTATTTTGAGAAGCCTCCAAAGTTTTATTATTTTTATTCTATGATGGGTCAATCAAAATGGTTCATTTAAAAAATATTGAATTGGTGAACACCCCCAAATACCTTACATCCCAACATGTTTTCAATTGAAGTTATGAAATAACTTTTCTATCATTCTTGTTGGAGGTTGTTTTTCCACCTAGAAAAAAATATGTCGTACATTTCAAAGGCCAAAATGACAAATAAAAATAAAAGGAGCACATTCCAAACCCAATAATTAAAAATTGAACACCTCCAATACATAAATATTTTTTTACCATCTATCAATGATAAAAATCAATACCATATATTTATAAGGTAGGTTTGACACCACACCCTTAGATAATCTATTAAAAATGGTGCCAAATTGCCATTAGGTTTAAAAAGTTGTTTTTTTTTTAGGGTTCACCTTTCAACTACCCAAACCATGAACTAGGACACATAAAAACTTGGACACACAAAATCTAAAGTGCAGAAGATTAAGCATACAAGAATAATGAAATGCACAAGGTACAAAGTATGTAATACATACCATCATGATTCTAAAGGATTATGACTATCGTGAATGTTCAACTATTACCATACTTGTGATTAGAATTTTGGAGGTCATTACTTTTAAGATTAGGAAGACAACACCCAAGGACTCAAAAAGGAAAGGCAAAAATCATATTTGCTTAATGTCATAACAAACATTGGAATTGGGTTTTCAACTGTGAAGTTGTATAAGGATGGTTGATGTGTTTGTGTGTAAGATATTCCAATTATTGCCTTATATTTTAAATTGGAATGGTTTCATAAATGTGTTACGCATAGATGTTTTTACCTTAATTTATTGTTTCAAGATGTTTGACCACTCAATATTGATATGATGTTTTGAATGTCCACCTTTTCTCAAAACATTGAATATAGGTTTAACTTAACAACAACTTACTAAACTATTTCTAAGCCATTTAACTATAAAGGAAGATTAAGCACAAGATCAAGTTTTAGTTCTATGTGTGAAATTAGTACCAAAATCAAAATACATGTTATTGAAAAAAAAACCTAGATTAGAACTAGGGTTAACCAATAGTTAAATTAGCAGCTATTCCAATACGGGGCTAGGAAGAATTAACTTAACATGGTCTTATTTTCAAAAATTAGAATTGAAACTTTAAAAATTAAAAATAAATTTTTTTAAAAAAAAATTTATTTGTGAAACCAAAATTGAAAGATTTTTAAATTTGTTTTTGAACCAAAACCCAAGGCTTTTCATAAAAGTAAAGAATTGTCCAACACTTGATTTAGAATCTACATGGAAATTTTTAGTTGCCCATTAAAAGTTCCTTATGAGTCCTAAGCCACCAAAGAGCAATTTTATTTTATTTTTTCAATTTTATGATTTTCAATTTTATGATGTTGTTCAAGTGGCAATAATCCATAAGTATGTTTAGCTAAATCTGGTGATTTTTGAAATATAAAAATATAAAATCTTAATCAGCCTTTCATATTATAGGCAAGTGTGAAAAAAATTGGAAAAAAAAATCTTTTTTTTTCTTGGCATTTTTTTTAAAAAACAGAAAATTTGTAACAAAATGTTATTTTTTGAAAAAGAAATTTCACAAAATGACAAAACTTACCACAAAAAAAAATCACTTGCCAAAGAGAGAGATATGAATATATGTACACAATAATATTTTGATATAACTACTGAGATACCAAAAGCAAAAAAGGTAGAGAACTTTTTCTACTTGTGATGATTAAATGTGGAGGTGAAGGAAGCAAAAAGCTTGAAAAGCTAGGGATTGCTAAATGGATGAAAGAACCTTGGGTAGTGAGACAAAAAAATTATTAGTTGGTTGTGTTGTTTATTTAGCATATCTGACGAGTTAAATAACATTTTTGAGGCAAGAAAATTAACAGAGCATTATCCAAAGATTATATCCTTGCAAAGTTCACCCTTGCCTTAACCTACTCCAAAAGGAATGCTAAAGGTGGTGAAACTTGGGCAAGCTTAAGAAAACAAAGCACCCAACAAAGGGGGAAAGGAAGAACAAAGGGAAAGGTCCCAAGTCCGAGTTAAAAGCACAAAAACTCATAATGGGTCACAAAGGGGCAAAGGAACCCCCACCAATGGCAAGGAGCATATCATAGTATCAAAAGAGAAAAGAGAAATCTAAAAATGTTGTAAACCTATAACAAGTTTCATTTGCAACAACGACATGCCTCAAAATAGAATTGGCATGTGTTCTTGGCAAGGCTACCAACACTATTTACCTATAGAATGCACATAGAACTGTCAAAAGAGGGCCATTGATGCCTTTTGTTGGCCATGTCATGCTAGCAAATCGATGAAAAAAGTCGTTTGCATGTTGGTGTAGGCACCCAAAAACCTCTATGGCAAGGGGAAGGAATGTGTTTGTTGGTTGTTGATCTTGATAAAGTCTTTCATTTGCCTTAGCCACCATCATCACAACCACCTTGCGAAATGAAGTAGCTCAAAAAATCAAATATATTTAAATAGGATCAATGATGAACATGTTAACCAAGGTGTGAATGCAATTTGTTAATAACACAATGTCAACTTGTCGACGAGAAGACTAAAGGGAAGGTGGTGGAAGGACATGGATTTGCTCAATGCAAAACATAAAATCATGCATCTCTCGCAATGGGCAAAGGCATTTCAACCCACATTGTGGGATGCAGTTCATTCCTCACCATGGGAACAATGAAAAAGGTGAATCCTTCATTAATTAAAGGTTGGCCACAAATGCAATGAATCACCCAAAGGGCTAAAAGATGGGGGAGGCCAACTTGGTGTCCAAAGCATAGGAAAAACATCACAGGCTAGACAAAAAGGTGGAATGATTGGGCAAACAAAAAACTAAACACCCACCCATGGCCCATGTAAAACTTTAAGCATGCGTGGTGTGAGTTAAAAACCATTTTAGAGATGATGTTGGAGAAAGAATGGTCATGCAATATATCTTAAATGTTTTCCTACAATCGACCTAAACCACTTTCAACAAACTACATGAAAGGAGAAATGTATGCCACTACATTTGAGGGAAGGAGTTTTCATGCTAACCTCAAATGGGCTTAAAAGGTGAACATATTAAAGTTGTTAGCACCTATTGCCTCAAATAAGAAAGATTGATGATAAGATAGGAATCAAATAACAATGATAGATGCACTAATAAGTATATAGTTGCCCAAATAAGACGTTGGTGCAATGAATTTTATGGAAATGCAATTGATCCCTTAGGAGAGATGGGGAAAGAGATTTGTTGATGCATTAAGGGGGCTTGCGGGCAATCCAATGAGCTAGGGCCCAAGAGTTTTCCAAACACCTACATGAGGGTTAAGTTGAAGAAGGCAAGTTGGTGCCAAAAGATTGAGAATGGGGGGGGAACAATGCAGGAGATAGAAGGTCTTTTGGGTAACACACAAGTAATCGAAAGCGCCTCTACATGTGAGCATCCTCATCTACCACATCTTCCAAGAAAAAAATAGGAAAAATAAACAAAAAGCCCAAAACCCTTATGTTGTCCGATGGGCAAGAGAAATAGTGGGAAAAGAAAAACCAAAGGTGGACCAGAAGGTAACCAAGTTGAACACTTGTGGGGTTAGACCATAAACCCCATAGAAACCAATTAAGAAACAAAATGGTTAAAAGCAAGATGAATGATGGGGGCTAGGCCAATGATGTGGGCGTTGTTTGCAAAGGAAGGGAAAATACAAGAAGGAAAAACCCCACTAAACATCATAGTGCATGAAAATGGGCTAGTGCAAAAAAAGGTCGAATGAATGGATTACCTTAACATGTGCCTTCCAAAGAATGGATGATTGACAAATATCCCAAAAGGGAATTATGGTTGAAGAAAAGGGGAACTTATGGGCATAGAAAGACCAAACAAAAGGGAAAACTTGAGACAATTAGCCTCCTACCACACAAAGCTCTTGAAAGATGGCTTTCCTATAAATGGTGTTGAGGCATTTGCAACATCCATTTATAGCACCACCCAATTGGGGTGGACATTTAAAACAATTCAAACACCATGAACCATTACTTCACACCCCCCCTTCATTATCACACCAAATTGATGAAATGACAAATGAATGCAGAAAATATCACAAAATTACATGCATAAAGTTCTACTCACTAACCAGTATAAGACTTCACCCGCTATAATCAATCGAATGCCTCCATAAGGCTTGGCCAAAGCCAAAAACATAATAGTGCCGAAAATTTAAGCAATGGACCTTGGGATATGACCTACAACAACATGGGAACTCACCTAAAAAAGTTGTGGGAAGTTGTTGGCTCAATCTTCAAGGTCAAAAAGGTCTTGCAAATGTTAAAAAACATACCCAAAAAACTACCAATTGAAAGATGTGGCAACCAAATGAAAGTTAACCTGAAGGAATCCAAAGAAATTTTCAAATTCGAATCGGATTGGGAAAATGAAAGTTGACCGAAAGGAATCCAAAGAAAATTTCAAATTCGAATTGGATTGGGAATCCAACAAGGAGTCCTAATAAGGGGAGAACAATCTAAAGGGTGAAATACTTGCAAAACACTAATGGTTTTAAAGGAGGTTGGGGCCAAGGCAAGGGGGGCAAGAACCTTAATGGCACAAACATATTCCCCAAAATGTTTTAAGGTGAAACTCCATCTAAAACAATGTGGTGGGGTGAAACCAAAATTGAAGGGGTGCTTCAAGAAATGGAGTTTGCCAAGGGGGCTCAAATTAAGGAAAGAGTTGTTGCAAGTGCTTTGGCCTAAAGAACATGCTTTGCCTAAAGCTCCTCCTAATCGCATGTTAAAAATTGTTGTAAACATTCCTTAATCTCCTTATGACCAATTACACCACCACGAGGGGGAAAAAGAAGACACCATTGTGAGAACTACAAAAAGATGTCAAGCAAACACATCAAAAAGGTTATAGGCCAAATAATCAAGGGGAAGATGGAAAGAGAACTAAACCTTTTGCCTCAAAATTGAAGGTATGCACATATACAAATGGGGATGAAGAAGACCCAAATGGAAGCCTCTAAGGGGGTTCAAAGTTGAAACCCAAGCTTTGAAGGTGGGGGGGAAAGGGCAAGAAAAAAACATTCAAACATCGCATGAAATTGAACATGCCCAGTTCTTTTCCCAATAATCTTATTAGTGTTGTTTTCAATTTGTCCTCCATGGGTTTCTTAATTTTTATCAACTATTCCATATGTTGTTCTTACAATTGTTTAAATTTTATTTTGAAAATTGTGCAATCTCTTGTGGAAAAGTTCATATCTCATTTGCATATGGTTCAAATCCTTCACACATCCTTATACATATTGGTTACATTTTGAAATCCTTAAGGATGAATTGAAGTGTGACAAATAAAACCAAATGACAAAAACAAATGCAAACAAGAAGCAAGAAATGTAATGCATGAATGTCATGTATCAAATTGGATGAAAAACGATTAACATCCTCATTTATGGTGAAAATATTAACTATTTTTTAAAATGCAAGTTTTTTTTTTTGAAAAATTAATTATTCAACATTGGGGTGTTGAATCTATTATTGCACTATTATATATAATAAAAGTCACATTGTATCCCACATTAATGGAAAATTATGAGATGAAATTGATATACAAGAAGCATGACAAAAAATATTTAAATGTTTTTTTTATTCTTGGAACAAAAAACTCACAAGTTGAATTCTCAATTGTCTAATCATCAATTGCTTTAAATATTTCATTGTGGGGTTTGCAAAGGGATGTATAGAATTCCCTATAACATTGAGGTTCTTCATGCTTTAATTTTTTTTTGCTTTAAGCAACAAACTAATCAAGGATTGTTTTTAAGCTATTAGAAGCTAAATTGCATTTTTTGTTTCATTAGGTGACAAGGCCTATGTTAATTAATTGCAAAATTTGTGGATAGGGCTAGTTCATGTTTGACATTTGGAAGGTTTATGGTTTTGGTGGCGTAGTTTTCCTTGGATGAGGGTTGATGTCATTAGAAAAAACATGATCTAGGATTAAGGTTTTCATCAAAGAGCACTTGGACATTGTTGATGTTGTCATAACATAGGCCATCTCTTCATATGATTTGTTACCATTACTATTGGTTTATGTGGTTGATGTGAAGTAATGGAGGGATTTTTTTTGCTTGAGCTTATTCCTTGGACAATGTTTGCAAATTATTGATGAAAAAAAGTGACATTTGTTTTTGATGTGTACTCCATGTCAATGCCTACAACTATTGTTATGATTACACACACAAAACATAAGATGAAAATATCTTGAATGGTACACCATGTTTAAACACAAGAGGTCATTCACTTATAGTGAAAATAAGAATCCAAGCTTACCATTTTCACACATAAAAATGAAAAGCCTAACACTATGAACAAAACACATAAAAACTTGCACACAACAATAACGTGTGTTGGATTCTCAAGTGATTTGAGATCACACAAATTGGGATTATATCCCATTCATAAATTATCCTAAATCCCATTCACATTTGAACTAGTTTGAAATAAAAACCTAAATAATGAAATTAACCCAATTTATCCCTAATTAATTAAAACTTCACCGAACAATTAAACTAACACATTTGACATCTTGTGGGAACACAAATTGGAGCTTTTTCCAAATACTTGTAGTTGCCATTGCTTGGTCTTTTAATTTCCAAAAAGTTTGTCATGTAATTTTCAATTGAAAAGCACAATAACTAGGTCATTCACTTCATTCTCTATATTACCAAATTGGCGTTGTTCTAAAAAATATTGGAACCATATTGGTGACCATTCATAAAGTAAAAATACTATTAAAGTCTTTAACTACAAAAACTACTAAAAGATTTGGGAAGAAAAAGGAATATGTATTTGCATTTTGCATGCTCCATCACACTTCCTCCTGCAATAGTTTGTAGTCCAAAGTTGCGAAGGTAAAGATTTTCACATTGCTCCTTGTCATTGGTCTTCATGATGCACTATAAAGTGTACAATCCTTTTCACATTCAAACCATAATTCAAATACAAAATCATTCCTATTAATCAAAAGCATTGATCTTGTGTACCAACTTCCATTAAAAAATAAATTAACTTTAGCTATAGAATAGAAAGTGGATGCACTTAAGAAAGATGCAAGGTTGAAGAAAGGCAATGATGTTAATTCATAAAGTAGTAGGGAAGAGTAACTACAAATCTTCAAAATATTGAAGGGGGGAGGCAATGGAGGTGATGTTAAGCGATTACTTATCAACATTGATGAGACAAAAAACAAATGGCACATTGAAAACAAATGGAAACAAACCCATGTCAAATCAGTATGTGTATGCAAGCTCCTACCAAATCTAACAAACATAAAATTATTCATAGATTCACCATGCCCTACAAATTAAGGTTTCAGAAAATAGTTCATAACTTTCTAATTTCTTGGACATGGTGAATGAAACACAAATAGGTCTTGAGTTGGATGAGATGACTTTGACCCCTATGTGATGTTTTCCCATTTGCCCAAATGGGCGAAAAGATGGCTATGCAACTTAAAAGTGGCATTTGAAAGTCCATAAAATGATTTTTTTTTCAATTTCAACAATTTTCAAATCATAGTTATGACATTCTTGGTGCGAGAATGTTATGGAAGCCCAAAGAAGCAAGAATTTTAAAGAATTTTATAGATCAACCAGTGTAATTTGGTAAACATTCGCGGGTAAAGAATGTTATG
>Ga0116231_10005733_pt1 | contig 24264 bp, 18 predicted proteins | sample S1TSphgellanicum_2_FD_89695 | JGI IMG/M metagenome (GOLD analysis project Ga0116231, IMG submission 89695) | Host-associated microbial communities from peat moss isolated from Minnesota, USA - S1T2_Fd - Sphagnum magellanicum MG | ecosystem: Host-associated > Plants > Peat moss > Unclassified...
CTACGTATTTGCTTCTTTTTTTATCTTTTTTTTTTGGGATGACGTCTGGCCAGCAGCTCCGGGGAGCATTCACAACAACCGTGCAGGAGGAGAGGTTGCTTCCGGTCCGAAGTAAATAACGGCGGGGGGGGGCACGGGTGCATTATGCACCGGGTTCACACTAGTTGCAGATTATACCAAGTTTGGTTTTAAATTGTGAGTATAATTCTCTGTTGAAGAGAAAAAATTACACTTCAAAGTTTCAGTTAAAACAAAGGAGACAAGTTTAAAGAAAGATTTCTGTTCCATATTTTTGCCTTCAGATTTCAAAATGAGTATTTAAAGGCTTTCGATGCCAATGTGGATACCTATTCACAGCTCACTTTGTCCTCTAAGATTATGTGCTCTTAATAGTCTGTCTTTTTCTTGTCTTCCTCAACCCTCCTCTTTTCTTGTTTGGGTTTTCTTTTTCTTTTTCCTTTCATTTGTCTCTCATTTTGTCTTCTTTCTTCTATGTTTCATTTGTCTTTTCTTTCTCTTTTAGGTGTTGTTCAGCTAGGAAATCTAGCATTTTGGTTAAGTTTTCCTGTTTTGGTCATGATGCTGGCAGTAACTGAGCACATTGGTTAATGGATGACATCAATCTACACCTGTGAGTCAATGAAGTCAGTGGGCAAGTTATGATGGCTCAACAAGACCATGCATGTTGCTCTTGCAAAATTCTAGACATTTGTGTGACTGTTGCTGTTGTTTAAACACTCCTTACTTTTGGTTTTGTAATCTGCTTCAGGTTGAGGTTCTCCCTTTCCTGTTTGCTAATGTGGTCAGATCTAAAATCTGTCACCTATTGAGTCAGCAGTGAAATCTATTAGGTTGATTTCAATTGAAACATTGGTGTGAAGAAATTCTCAGTGTGGATGTAATATTTCAAATAACTCTTTGACAACATCGGCAATTGAAATCAGAAGTCAGCTATATGCGGAAATATCAATCACTTTGGTTTGCATGTGACTCTGGTAACTGTTGACCCTTAATATACTACAACAGATGAAGTTGCAAGTGCCCAACTAGAAACACTTGGAATATCTGGTCTAACCACTATTTACATTCAGTGTAGCTCTTTCTGAGACTTTTAAAAACATAGTTGTCCAATTGGATGATTTTAGAGGCATATCCTTGTGATGCAGTAACTCACATTTGCAGAATCTGATATTCCAATTCTCCACGCTTATGTGGTGCAGGACCTATGGGTCTGGTTGTACTAGACATGCATGCACAAGTGATAATCTCACCTCGGCAGGCTTGCTTTGCAGAATTTGTACTGATAACACACTACCCCTTCTCTACGCAGTGGACTGTGGAATATTAGAAAGTTGTTACATGTCTTCATGTTTCCCAACCTTGTCACAATGCTAGTTATTTGACTAACTATGGTGAGCAGCATTAGTGGAAAGAAGTGTAACCACTAGGAAAAATTGGAGCCTAGGGTTGATTAGCCAAGTTTGTTAATTGTAACAAAAATAACAGGGAGCAAAAGACAACACATCCCCATCATAACTGTAAACAATGAAAACACAATGTTGAATCATCAAGAACCTTGTTTACACCTCAACAATTTCATAAATTGTATGCTTGAATAAGCTCCTGACATTCTAATTTCTAAAGCACAAATTAGGGATCGGATTGCTTTGAGTTCACTCTCATGAGCTATCACTGCTTCTATGTTGATTTCATCAACCAACTTCAAACCATAATATCTCGCACAATTAGACCAGAATCTCAATTCTGCCAGGAATAGGAGGTGTTGCACAATGACGAGAACCTAGAAAAAATAGACACATAACATATCGACAATCCTACCCACTAATAACATTCGCTCATGGTACGACAGAAGCTTTTACAACAGGTAATACCCAGCTAACTGTAACTGCAACAACAATCAAGAAAGTATATACATTTGCAGAAACAATAAACTTGGTTTCTCTTGAAGTTCCCATTCTTCAGAAGTTTCGTTCTTTCACACCAGATAGATGTCAACCCACACTCAAAAATAACAAACCTAAATTACACAAAATCACCAAACAAGCTTTCAAACTCCCTATGGCCTTTCATCATTTCCCTTGTGCCTCTACTGTGATCTTCTAGCATTTCTCCTAACAAACAATTCTAATTCGGTGCACAACGGAATGAAGAAAATGGAAGAACTACTTGTCAAGATCCTCTCTTCAACAAGACATAGGAAAAATGATCTTAAATTCTACACTGTCATCTTCAAGATTCCACAGAGTGTGTACTTAGCTGCATCCATGGCTCCTTAAAAAGTCAAGCGCACTCCACAATAAGTCCCGAGCGGATCAATTGCAAACGGCATTTCACACATTTGATATAAAATAGAACCATCGAAATTCCATCACCAAATCTGAACATCTAATAATCTCGGCAAACAAACAATTTTTTTTTTGGAACTATCCCAAATATCTCCCGCATCATAACTGGGAATCGTTGCACATAGCTGCCCAACACCTCAATCGTGCATGATGAAAGACAAAAAGGTGGCAAACACCTTCAGCGTAGCTGCAGTAGATAGTTCACACTCAAAGTGAAGGCCTCAGCCCTAAATCCATGTCACAATTTATCTAAACAAATCCAAAGAAGGGCTCTAAGGTGAAAACACCCAACAGCATTCTCAAGCCCTACCACCAAACACCCCATTAGTGCAGGGTAAGGCCAACCATTAAACGCTTGATATCAAGACACCATGCACCCAAATGCCCACAAACAAAAACCCGGATTCAAAAAATAGTTGTGCTTAGTATTTCAAGTGGAGGTGGTCAAAATAGTTTTTTTGGTGTCCAATTTTGGGTGTAAATTTGTGTTGTTTTGAAAATTAATCGTTGCCTTGTTTTAATTTGTTGTTTGTTAGTATATTTCACATATGGCCATTTCAAAGTTGATAATGTGTAGGGAATGGTGGGGGAACAAACACCCAAAAGGGGTTTTCTTTTTTGGAGGGGTTTGAAAAGACAATGAGAGGATCAAGAGTCTTGTCAAGGGGTGTAAGGTGAGTACTCAAGCAGGGCTAATGTTTGTTGAAGAGGGTTGCAATGTTGAGTTAAACAAGGGGATTTGAACAAACAAAAGAAAAATCTAAAACTATGTTAAGGTTGAATTATTAAACATAGTAACAAACTAGAAATCCTAAGAATTGAAACATTTATAAGCATCCTAAAGGGCACAAAGTTCAAATTCCCTTCAAATTTGGACACATTTAAGTCCTTCCAAAAACAAACAATGAACATTCACAAGTGCAAAGTGAAATACAACTCAAATTTCACAATAACTTCTTAATGATTTATGAAAACATTTAGAAAAGTTTGAAATGAATCTAATAAACATCAAGTACCGAAAAGCATGTAAAAAAATGTAGCATGTGATTATGTTGCTTAATGAACTTTTGAAAGCTCTTCAAATTTTTTCAATGACATGTTATGGGGATTTTTTAACATACATGTTCACATAATTCTAGTGACAAGAAATTTTGAAGAACTAGTATATGAGAAATTTTGCATAATCTTTTGTATGGTTGTCTTTCAACAATTCCAAAGACAATTTCAAAGACAACTACCTCACTCCTTTTCCTTACCCACCAACATGGATATGAAAAAACATGAAAAAACATTTTTCATGTTTGTGCTATTTATATTAATTTAAATTAAGTTTGACATTGACACAAATAATGATGAACTACTAAAAACCATATGAAAATATAAGTAAAGAAATTGGAAAGTGAGCTCCAAGATCTTTTAAAACTTTTAATTTCAAGTGTAGTAGTTTTGAAAGCAAATATATAGGATCAAGAAGCATCAATCAAGGTCAAAGTAAAAGTTGGAGAGGAACTAGAACCAGATTCTAATGTCAAGGTCAAGATTGTGGATTTGTTGAAGTTGGAAGGTGGAAAGGAGTAAGGAATTGCAACCACATATAGACTTTACAATGTTGAATACAAAAAATTCTTGTTTTATCATCGGATACAAAAATCAATAATTCCAAACTATGGGGCATCAAGTTCAAAGAGAGGGAGGTTTCTAAGGGTTGGAGCCTTGTGAATGTTGAAATACATTCCAACAACCTACATAACAACAAGTGATGTCAACTTAATGTAAGAGGATTTTGAAAAAAATTACAATATAATCAAATCCATTTCCCTATTAGAATCACATGTTTCATGTTAACCTAATTTAACATATTTTTTTAGTCTTGGTTTGGTCACAAGAGATGGAAGGTTGTACCCCTTGTAAGGTCAAAAACCACATTTCCTACTTGTTGGAAGCTCAAACTAGGAAGTAAGGGATAGCCATGATTCCAAAAGTGCCTTGCATGTGAAGAAGTGGTGCGCTAGAACAACTAACAACAAACAAGGAAAATGTCCAACTTGTATCACAACCACACACAAGGCAACCAAGGCCAATACAACTCTTGCAAAAAATGGAAGAAGGAAATGGACATATCAACCTTTAAGAGAAGCCATGGAAATGGTGGAAAAGGGAATAACCACAATGAGAATAACATCAATATCTTCCCTTGCAAATCATTTGAATGATTGAATGATGAACAAAAAAGTTTGGTCTAACAGATTGTTGATGGTGGAGGAAGATGCTACCATAACCAATTGGGTATCGGTAATGCAAGAGGTCAAATTGTTTGTCACCCCATAACAAATGAAATTGAAAGTGTCAAAACTCATTCAAACCAAACCTACTCCATTAAATGGATTCGCTTGGGAATAATGAATGGTTTCGGTTCAAACACTACCACTTTAAAATTCATTATTTATTAATCAAAAGGTCTTGAGGTTTACAAAGCCCAAAGGTTGACTAACATCACCTACTAAACATTTTACAACAACTTGTAAATTTCATATAACATGCACAATTACATGGAAAATTGCATATGGAACAATGATGGGATTAGAATTCAAATGGGCAAGTAGAATGGAGTTAAGATGTTAGCCAAACAAGGATCCCAACAAATATGCAACATGATTCCAAAGTTTAGAAAGTGGATAACAGTGAATTGTGTTTTGAACATAGATGGACGGTTATACTAATGTTCCACATATTAAGAGGAGATAGATTACGTAACAACTACATCATGAACTATAAACCAAGTAGGTTGATAGCTATATGACAATGCAAAAAAAAAACCCAATAATTTCATTCATGCTCAAAGAATATTTGTCATTCTTCAAGAGGTCAATTGTTGGGGGCATATATCAAGTTAATCATCATTTCTTAGTCTTAGATTGGCATGGGTCGCATATCACATTAAAAGCTATAGTGTAAGCACAACAATTTGGTTAAATATGATTATATTACTTAATCATACCTTTCGCGCTCTACAACCCTTAGATGTCCCATGTTTTAAGTCATCCAAAACTGGATTCAAAGAAAAGGAATGAATACATGGCAAAGAATAATTATGTTGAATCAAACAAGATCACCATAGCTAGTTGGGTAGGCAAGGCATTGGGTCAATTTTTGATATAGAGGTACATCACATCAAGGTTTAAAGCTACTAGAATTTGACCCTTACACCTTAGAGCCATGGATGAAAAGAGCAAACCTAATGAAATGTACATAGCAGAACTAGACAATCATGCATCATACCAAGAGCAAGAGGACTCAAAGGATTCAAACGAAAATAAAGCGCGATAGGAGGATGGGCCTATTGTCACACAACTTTTTAATATAGCAAAAACATATGAAATTGTAGAGCTTGAGTTTCCAACTAAATATTGACATTAATCAAATTATGTGAAGAGATACAATTTAAACGAAAACTATAAAAGAGATTAAGGAAGTGAAGCGCATAGCTAATTTATAAACTATAATTGAGCAAACAACTTATAGGTCAAGTGACAAACGTAAACTAAAGCAAAGAGGAACATGAACAACAATTAAAAACCAAGAGCAAGAGGAGCATGAACAATAGCTAGAAGAACAAAGGCAAGAAAAAACATGTGTAGCAACTAGGAACCAAGGTGAAGAAAGACATGAATAGCAACTAAGAGCAAGAGAAGCATGAACAGTAGCTAGGAACTAAGAGCAACAGCAACTTGTGTAGCAACTACAAACCAAGGCAAAAAGGAGGATGATTAATAGCTACAAATGTGAGCACCATGAGCAACACCACCTGTTGGGGTTGGTGGATGGGATGGCCACCACCACAACAACAAAACTTAGTGGTGGCAATCCTCACCATGCATACCATTACTTTTCAATGAACCCTTAAGCCTTCCACTACCATAGATAGGCATTTCATTTGAATAGGAACATTCTAACTACTGATGTGTTATGAACAGGATTTCAAATGTTGTATCATCTGGCTATTGATTTTGCTTGTCCAATCCTAAGGTGCAAAGTGTCTAGTAAACTGGCTGCAAGGTGTTTAGAGAGGTTTTTTTCAGTGATAGACCCCCCCCTGCTTTGGGGGTGGGGGGGCTTAACTTCTTATTGCATGAGTCGATTTTGAGAATTTTGAGTGATGTTCACATGTCAAGCTACACCATTTTTTTAGGGGCCATGGTTATCTCAGTAAGGACCAAGGATCAAATGCCATCTTCGCCACTATGTGTATTGTCGTCAGCCTATCTACCTTGGCACAAATTTTTGATGAAACCCTACCAATCACAAATAAATCAAAGCACCCAGAAAAGGGGGAATACAAAGAACAAAATGAAAGGACCCATGTCCAAGAAGACAAAATAACCACCTAGGAAGCTGAACCACAAAGGCGAATAAGTTGCATTTGAAATGACCAATGATGGTTATTTTCAACAAAACCGATATTGCATATATCCAAGAGAAATTAGCCTACACATCTGTTTGGGTCCTCTTATAAAACAATGTAAATCTGCTACTGCAGTTACAGTTCTCCATCCATATATCAAAACAGTTGTTATGATTGAACCTGAATCAAGCTAGCCATGATGGAGAGGGTGTACAACTCTGGAGGAAATATTACCATTCGCGTAAATATATTTCACTAAATCACCAGTACAGAGTGACTAGCAATGAGCATACTGCGTTTTTCTACCATCTTAAAACAAAATGACACAGAATGTGGTGCAAATTTACATGGTGCAAAATTTACCATTTGTTTGTTGAACAATCATCCAACAATCATATACATAGAACATGAAATTCGACCTGCCCCACTGTTACACAAATTCACCTTCAAATCTGAATACTCATACCTAAACACTGACAACCTGCTTGAAAAATTAACCCTGAAAACAACCCTATATTTTCTACCACTCATTCTTGTGTGCACAACAGACTATCAATGATATGATAATGTCCATCAAATACTTTGAACCCAACTAAATAGAAGGAGCCTTACTTATCTACTATAGAAGCCAGCTTCACTAGTGGACAATTTTAACTTCTTGCTGCATTACATTCTGCTCTGTTCCATAGCTCACAGTAGACTGTTGAACCAAATGTTCTCTTCTTCCAGTACCAACTTCTGTTGAAGATCAGACTTTGACTTAGTTAAATGGACAGATCAGATTTTCCACTCTTTTCATAAAACCATTTCACTATCTTTGTGTTGCCTTGTTTCAAGGTGATAAGTTCACCAATCATTAGCTGACTTTATACCCTTCTCACTCAGTAAAATTTGCGATTTTGCCAAATCAGATCCACCGTCATCCAGCACCTTAGTTGCCATGTGTTGCACTATTCACCTGAGCAGATTGGGACTAGATTCTGTTTCAATATAACTCATCTGGTGACATATTCTTGCACCAAACCTTGTAACCACATTTCACCTATTACCAGCATTGTACCTTCTTCTGCAATACAATAACAGAACCATCAGATCTCTAACTCAGCATTTGTCTCCAACTCAGCTCAACAGCAACCCACATACTAGGAATTATAGAAACATACAACATTCAAAACACTCCACAGACAGCAAATTCATTCAGCCTGATTGAGATTAGCAATCAAGAAACACACAAAATAGTAAACCACAGAGACAAGTACTCAAACAGACAAAAACTGAAACTTTCAGTAGACTTACTAATAATCAAAATATAAAAATCAATGAAAAAACTTTGGAATATTTTCCTCTGACGATAGGTTTGCATGCCACACTGCAGAAGTTTCCATAATTCCCAGGGATCAATTTCTTTTTTGCACTTCAGACACCAGGCCCAAGTGAGAGCAGTGTCCAATCACCTTAAGATTATGATTCTGCATATGCCCAAACATACTGCACACATCCCAAGAACTTACCATCCAATTATACTCTTTGATTTGCTCCAACGCATCGTTCAATTCCTCCTGCTTTGATAATAGGGCACTCACAGTCTGTAACATCAACAGTGATTTGCATTAGCCATATCAGATCCTTAGAAGACAATATAGAAGCTAAGCCTCACAGTCAATAAGGTCCAGGTGACAATGTCAAAAATGTTACAACATGAAATACTAAAAACAGCATTGCAGAGCTAGGTCTGGTTCTGCTGCTCAGTAAAAGTCCAGCCAACAACCCCAGCAATAATTTTAAAATGCAGCCTAGTGAAATGTCTACTAACACATCATATAAACCCCAAACAGTACAGTACTCACCTTTTTAGTCTCTGCAAGTTCGGCTTCAAGAGAATTCACCCGATCAACTGCTGGATCCACTAACTTGGTGTCAAGATTTTTGGAAGAGGCCAACTTATCAAGTTGTACTTCCAACCTCTCCACTCGTGTGAAAATGGGCTCTTTCTGTACTTTGGCAGGTTCAGCTGCTTCAGTATCCTTACCACCTTTTAGTGTCCAGTTTCCCGCAACAAGCTGATGCGGGAGTTTAATTATCTCCATCAAAAACAGCACCATTTGCCACAGATATAACCCAATATATTTCTCCCAGCTCCGAACGCCAGCTTTATGACCATCTGCAAATTCAACTTCCAAACCAAAAGTCAACTTGACCACAGGTCAACAACCAGAATGGGAGATGGTGTCACATGAATCCAACATGACAGCTGAGTAGGTAAACCCTGCTATTTATCAATTTCACTTCAGATCTCTGCAAACCCAAGCATTAGAGCTGCATGAAGAAGCCAATACAATCATTTGAAAATGCAGAACATGAAGGGTATTAACAGGACACTGAGGCATAAGATTTCAATCTTCTATTGGAAGATGATATACCAGAAGAGTTGGGGGCAGCAAGCGTGTCAGTAGGCTCAGCTTCAGATAAACTTGTTCCCTGCATCCAAATCACCTACAGAACCTTCATCCTGGCAACAAGTGTTATACCTCTAGCCACATGGGTGAATATATAGACTGATAAGCCACAACCCCATTCCAACATCCTACTGGTACAGAAACAAACCTGAAAACCTTGAACAAAACCTCTAAACCATGTATGACTAGGGGAGTAACATGTCAATTCAGTCAAACAAATAACCTTGACAATGAAGATCAGTTGCCTGCTAACCTCTTCATCAACAGGCAGCAGCTTCTGTGAGTGGAAAGTCTGAGCATCATCCTGTGAGGGTCTCTCCCCAAGCTCTGAACCTGCCTCTGTATCACCAGACTCCACATTCTTACCCTGTTCAAGCTCTGAACATTCTGCCACAGTACTAGATTCCAGATCCTTTCCCTCCTCAAGCTCTGAACCTGCCAATGCTGGAGATGATTCCATATATTTTTCCTGGAGAATAAAATGGTCAATTGTATAAATTTCAGGAATAATAAAATTTACTCCAAATGCCAAATACCTTCACCAATACCAAATGGTTCCTCTGTCACTATCCTTTTTTCTTGCTCAAAGAGATGAATGTGGTTGAGCCAAGAGATGTTTGCGCTTCCAACATCCCTGCTAAAACATGTTCTTACACTATACATAATAGCCCTCTTTCAGGAAACCACTTCAATGACACAGGACATTGAAAAGAGTGACCAAGGTGAAGGTCGTCTTTATCAAAATCCAGAAAATAGAGCTTGCTCTCCTCATATTACCTCAATAACAAAAGCCATAATGTTATTTGGATCCAAACTCCGTTTCAAACCTTAATAACAAAGCAGCACAATATACTGCTCAAACCAAAAACTCGCTATTACATTTTGGAACTGCATCACTCCCACTTCATTCCTAGTAAATCCAGGTCAAGATCATCCACTTGTCTTGAAAGAAAAAATCAGTAGCACATCATAGGTAAATGATGTCAAACAAGCTGGTCTTGGTGTTAGGACAAGGAATTTGAATTGCACACCTTCACATGTCCACTTTGAACCGAGACTATTTCCCTTGAGGACTTGAATTGCCCTGCCAGCACAGCCTGCATCCACCCATGGTGATTTGAAGAGACTTTATAAAGGATTCATAGCCTTGAAACAAATCCCAAGGGCAAAGCCCATAGGGAATATCCTTACTCAAAAACATCCAATCACTATAGATTTCCGCATGAAAGGGTAACTGCATGTGAGACTTTAGAAGGGAAGGGGAACATGAAATGGATAAGAGACCATAGACTAAAGAGAGATGCCCAAGGAGAAAATGTGTGCAGAAAATTGTGACTTCCATCAGTTCACAATTAACCATGTAAGGCCACACTCCATGACTACACTTCGACTGACTACATTGGCTCCCAACAGTAGACATACATTAGTGCAAGACAGACAACTGCCATACTGAGTGTCTCTCAATAATTCCAGGAGTAACAAGGATATTTGGCTGTATTATCATCCACAACAAATACTAAACAAGAATCAGTAGATAAAAAACACACTACAGAGAAGAGACCAACAAAGAAACGAAAACAAGAAAAAGAAACAGCCTCTAAAAACCCCTGACAAAGAATTACAAGCAGCAGAGATGTTAGAGGGTGTAACATAGCCCCTTAAAAAGTGAGCCTAGGAGGGCTCCCCAATGTCATATAAAGTACAGAAAGGGAAACATACAAAACTCTTCAAAAGACACAAATAACAGGTGAGGTGAAAATAACCTTTGCAATGTCATGATCTTCCCACGGACCCTTGTTGGATTGTAAACATCCACCTTCTGAAGCACAGGAACATTGTCCTCCCAAGAAATCTGGCAACTCACTGTTCCAGCGTGCAGCAGTAATGGATTGTCACAATCTAGCAGAACTTACAAAATGGATTGTTATGAAGCTTTCTGTTGGCAAGTCAAAACCTACTAAATGCAGATTCAAGAACACAGTGTCAAAAGTTAAGGAACCCAACCTGGCATCTATGACCTGCAGAAGCTTAGCTTGATAATTACTTCCAAGCACCTGCCCAGCCACCACCCATCTATCATCATCATCCCAAGAATTCACAAGACACAGATAAATCTACTGACTTTGCCACCTCAAAACCTTAAATATATGGTGTTTGAGACAATTAGCTATCTTACAAAGCATGAGTCAACATTGGTTTGTACGCCTCTTTGATTACTTATCTAGGTCCTCCAGAAAACATTCCTCTCTGCAAATTTGTGGTAAACCCCTTGACTAGTTCCCTGTCGTCTTTCAGAAAACTCAATTATGAAAAGAAATATAGCTCCAAAATGCATCATTTTGCAGCTGCTGTACTCAGTGGGTCGATAACATACACTGATCTTTTTGATCGAAACTGGATCCAAGAAACCTTTGATGGTGCTCCACAACATTCTAAAGCCTGGACCTGCATTAATGATGAACATCTTATGCAATGTCTGCATCATCAAAACCACACCTGCTAATCAGTTTCAAGCATGCACACAGCTTTGGGTCAGGAAGATGTGCCAATCTCTGACTTGTGCATGTGTCCAATGCAATTCTGACATACCACACAGCCGTCAAATTTCATATATATATATATATTACTTCTTGGCAAATCCAAAGAGACCACTGCAACAATTTTCTGCAAAATGTGCTGTTAAGTGGTCATTACTACCTGACAAACATATCTTGTCAAACTTCAACCTCAGAGATATACTGGAAGAGTTTCACCCTCTAAATTGCAAGGTTAATTAGTAACCCCCTGTCCATTACCTATCACACATTGACCAAAGAAATCAATTGACTGGTCACTCTATTGCTCAATAACTACTTTAATCTCCATCATCCCTGTCAGATCACATTATGTGTCATGGGAGTACTGTAGCCCACCAGGGACAGTTCACCTGGCAGCTTAAGAACCTTCCCCACACAATGAAATGAGAACTAAGTTGTATTTTTTTGGATAGTGAGATGTGATGGCCAATAACATGTTATTTCATAAGTACAAATCCTTCAGAGATGTGTAGACAAAAATATGAAGTGAGAAATTTACATTAGAATGCCATATCATCCCAGGACCTATCCATATCACTAGGTCAGTAGGCTTCAAACCAAAAGTTCAATATGCTTTAAAACAAATTCTATGATACCAGAAATGTGTTGGAGTGCTAACATGGGCATCTAACATACTGCTAGTGTTTAGAAACAAGTAGTACCTCAGGATAATTATTGTTATCAATATTCTGGATACTGATAATCAATTCCCTTGCCTGCTTGGTGAAGTTCTTCATTCCCTGCACTAGCACAACAGCCACAACGCAAATCAGTCAAATGCAGCAATCTGAACATTTACCCATTATGAGGGGGGGGGCACAGAAATGGACTTACCACCCCAGCCACATCCAGAATGGTGGTGGTTGAGTCAATGTGGCGCTTCACAGCAAGCGAACAGGCTGGGAATTTTATATTGAGCAGCTTCTCAAATTCCAACACGTGATACTTCAAATATCTTTCTAGTGTGGTGACCTCCAACAATTGTGCTGCATCCACTTTGCCAATTCGTTCAATATACACCGGCCTGCCTTCTTTGTCTGTTCCATGATGTCCCTGAGGATAAAACCTTTTGACTTTATCCAATTCTGTAAATTGGAACTCCTGTAGAAAACAATTAGTGCTGCTGTGTCAGCACAGCTTGCCCCAGCGAACTATTCTCACTGATTGCTTGCCAAAACAAAAACCACAGGGAATGCACTGTCAATACAAAACACTGGAACGGACCTCAGCCAGTGTGTCAGTGCCAAATTCCTTGCGCCATTGTAGCATGTTCTCCCACATTTCTCTTGATTTTACAATGTCATACTTCCTTGCCTTCAGAAACCTGAACCACACCTCCAAACCATAAATCTCCTACACTAAGGTTTCAAAAACTCATCACAAATCTCATTCCAAAGTAAATGCCTCCTTCATTGTCACCCTTAATTAAGGCAAGTGCAAACATTGAGAGACTGCAACATCCACACAACAATGTACTTCCTGTCTCACACCCATTATGAGAGTACAGGTAAGTGTCCGTTGATATCTTTCCTCGAGAAGTGATCCCACGAGAAAATTGGTGGTTCCAAATTATCGCACAAGTCATCATCTAGGATGAAAGCAGGACTTTAAACCTCTCCATCAAAAGCACAGCACATCTGGCTGCGATTGCAGTCCATTCATTTGACACTCAAAATATGCACATGCCACAAAATGGGCAAAGGACTGACAAATTGATAGTCTTTTTAGACCATGTAAACTGTCACTAGAAATGCCTGAAATGTGATTAGGTCAGGTTTCTACATGCTGCATAATTGTAGCCCAAGAAAAAATGAGGCTCTTAGTCACAACTGCAAAAGAAGCAGCAACTAATGGCTGTTATTATACATTCCATTACATCCATGCAACAAGCTGCATCAAGTAAAGAGCAAGGGCAATGGAGGCAAACCTTAGGAGGATGTGATAGTCGTCATGCTGCTGGGGTAAAAGATCATTGGCCACAAGCACCCGCCGGAATTCTTCAACAGCTTTCTGATCCTTAACATCACGCACATCCTGAATGATAAGGGAAGATTTTGTGTTGCCACTTCGTAGTTTTCTCAGAGACTTACGGAATTTAGTGGATGCAAGAATGGCTCGAAAGGCACCCATCTTTGGCTTCCCCTTACGATCATCATGATCCACAGTATTTTCCTTCTTGTTTTCCTGTTGCTGAGGTGTAAGAGAACCTGAAGGCACAAACGTCTCAAAACTCAGCCCACCTGAAAATCATCACCTACAACAACAGCTCTAACTTCTGATCCTCTCCCACAGCATCTCACAAGCAGCAAAAGACACACTGCATGCAAAACAGTTGGCAAGCACTCTTCATAGTGCATGTGCACTTCCAGTATCCTGCATGCTAGTTCCTTGCTACAACTGATGTAAGATAAAAACCATCCCCTCAAAAAGCCTAAGAAGCAGCCAAGATCCCTGTCCTCCACAGGACATATTCGCATCTCACACGATAATTTTCCACTAAATCCTCAGTAACTGACAAGACAATAATCTCTGTACCACGATGTGTTAAGCTTGCAAATGCAGTTCCATAGGAGTCACAAACATGAGAAAAAAACTGTCCCAAGAGTAGTGGTCACACCCTCACTGACTTCACTTAACAATTTTAAGGATTGTCTTCACCAGAAGAAAAAAAACAGCATATGGAGAATCTACTCCTAATCCTTCGATAGTTGCCCACGTGATGACTTTCACGAAGACATCGTTTTGGAACCTAAGAAGACAAAGATAAACCAGGGAGAAAATCTAAACAGTAAACAAAACAAAGCATAATCAACGATGCAGTTGGGGGGGGGTTTGGTGGGTGAAAGAAAAATTCAACCAAAAGTAAAGGATAGAAAACACACACCTTGAGTCCGCACCATGGTGACAAACACTGCAAAAGCTCCGAGATGGTTGGTTCCAAGTTTCAGTGTTTCAAGCTGGAAACCCTCGTTCCTCTCTGCACATGAACTTTCGGAATTGCCCTACAAAAATCAATGACAACCCAGAGATTTTTCCCGAGTAGCTCTCAATTCCAAATCTACAGCTCACTCGGAACGGGAGATGATTAGGACCCCCGATCCAACAACACCACCCCCTGACAAGCTACAGTTGGGGATTTGCAGCTGAACCAAAAACCACAAACTTCAGCTTACATCGCAGCAACCCTTAACCGAGATGCGCACAGAAACCCTCAACAGTGGATCTCTCGTAGGATACTTACTTCCTAGGGGGCAAAGCTTGTAGGCAGTACCTGCGTCTGCCATGTGGCGTTTCTTGGGCGTCCAGGTGTTGGATTTAGTCATAGATCTCCACTAACCAGCAGCCAGCTGTCATGCGACCGCCTTTGGATAGATAGTCACTAACTCCAATCAACCAGAGCGCAATATTTTCAGGGGAAGGGGGGAATGGGTCAGGAAAGCAAAAGAATGGGTTGGCTTCTGTTCATGTGTCCTCATTTGGTTGGTTTTCTTGGTGCCCATCTGTCTACCTATTAGGAGAGGGGTATGGAGAGGTTTGGTAGTCTGGGTGATTTTGAAAGGAAGGGTGGTGGTGGTTTTGTGACAGCAATTCAGTGGCAAACCCTCCTTCTCCAGCTCAACCTAAGTGTTGCCATTTTTGTAAAGGACTGAAGAGGGTGTTTCCTACTAAAGAATGCTCCTGAAAAAGGCCCTGACTTTAGAGTGACTTTGGAGTGAGAGAGAAAAGGGGCTCATTAGTCTTTTGTTGCTATACAAAGGATCGGGTTTGTGTTGATCTGTTTGCAATTGATTGGCAGTCAAACTTCTCTTCTTCTTTTCTTTTTTGCCTTTTGAGTTTTTAATGCCAATTTCAGCAGAAGGATTTTGAACCTAGTGACCAGGGGGAAAAGACTACGCTTTTGAAAATTGACATAGTTTCACAAAAGCTCGTGGATTAGTTGCGATGTGTCCTTTCTCTTAAAGTTTTAATTAGTATTAAAGTTTCGCAATTCAAAATTTAAAAACTATTTGGGGTTAGATTTGTGGAATGGGTCAATGACACCCTGCAGATAACATTTGTGTCACCAATATACACCCCATGCTTCTCTCATGCAAGCATCACTAAAAACAAGAACAAGGGATGTGCCACACTGTGGCCTTGCCATTTACATTAAAAAGTATTTTAAGGCAAAAGAAGCATTATGAAAATTCAAATATTTCACCATGCAAAAATATAATCTTCAAAAAAATCCTCTAAAAGAAACCAAATCCTTCAAGATCCATAACTCTATAACTAATCTCTAGTTTCAACACAAGCCAAAATATCATCTTTCAAAAATCCTCCTATAAAAATAGACTTATTACCTAGGGGCCAAAATCCCTTAAGCTACTATACACTATAATGAATCTAAACACAATATCCTTGCCTTGGTAGGCAAGGCCAACAACCATATTGTAATGATTCATTTAGATTGCAGTGACTTCCAGCCAACACAAAGTTGAAGGGCAAACAAGTTACATCAGTGGGATGCTAAACACCCCCTACAAACTTTGCGACATCTGTGTAAAAATGACCTGGCACCCACAAGGTTGGACTAGTGGCAACAAAAGAAAAGTTTTTTTTTTTTTTTTTGTTTAGCATCCTCCATCGGAACCATTTGATCTTATTCTCCATGTGATTGAAACCATGAAAATCCAATTATTAATTTTAAACCCAACATGCAATCAAGGAAGAGGTATTTTTATCATAACCTTGTAAAGCTTTATTTATAAAACACACCACATATTTGAAAAATGTACATAGGTATTAAAAACAAGGGATAATTTAAAGGCCACCAAGTTAATATAAACTAGATGTCAAAAGTTCTCCATCTCAACAACCAACGGCTTGTAATAGATCAACCATAGCAATGGGGGTTGTGTCATGAAGGGGTGGAAGTCATGAAGTAGCTAGGCCTATTGTTATTGCTTGACTTTAGATGGAGGATGCTTGTATCTTTTGCAATGTAATTGAAATTCTTGATAGAAAAAAGTAACCAAGACAAAAAGGGGAGGGCCTTTTGGTTTTTTTAAGCTCCAAATAACATTGGCACATTTGTGTAAAAACCATCAACATGTTTGTGTAAACATTCAAATACTTCAATTGCTAAAAGGAGGAATTGATTGATCACAAGGTGTCATCGCGTACCTCCGTTCTTTGGCCTAAACTACATTGAAGGCAACAAATCTTTGAGTTGTTCAAGATTGGGGACGTAAATATGCATGCATTGGGTAAGTTATGACAACATTAATTAAAGTGTGGATTTCATCTTTGGTGAACACAATGTTGACTCGTTAACGAGAAGAATTGAAAGTGGCTAAAGGAAACACATGTAGTTGTTTTCATCCCATATGGAAATTAGCATCTCGCACAATGATGGCAAAGGTGTTCTGAACTGCATCATGGGTCCTCGTGTGTTCATTGCCATGAGCACAATGTAAAATGTGGATACCCATAAGGTCAATGGGATGGGTGTGCACACATCAAGGGAGGCCTACAATTGAAGGATGTGGTAGTCCAAGCTACATTTGAAGTGTTATGAAAAAAATTAGGGAAGATAAATGAAGGGCTGGGAAGATTGGTTGAGCTATAAGCCAAGTGCCCGCCCCAGGCCCGAAACATGATAACATTTGAGCACAATGGGCCTCAAATATCTCATCAGAAAGCATGTTAAAAAAGGTATGATGGTGCAAATGCTTCAAAATGGAATTTTAAAAATGAACCATTTATTGTCCGATGAGTTATTCAAAAGGAAGGAGACACGTTCATGTTAAAGGCGATAAAAGATTATATGTTGCTTTGAGGTGTTGTTGAAAAGGGAAGATGTTGTTGTCAACTCGCACTAAGGCAAAAAGGAAGTGACATTGATTGACCATGAACCTACCCATTATGATTAAAGCTACAAGGGCCCAGCTCTTTAAATAGGTTGTTAGGGCGATGGTGGATGTTGATATGAAGCCGATGCTACCTAAAGTTATTGGGAAAAAGGCTTCTTTATCGGCTAGATGTCCTTCAAGGCTATCAAAGGACCTTGAACCCAAAAGGCATCCAAACATTTGAAGAAACGGGGAATCAAAGGAAATAAGGGAATCTATGAAGGTGGGAGAAGGTGAAAATCCAAGGTGCATTTGATGCCATGGACTATTGCTTCATATCTACCCTTGGTTGCTATTTTGAATTGGTGTGGGGAAAAATGTATTGCAAAGGTGCCGTAAAATTGAAGGCATAAAACATGACTTGTGAATTAATACACCGCTTCTTTTACTACAAAGGGGAAAATTCCACTTAAAGGCTTGGTCATGGTTAAGAAGCAGGGTGCCACAAGGATATGTGCAATTCAACATGGAATGTGACCTTGTGTGATATGAGAGGCAAATCAAAACAATTGTGGGAAGCCATTCATAGAATTTTTTGGGTGAAAGTAGTCTTGGAAATGTTCAAAAACCATCCTAGAAAGACCACTTGCAAAAAAAATTGGCATGTGTTGGAATGTTAACTTAAAGGAATCAAATAAAAGTTCATGGTCCTCGTCTAGTGCATAATTTTTCAAAAAAAATGAAAAATAATCATCTAATTCAAGATACAAAGTGGTGAGAATTGAAGTGGTCTTGGAAAACATGGGTGTAAGAGAAAATGGTGCCAAAACACGTGCTACTTGAAAATATTCTTTTACACATCCAAGGACTAAACTGCGAAAAAGGTGTTTATGAGTTTAAGGATCATGTTGGGTAGGAAGCATTGAATTCAAACTTGTTAAAGTTTGGACCCGTAAAAAAAATTCCTTTTACAAGTTTTTCCAATCGTTTGCTAGAAAACATTTGAGTTAGATCCATGTTTCCCTATGTTCATTAGCCCCTCTTCAAGGGGATAAAACAAAACACCACTGGGGTAATAAAATGAACAAATGTCAGGCTACCACATCATAAAGGTTTTGTGCCAACTTATCAAATGGAAAACAAAATGCAACTTGTACATCAACATCACAAAATGGTAAGGGCACAGTTATATTGTCAAGGACGACAAAAACCAGGATGGAAAGACCCCAAGGACATATGACACCAAAACCCAAACTTAGGCTAATGCAGGCGGGTTGGGAGTAAGGGAAGGTATTGGGCCAAAATGATCATGTACGTTTAGATTAAATGGATTAACAAGAACACTAGTGATAGGTTAACCTTCAAAGGGTAAATTGACACCCACAAGTGGGGCAAGAGGCTTTAGGTGGAGGTTGTAAACGTGTTGGGAAGATGGGGGTAGGTTTGGGGGTTTGGTCATGGGCAACTATAAGGGCTGATAAAGTGGATGTGCATCCTCTAGGGGGATTGGGAAAATGTTGGGTTGGGGCTCCACATTTACATGAAGGGTTGGGGGTTGGTAAGGGGAGCTAGTGGACACAGTGCATTGTTTGTTAAAATGGTATGGGGAATTGGTGGGTGATGCATGGTTTGCATAGGATAAGGGGTGAAAATGGGGTTGTGGTGGTGTGTGAAAGGATAAATGGGGGGTGTGAACTACGAGGTTCATTGAAACATGATGAATTAAAAGACATGGGATGTTTTGTGCCCATGAAGAAAGAGGTTTATTAGGAATGCAATTACAAATAGGCCCCACTTTTTAAATACTACTTATTTCAACTTGGCAATCCTAAACCTATAAAGCCAACCGCACAAAACGAAGCATATCAAAAGGAAAAATATAAAAATTGTCACAAATAAGCAAGTTTTATCTCAAAGGATAGTTAAACCCTAACTTTGCCATAATTCTGGACATTATCTTCCCTACTTTACTATGTTTAACACAACCTATACACTTTTGAAAATTATTGTGCAAAGATTAAGGGCCCCTAAAACTTATAGTCTTTTAATCTTTGGATAGCTACCCAACTAGAATAACACCCAATTTCAATAATATAAAAACACCATTTGATTCAATCCTTTGCTTAAAAAATAATCCTAGAAAACATATTATTGGATAATAACTGGCCATTATGTATTCACATGTTCAAAAAACTTTATAGGCTTGATAAAAACATAACCAACATGTCATAATACATCATCAAACTTTATAACAAATGAGATGGCAATTACAATGTTTTCTGTTCAACAATGTATCAATGTGCATTACATGTATTTACCATTATTGTATCAATATATAAGTTTCATTGTGGGTATATAATATTGGTATGAATATTAGGATTGAAAAACATATTGATCAAATAGCTTGTGTAGACTTGTTAGTTTATTCATTAACTTGCATTATCACCATTGTTTTAATCTCATCCCAAAGTTTTCATACACCCTTGCAACTCCAAGTACATGGAACTAAGCTACAAACAAATTAATTAGAACTATTATAAGTCTAACAAGTGGTTTATGTTTCACATATTTTAATCAAAAATTAATTTCAATGTGAAAAGTGGTCAATTTATTTGCATAAATATGTTATTAAAATAATATGAAACATGTGGTATGATTGTGAATGAATTTAATAAAGATAGAATATCAAAAGCATTCATTAATCATTGTAATGCATGTTATTCAACATTGTGAGGACTTGTTTTTTTTGACAGATTCTTAAAATGTGACATATTTTAAAGGAATTTTTTTAAACATATGTAATATACATAATAGTATAATGAAACATGTTTTTTAATTCACAATAAAATTTTAATGATTTATATAAATATTTTTAAAAGATTCCTTCCAAAATGCTTACCCAAATGGCAAGTGTAATTCGTATCATTAGTAGAAAATGGCCATTTTGTAATTAGTCACTACGACTCATTTTTAGTTGCAAGTGACATTTGCAACTAAAATTTTAATAGTAATGTTGAACAAGTCACATTGACACTAGTCGCAAATGACCACAAATTTTGGATAAAAGAAAAAATTAATGAAATACGCCTTCATCCTTTGACTGGTCATATATGTATTGTCGCTTACAACCAAGATGTAATTTTTTTGGTGAACAATGGGAAAAATTTATGTATTGCCACATGTCCCAACTCTTAATAATTAAAAATATTTTGTTATTATTTTGAAATAATCTAAGATGTTTCGGCGTAGTGAATTGTACGTATTTTTAACTGGGCATGTCCTAATAACATCTTAGTGAGGCTTTGAAAAAAAATGTTGTTAAAAGATGTTATTTTTTATTCCTCTTCTTTGCAACCCCAAAATCAAAATTTTCTACATTTCAATAATTAATTAATTTTAGTATGTATGATGTTATGCACACAATACCATCAAACATAATAGCATGGATTCTACATTACATATGAAATTGGTGCAATTTTAATAAAAGTTTCCATTCATATGCTGATTCCTTACAACTTATTATTATTTTAAAACACCAAATATGTAAATTTTGTAGGACTTTTAAGGACATGATCAATTGTTCCAAATTGGATTTTTTTAAAGATGTTAGATTGGGTGTTATAATCTAAGATGATACAATTATGGTGACCAATACTTGACATCAAAATGCATTTTTCTTTGATTGAAATTCCAAGATGTAATCCTTTGACAATTAGACAATATTTTTTGGTTCCCTTATTATGATCTTGCCCAAATCTAAAAACTTAGTTTGAAATATCTAAAATTCCATATTGCAAGTATCTAAATAAAAAATTTAAGATGTACAAACAAGACATGCAAGTGAAAGGGAAATTGACCTATAAGCCCCAATTAAAAATAACGACATCAATATGAAACCAACAATGTGAATCACTTCGAAAGTTCAACCAAAAGAAAAATAATATAAAGAAGAGAAGACAACATGTAGAACATGTGGATAGTTCAAATGATTCAAATCCAAAACAACCTAGGTAGTTGAGATTAGATAATGTGTTGAATGCATAAAGAAGACCTAAAATAAACAAACAAGATTCAACATATAATGATAATCTAGCAAATCATTAAAATCTAATGGTCTTTGATGTTTTCACAAAACAAACAATCAAGATGTATTGAATCATTGATGTAGATAAAATCCAATGGAGTTGAAATTTAGGGTAGGACCAATGTTTAGAATCAAGTGCATCAACAAGTTCTTCAAATCCATCATTGGATTTTCCAATTAGTGCATTTTTTGACATGCATCATTGGATCATAATGTTGTCCTTGTTTCATGGCCCACTATTGCATCATAATGTTGACACCATTGTTGGAGAATCCCCACCTTAGAATCACAATGTTGACAACACTTTTGGGGCTTCAATTTTGATTGTACTGTTGACATCCTTAAAAGTTGTGTTATTGGATCATAATGTCGACATCTTTTCACACGAGAAGAAATCTTGGGTTTTTCCGCTATCACCCATTGCAACTACTTGTCCAATCTGACCATTATTTGACTTATTATCATCGTGCACAAATAGCAATTGAAATTGTTTACTAGGCATTTGTGCATAATTTCCATAGTGAAAAAAATGACTACCTTGTTCACTAGCATTGAATTTTTTCCTCGATGTTGAATTTTATAATAATGGAAAAAAAATTAACATAGAAAAAATCTCAACCCTAGACTCCTTGCAAGAGTGGTAATATTTTTTAGTCATTCTTTCAACAACTTTTCAACAACTTTTCAACTATTAACATCTAGCATAAGTTGAAGCAAGGTTTGATAATAAGTAGAAAAACTTATTCATAAATTGCACCTTGCACATACACAAGAATTCACCTTATTCTATTTTTTAATAATTTTAAATTGTTGATGTGGAAATTAAGGTAGCGTTTAATTTTATTTAGACAATGCACTATAATGGGTAGTGATTTTTTTGACATTTCTTCAATTATCAACATGGTACATGAATTGAATTGTACACTTGTATCATGTTGAAACCATTGATCATAGGTTGCATTTTACATTTATCATATTTTAATAAAACACATGCAATAACTCGTAAAGACCTCACATCTTTTGAACTATTAATATTTGCATATGAATTGAATCATTCATTTTGAATGTGTTAAATCAATTATTATTTAAGTGCATTTTGCACTCACCATAATTTTTTTGAATGAATGTATAAAAATTTGTTATGTTTCACATTAATATTTGAATTAATTATTAAGTCAAAATGTTCATATATCCAAAGTTTAGGGTCCATGTAGACCTTTATATTAAAATTAATGTTTAAACTTGTACATTTACGTAAATTTAAAATTATGTTTTTCCCCTAATTTGTTCATCATTAGACAAGTTTTTTATCACAAATGTTTATGATGCCAAAATAAGAAAAGCTTCAACAAAAAAATCCTTAAATTATTACTCCATTTTATCTCTTGATGTATGAAAAATATAAATTTTAGTTAGATTTTTTTAAAAAAATTGGGTATATATATATATATATATATATAATTTTTATCATGATTTAACATTTGTTTTTAGGCTTGTTTTGTTACAAGTTTATGTCTAAGTATTTAGAGATGAAAAATTTCAATTTTAAAAAAAATAATTAATAATGGTGATTTCATAGTAATGACATAAATGAATTATTATTATTATTATTTTCAATTTTGTGGTGTTGTTCAAATGATGATCATTGATAAAAAGATTTAATTATGTTTTGGCTATAAATAATCTATGGAAATATTAGGTTGTTAAAATCCTTCTGTATTTTGGCTACAAGTTCTAAACCTATTAACATTTTAATTATATATAAGTTTAAAGTAAGTTTTATGTAGGAACAATTTATGGTTTTGACATGGAAATTATTAATCATTATTCGATATGAATAACCTTTTTGTTCTTTCAAATTTGTGATCTCAAAGTTTTAACAAAAATTCATTGAAGTTGCATTATTCTCATAGGGGGTCACTAAGTGTTGGAGTTTTAAACGATGTGCATCAAACAAAACATTTTTTGCAGCGTATTATATGATTGTTTAACGTATTGGTTCTCATCCTATTATTACCTAATTTTTAAAATATACACATACTTAAACCAACATATATTAATTTTATTTTTTAATTTTTAAATATTACATAATCTATATAAATTATACATATATATTTGAATAAATAGTATATTTTATCCAATAACTAATATGTAACACCGTATATTTTTACTCACACTTTTTTTTTTTTTTAAAGGAATGAACCTCCTCAAAAACATTCTTTGAAATTTCATTATTTTTTAATTTTTCTCCAAAAAGAACCACCAACTTGCAAAAATTTGCCACCCAAGATAAAACAAAAAATATTGTTGACCAAAGGGTAAAGGAGGGTAATCCAACTATTTAATGCCAAAATATCACCAAATTATGTTTCTTTTATTTCTATTAAGGTAAAATGTATTGTTACATTATTAGAAAAAATAACATAAATAATATGTTGTGATATGTTCTTCAAAGTTGTGTAATTGATCATTTTTTTCAGTTTATAACTAATGTTGTTAAAGAAATATGATGTTGAGAAAAAATGGTTATATTGATTATTTAATTA
>Ga0116231_10005734_pt1 | contig 24262 bp, 25 predicted proteins | sample S1TSphgellanicum_2_FD_89695 | JGI IMG/M metagenome (GOLD analysis project Ga0116231, IMG submission 89695) | Host-associated microbial communities from peat moss isolated from Minnesota, USA - S1T2_Fd - Sphagnum magellanicum MG | ecosystem: Host-associated > Plants > Peat moss > Unclassified...
AGAAAGAAAGAAATATGGAATAAGAAAGAAAAATGATGAAAAAAGAAAAAAAAAAGAGGTGTAAAAAAAAAAAAAAACAAAAACAAAAGACAAACAACACAATTGTTAGTTATACAATGAACGAACAAAAGTCAATTTGCTCCGATTATGAATTAAAACAACATAATCAAATAAACAATGAATTGAAACAAGAAAACTTAACCGAGTTGGAGCTCAAAGGTAAGAAAAACTCACACTTCACACTTGTACAAAAGCAAGAGGGTGCAAAGTACAAGTAGCACAAGAGGAGAATTAGACTAATAAAAGGAGAGCCAAGAAGCAATCAAAAAGCCAAGGTGCAAGCATGGTGCTTAGAGTTTAAAAAAAACTCAAGTTGAACAATAGGAGGATAACACAACAATAAGATATGAGTGAGTATAAATGGGCAATTGAATGCAAAGTGAGGGTTTAACAAAAGGAACATAAAAGGAGAGTCAAATATAAAAAGGAAAGTTGAACAACAAGCGAAGAGTTGAATAGTTGGAGGAGAACATAATTGTCAATATACAAAACAAATAATAAAAAACAAAAACACAAAACACGATTATAAAATACAAGGGCAACAACAAGAAAACAAAAACATAAGAACAATAGACAATGTGAAATACAAGCACAAGCCCATGGTTTTCTATTAAAACCATATGTTTCTATCCACAGAAACATGCATTTAGTGCTAATTTCTCACTTGCCACAAACCCTAACCCTAATCAACTTAACTATAGATATTAAATCCTTAGACCCATTAATTGGAATCAAAGGTTAACTTTCTATCCTACCTTGATTTCAATTTTGGAGAAAGTAATACCTTATGTAATTTTCAAGGGTTCAGTTCTCTAATGGGAACATTGATTTTCAAAGTTAAAATGATAATCATGGGTGCAATCACAGTAACATGTACCACATCAAGTGTAACCAATGCTTGATGTTCCATGTTATTAAAAATCTAATTGAATTTCATGTTGAAATTATAGGATTTACTTATATGAAAACATTTATAATATGTCATGGGAACTTGTGAATAAATTCGAAATTAATCAAATGAATAAAAAAATAAATTAAAAAACACTAATAAAACATTGTAACAAGTGTTTTTAAGTAGTAAAATGGCATGTTCAATAATTTTTATTTTATTTTTCTAAACAACATATTTTGACAAATTTTTTATGTAAAACTTATCAAAGTAATATAAAAAAGATTATCATGATTTTAAAAGATTTTTTCGAAGACTTTTTAAAGAATATTCTAGGAATATTTCTTCAAAAGCAGTCACAAAGCAAGTAGGTGTGGCTCATGTTATCCCATTTGCACCTTCCTAGGTATTCAACTTTTAACATCAACTTGAACCTTTGAGTAGTTTTCAACCATTTTGTGAAACCTACCAAATATTAGTAAATATCAATGTGTGCAATTATTTGAACTTATAAATAACCATTAGTTTTAGGTTTTTACATATTTCATAAAACCATTGATTTTTTTGGTCTTCTAAATGAAATTAAAATCAAAGGATTTTCCATATTTTGGTTATTTCAAAAAATTTAAAAAACCAATCTTTTTCATCAAAAAATTAAGAAAAAAACTTGCCATTTTATAGCATTGATGTTTGATATTTTTCAAAATATTGAGAATTATGATTATATATACTAGAATTAATTCTTTGATTGTTTGAAAACTAAGGTCACAAAACTCAATAATTTTTTTGGTTTGGAGTATGAAACCTTGGAGTTCAAGTCTTTATAATTTAAAGTTAAATTGATGCAATATATATAGCATTAGCACAAGAACCAAACCATGGAATTAACTTGTTAGAACCATAACCGAAACCTTGAAAAAAAATAATGATTATGGTAACATTTTTCAAATACCTAAACAAGTTGAACTTTTTTTGAAAAGTTGACAAGTAGGGTAAAGTTTATAGGTCCTTGATCAATTTAAATTAAATTGTATACCTACGTCCCTACCCTACCCCACCCTACCTTGCAATTAGTTTCAACATAAATTAATTAACAACTAAGATGTTAAAAATGTTTTTTTGGATTTATCCAAAGTCTATGATTTTAGGTGTCATATATTTGTGCACCCTAATTTTTGAAAAAACACATTTGGACTTAATTACATGTCAAAAGACGCGATATTCATGTTTGGTAATGTCTATTTTTCCTTTAGGAGGTAAGGAGACAGGGAGGGAGGCAAGAAGAAAAAGGTCGAAAGAAATGATAGTAATGCTTCTAATGCTATTTAAAGATTGATGTAGATCATCAAGTTGAAGCTTAGTTCTTCCCTTGCTTAAGATTTTCCAAAGAGATCTTTATGCAATTTTGGGTTGTAAAATTAGAAGTAATAAAAAAAGCAAGTTGTAGTGAAGGTGGATGCTTGTGGTGCTTTGTGGGTAGGGAATGAGATGAGTTGGAGATGCCATGGTCAAAACTACGTTGAATTGGTGTAAACTTTGTAGAGTAACATCTTTATCTTTCTAATTTTCATGTGAGAGAACATTTGCTTGCTTCATGTTGCAGTGATGTTTTTTTGGTTGTGTGGAAAATATCAAACATATTGCCACACAAGCTTTGCACCTTTTAGAATTTTCAGTGGATTGGAAGAAGTATTCTCGAGAAAGTATGTTGAATTGAGGTTTAAGATGAGTAGAGTATGGCATCATTTCGTCACCAAAGGCGGCAACAACCATGTCCAAAATTGATCGCAAGTTGTTTGTGCAGGAAGGTGGTTTGCCATATGCTAATGTTCCTTAAGGTCATAGGTGTTGGGTCTACCATCCTTTGATTATCCTTGAATTCAACTTTGCAAACTCTCTAAAGCCCTTCAATGGAGAGAAATGTTTTTCAAGTTGTTTCCCTTACAACACGAGGAATGTCATGTTTTCTTTGTAGTGAAGAATGTTGTGATTTTCTTTATAGGGAGGAATGTTGTGTTTTTTTTCTTATAGTGAAGAATATCATGTTTTATTTTCTTGTAGTGAGGAATGTCATGTTTTCTTTGTAGCAAGGAATGCCGTGTTTTCTTTGCAGTGAAAGAATGCTAGTTTTCTTTGTAGTGAGGGATGTTGTGTTTTCTTTGCAATGAAAGAACGTCATGTTTTCTTTGTAATGAGGAATGTTGTGTTTTCTTTGCAATGAAAGAATGTGATATTTTCTTTGCAATGAGAAATGTTGCATTATCTTGGTAGCAAGGAATTTTTGTAATGAATAATGTTGTTAAAAGAACAGATCTAGGTCTGTAGGGTTTGGAGCGACCATTTCAGCACTGCACATGGTAAGTTGCTAAAATCATGTATCATCAATGTGGGGCATCATGAAAAACAATTTTGTTTGTCCCATCTGAAAAAACTCAATTAAGGAAACATTTGTTTGAGGTCCTTACCCTGTTGTGCATCATCATCCTGTTGGTGGAAGTGCAAGTCTATTATGAAATTAAATTGTGTTGCCACCAACATTTGTCCATAACAAGTCACAAGCAAAAGATTTTTTCTAACTAATATGGTGAAGAATGAGTAAATTTTCTTAAGCCCCAATGTTACATATATATCTATTGAAGGTTTATCTTTTGTTAGGGTGTAGCATGGCTAATGTCTATTGATGTTAGTTAATCACCTGAAACATGTATGAGTGTCTTAGATGTTGGTTTTAGCTTAGGTTACTTAAAGTTGTGTTTGCCCTCATGGTTTGTGTGACTCTTCTTCCCTTTTCCCCTTCATCCCATTTGTGGTAGTAATGAGAGGAAATTGTGAACAAAAATAATTTGAGTAGCCATGGCAATACCACAAAAAACTTTGTAATGCTTTTATTACTATAAAAGTTGGTGATCATGTGATTTCATATATATTTGAGGTTTGCCATGTTCCAGGTGGGTGAAACAAAATGAACAGTTAGCACTACAACAAAAGGTGTCGTTGTATGTTGAGTGATTTCGTTAAATTTTGAATGAATTCACTAGTTTTAATAAACATGGACTAGTTGGAAAGTAATGAATTCATTGGTTTAGTGAGTAGGGACTAGTGAATTGCACCCACATTTTATAATAGTGTGGGGTTGAGCACATCCCTGAGCTTGTTGATCAGTCTATTGTTTTTATTAAGCAAACACCTATTGTGACGCGCTCCTAAGTCCCTTTCTAGACCCACTTGAGGGTCCAAGAATGTTAAACTGCGGAAAGTTGGGACTTGAAGGCCGCTCCCGACTTCCAGCACTAAAAGGGGGTAGAGGGGCGTGCTAGAAGTCCTAAAATTAGACTAGGAAGAGGGAAAAGTATTATCTCACTCGAATCTGCATCTAAAACCAACCACAAGAGGGTTAGTTCACATTCGGGAACACCCTTGGGTGTTGGGACAAGCCACGGGCACTTGGACTCACTTGATTCACCACGGCCTGGACTCAGGGGAAGCCACCACCTTCCCCCATATAGTATTCTTTGCAGCTCTCGGTGGAGGCTACATTCAAATGGCTATTTTTCCCAGGACTCCCAAGGAGGAGTCCCGAAATTGTCCCGGGTTGGAGTCCCGGGTTGGAGTCCTGGGACTTTGGGAGCTCATATCTCTCGGCTTCGACCTCCGATTGGAGTGAGGTCTAAACCAAAGTTGTAGCTCTCTTCAAGAGCTTTCCAACGCCATGTCGTACTCCTTCAGCAGACGTCGAGAAGAGGTCGATTCCTGACTTTTAATGGTCGGGAGTTAAACTGTCAGTTTGACTCTCAGCCCTTCTTTTGCCCATAAATTGAGCTGCAGATGTCCAAATGGCACATGCGAGGCCATTTTGGGCATCTACACTTCAAGACCTTTCCATTGATATAAAGAACACCTCAATACGAGGTGTTTTGACCTTTGAACTCGAGCTCTAATTTTTTGGGAGTTCCGGAGGACTCTAACTTCCCACTTTTGGGGGTGTGAGTTTCATCCTCACACTTATCCCAAAGTGGGGTTGCGACATATTGGATCTCTTTTTAACAAGGATCATTTCAACATCTATTATATTTGATGAATATTTGAGCACCAATAACATTGTCTTATGTGCATTAAATAGGATAAGTTATTGTTAGCAATGTAATGATTGATTATTGCATCTTTTTCTCTACTATTTTATAACACTTCAAGAATTTTACATAGTAAGTTTGGTCAAATTTCAATAGTGGGGTCTTTCACTTTTGGACATATGGCAAATACAACACAATGGATTTTCAAGCTAGCAAAATCAATTAGATTGTCTTTTAGTTTTTACATTATATATCTAACTAGTGTTGTGCCCCATAAATTTGCCATGTTCTCTTAGTACTAAAGTGGGTATTTAGGTCATATTCTATTGAATGATTCTTTTGCAATTCTCAGGTAGATACTATCAAATTTTATTAAATAGGAATATATTTTTTTAATGCTTGCTTGTAAGAGTGTCACAAAATTTTGATAATTGTTAGTTTGCAGTGGTTGATGGAAAGTTAGGATATGTAAAAGAGGACCATATGATGCCATCCATGTTGGAGATATTATTGTAGGTTTAGAATCTCCACTTATAATTATTTACACATGTATAGTCCAAACTAATATGTCTGCCCCAATATCCTGTATATTTTAAATTTCTCTCTGTCTCTCTATCTTTGACATACATTTTATTGATGAAACATAATTGTTAGATCCATTGGTGAATCAATTCAAACCTAATGGCCGCATGGTGATTCTAGTTGGAACATCCTCCTAGGTTTGGTTTTTCTCTATCTCCCACAAGTTCTCTTCTTTTATTATGGTCACACAAACTACCTAGTACTGTTGATGAAGACTTCATGTCAATCAATCCTTTTGATGTTTTGATTGATTGATTAATATCATTGTTCAGGGCATTTTGTTTCATCATAGAGGAGTTTATGTTCAATGTGGATGGTCTTGAAACATTCACATTACAACCTATATGAAGAATAATCAATCCCCCTCTCATTCCTGTCAAATCCTCCTTGACATTCTTTTAGAAAATTCTTATCACCAATTCAAGAAATTCCTCTACTTTCAAAGCTTTTTCTTGTTCCAATACACAAGAAAGTCTATTATGCAAAATTGAAAAGAAATTGGAATTGTGTGTTGAGAAACAAACAATGCAAGATTTGCAAAGAGAGAAATCCATAAGATCATCCACATGATGATTGTTGTTTTTTGCTTGGTGAGCTCCAAGCTTTAGGTGAATGTGATGGTTGATAAAAAGATTTTTTAGAGAATCTCTATGCAATTTCATGGTGGAGGGTTTTGGATTTTTTGATTGTTAGGTAACCAAAACCTTTGCTCTCTATCTTTGGAAAGAAAAATGTAGTGATGGTGGGTTTCAAATGCCCCATGAATTTTGATTTGAAAAACTATGTCTAGTGTATCAACACTAGACTTCTCTTTTGATCTTCTTTGTGATTGAAATGAATGTAACACCTCTACGTGTAAAATGGCAATTGAGAGGGTTAGCATTGAAGCGCTTTTTTACCAAATTGGAAGAACAGGAGTCAATTGAGGGCTATTATATACATCTATCTTTATGAAGAAAAGGTTGTGTGTGCACTATTTCTTTCAAATCATCTTACCTTTAGCATAGTGAAGTCTTAATGACCAAAGGTATCACAATTAACATCAACAAATTCCTATGGATTTATTATGTACACAAACAATCTTTCTCAAGTCTAAGTATTTCAATTATCATTCTTTGAAAACATCAAATACCATATATGAACATTGTGAGTAAAAGCACACCAATAATGAGATTCAATTTGAACAATCGTGTAGGCCATCAAAGAGCACTTTGCAATGCACTAGCAGTTGGAGGTAGATAGGAAAGTTTGTGGAGGATGCACTTGTAGAATATCAAGAGGATGAACATTTCATATACTATATGAAATAAAATAAAGGAAAATAAAATGCAAATGGAATTATTATTTTTAATTGTGAGAATTGACATTAAATAACCTTCGATTAATCCAGAGCTTTTTTCCCCGGTCATGGCGTTCTAGTAAGAAATTTCGATACAACCTTACTTAATTTGTTAATAATTCTAGATTGGCAAATGTGAAAACACAATAATTGTTGCATCCACATGTCTTGAAGTCAAAACACCTAGAACTTGTAATTACACAAAATTTCAAGAAATCTCCATATAGAAGTGATTTCACAAATATTAAAAATAAAATAAAATAAAATAAAATAAGATAAACACACACACACACACATATAGTATGAAATTCTAAATACCAAAAAATTGAAATAACACAACACTTGGAGCCATAGCACACTTGGTCATTAATCCTACAATCTCATCATCTTAAAAATTTAATAATAATAATAATAACTCTAAATATTAGTGTGTCAAAAGTGAAAACCGGGACCGGGGGTTCTCTTCAAAATGAAGAACCGGTCAATACTGGTCTGTTCCTAATTCTGATAACCGTCCAAACACTGGGAAAGGAGAAGAACACCCCTCTTCTCCCCAAATCCATTTTGCGGCGATTTCGTTGTTTTGTTTGTTCTCCGTCCGTGTCGCGCGCCTTTGCCTACATCCCTGCGCAGACTCGCTTGCTCCGTCTCTGCGGTGCGCATAGCGCTGCGCGCAGGGGTACGTACGTCTCAAATCGCGCTCTCTATCTCCGCTTGTTTCTCGTCTCATTGCACGCCTTTTTCCCACCCCCCTTTCTTCATCATGTTATCGCATGTCAATCCCAGCAGCAGTTTGAATGCGGTTCATTTTTGGGTTCATTGCAATGTTATAGTTTGCTGCAGTTCATCGCTCTTCTTCTTCTTGTCGCTCACCTTTCACTCGCAGCGCTTTTAGCTAGGGTTTCTGTTTTCGACTGCAGTTTGTTTGTTTGTTTGTTTTCTTTTTTTCCCTTTGGCGGATGTCTATTGTTATATATTGTCGGGTTTTTTCGATTTTCTTTTTTTTTGGTTGTGGTGTAGAGGAATGTCTTTCTTTCCTTGGTGCTTTTGGTGATGCACGCACGACACGCGGCAATGAGGGTTTCTAGATACCCTAATGCCCGGGGAGAGAAGGCGCGGGGGGGGAGAGAGGAGGAGAGGTTTTCGGTTTGGTGTCGTTGTCTCCGGGGTTTTTTGTATCCCTGGCAACTAGGGTTTATCGATAGACTCTGCTGTATTGGCGATTTCTGCTGGAGTTTTCTTGGATTGCTGTCTGCGGGCAGTGAGCGAGACTAATGCGTTTTGGCTATGTGTAGGAAGCATGATGGATAAAGGCAAGAAGGCGAAGCTGGATGACGAAGAAGGTTCTGAACTGGACACAGAGTTGGTGATGGCCATTGAGAAGCTACAAGAAGTTCAGGATGAACTGGAACGGGTCAGTTTGTTTTCTCTAATCTTCAGCCCCTCCTCCTTCATCATGGATACAAAAGGAAACTGTTGTACAGATTTTAGGAACTACAACATACCTGTCAATGCCACCAAGATCTATGGCTTTTCTCTTGGTTTTGGCAAGGCCTACTCCATTCCAATGTAAAACCCTGGTAACCCTTATGTCATCATTGAGGTACAATAGTGAAAGTTTTGTGGGGTTGCAATTGTGTATGTTCCCATGCAAGTCTTTTTGAGACTTTCTAGTGAGAATTTGAAAGCTTGATTTCAAATTGGACATGGCATTCCTCTTTCTACATGAAAGCACCGTACAAGTTAAGAGAAAAAAATGCAAGATGTGTCTTTAGAGCCCAGTGAAAGAGACCAGCACTGGTTGTGAGAGTCCAATGGCTGGCTACTGGGGTGAATGGGCTCTGAGTAAGGTGTGCTCTAGTGTAGCTGTTTTTCCTCTCTCTTGTTTTGTTGTGACACACATTTAGCAGAGAGGAGGTTGCCTGCTCGGGCTAGCTCCATTTAGTTCTTAATTGATTTTTTCTCATGTCTAACTCCAGAGTATTCTTGCACTCTGATGTGTGTTCTGAAGATCCAGGGGCTGTTCAGATAGAGCTTGACGAACAATGTAATGGTTAATAGGTGAATGAGGAGGCCAGCGACAAGGTTTTGGAGGTGGAGCAGAAGTACAATGAAATACGGCGGCCTGTTTACAACAAACGAAATGACATCATCCGCAGCATTCCTGATTTCTGGCTAACTGCGGTATGCTTGCTGTTGTTTCTTAAACCTCCAGAAATATTGTTCAAACCACGGAGTTGTTAGAGATAGCAATTGGTTTGGTGTTATTTTGTGCTGATGTATTGCAGCTAGGGATAAGTTCAGTGTCAAACACCAAAAGTTTGGGTGCACTACTGCTCTAGAGCAATGGCTGTTGATTTTTCATGGTCTATTGTCATGTGCAGTTTTTGAGCCATCCAGTGCTTAGTGATCTCTTGACAGATGAGGACCAAAAGGCAGGTTTCTTTTCATTGTTCTTTCCAATCTTTCTGCAGTTGAAAAGATGTGAATATCTGGAAATGCTTGAGAGAGTCATGTGACATTCATTAGCTGACCTACATGCAAGCAGCAAATAAAGTGGAATTTATGTTTGCTGTTAGATGGATTGTAATATTTGCAGTCTTGGTGTTTGCTTTTATGCACTTAGAAATATGTCTCTAGCTTGAAGTGTGCAGCTAATGAGTGTTGGGTCTGCTCTGTTCCAGGTGTTCAAGTACCTGGACTCACTTGATGTAGAGGACTTCAAGGATGTGAAGTCTGGGTACAGCATTAACTTTGTGAGTGTGTTCTTCCTAATATACTGTCACATGATTTGACTGATGCTCGGATCCTTTAGTAGCGGATGTCAATTTGATGTTCCCATAACATGCAAGCCTGCCTGGTTTGTTCGTTGGTAAAATTGCACACATGAAGAATTTGATAATCAGGACAGAAGTATGACAATAGCTGCTCTTTGTAAATGCTACTGCAGGCTCTTTGGTTGTGACATTATTCTCACCCCCTTGCCAATTCCTAGCCCATCTTGAACTGTGCTGGAAGCCCATTTGATGAAATTGCAAGGTGTTTTGTATCAATGGAATTGCATCTTGTCCTGGTTATGCCAGCCTAACATCTGGCATTTTTGCACAAAGGTTGCTATTATGTGAAATGAGGCTCATATAAGTGTGCTGGTTTGCAGATATTTAGTTCCAACCCTTACTTTGAAGATACAAAACTGACAAAAGTATTTCGATTTTCGGATGAGGGTACTACATCAGTGTCTGGAACCCAGCCACGGTGGAAGGATGGCATGGTAATATTTCTATTCACATTTTTGTGCTGATTCACAATCATCATGCTGATTGGGTTTCTGGCCATTTCTGAGTACTTGACCACCTCTGGATTTGTACTTCAAGGAGAAATCACATTGCAAAGCTTCTTTTTATATTGTGTAAACCATGTAACAGCATTGTGAAGAAAATAAAAGTTGAATGTGATCAGCACTATCTTGACATGTTTGCAATGTTGTGATGGAGCCTCTTCATTTTAATACGCTGAGAACTTTATTAGTGTAGAGTGGTGATTCACACATTAGGGAGTATCCACATGCAGTCAAGGTGAAATAATTCTCCCAGTACAGGATCCAGATGTGGCCAATGCTGCTGTTGGTCATTGGCAATGAAGTCCAGTGCTATGCACTTTTCACAGTTAATGTGGGACCTTCACTTTATGGCTGGTTCTTTGTTGTTGATATGTGGGGCATACTGAGAAATCATGCCAGCTGTGACAGGGCTTGGGTTGGAACATTGAGTGGGTGGTTAGACATTTATGATTAGGTGTAAAACATCTATTTGGTAAGGTGCTTGGCTAGAGTGGCACAAGACTCACAATGCAGGGATTGGCAGGATTTGACAAATGGTGTAATACAAGATAAAGAAGGCCACAAGCGGTCCCATGTTGAGGATAGGTTTGTGCTGTTGAATGCTGTCTTTCTTATTGCAAACTCTGTTTGGTGTGTATGTGTGTCCCTTTCTGTTGCATCAAAGTCACTTGCTGTGGTCTAGTATTGGTGAATCAGGCCTTGTTCTGCCAGGAGGATGGAGGACTTCTTTTGTGTATGGCACATCACTAAATTGCAGACAATGCAAGAAATTAGGGACTGATTCTTCAAAATATAAGTCGGTTTGTTCAAGGGTTTGAAAGCATGTCCATTCTGTCTATTTCCACAGTTCTTTGTGATGGTGCAATCGATAAGTCTAATGAGGTGGGTTTATTGCAGTTTTTTCAAGTGGTTCTATGATACACAACAGAAGGAGGCAATGGATTCCCTTCAAGATGAGGTTCAATTCATCTTGCTCTTCTTTTCTGTGTGGTTTTGGATTTGTATTTGCTATTGTTTCATGTCCTTTCAGGTCTCTGTTTTCACTGAGGTAATAGGCAATGAGACGCATTTTCTGGTTTCACATGTTGCTGGATGATGGTATCAGGCATGGTGGAACATAGGCTATGTGACACCTATATGTGGTTCTTGTTTATAACAGAAATAGCTAGGGAGATGGAAGCAGAATTGCAGGCTCTGACATTTTCTTGGATTGCAGTTTGCAGAGGTGATCAAGGATGATCTGTGGCCCAACCCCCTTAAGTATTTCAACAATGTAAGTCCCTGTGTGAACCCACTATGCTTGTAAAAGGTCTTATGCTGGTTTGTCTCTGATAGTGCATGGCCTATTGTTTTGTTTGGTAGGTGCTGAAGTTGAAGTATTTCTCTTAATGCAGGAGCAGGATGAGGATGAATATGAAGACGATGTTGAGGAGGATGAAGAAGATGCAGTAAGTGCTACTATCATCTCTCTATGTTTAAGCGTTTTACTTGTGAAGGTCTGGAGATTTCGTACTGGGTTAACTGAAAAGTTTGTTTCAGCTTTCAACATCAGTAGGGTTTTGTGCTGAAAATACTGAACGGGCATCCTTTTATCTGGGTTTTCACAGTTTTGTGGATTTCCTCTGACATTTTGCAGGGAAAGGGTGCTGGTGGCCTTGATGATGATGATGAAGAGCCAGATGAAGATGAAGAGGAAGAGGAGCCTTGAGTCAATAGATGAGTGTCACTGTTGTGTTATTTTGTTATTCACAACAGCAACTGAGTTTTTTGCCAGATTAGGGGAGTTAGTACATGAGACCCTTGTTGGAGGGCACATGTTTGTAGATGCAGACTCCAGGATCCTGCAATGGATGCATTTCTAGCTGTTAAAGCAGGTGCACAGGGATCAATTTTCTGCCTAGTTCTTTAACTGGGCAATGGCCATCATTATGAGCACTCTGCACCAGGAAGGTAGGCAGTTTTAATTGGTGTGTTACTTTTTTTCTGGATTGTGTGGTTTCTGAGAAAGAGCACCAACACCTTACTAGAGATGGATGTGGTTACACATGTATTGTCCCCACAGCAGTTGGAAAGTAGTTTTGCTGTGATATGGGTATGAGAGTGCCAGTTCTGTTGATTCCTGGAGTGGGAATTTTGTCTATCACTGGTTTGAGCCTTTTTATATTTCCTACTTATGTTATTTTGAGCAAAGAATCATAAAGGGAATCTGTATATGTTTGAAAAGGGTTACGATAGGGCCATGATGGAATTTAACACATGTTTATGTTGAAACTGTTCTGAGGTAATTCATTAATGACTAGTGTGAACCCCGTGCATAATGCACATTGTTGAAATAGCACACCTGTGCATTATGCACGGGGTTCACACTAGATGTTTCTGGTTTTAAAAAAACAGCTTTTTTTTTCAAACAACTGTTGGTTCCCCCCCAACGGTTCTTTATATTTTTCCAATTGCTGCTAAACATCGATTTCCATCGGATCGCACTGGGCCAGAGTGATTCAGCACCCACCGACGCACCATCCATCCACTGAATGCCTGAACACCAGTTTCCATCGGATCACATTGGGCCAGAGTAATTCAGCACACTGGTGCACCATCCATCCACTGGATGCCTGAACTTTTTGTGGAGGAACCTGAACCTCTCTCGAGCCCAGCCCGCCAGTGCTGGCCCACAGTCACAGACTGACAGACCAAGTGAATTAATATATATGATTTTTGTTAGTCCCAACCAGTACAATAAATCACAAGACAATCTTCCAGAATTGACAAAAGCAGTGTTGAAGGAAACAGTAGTGCAGAACACAATAATTTCATCCTATTTGATGCTTTTGCATTACTGATTTTCTCCACTGGGACTTGATAGTAATCTTCATGCTGCCTTAGTATCAGAACATGTGTATCTTAAGCTTTGCTGTATTAGTTTCAGGATACAAAAGTTGACAAGCAAAAGATTGCATAATGCCAAAAGAACCAGGTAGTAGCACAAAGACAGGTGACAGGAAAAATTGAAGTTGATACTCAATCTTGTCAAACATTACGATACTCAAGTATCTCTCTTCACTCCAAGAGCAATGTAATTTACACTAGTATCTTCTGATAAGGACCATTTCTGGCTAAAAGGATTATACACCATGCCTGCCATCTCCTCAACCTGTAAACACACCACCATGCATAGCTATTTATTTAACAAGCTAAAGCTTCACCAATTGCACATCTTCTGTTTGCAAAGATGTGATAATCTTGTCAGAGCCAATTGCAAAAGGACAAGATAAAGATGTCATTTTACCGAGAGCGAAGCCTTTCCCATGAGAAGAGCAAGCTCTTCTGGCGTCACAAACTTTGACCAATTATGTGTCCCTTGAGGTAACTGCAAAATCTCAACAGCAAAAGATCTCACAAATCTGATAAACCCTCAAATCACTTTCCCATGTCCTTAGGGATCATATCTTGCCTCTTTCCTACTCAAAATAAGTGTTTTTAAGTTTTAAGCCTTCTAGCTCGTCTGACGTGCCATTTTCTGCAATTATTTGGTGACAATATACTCTTGTGCCTGCAGTCTGACTAAGCAAAGGAGCATACAGCTCCCAGTAAAACTGCCTGCTAATTTCAATTCAGATCTCAGTTCTGCTGTCCAAAATTATAATCTCATACAAACAGCATCAGAATATCAGTATTTCAATGTTTAGGATTAGGCATAAGCACTAGTAAGGATGAAAACAAATTGGATGTCACAAATGAAACCATATTGCAAAAAGCACTATGCACTCACTATCTGGAGAATACAGAAGCTAAGAGAATGATAATGCAACAATGAACATTATGGTAAGACAACTCATCTGCCATACTGTTGTAACAGCAGTAAGACCAGTTATGCTTAGATTCAAAGGAGATTTACTGAGGAAGAGAAAACATACCCATCCAAGGACATACTCAGCAGCAACAATTGCCAGGCCAAATGACTGTATTGAGCGATTGAGAGTGGATATGAACACTATCCCATTCTTCTTTGTTAGTGCTGCAAGAGACTTGCAAAACTCCATTGGATCTGCAACATGTTCTATCACCTAGAATGCCCCATCCCATGACCTTGCCTTGAGCTTCTCAGCCATCATGTAACAACTTCACCGAGCCTCTATTTACCTGCACTCAGGAAGACTCCACTCTTTTGAGATGGTCCCTAACATACTTTGCTGTTTATGAGCAAGAGCAGTCTATGCTTTTGCTCATGGCAACAAAGCATGTTAAGCACAACCTCAAAAGTGCAATCCTACTGAAAGACACTTTAATGTGCTGTGCTCAAGGCAGTGTGCAACAATGTAAGAGTTCTCTGCAGTGTCATTATGCATACCAAGGCAAAGCAAGATTTTGAGATCACATGCCATTGGAGAAGGGCACAGGAGGCAAACCTCAAGAGCAATAACAACATCAAATTTCTCCTGCTCATGCACCATCTGCTCTGCAAGCAACAGCTCTCCTCATTACAGGGGTTCAGACATTTACACAACATGCAGCTGCACCCCAACTCCATCAATTTCTCAGATGTCCATCCTTCTCTCACTCCAGATCTACCAGCTCCAAATACACAAAAGGACAAGAAAGGATGTATGAAAGCCCTTGGACGAGAAAAGCAGAGAGTAAAACATACCAGCTGTGGTACACAGATACTTGATTGAAGCTGTTGCTGGATCCCGTGCCTGTGTCCACCCCAAAACAAACCCAATGAATCAGGAAGTTACCATAAGTACATGCACACTACAATATCATGATTCTTTGCTGACTGGAGACAGAAATTTCCCCAATAACTGCCAAAGCACACCACATAAGAAAGTTTGAAATGAGCGCTGGGGAAGAGAGGGAGACAGAGAGAAAGACCGCATGCAAGGATGCCACACCAAGGTTCTTCTCAACGGCATCAACGCCTGTTATTAGCCCTCCCATTCTTGCAAGTGGCTGCACAAACCAATTTCAACATCTACACAATCAATGAACAAAAATTATGTAACAGGATGTAAAAGCCAACAGGAGTTAAGTCAATGTTTCATATCTCATTTCAATCCATCTGATAGTAGGAAAAAAAATTCAAAAAATACTAAAGCAGTCTGTAATGGAAAACATTCCCAGAAGTATGTCAGTACTACATCTCTAGGAAAAGCTCAAAACCTCAACACAGGAATTGTGAGACCAATACTTACTTCACAGAGAAGTCCACCCCCACAACCCACATCAACAATCTGCAGGCCCTCCAATGGCCGTGCAGAATTTGCATCCTTTCTGCAGATGAATATTTGCCAAGGAGAATCATTAGAAAACCAAATGCTCCAAAACCATGTACACACAAATAATCTGATTGTCCCCACATCTGGATGAAGAACTTGCACTGCTACAGAGTTCTTCAGAAAAAAATAGCTGGTAATTATGCAAATGAACTGTACATTCATACATGAGGCAATTGTTTTCAAACCTGAAATGGCGGCAGATAGCGGAGCGGATGAAGGAAATTCGGATCTGGTTCATGATATGCAGTGGCTTAAAAGGTCCTTGGTAATCCCACCTGCCAAGAGGCACACAACAATATTCAGCATTACACCTCCCCATTCAAAAAGCCATCTCTTTTCTTACGAGGAAGTCAAAAGAAATTGGAGAGAAATTGTGAGAGAGAGAGAGTGCCTGCATACCAAGTGGCTGCAATTGCAGCAAACTTCGTTGTCTCTGCCGCATCCACAGAACTCCTGTGAGAGCCTTCTGTTGGTGCTGACGTAGGTGCAGGCTCCACAGGAACCTGCTCTGAGCTTTCTGGAAGTGCTGGAGGCTGTTCATGATGATGATGATGATGATGAAGAGGAGGAGGAGAAGGCTCGAGAGAAATTGCTCCGAATGACTTGCCACTTGACCACTGCACCGACCTGAATCTTTCATCATCTACTCTCACTAACATCAAGTTAGGGTTAGGATTGGAAGCAACAACATACTGAGAATCCCAAACAGTAGTTGATACTTTGTTTCTGGTGAAAAATCTTGTATGCTGCTGCAACAGCAACAACAACCCGGGAGCACAAAATTCCTCCAGCCTGTCATTAACGATCTGTCGAGAACTGGCAGCAATTCTCATGGCAATATGTCGCAAACCCATCACACACACAAAACAAATCTGGCACGAATGTCTTTCGAGGGCAGCATAAAAAATCAAACCTCCGCGAGATCTTGCAAGATGGTGTCTATCTTCTCCAACAAAATGAAAAGTGTGATGAAACTAAAAATGGAAGATCCAATCATCAGACTGAAAAAATGCAGCGAAGAAATCCCTCAAATCACATTGAAATGCACAGCAAAAGCTTCAAACAGCAGCCAATAGTATTTCCAAAATAAAAAAACAACAACAACAACATTTTCATGCGAATGCAATTTGACCTAATTCCAGCTTCTGATGAAGAAGGTCCAGTGCCACCAAGAGCAAGATGACGATTATTCAAAACTGGAAGGTCGTATGGGATTTTACTTTTTGATGGCAGCGGAGCCTTCCACGTTCAATCTTACGGCTTAGATGTGCCTCGAAGATGGACCGTGCGATGCGAGAGATCGATGGCGTAGGAAGGTAGACGGATTAGGGTTAGGTCTCCGGCACAAGGTTAGCCGCGGGTTCTCTCCTTCGTTTCTCCTCTTTTCCATCCGCATCCTGTCGCGTACGTGGTTTGTGTTTTGCACCGGCGTCTTCTCTCCCGGCGTTACTTGTGTGGGCGTTGGCTTGTCGGCACCATGGTACTCTCCCGACTCTCCTATCAATTAGATTCTATTAGATTTCTCTTACTGATGCAATTTTTGTGAATTTAAGGCCTTCTTTTGCTCATGAGTTAAGTTTTAAGATGTTCAGGCCTGTCTTTACTCACGAGTTAAGTTTTAAGATGTTCAGGCCTGTCTTTTCTCATGAGTTAAGTTTAAGATGTTCAGGCCTGTCTTCGCTTATGAATTAGGGTTAAGAGGTTTGTGCTTTTATCCTTTGCAAGTTTGGAACCTACGGCGCTATCCGTTTTCTCAGCAGTTTTAGTTTGAAGCTGGTGGAAGGGTTTCATGTTTGGGAGTATGAGTTTTTGTTCCTTCTCCTCGAGTCTCTCGTCAAGAGATTTTTGCTTTACTATTTTCATTATGGTCTTTAGTGTGTTTGACGATCCCTTCATGCCGCTAGCTAGGAAAGAAAGGAAGAATGACGATTTCAGGATACTTGGGGATTTATCTCACGCGTTGAAATGAGTTTACACTGTTGTATCATCTGTTCTTAGAAGTATATGTGATTTGTATTGCATCTGTGGTCTATTTTTCATTGTAGCCTTCCCAGAAAACATTCAGGATTAAGAAGAAGTTGGCAAAGAAGCAGAAGCAGAATCGCCCCATTCCGCACTGGATCAGGATGCGAACTGATAATACCATCAGGTATTTCTCCAGCTTTGTAAGACTCTCTTTGCGTTTCCCTGGAACACGCACACACACACGCGCGCGCACGCACACACACTCACATGCTTTGATAGATTGGCTAAGATGTCTCAATTTTATTCTCTTTTAGTCACAAAATTGAACTAGTTCCAAGAACTTAGATGTTTAGAGCGATTTGACATATCAGCACATGCCTCACTTGGAATATCAGGGTGCTTTTCTTTTCATGTAAGTCAGAAATTAGGGCATGCACTTTTGCATTCATTGAAGTCTTTCCTTGATCTCAGCAATCCTCAGGGGTACCATTTTTATCTCTCACTGTCAGGTACAATGCGAAACGTAGGCATTGGCGCAGAACAAAGCTTGGACTCTAGGATTGATGAGTGGAGGAGGAATGAGAATGTGAATTCAACATTCAGCTGCAATGTGGTGCCCATTGCAGCTCGTCTTTAGACCAGTACTGGAGTAACAGACTTCCATCTTTCCAATCTTCATGTACTTGCCAGATTGCCTTTGATGCTCACTGGTACATTTGCAGCAATGACTATTGTAGAGATGGTTCTCTGAATTGCTGCACAGTTTGTTGATTCCTATTGGCCCTGATTGCTATTTCACCTTATATTGGGAAGTTCTTGTCGTCTGTATCTCAAGTGTTGTATGTGCATGTCTCACCAGTGAGGAAGTTGCAAGTGATTGTAGACCTTTCTTTGTTGTGTTGCTAACCTTCCTTATCTGTTTCTTCTTCTGTCTCATGACCATGTTGTGTTAGAACTCTGGCAGCTGCAACATGGGTCAAGAATTTGTTTTAGAGAACAGATGTTTTTGGAGGGTAAACAAAGAAGACTGATGCTTTAAAGGCACCAGCTGAACTTTCTGTGCCCCATCTGTGTTGCATCAGATATTCTCAAACTTGAATAGCTCAGTGTAGGGCATGAAACTGTGTATACCAGTCTGTGGAGGATGCAGATTTTGTCAAATGGTTTGGCTCAAATTTGAGTGTATTGTTATGTACTTATCTATGCTCATGGTCAGGAGCTGATGTCAATGGGTTATAACTTCACCAGGTTATGACTGCACTCATTGTCATCAACAATTTCCACAATTCTTATAAGTGAGGTGTGCTTTCTGATGCTATCTACTTTTGGAGTTAGGTTGCTTGGACCTAAAGGTATGTGTGGGGCATCAAGAAGCCCTTATGTATGGAAAAACACAGCTTGTGTATATCCTTCAAACCATAATGATATCATTGAATACTAAGCTCCCTCCCATCTTTTGATTATTGGTTGCTAACAGGGTATGCTCAGATCTAATTGTTATTAAAATTGTTAAGGTAGAAAGGATCTAAAATAGTCAAAATAAGCATATTGAGTAAATTAGATTTCAATTTTTATCTACACTCATTTTTTTCTTAAATACACAACAATCTGGAATTCAACCCAAGTTGAAGTTGAGTATTTCCCTTTTTAAATTGTGGGTGTAATACTTCAAATCTCTGAAGGAGGGCTTTTAATATTGTCAACCACACATCAGTGAAGAGTGCTTGGTAAAATTTTTGTCACTCACAAACCAAGTGTCATTTGCAACAAGTTTGTCCCCACTACAACCATTATATTGACAGCATGATACATAATTGTTTAGTGGTTGCATGTTCTACATAGTGGGAGTTGTGTTTTGTTGCAAGCAATTGGCAAATTGTGTTGTGGTGTAAATGTTGATGCAACCATGGTGCTTGGAGCGCATCTATTTTCCGACATGTCCACTTCAAGCATTGTAGTGTACTAAATCCTGAACACCAAAGTCATTTTCCAACATGTCCACTTCAAGCATTGAAGTGTACTAAATCCTGAACACCAAAGTCATTGTGCCTCTGCCCCATGATTTGATGTGGCAAGCATTATGCAAGTCGAAGTCGCATTTCTCTTACTTCATGTGGGGTTTTTAATATTATTTTTCCCACATGTACAGTGTAGGTGATTTAAGCACATGCACGGATGCAAATATTGTCACTCCCTCAAAAATCCTCAATCCTCAATTCATATGAACCTTCATTACAACTGTTCATGTGTAACTTCATCACCTAGTCTAGGGAAAAACCTTTGATTTGTTACATTTTAACCTTTTACAAAATCTCTAGCGAAAAATGTATGGAAGCTTTTGTTGTTCTTCCTCTCCTCTTAGTCTATCATATGTATATGTGATATCGTGTGATTTGTATTAATTAGTTTGAGGGGACAACTTTGACATTTTTTTTCTTTTGGTGATAGGCCTTTCTGATTGGTCATTATCCGAAACAAAAAAAAATCTACACTTGACACACTAACACACTTTTAACACAAAAAATATCTGCATAGCTCACTTAGAACTAATGTAACTGAAAAAATTAAAACTTTTTGTAAATCTCCATGCAAAAAACAAGTAATGAGATAACAAAGAAGAACAAAATGACATGATAAGAAAGCAATGAATTTATGAAAAAACTTGATAAAATTAGAAAGCCAAAAAAGAACCTTTAGTTTTTTTAACATGACACACCCATGTAAGTGACAAGAATAGAACTTCATTGGACCTTCACAACCACTTTGCAAACAAAAAACAAAACAAAAGTTTATCTCTAGTGTTTTGTACATGCGGCCAACCCATGCAAGTGAAAAGAATAAAATTATTTTTGAACCACCACAACCACCTTGCAAACTAAATCAAAACCATGACAAAGAAAAATAGAAAAGAAAACGCTCACCCAACCCCCCCAAGAAAAAAACTTTGGGCCTCTCAAGTGGATGCTACATCTTCTCATTTGACGATTAGGATTTTGATTCTGAAATTTGTTGGCCACCATTCTTGCCCCACACTAATGGCAAGGGCATTAATTGGGGTATATAGTCTATCATATGTTATATGTTCACATATTTCATCTAAAATTAATTACCTTTTAGGTCAATGAACATCACCTAAACATTAGGTAAAGGTTAAAGGTTATGTATATTTCTTCATGACCTAACTCAAAGAGGCTTTTGTGTAAAAAATTTCATTTGTAAACTATTCAAAGAACCTTTTTGAGCACCTTTCTTTAACTACATGTTATGGATGAAAGGTCTTAATTTTTAAAATATTAATTTTTTAATTTATGTGTAATGATCTATGTTGAGGTAGATTATATCATATCATTCATGATACCATTAATATTTTAAGGCCTTAAAACAAATAATTAAAAAAAACCTCCTAAGTTGATCATAAACATTATTAAAACGATTTACAACTTTTTCATCCTTTTTGTCATGAACACAAAAACTACAAAAATTAATTTTTTTTCAATATGCACAAGGGCTAATACAAAGTACAATAAATCAAGCCTAAACCTCAATATAATATTACACAAGAGATAACCTTGGCCAATGATAAAAAAATATGCCTAAAAAATATCAAAATGAAATCTTATTTCAATAAGATGAAAGAATATTAACATTAAATAAATTGAAGAAGGTTATGGTACAAGGTTGTACTTTAAGACTTCAAGGGATTGTCTTTACTCATACTTGTTTGAAAAGTAAATAATGCCCATGGATGTCATGAGCTTCACATTTTGGAATTGTCATTGTAGTTCAGAAAAGGTGAAATGTTGGCTTAGAACATTATGCATTCACGCTTCACATTTTGTTCCCATATGGTTGGAAAAACTATACCCATTTGCCATGATTGCTAATTTTCATCATGCAACCATGCCAACTCAAAACCCACACAAAGTCAATGTTAAGTCAACTAGGAATCACATCCCACACTAGTTTTGGATGTTGATAAGGTTGTAAAGGACAACAAACACATCATCCTTGAATGTGATTTTGGTTGCATTGTGTTAACCCCATATATCCAGCTATATTAATTTCATAACTTCAACAAAATCCATAAGATATATGTATTATTCTTGAAACATTTTGACTAAGCCATGTAATAATTCAATGGTATGAAGAAATGGAAGTCATGTCAGATATGAACATTGAACAACCTAGTGATGATGACCTTGGATACATCAAATGCAAGTCAATCTATTAGCATTTGCATGATGAGGGGTTTATACTTTGCCAACACCTTTGGATGAGATAACATTGACAACCAATGAGTCTTCATGTTTTAAGGGATGTTCAATGCCTTCACATCCAACAAATCAATGAACCTCTTAAGTTTAAGAGGTCTTTTGCCCAATTGAAAGGTAAATGCATAGTATGGTGGCTCACTTTTTAAAATAATCATATTCCACAAAAGTCCACATTCTAGTGTTAAATTTTTAATTCTTGTGGTACTATTGGTTAAATGGTAATAAAGTCCATGTATTAAAAGCAATAAAGTCTATATTAATAGGAGCCCAAATAAAGATTCCAAATATATGCACCTTTGAAAAAAAAATTGAGAATGAATGAAAAACAACAATGTTATAAACTTATGAAAATACAAGGTATTTTAAGGCATCCAAAAGTTCATAGGGAGAATTTGGCTATTATTCATAAAGAATTTTTTCACATAAAAGTGTATTATTTCATTTTAACTCATATGTTAAGCCACTATAGATAATTTTGAATAAAATTTAAGATGAACTTTTCAATTTTCTATCATTCCAATCAACCGATCAGTCCATAATTTTGAACTTAAAAAATCCATTACTACTAGTATATGAACTTTTTATCAATAAACAACTACACAAATATCTTCATAATAAAGTTGTTAGTTTACATTCAACTTATAATTAATAGATTTTTAAATATATTATTCACCATATGTCTTTGAACAAGGGGTATCCAACAAAAAACACCATTGCAACACCAAAAGTGAGCCACCATACCTTGCATTCACCCTGAACAAAATATGAATACATTTTAATTAGCAACTTTTTTATGTTGTCAATTAGTGTCTAGGTCCATAAAGTTTTCATAATCAAATTAGTCTTATGTACAATGCAATGTAAAGGCATAAGAAAAAAAAGTTGTGTCACATTTGATTCAAATGGTGACTCCACATTATCACAAAAACATATCTTTTACACCCTTAACATTGTGATTACAATGACTAACATGACTAAAGTACTACTTGAGTTCAAATTGATGAAAGGGGTATTTATTATTTGTTTTGTCACCTCTAAAATCCGGGTATATTTGATATAACTAAGTTCATTTAACATTTCAATCATGTCAAACATTACCATTTACACATGTGACATGTCATGTTGAAGCATACAATATTGTGATTAATATATATCACTCCAAATGCAATGTGATTGGTGACATGTGTTATATTTAAGTCCTTTTTTATATTGTTATTTTGAAATTTTGATTTGTGTATGAAGATTTTGAAATGGATTCATGTTTATGGTATGTGTTGACACAATTTGTCACAATTTGAAGTTATTTGAAGTTGTAATTAGTTCGATAAAGACTTAGCTTGTGTTTGAAAAGTCATTAATAAAAAAATTGGGTTTTGTAACTAAAATTCAGTTGCATGTAACACATGCAATTGCAAATTTGTGTAGTTGCCTAAAACAAGTTGCAAATGATGTTTAGTTGCATGTAACATGTATAAACGATGTTAATATACATTTTTCATCCATACATACCAATCCAAATGTAGTTGCACCTTATGTGCAACTCTCTTTGCAAGTATAATGCAATTAATCAAAATATGACACATGTTTAAAAATTAGACAATTAATTTGACACATGTCATTATTTAATTATTTGTGTTTTCAAAATTAAAAATTCATTGGATTAATCTCAATCATTAAAGTTTTTACCATTAGGATGAAGACACATGGCACATTATGGAACATTAATTGACCATTTGACATGTCTCCATTTTTAAACACCAATTATATGGTGCCACGTGATAATTAAAGCCCACCTATTTTTTTGTTTTTAAATATTAATTAATGAAATCTAAATCATCCAATTTATGGCTAAATAAGATGTTAACACGTGGTGCCTAAGTAGGTAGGTAATTATTAAACCCTATTAGGTAGGTAGGATAGGTATGTAAGTACGTTGAATAGTAGTAAGGCTTAGGCTATATAGGTAGGTTTAAAATAATCTGATTTTATTTTTACATTTAACCATTTCATAAAGGTCAAACTTTTTTTATTCATGCATCCCCAATGGCACTTGGTATTCGGTTACTACATAGCTATTTTTAAAAATTATATACTGAACTAAATAGAATTGGAAGCCAAAGGATATGGGATAAAAAATTCCATTACAAATCTCATGAACCAACTTAGTTGCACATTAGATGTAACTACTATATTAGAGTATACCAGGTAGGTGAAGGTTTTTTTACTTCTAATGTCCAAACAAAACTTGAAGTCCTCCTCTTAACGCATCTAACACACTAAGAATCATCGAAAACGGATTAGAAACGAAAAAATTATGGACCCCCAAAGCAAAAGGGGTCAAAAACTCAAAAAAAAAAAAAAAAACCATTAAAAACTAAAAAGGTTGTTTTTCAAAAAACCAAAAAAGTTCTTTTTATTTTTTTTTTTTCTTTTTAGATTTTTAATGTTATTTTTAGAATTTAAAGTG
>Ga0116231_10005738_pt1 | contig 24251 bp, 24 predicted proteins | sample S1TSphgellanicum_2_FD_89695 | JGI IMG/M metagenome (GOLD analysis project Ga0116231, IMG submission 89695) | Host-associated microbial communities from peat moss isolated from Minnesota, USA - S1T2_Fd - Sphagnum magellanicum MG | ecosystem: Host-associated > Plants > Peat moss > Unclassified...
AAAAAAAAAAAAAAAAAATAAAAAAAAAATATAAAAACATAAATATGTTAAAGAAAAAAAAAAAAAGGTGTGATGGAAAAAGGAGAAAATTGTTTGGGGAGGGGGGGGGGGGGGGGGGGGTGGCAAGGTGGGAGGGATTTTTTTTTGTTCCCAATGTGTCCTCATCAAGTTCCCAAGGTGTTCCTAACAACTTTTGAAAATGTTCCCCAAGTTCATAATGTGTTCCCAATAGCATTTTTTATCCCATATGTTATGGCCAAAGTTGAATTCTCATGTATATAAGCTATAAAAAAGAGGCAAAAGGAATCACATCTTTGTGTTCACACCTCTTGTGTTGCTCCAACCCTACAAAACTTTATTCATAAAGATATTGAAGATTTGGAAAATGTACAAAAGAATGAGAAAATGAGAAGGGAGAATTTATAGGATGTTGAATCAATTCAAATTAGATGTCAAAATCTCTCCATGTCAAAAACCAACCTCTTATAGTAGGTTGGCCATATTTCTTGATCATGTCAAAAACCAACTGCTTGCAATAGGTTGGCCGTGGAGATGGGAGGTGTGTGATAAAGGAGTGGAAGTCAAAAAGTAACTAGGCCTATGGCAATCACCTAATTTAAAATGGAGGATGCTTGCATTTTTTGTAATGTGATTAAAATTTTTTGAAGAAGAAAAGTAACCAAAACAAAAAGAGGAGGGCCCTCTGGCCATTTTAAGCTCCAAATCGCATTGGCACAATCATGCAAAAACACATTAACTTGTTTGTGTAGACATCCAAATACCTCAATTGTTAAGAGGAAGAATTGACTAGTGGGGTGTTGGTTGTAATAACTTTTTTTTTTGGTTTGAGCTGCATTAGAAGCAACAAATCTTTGAATTGCACAAGATTAGGGAAGTAAATCCATTCGTGTTGGGTTGGTAATGACAACATTGGTTAAGGTGCAAATGTCAGCTTTGGTGAGCACAATGTTGATTCATCGATAAAAGGAATTGAACTTGGTTAAAGGAAGCACATGTAATTGTTCTTGTCCCACATGGAAATTACCATCTCGCACAATGGTACCAAAGATGTCACAAACTACATCATGGGTTTTCATGTGCTCCTTGCCATTAACACAACGTAAGAGGTGGATACCCATAGGGTTAATGGGATGTGTGCACATGCATTGAGGGATACCTACAATTGAAAGATGAGGTAGTCCAAGTCACATTTGAAGTAGTGGAAAAAACTAAGGAAGATAATCAAATGCTAAGAAAACTATTTAAATTGTAAGCGAAACGCCTGCCCTTGGGTTAGAACATGATAAAATTCGAATACGATGGGCCTTAGATATCATGTTGGAGAGCATGTTGGAAAGGGTATGGTGATACAGATGCTTCGGGATGGAATCTTGAAGTCGAACCATTTGTTGTTTGATGAATTGTTCAAATGGAGGAAAACATGCCCAAGCTAAGGGTAGTAGAAGATCACATGCCACTTTGAAGTGTTACTAAAAAGGGAAGGTGTTGTTATCGACTCACAGTAAGGTTTCAAGAAGGAAGGGACATTGATCAACCATAAACCTAGTAGCTCTAATTGAAGTTATAAGGGCCTAACTCCTTAAATAGGTTATTGGGGCAATGGTGGCTATTAACATGATCCTATTGCCACCAAAAGTTATGAGAGAAAGGTTTGTTTACAAACCAAAGGTCCTTCCAAGTTATTAAACGATCTTGGACCCAAGAGGCGCCCAAACACTTGAAAGAGGGAGGAGTCAAAATCAATAATGGATTCTATGAAACTAGAAGAGGGAAGTGTGCATCGTAAGAAATACAATGGTCATTGCATGAAACAATGAATTAGAATTACAAAAGCTACATGAACATCACCCATTCTAAGGAGAAGGTCCACATGTACATCTTTTGACATTACATATTTTATGAAGGATAATGCAAATGACGAGGTGCCCAATGGAACCCCCAAGATTTTAATTCCTTCTAATGGGGTGATAAGTTGGGAAGAACCCCCAGGTGGGGAGGGAGGCAGTAGCCCCATCAAACATTAATTAAAGGGAGGAAATACAAGGGGGGGAGGAAATGCCACCGGATGGTGGCATTGTCCGTCCCCATGATGCTCATGTGGAGCTATTCTTTTCTAAAGATAAACTCGATGCTAGTTTGAGTGTCCTGATCTTTGGTGAGCCGCTGAGATCTAATAGCTTTCCAAGAAGCCATACTGACCTCAACAGTAGCCACCCAGGCTTGGGTGAGGGTCGCTTTAAGGGAATACTTATCATCAAAGTGCTTTCTGCATCTCTCAGTCCAGAGGCGATAAACAATGAAGTTACGTAATATGTCTAAAGGTTGTCTAGGATAGGTGAAGCCACCAGTGTGGTATGCGAGGAGCCCAAGGGGGTCATCTTCTTGTTCGATCACCGCTTCCCCTAGGAGCGCGAAAGGCCACGTGATTTCCAGATCGTGAGGAGCTTGCCATTCCGACCAGATATGTTTGTAGGCTTCCTAAGCGCGTTGCGCCATGGGGCACTCCAGGAGACAGTGCTGAGGAGATTCCTCCTTGTTGTCGTCGCACACCTTGCAGAGCGAGGGAAGACCCATCGTTTGCAACCAGGTCCCGACCGGGAGGCCTCTGTTGAGAATCAACCAGATGAGCGTGCCCACCTTTCGTGGGCGCACGTTATGCCAAATTCTGGCCGTCAATTGAGCCGTGGATGTGTTTATCAGGTTGAGGTTATTGAGGAAGATAACCATGCTCGATGTTTGCATGGATTTGCGAATGTTGGTGTAACCCCTTTTTGCCGAGTTCCTAAAAAAGGGGGCGTCGCCCAGGGGAGGGTTAGACAACCAGTGCCATTCCCCCGGATCCCAGGGTGGGGTGATAAGTTGGGATGGGGTGTTGAAGTTAGGTGATGGGCTAGAAGGTGACCATGCCACACATTTATGAGGTTCGATAAAAAAGACCTATCACATAGAATTTGGTTTGGAAATGTTCATATGTAGATGATACAATTGAAGGGGGACCTATGATGTGAATGTCATCTGCACTGGACAAAAGTAGACAAGAAGGAAAATGACTAGCTATATAATGTAAAGCCTTAAAGTGGGCTAAAGCAAATAGTGCACCCCCAAAAGGATTTCCTTGACGAGTTCCCATGGCAATTGAAAAGACTATGACATCACCTTCACGATTATGGTGGCTGTAAAATAAAGGAGATTCAAATGCATAAAATGCATGAACAAAAGTGATGAATTATATGATGCTTCCACTTGTTACATGAAGTTCATGAAATATGACCCTTTTCGACATTGAATTGAATGCATTTGCCATGTCTAGTTGGAAAACAACCTAGTTAGAGTGGAGGTCTAAAGTGCACCTAATGTTGTGGACTATTATTTGACAACCATCTTTAATTACAACTCTACATTGGTGTAGGGATAAATGTGTTGCAAAGGTGTCACGAAATTGAAAGCATAAAGCATAGTTTATGAGTTGATACAATGTTTCCCCATTATAATGGGGTGAACTCCACCTAAAAGCTTGGTCATGGTTAAGAAGCAGGCCACTCCAAGGATTCGTGTAACTCAAGGTGGAATGTGACTTTGTGCAATATGAAAACAAAGTTGAAACAACTAAGGAAGTCCACCATTGAATTTTCTAGGTGAAAATAGTCTTGAAGGTGTTCAAAAACCATCCCAAAATGACCATTTGTTGATAAATGCGGCATGTGTTGGAAAGTTAGTTATAAGGAATTAAATGAAAGTTCAAGACCATGGTCTAGCTTGTAGTTTTCTAGGAAAAGTGGGAAGTAGCCATTTGATTCAAGGTGTAATACGATGAAAGTTGAAGTGGTGTCAAAAGATGTGGGTGCAAGGGACAATGGTGCTAAAACATGAGTTGTTTGAAAACATTCCCCTGCAAATTCAAGAACTAAATTGTGAGGAAGGTGTTTCAAAATTATAGGATCATGTTGGGGAAGAGACACTAAGCTCAAACTTGTCGCAAAATCTTGGCTTTGCAAAAAAAACTCCTCTTGCAAGTTTTTGTAGTCACTTGTTAAAAAACATTTTGAGTTAAATCTATGTTTCCCTATGCCCTATTACCTCACCAGGAGGGGGCAAAACGAGACACCGTTGGGGTAACAAGAGGAGCAAGTGTTAAACAACCACATCATAAAGGTCATGTGACAATTTATCCAATGGAAAAACGAAATGTCACTTGTACATCAAGTCATAGAATGATAAGGATGTGTTTATATAATCAAAGACAACGAAAGCCTAAATGAAAGGACTGAAGGACATCTAATGATGAAACCCAAGTCCAAGTTAATGTAGGCAGGGTGGGAGCAAAGGAAAGTATGGAGCTAAGATGGTCATCGAAATTTGGATTAAATGAATTAGATGTTTGGTAGGAATGTTGATGACAAATTAACCTTCGATTAGTAAATTGGCGCCCATAGGTGGGGCAAGAGACTTTAAACGGAGGTTGTGAACATGTTCAAGAGATGGAGGTAGGTTGGGGGGTTTGATCATGGTGATAATAGGGGCCAATAGAATGGAAGGGGTAAAAAGGCTTGCTTATGCATGATCAAGGGGGTTTGGGAAAATGTAAGGTTGGGGGTCAATAGGGGAAATGGTAAGTTGTGAGTGGTTTGTTAGAATGGGAAAGGGAACTAATGGGTGGTTTGTGGTTTGCATGGGAAATGGTGTGGAAAATAAGTATGTGGTGGCACATGGTAAAACAAATGGGCAATGGGAGCTATGAGGTTCAATTGAATATGATGAATTAAAGGACATGGGACATTTCATGCCCATGAGGAAGGAGGCATACTAAAAGCACATGCCCCATTTTCTAAAGACTACCTACTATTACAAAGCAATTTTAAATTTAAGATAAAGTGGCCTTTAAGGGAAAACATAGTTCATTTTTGTGGCCTTTCTAAAAAATTATTATTAATATTAATATTATTTTGCCTATTTTTTACCCTTTCTAAACCTTAAAATGTCATTGATTTCCTCTTAATTTTGCTTGCCTATGCACAATTCCCTTGGGTTCATTCGTTGTTTTGTCATGGCTATTAAAGTGAAGAACCTAGCAAAATGTGAAGAATCAAGACTAAAGTTTGAAACCAAACTGAAGGTTTAACAAACTAAAAAACTCATTAACTTTTTATTTAATAACAAAAACAATTTTTTTTTTGTCACAAAAAAAAACCAACAAACCAAGAACCTTGTTATTATCATTTCTTCTTTTTATTATTTTAAAAGTTTAGTGCCCCTTTGAAACTTCAAAATCAAAATCACCTTATTCATTGCTTCTGTTTTAACTTCTTACTACTACCTTTCATGTTTATAGATCTTGTTCCCCTTTATTGGGATTTTTTTTTTCTCTCTCTTATTTTGCCCTATTGGCTTCAAAACAAATTATAAGAGGTGGGCATTGTATTGAGGAAGAAAAATATGTGAAACAAAACAAAATAAACATAACTAAAGTGGGCACCAAAGGAAAAAAACAAGGGAAATTCCATGTGTAAAAATTCCATGTTTTTATTATAGAGTACCTAATGTTTTATAAACATTTGTAAATAGTCAATCAATGTGGCTCTTTAATAAAAAAATTAGAAAAAATTTAAACACATTATTCATGTCACAACCCTAACATTGGGTTCGTAACTAAAGCAAAGGCATGGAAAGGTGTGGGCTGAAAGTGCAACCCGGGAGTCAAATTCACACTCCTAGGAATGCAAAAGAGTGTGAGGGAATGAGTTCACACACTGCCAAATGTATTCTCACTTTGGGAATTGGAGTCCCTATGAAGTTTTGAATGTTTAAAGAGTGATTTCAGGGGTCAAAATTCATTGGATTGAAGAGTTTTTTATACCATTGGAAACCTCTTGAGATGTAAATGTTTAAAATGGGCTCATATGATCCATTTGAGTACTTATAACATAAGGTATGGTCGAAAGAAAAACCAGGAGTTAAAGTGTCAATTTGACTTTTAACCATTAAAATTCTAGAATCGCCCTGATTTACGTGTGTGCGGGTGGTGTGCAACATATTGTTGGAAAGCTTTTGATGAGGGTTACAACTTTTTTTAAACCTCATTTCAATCGGAGGCGTGCACAAGAAGTTGTGAGCCTCCAAAGTTTTGAGAATCCCAATTTTGGGAATTTCAGGACTCTAAAATTGGGAGTATCGAGAAAAATGATATTTGGGTGTAACCCTCATAGTTAGTCATAAAGAGTATTATAAAGGGGAACGTGGTGCCTTCTTTCAAGTTTGGGCTGTGATGAGTTTTATGAGTCCATGTATGCCCGTGGTTCGTTCGTGCACCAAAAGTATTATGGCTATGCATTAACTAACTTGTTGGTTGGTTTGTGCAAATCCATATGAATAATTGACTCGCTTGTTCACTCGTCCTAGTCCCTATCCCAAAGCTCTAGCATGCCCCTTTAAATTTTGAAGTGCTATGAATTAGAGAGCATACCCCAACTCCTTTTTCTTCCATTGTTTTCACTTTCAAACTCGCATTTGAGTTTTTCAAAGAATTTGGAGGTGCATCAATTCAACTAATTAATTTCATAATTTATGGTTAGTTTCACATTGACAATACAAAGAATTTTTATTTTTATATTTTCAAATTATTATATTTCATGATTTACTAAAACCCCATGGTTAAGGAAAAAAAAATTATATTAAATTAAGGTTATATAATGCCAATTCAAATAAATAAATAAATAGTAGTTTACTAAAATGTTTAAGAAAAAATAATTGTATGAGTTGAAAACATTATCATTTTTAATGTACAAATAAATGAAAAAAATGAATTTATTTTCAGCCATTTATTAATGGTAAAAGAGATGGAAGCTTTGAAAGGGTACTTGGAAAATAATTGTAAAGATAAAGATAGTGGTAAGGATAAAGTTAATATGATTTTTTAATCCGTGTAAGTCAATAAGAGAAGGGAGTGAAAAAGTTAGGCTTCCAAGATTCATTTCTAAGGCACACAAGATAATGTCATGTATGGTTTGAAGTCATATAACTTTGGATAAATCCAAAAAACAATTGTTCACTAGGATGTTGTCAAATCAATAATGAAATTAATCAAATTGTAACCTAAACTAATTATGAAGGTTTATCTCAATTTCATATTTTCATTAAAAAATCATTTCAAAATCTAATGAATTCTTTAGCAATGAAACTAACCCTAGGGTGTGGTAAGAATGATGAATATACACCCATTACACTAATGTTGAGTCCACCTTGGATTTTGCTAGCGTATTGTAGAGTGTAAAACTAGTAGGGCATTTCAGAAAATGAAACCCTTGTAGGTGCAAGCATTCTATTTTTCAAAATGCATTATGTCCTTTTTTTTCCTATGATACCCATTGAATATCATTGGAAAAAGAAAAAGAAATCCAAGCGCAATCTTTACGCTCGGTAAAACACTTGACCATGGGTACAACCAACATTACACTCATGCTCAATTCCACCTCAAATGAGCCCTTATTCCACCTCACACGAGCCCTTATCCTACACGGTATTCTTGATCTCGTGTAAAGAACTTACCAACTTTTTAAGAAATTTGACAAAAGTGCAAGGTCCTTTCCTAATTGAATTGGGATCTTCAACAAATGGAGGGTTCATTTTTAATTTTTTAAAAGGAAATTCTGTCAAAAGGAAAATGAATAGATTTTTTGTTTGAAAAACCCTGGGCTATGGGTTTAACTGAAGTTAGGCTTGTGCTCAGTTCCACCTCACATGAGCCCTTATTCCACCTTGCACAAAGCCCTTACCCTACATGGTATTCTTTACGTTATGCCCTTACCCTAGATGGTATTCTTTATGTTATGTAAAAGAAATTACCAAATTTTAGGAATCTGACCCCAAAAAAGAAAAATAAAAAATGGAAGGTTCATCTTTAATTTTTGAAGAGGAAATTCTGCCAAAACGAAAGTTGACTGAAGCAATAAGATGTTGTACATTGTGTTCACACTCTGAACACCAAAAAAAATCGGTTCCGATCTAAACAGTCTAAACACTTTCACCAAAAGAACCGGTTCACCTAATGTGAAAACTGTTTTAATCAGGTAAAACTTCCAAAAGTTGGATCCAATGCGGATAGTCCGGCAGGGGGCCCAACAAAAAATGCATGGAATTTTAGTTTTTTTGAAAAAACCCAAACCCTAAACAGTCTTGGAAATATGTTTTTTTTTTTTAAAAAGAAAAAAAAAAGTGGGTGCACGGTGAGAGTAAGCCCCATTCTGTTAGCCAACCAACGAAGAGTCGGCTGGAATGCATAACTGTGCTGTGGCGAGCTGCCCCTCCTTTGAAAATTAGGGCTCAGCTTGCGCTTCTTGGCCACGAAATTTTCAAAGGAAAAGGGGGTCTGCCCTTGCGGGCCGGCACTTTCTGCCTTAAATCGCCCGGGGACTTTCACACGGCGTTGAAGGATAAATTATATTCGCCTGCTTTGCCGAAGCATCCCTTCACCGTGTAGCAAATATTTCAACCACTACCGTATATATACACTGATACGTCTCTTTGGGCAAAATGTATGGTTTAAACATGCCAGTGACTAGCCCATCGTGACAACCAGTTTGTATTAGATGAAATCGTATTTTTCAGGCTGAAATTTGGTGAAAATTTGGTGATAAAAAAATTACTTGCAATGCTCCCTTGCCTATTTGATGATGCTAGAACATAATTCTTCAATGGATGCAACAGGTTTGCAACTGGTGCAATTGCTGCTGGCTTGCTTGTTTGCTTGCAGAGAGCATTGAGGAGGTGGCTTTCTTTTTAACATGAGCCATTTGGTCATGTATTTTCTCTCTCTCTCTGTCTCTCTCTCTGTCTCTCTGTGTTCTTGGTCTCTTTCTTCCATTTTGATTTGGTACAAATGCCATGCACACAAGCTGGCTACAGTTGCAAATCAGTCGAAATTGGGTCTGTATCATCACAATACCATGCATCTTTTCTCTTTTTTTTGGATCTACATGGGTCAGCAAGTCACTGTAACATGTTGCTTGAGATTTAGCAAGAAAGAATGAGAGTCCAGATGAGATGAATCACTGCTCCTGGAACCCATCTAGAGAAGCTATGACGTTAATCGGGTAAAGCTTTGAGTTGAACTTCAGGGACAAGTCATCATTGCAGGCTGAAAATGTTGCTGTTGAGGGAGGAAAGGCAGATTCGCTGTACAAGCATGACATCCACATCAAACCTGCTGATTGTCACAACCTTCTTCGCCCAGAAACAGTCAAGTCCTTTTTCATTCTATACAGAATCACTGAGGATCCCAGGTTTGTGAAGCATCACAGCTCACTAAAGTAATGGGTGTAACAAGTACAAACTGACAATGGGTTGGGAGACAAATGGTGTGCATGGACTCTGTGAGACTCACATTGCTGTATCCTTTTTGCAGGTACCGGGACTGGGGCTGGAATGTTTTTCATGCATTTGAAAGGCATACAAAGGTGAATTCAGGAGGCTACGCATCCCTTGATGATGTGACTGTCGTCCCTGCCCCAAAAAGAGACAAGATGGAAACATTCTTTCTTGGTGAGACACTAAAGTACCTGTATTTGTTGTTTGGGGACACAACTGTTTTACCTTTAACACAATTTGTCTTCAACACAGAAGCCCACACAGAAGTACCTGTAGCTGGAGGTCAACAGTATGGCACATTCATCACTAGGAACCATGATCATTGACAGAAAACAGCTTCAGCTGAGAATTCCTTCTGTAATTATTTAGTGCTAGCACCTTCATTGTAGTGCTGGATTAGATCAAAAGAGAAAGGAGCATATATTAGTGTATAGTTGCTCGTAAGGGGATTCTGCACTAGGATTGCCTCTGTAATACACTGTAGAACAGTTCCACAGATGAGCCCCTTTTGGGGGCACTTTGACTGTATCAATCTGTACTAGGATAGTTTGCCCAGCCAACCTTAATGAATACATGATGCTCAAGTTGAGGCTGCTTTGTGCTTCTTAGTTGAGGATCCAGACTCTCAATGTCAGCACTGTAATGGGGAAGCAATTCTTGCCTCAAGTTGCAATCTTTGAAGTTTGCTATTGAGAGTATATAGTCACCTTAATTCACAGTTATGCAGAAGTGTCTTTGAATTTGCCCAAAATGTGGATGTTATGCACTCACCTACATCTTTGACATTATGAAGGAGAGGAGGATTCTCAATTGGGACTCATACTATTATACAAGACAATCCTGTCTTTGAAACTCTTGTTGGCTCTGCCTGTAAGGGAGAGACTACAGAACCATGTAGTTTTCATTTGGTCCCACATGTTGAGGAATTTTCACCAGGTGTTAAAAGTGTGCAACTGTGATGAGTGATGAGTTCAGTTTTTTGAGGAATTTCATGGAAGATTTCCTATTTTGATTGTTGTAGCAGGTTTGAATTTGCCATCAGGGGCAGAGTTGACAATGCCATGAGCTGCTTGTTTGCAATATTTTGAATATAATTTTGTGGCCATTTAAGAATCTTTTTTTTTTTTTTTTGCATTTGTTGTTCAAAGATGTAAGTTCCAAATTCTTAAGAGATTTGGAGCTTTGGAATTCTAAACAGTAAACAATTAAGTCCACAGCATGTTCAATTAGACAACCTTTACAACCTCGTCAATGATTATTTGGAATTAGTGTGCATTTATAAATACTGTAATAATCCATGTGTTTGCTCTATTTCACATTATTCATAAAATTTTGATGGCACTCAATGACAAAAGAAAAAATACCCATTGAAAATACCAATTTGGGAATTATATATGACAACCCACTTCATCGTTTTGTTTAGAAGTACATACATGAAACTAAAAACAAGTGAAAAAAGCTGGACCATGGTGCTCAAAATCCATCCAAGAAAGACAATACAATAGTGAGACTTGTTTGTGTGTCTGACAAAGAACACATGGAAATATCAGCATTGCTTACTGCTTACAAAATTCTTGGATTCTTCGACTTTTCCCTTCTCATATGGAAAATGGGAAAGGGAAAAACCGCAAATCCATTGATGTTTCCATTGTAGGATGGTGGTTTCTTACACTCTTATTACAAGATGGAAAAAGGCTCTTACTTCAAAGCTGCAATCTGTAAATAACTGGGTACACAATCACAATCATGGTCTTGTTGTGAAGCGTTTTCTGCAGCTGCAAAAACCATGTCTCCCCTTGAGCTCTAGAGTGAGCATGGTATGTGTCCATCAATGTTTTGTGAGAAGGGAGATTCAAAACTGAGAACATCACATGGTTTGAGGGAAGAGAGCTGAGGAAACAGCTGAGAACAGTGGAATTTCAAGGGTTCAAATCTTCCTTTCTGTAAAGAATGTAGGAGCCTGCTATGTATTCATTGTTGATCTGATCATATTCTTCGCAATAGATTTGGCTTTCTCCAAACACCACAATCTACAAATTTGAACACATTTTCACCAAGCATTCCTTGACAAAGAGTGAAGTGGTGCACAAGTTCAAGCAGTCTATCCTTGTGTAAGTTTCTGCAAAAATGAGATAAAGCAAATTCCAGCACACAAAGAAGCTTGCCAATTACTCCACTTAGAATCAGCATAACAGCCTTTACAAACAAGCTTTAAAATCAACTGTACAGAATGACATATCATCCTGCACACTAACCAACAAGTCTTACTCAAAAGGAAAATCCTGTATGGAATCCAAAAAAGCAAAGAAGAAAAAGAATGTTCACACATGATAATGTACACAAGCATAATCGCTAAAAGAACTTCACATACTCTGCTTTTTTTTCCAACCCTTCTATGTTTGCCAGATGAAATGTCTATTTCTGCTGTTTCCAAGACTGGACCTGGAGTTTGTGTTACAAACATGTGAAGGTGACCCCAAGAAAGAGGGGGTGAGTTTGCATGAGAAGTGATATGAAAACCTATAATAGCGAATCTTTTTTAAACCTGTAAAGCCACAAGCTAAAAATGCCATCAAGAAAGCAGTGGTGATGATGTTGAATCGTGAAAAACTAGCGTAACTGGAAACTGTATCAGGGGAAAAACAGGATGTACCTTGAAGCAGCTAAGCCTGCTACTAAGATTGAGATATGTGGTGGCTGTGCTCTAACTAATGTAAAATGGTAAAGAGAAGCAACTACAAGAAACCAAACATTGGAGCTTCTGTTGATCATTCTCTTACCAAGGCCCTATGAGATCTTACTGCTGGTGGCTGTCTCTCTGCCATCGTTTTTGCCTCTGTTTTTGGTTGGAATGCTTTGAACATGCTCCCAGAGACAACAGACTCTGGTGGATTGGGCATACCAAGAGCATTCCACACAGAGCTTTGTGCTGCTTCTTTGGGATCATCTACTCTCAAACTCTTTGGAGCCCAGAGAGCCCCATCAACTTGCCTACCTTCAGGTCGATCTCTTGGGTGCTTACCTAACACAGGAACTGTTGTACCAGGCAGTCTACTGATAGGCAACACACTGCCATTGACTGTTGAGGCAGCAGCTGGAGCACCAGCAACTGCTGCTGCCCATGGCAGGGGCACAGTCCAACCTCCCCAACCTGGAGGAACAACCCAAGGAGACCCAGGCATCCCTGGTAGGAGAGATGCCCATGGAAGAACTCCAGCTCCAGTCCAAACACCATTGGGAGGTGTGTTCCAGGTTGCCATTCCATTGCCTGATAGGAGCTGTCCAGTTCCAACAACCCCATGGCTTCCAGCAGGCACTGTCCCACTCCACCCAACATTAAATCCATAAGGCCAAGCCCCATTGTAGAAGCCAAAGGGACCTCCTGTGCCACCAGCATCACCCACTGCCATTGGCCTGTACAAACTCCCAACATCAGGTTGGAGAATAGGATGTAAGGGTATGGGGACTGCAGTATTAGCAGCTTCCTGGGTGGTGGTCGAATCTTGTTCTGGTAGAGAACTGGCACACTCATCAACAACTTCCTTCTTTTCTACTTCAGATGGTAGCTCACCAGCACCATTTACACCATTTTGTGATCCATTCATAGCAGTAATTTGGTGGACTTCACCCGCTACTTGAAAGCCTTCCATCATGCTGATCTCACCACCTGCTTCCAAACAAGAGAATGTACTGTTTAGTCTTCAATGATAGTAATTGGAAAGTCCATTGGAAACCAAGGTTTTAGTGTCAAACAACCAACCATTGATAACAGTTTACAGAAAGAAGACAATAGAACATCAGATATCAACAAACACCAACTTTGTGACATGCATCACATTCAAAATGAGACCAATCATATGGCTTAACTATTTGCTCCAAGACTCCAGTGCCTTTTAAGTAGGACAGGGCACACAAATCAATGTCCCTGCTTGCAAAAAAAGGACACCTGATCTGGAGTGCATACTGCTAAGGTGAAGATCAACAATAGCACCATTCTTAAAAAACTACGGTTTTAAAGGGCTAATTCATTTTGCATGACACTGACCTGAGGCATCATGGGCATCTTTGCAGGGATACAGCTGTGGAGGAATTGTCCCTGATGCATGCCTTGAAAAAGCTGCACCATCAGGAGGGCCATGGTCTTGACGGATTGATGTAATTGTACTACTACCAGAACTAGCATCAAGAGCTGGGAGGGCAGGACATTGGCGAGGGATCTGAAGATGCTTCAAAGGGGAGATTCTTGACCCAGCACAGGGGAGTAGCTGCTTTACACTCTCCTGGGAATCAGCTTCAACTGTAGCAACAACTGACTGATCAACCATTGCGCCGTTCCGAGCCTGCAATCCGACATGTTTGTTCTTCCTGCGACCTGCTCCAACAGGAACATTTCTTAGTGTGCCTCCAGCAGTCCAGTACCTCTGGCAGTTCTTGCAAAAGTGGCGAGGCTGATTTATGTTGTAGTTGTTGTAGTAGCAAAACTTTGTATCCAGGCTCTCACACCGAGGACAAGGGGCTGGCTTATCTGGCTTCTTTAGATTTTTTCGTTGGGACCCAACTTCTTGACCTCCTTCTTCTGTCTCCTTGTGTTCATTACTTCTCCCTTGGCTGTCCTCAGCTGTTGCAACAGCTACTGAATTGGTCCCTGTGGCTGTCACAGTCAAGTCAGTCTCCTGTTTGCCAGACTTCAATGACTTCTCGTCCTCTGCTGCCTCTGCAGGTTCATTGCTACCTAACGAGCTCCCAAGCTCATCCACAGGTCCCGTCCCCATTGCTTTACAATTATCCTCTGTCCATCGCACAGTTTCTTCTCCTACCTCCTGTGCATGCCTACCTTCCTGCACAAAGCACAATACCAACAGAGTCTTCTTCTTTGAGAAAAAAATTCCCTCTCTTTTCTCTGATGTTTTAGACATACCAACAGAGTCTTCTTCTTTGAGATAAAATTTCACTCTGTTTTTTCCTGATGTTTTTAAGCTATTCCACAGACATTCTTCTGTGGAGTCCATGACAAGTTACTCTGAAAGAGTCTGAAAGAGGAACTCATGTGACGATAACCTAACCGAGAAACCTTCAACAGCAGTTGCTACTTTCAGAGGAAGGATCCGGTGATCTTAGACATCGATAATAATAGTTACTGAAGAAATCAGCAAACGATTTGATTTGCTTGAACAAGCACAGATCAGCGACGGGGCATGTTGCCGATAGAGAAGAGGAAGAAGACGACAGCCTTCTGTAAAGACGACATGCGGAAAATGTATACACATGAAGGAAGTAAGAAGTCCTATACAACGACGACCTTTGTAACTGCCTTTGCTATGTGGCTTCCAAGTGCGTTTACAAAATCAGACTCCTACTGGAAACAAGTCCGGACATGTATTCCCTAACGCATTTCAGTAAACGAACAACGGAACTGCGAAGCAGAAAGCCGTAGGTAGAGTGGAGAGGAGAGGAGGGAGGAAAACAGGCAACCAACCTCAGTGCACGGGGGAGCGCCTTTCTGCAGCGGGCAGTTAGGATCGTCCGTGATCACTTCGCCGGTATCGGCATCGACAACAGCACCGCCTCCAGTTACTGGAATGGTTCTACCGAAAAGCTTGATGGCGGGGTCTGCAGTCACAGGGGGACTTGCCGCTTGTTCTTCCTCCTCCTTCATCAGCCACTTTCTAAGCTTGGACATGTAAATAGAAGAGTGCTTGTCCGACGACGGCAAGTGACATGCAAATCAAGAATCTGACAAATCCTCGGGAGCTGGCTAGAGATAAGATGCATAAGTGGAAGGAAAAGATGCACGACAGAACCGGGATCGCTGATCTCAAGCCTGCACGTCCTCAAAATGAATTCCGCAGGGTTGTGGCCGACGACGACACCAGCCAGTTCCCGCCAAAGCAACACAATCAGGAAATTTGCAAACTCGGAAACAAAGAGAAAGCAAAAAGGGGCGGGGGGAATAAAGTTATTCACAGATCTGCAGCGCAACGAGAGTTAGGAAAGGAAGCAGCAAAGCGACTGCAGTGTAGTAGTGAGTGCAGGGAAAAAGTCGGGCGACGACAATTGCAATGCTCTTCTTCTTCTTCTGCCACCATCGCCAAACGCGTGTGCGAAGAAAACAAAAGCGCCCGGGAAAAAACACAGCAGCGCGAGAGGGAGAGAGAGAGAGCAGACGACTGAAACCCTTTTTCCACGGGTGGTGGAAAAAGACCAAAATCTTGACACGCACGCAAAGCCAACGACCACTCGACTTAGCCTGTACTTTCACCTACAAATCCAGATCCGACACGTGGAAAAGATCACGTGTTCTCCAGCCATTTTAGCTAATCGAAACACCACGGTCAAAATGAAGGAGTGGGTGGGCGGGGTCCATCCAGAGGCCAACTCTTTTGGCACCTGGATTTGGGGGAAGTCGATTGATCTGTAAAATCAGTGGAGTTACGATATCACTGTACATCCTAGATGACGACACGTGGGTGGCCACAGGTGACCTTTTTGCACGTAAAGTGCAAGCTCATTGTATTGTGGGATGTGGAAAACACAAAAGGCCAAAAGCAGGGCCGGCGCACTTTTTGAATTTCCTGTCACGAAAAAGTTTCTAGAGAGAGAGATCGAATTCCCGGGCTGCCAAAAAACATTATTTTTCCCCTTTTATTGGTTGCCCAAATACCGGTATTGAATGTCACGGAAAGGGCAGAGAAAAGAGCAGAAGAGAGTAAAAGTGTAATGGTAAATAATAGCCTTTTTCCCGGGCCCCCTACACTTTTTACTCCGGCTTTTTCGTTGGAACGGAAAAGTCACGTTTGAAATTGCATTTAAGGGGAAGAGGAGAAAAGAAGGTAAAAAAGTGTAAAGGTAAATCGGTAACTCCTCACAGAATCTCCGCACCGTACACCCTATTACTTTATTTCTACTCAGCCCGGAGTTTTTTTTTTTTTTGGAATGGAATTTGAGGTGCGGCCCGAGTGACGGAAAGGGCGGTGGAAAGACAGGGGAGAAAAAAAAAAGGCCCAAAAAGCGGCAATTAGATAAGCAACAAGCCTGACGAAAAGGCACACAAAAAGCAGGTCCCAAGAATTCAGGGTTTTTTTCCCAACTGGCGATCATCCACAAGAAGATTTAGCCAAATTTGGATATAGACTGAATATGAAAGTAGGAAATTTTTGAAAATCCTTTTTTTAAAAATTTGGCAAATATATAAAATGATTTTCAAATGTTTCCTTTTCAAATTTTTTTTGAAAATATATTGGGAACCCTTGTTTTAGAAATATGGCGTTTTTTTTTTCAAAAAGTCGAAATCTGGCTAAATTAGGGGCCTGTTTTTTTTTTTTTTTTTTTCACAGAAAAAAAAACCTTTTTTTTGTGTTGAAATAAAAAATTTTAGGTCAAGAAAAATCGAAAACACGCCCAATAAAAAAAATTCTTTTGTATTTTTCAAAATCAAAAATTTCAGGTCCAGAAAACTCGAAAACTCGCCAAATAAAAAACAATTTATGCCGGGTGGTGGCCCCCCCCCCGTGGGCTGAACCGGGCCGGGTAGCAGGCGGGTAAAATATTTTATGTGGCTCCCCGGGTTTTGCTGTAGCGTCCTCGTTTATTTCACACACATCCATAACAGTAGACCGTTAGTGGATTGGAGATTTTTAGGGGCCCACCCGGATCTGCCCGGACCTGCCTGCCCGGCCCCCCTTAGGCGCCAATTGCTAACCGGGTAAGCAAACTCAAGATCAACCCAAGGTTTGGCTTTTTCTGCAATACCTTCCCTACTACTGATGTTTGGCACTTCTTTGCTGAGTAATTTATTTATTTTAGAATATGAGAATTAGCAAATTAAAATCTAATTTTTCAGAATTTCAAAAATTGAGAGGAATTATAACTATGCAAAATATATATCTTGTGTTGGTACATTTTGTAATAGTAGCCCAATTGTTTTCAATTTTCAACAATTTTGACAAATATCAATTTTTTTTAATTTATTTATTTCACTTTGTTTTACTCATACTAGTTCTCACTTCATTGGATGCTTGGAATTTTATGTTTATTTTAACTGGGATTTCTATTACCTAATCTCTTGGGAGTGTATTATCCAAAGCATAAAACCTTTTTTTTGGTAAAAAAATGGTGGGTCTTGTTAAAAGAATTTTGTTTCCAAATTTTTTTGGAACACTCCCAAGAGAGAAGCTTCGGAACTTTTGGACACACCCAAAATAAACCTTTAGTAGCCTTTACAATTTGACTTGCCCATGTAGGGCCCAAAAAGAGTGAGGACTTTTAAGGCAAAGAAAACATGGGACTATTGAGAAGAAATACATGAAAACATGTGAATTTTGGGAACAACATGACAAGTGTAGGGTAAGAACTGGGAGGCGCGAGGCAAAAGAGCTAAAGCTTTGGCACCCAAATTCTTAGAACTGCCCCATTTTGAGCTCCTTATTTGTGTTGTCCAGTTCTTACTTTGCAAGAGAAACCTCTAGTACCAATTCCAACCTAGTTGCTTGGGTACTTGGGAGTTGAGCATTTCACTCAGTTGTACTCTGAGAATCCCAAATACCCTCATCACAATCATTGTCCTCAAGCTCCTAGGCAATCTGTGCAGGCATTCAAATGATCTTTCCAAGCATTCATCTTCAAGCAAATAGAAGTTCAAATGTCACACACTACTTGGATTCGGAACTGCAACAAAAGCTCTAGTGTTCACACATTTCTCAATGGTCACATAGAAGCTTCCTTATGCATAACTGACCATAACCAGAATCTCCACACCCTGATTGGCTATTGGGTTACAAGTTACATGCATAACCTTCAACCTCCATTTCATTAGCAACCGACTAGGTACTCACAGCACAAGGTACCAAGTACCAACATTGGCTCTCTTTGGCCCCATGATTCCATTAACACTATCAACCTCGGACCTTTGTCTCATCAGCAACCTGCTAGATACTCACATCACAAGGTACCAAGTACCAATGTCAGCTCTCATTGGTGCCATGATTCCATAACCCTATCACTGCTTGGATGAAAACAGTTGTCTCAATTCTCATTACCATCAGTTATGCCTGGTGGTCGGAGCCGGTTACATAGTCCATAATTTGCTCCACACCAGCACAACCCATTTTTCATCTTCCTCATGTTTCTTCCTGATGCATCAGCCTTATTGGTTTGTCTAGAACTGTTATACTGCAAATCAATGAACACAACACAATGGACGAGCTCAGTGCTTCATCTACGAACAAACTTATCTTTGTGCCATCAAAAGATTCATATTCGGATTCTTTCATGTCATCAGTTACTGACAAACCATGTACCATGAGAAACACATGGAACAGAAAATATAGGATAAAGGGGAGATGCATCTATGCTCCAAAAGCACCATCTGCAGTCTGTTTCTGCAGTTCCAATGGGATCTCTCATCCATGAGAATAGCCCATAGCTTTACAGAAAAAACAAATCAACATGCTGGTGATCATGCCATTTCTCTCTTCCCTGCATCACCAAGTGACTCCCAACTCATTAATGACAATGCACAAGTATAGTTAGCATGCTCATTGAAAGTTGTTCTGCAGACATTAGCACTCTCAGTGCGGTTTGTGCACATTGCTGGAAGAAAGCACCTGACTCTCAATTTTGAGTTGTCATTCCTCAGAGATTGTACTCTCGGTGCTATGACCTGTGGACTGGAAATGGGATTAGATTGGCTTCAGTTACTCCTGATGAAGCATGACATGACAAAATTCCCAACATGTCTAGCATGACCCTGAACCTGATTTGCACCTACTGGAAGCCATTCTATCCTACATATCTATGAAGTTGCAGCCAACAACTTGGAAGGTTACACTAGAATGGGTGCAATCATAACCTTACAAGAGTCACTCATGAAATGTCAGACAATCATCTTCATCATGAATAGCAGTGACAAGCTGCCATGACTAACCAATCACTGGCTTGTACAATCCAATCCATACATGTAACATGGAAATACTATTCAACAACTTATCTTGCCAAGTTCTTCAATTGATGACCTTGAATCACCACTGTCCACAGGTCTATGAATGTAACAGAACCAATTTATTTTGCAAGTAATTTCTTTGATACCCCAGTCATGGCATTGACCTAGTCTAGTGTCCACTATAAATTCATGCACTCCTCAGGCTTCACATCAAAAGAGATGTAACTTGTGCTACTGTTTCAATGGCAACTGCCATGCTAAATTCAGATTGGACACTCACTGGTCAAAAGTGCAAATATTGTGGATTTCTTCTCCAAAATTTGCACATTAAAAACTCCTGCTGAATCACAAAACCCTTTAAAATTCCCAATGAATGACATATGACATGCCCTACTGCAAATGTGCAACATACCAGTGGACTTTAGGGAGTTTAGATAAGTACAAAGGAACTTGTCAAGGCATTGTGCATTGTCATGGTGTCATTCAGTTGAAGTAAAGTACATGGATTGAGGATATCTGATACCTAAAATGGTGTCTAGAGGCATCTAATGTGAGTCAAGATGATCAGTAAAGATGCAGAAAATGTTGTTAGCAATTCCATGAAATGGTCCTAGCTCCTTCAGTAAGGACCAAGAAGAAGAAGAAGCTATAGTTCCTTCTCAATGATATCCCGTATGACATCCCCAGGAAGCAATCCTTCAGTGCGTATGGCAAGTTTCTCTGTATCTTTGCTCACAAAAACCATGGTTGGCAGTCCACGAATCTGCACAGCAGATAATGACACTTACTTGTCACTATTTGCAACTCTGTTGCACTGTTGCCACACAACACACCTCTTATAATTTGGTCACAGAAAAATACAGACAAGGAGTGCAGGAGAGTTAAGAGAACAGAAACAGACCTCCATTTGGGTAGCAAGCTCATGCTCCTCATCTGTATCGATTTTCAAGAACCGAACTCTGTCACCATACTCAACAGCTAGCTGCAACAATCCACAAGGACCCACTGCTCATGAATTGATCACTTGGTACATTTCAGAAAGTTCCATTTTCTTCACAATCCTGGAAGAAATACAACAACCTGGCATTCCAGCTGTGCTACCAGAACAAGGGTAAATGTTGAACACTTTGGATAAGAAAAACAATGGTATCCTCAAGGTGGGCTGTCTGCAAAGAGACAACCTTGAGGCCTAGATGCAAGAATATCTGGTCTGGGACACAACCCTGATAGATTAAGATTTCAGCGGCTGTGAATTTGAAAATTTAGGGTTAGGGTTTAGGGTTTAGGATCAACACCGACGCACCATCTCGAGCTCTTGAGCTAGTAGAATGCAAGGGCCACACCAGGTCGCATAGAAGTCGACCACCACGGGTTGACTCCTTTCCCCAGCAAGAATATCATCTAATTCTCGTGCGGTGACCTTTTGCTGCGCAACATGCCCACACGCCAAATACAAACGGTCTTAGTGCACCCCGTCTCAAACCCCAATTCTTATCGTATTCTATAAAATCGCCTTTCTTCACCACCGGCCACAACCGCACTAATCTGCACAAGGGAATCCGAGACCAATAAAAAAAAAACGAAAAAAAGCAACAAAAACAAAAAAAGGTATGCAAGGGCCACCGAGCTCTGAACCATTCAGCGGCACTCTAGAGAGAAAGAACGTACCACGAGAGGAGCATCTTTCGCTACGGTGGAATGAATAAAGCGTTTACTGCAAGCTGATGGTTTAAAGCAGATCGACCTTGTCACGCGCTTGCCCACAAAACCAGAGCTAAGCATGCCGGCACAATTTCTAGCCCGCCACTCTGCGCAGCGTCGCACCACCTCTCTGTTGCTGCTCCTGCTGGATGCCACTGCTACTCTTCCCGGCAACAATTGTGCCTTGTTCGCCAGCGCGCAGTGTGATGCCACCAAGGAAGCACAGGGTGCAGCCATGGCTTTCAAGCTTTTGCCACAGCACGAAAAGCCCCAAAAATCAACACAACAAACAAAACACTCAAAACACAATCTGTGTGCAAAATTCACAAGTAAGAAGGCATCTATAGGTAGGTAGGAAAATAGGTGGTAGGTAGGTAGGATAATAGCCACCTATTTTCCTACCTACCTACCTACCTACCTACCTACCTACCTATTTTCCTATTTTATTATGGGTTTTCCTCTAGGTAATAAAATATGTCACATAGGAAAATAGCATATCAAAATAGGTAGGAAGATAGCCACCTATGTTCCTACCTACCTATCCACACCTTCCTACCTTGCTACCTACCTAATGTGGCTATTTTCCTACCTACCTACCTATTTTTCTATTTTCTTAATGGGTTTTCCTATAGGGAAAAAAAAAGAGGTCACAGAGGAAAATAGCATATCAAGGTTTTTGAAATAACTAGGATTGATAAGTCTTTGATTCTAATTTTTTTTCAAAGGATAATTAGAACCAACAATTTTATTATTTTTAAAATGTTTTAAAAATTAAAATCAATGATTTTTTAACAATTCAAATAATTGAACAGCATTGGAAAAAACTCTAATGCCTACCATCCATCATCAACCTAAAAACAAAGCTACGTTTCTTTTTTTGTTTTCTTGACATCATGCTTTATGTCACTTGTTGTAAATACTATTAATTATGTCAATCAATATTCAATAAAACAATAATAGCACAAAATAATTTTTTTTTTATAAATATAATAAATCGTGGGTATGCTTGGAATATGATCTTAATATATTTTATGTATATTTCAAATACATATTTAATAATCTCAAAAATATACATGTACAATAAATTTATGTTTGATATATTTTAATATACTTTAAATATGAACTATATATGATTTTAATACAATCCTTGTACACATTTTCTTGATACATTTGTACAATGTCTTAATATGTGTCTAATATCCTTTTGAAGATTTTGAAATGATTTTACTATTTCATAAAGATGTAATTAATTTTGGTCACATTTGCATTTAATGGGGCATATATGGCTTTTACTTGATGAAAATAAAATAACAAATCATTTTTTTTTAAAAGATGAAGGAAACAATAGCTGACGATTTAGCTGCATGTAATTACAAATTTATTGGTTACAAAAGACAAGATTTTTAAAAATAATATTGCCAAACATCATAACCATGCTTCAAGGGCTCATTTAAGGTTGTGAACAAAGTAATTATGCATAGACTTGACATGTGCATTAGTAGGACAAAAAAAGTGCTCCTCGACATCAACTCTTGGTCTTCTAACCAAGCACTTCCACATCCTTGAGTGTTTATCAAAAAGTCCAATTCTAGCACTAATTGTTTTTCCTTCCCCTCCACAATGAAACAAATCTTGCAAATAACCATGTGCATCTTCTCTTCTAGAACACAAATGAGTTTTGACCAACAAAAATCGTGCAACCCATCTATCTTGATAGACCTTATTAAGCTCCCACTTAGATCCTTTTACCTTTTCCTCTCTTTGGTTCACTAAGCTCAACATTTTGCAAACCTTACTACAGGTGATTCTTCAAAAACAATAATGTTTTACCCGTTCTCCATAGAAGACAAATATGTGTAAACAATTTCACATAGAGACTCAAACAAATTGTTAGATGGCAAATCAAAGCAAGGATATGTGTTTGTAAGAGGTGTTTCAAGCACTACAAAGCTTGAGAAAAGAAAAGACCAAACTTAAAATTCAATGGATGTCATGTAGGTGTCATCCATCACGAGGAAAAAGTTTCACATATAAACAATTTGGACAACAAAGTTAAGCACAAGTTTGAATTCAAAGAAATTGAGAACTTCACATAAATTGAAAAATAATTCATGTATAAGAAAATTGGACACACAAATCACAAAAAGCAAATTGAATAACACAAATTAAAAAGACAAATAACCCAAGGCAAGTAAGAAATATAAATCCAAAAATGTAAATTGCACACGTCAAATTGAGACTTCCAAAACTTCACACAAATTGAAAACTTAACAACAAAACAAATGTGATGACCAACATATGACATGCAAAGAATGAACCACCTCTTGGTAATCAAAAGACCACCAACATTTTGCAAATTGAAGCTTTTTACACAAGCTCACTCCAAGTTAAAGCATAATTTAAATAAATAATCCAAATTTTCATTCAAAGTTTGATCATAGTTCATTTTGTAAAGGAGGTTGCCTTTGCAATCAATATTACAAATATTTCTTTGGGCTAGTTAATTAGACTTTAGTCATGAAGGTTCAAGTTGAAGATTTGGAAACATTATCAAATATTACAAATATGGTGATGATCATACATAGGAAGACATTAAAAAAAATGGTGATCATCCCTAAAAAGATTAAGCCAAACCTAACTATAAACAAAATATGAAATATAAATCTTTAATCATCCTTCTATTTTTTGGCCACACATTTCACATTAAAACCTAATTATAAAAACCTAGTGATTATTATTGTTATTTTTCTCACTTTTGACAATTGAAAAACTTCAAAATCACTTCATTTTCAAAAATAATAATTTCAAATTTTGCCAATAAAAATGACTATTATAAATGCATTTATCTCTACAAGAATGTGATATTAAGCAAATTCTCCAAGTAATCTTTTGGCATCAACCACATGTTCAAGTCGTGTGCATTTAAAGTTAAACTTTATAAAGATAAAGTAAAGACAATAATTGAAAAAAACATTTTAAAAATTCAAATTTATAAAAAGACAATAAGATAATTTTTTAAAATTCAAATAATAAGCTTTCACATTGAACCATGAAAAATTGTCATAGACCAAAATGGAACAATTGCAAAAGTGTGTGAAATTAAGTATCAAAAATTTCCCCAAAAAATGGCAAATTAGTCAAATGTACACTAAGAAAACCCAAAACCACCCACCAACCCCCAACCCCACCCAAAAAACAAAAAAGAAAAATCGCAAATAAACAAAGAAAAAAC
>Ga0116231_10005739_pt1 | contig 24243 bp, 8 predicted proteins | sample S1TSphgellanicum_2_FD_89695 | JGI IMG/M metagenome (GOLD analysis project Ga0116231, IMG submission 89695) | Host-associated microbial communities from peat moss isolated from Minnesota, USA - S1T2_Fd - Sphagnum magellanicum MG | ecosystem: Host-associated > Plants > Peat moss > Unclassified...
AAAAAAAAAAAAAAAAAAAAAAAATATATATATATATATATATATATATATATATATATATATATATATATATATATATCAATAATTGATTATGATCATTGAATAATTCTTAATAAGTACATTAGTGATTTGAAAATAATTAAATAATAATATAAGAATATATTAGATTTTTATTAATTATTTCAGAATTATATAATTATTTTTCCTATCATTCTAAAATCATCATCATTATGATCATTATGTAGTAAAATATTATTTTAAAAAATTAGTCAAAGATAATTTTGAAAGTTAGTTTTTTATTACACGTAATTATTATAAAGACATAATATAATATTAATATTAATATTAATAAATGTAATTTGTAATAATTTGAAGAAGTATAGTAAGATGGTGTGGATAAACTTATAATATGGGTATAATATATTTGGTAAATATCTTACTTAAAATTTTAATATACTCAAAATATACACTAATTAGTGTAACCATAATATCGAGGCCATTTATGCTAATAATAATATTTGAATACACATGTAATATGGTTGTTCATGTACATTCAAAATATAAATTTATAAATTTTAATACACCCAATTATGTTCCTTATGTAATTCACGAAATACACCTTTGTGTATTGATAGGGTTGCAATTAAATTGGTCACATTTGTAGTTAGTGGGACATAAATTGTTTTTCTTGGATGAAAACCAAACTAAATGTTGTTCACATGTAAGGATGAATATCAAAATAGTCACAAATTAGTTGTAATGTAGTTGCAAATATGACCAACACAAGAAATAGTTGCAAAAATGTCCAAATGTAATTGCAAATAACTAATAGTTGCATGTAGTCACAAATAGAATGGTCACATTTTGGCCAATTTCTACTAGTGCAAGCACTATTACTATTTTTTTAACAATCAAAAATAGTCCATCAAAATAAGGTCACATGAACAAGTCTAAATCCTATTATCTTGTTTTGACCCTTTTATCATGAAATGCTTTCTTCAAATCTTCACATTATCTTCATGTTGTCTTTTGATGCACTTACTTTTCAGTTACAAATTTCATTCAAGTTGCAACAATATTTAATCTAGGTTTAAACACAAACCCCCATCTAAACCCCAAGGTTTGTCATGGCATGGGCATATGTGAAACTAATTAATACAGAAAGTTTTATTGTCCAAACTTATAAATATCAACAAAAACAATGATTTTCTTTTCGATGGCATGGAAAGTCTTCTATGGTTCAACTTGAACCATAATTAAAACAAGGTTTGGTTTTTCATAATTCCTTCTGTTGCCCAATGATCTTGTGCATGAGCACATCTAGCATCAATTAAAAAGCCTTAAGGATGATCCCATTGAATGTGTAAAATTGTTATGTATCCTATAATGCATAAGAAAGTTATGCAAAAACTTGTTAAAGATGGTAACACTTGGGATCAAGTGTTTGCAATTATGCAAAATTACTGAGTTGCAATGGATTAATGGATGGTTTTGGGGTAGCATGAGTGCAAAAGAACTCCACAATATGGAGAATTATATGGAAGGATGCCATAGTTTTTTTATAATGTGATGAAATGATACCTACATGTAGTATTTTGTAAGTTTCAAACTTGTAGATTGTTGTGAAATTTTGATGATGTTACAAAATGACATAACCTGAAATTGTTTTTTGCATTGCTAAAGAGTTCAATGAGAACAACATTGTTGTACTTCCAGTAAATAATGATTGCAATTGTGATTATATAAACATATCATGTTGTTGTTTAGACGTGGAAATTTTGCATGATATAGTAACAAAAACGAAATTGGAATTGAATAAGGTACCACACGATCAAGCAATTGATCGCCAAAATAAAGATGATGTTTATTGTCTCATGTATAATCATGAAATTTAGGCTATTTGCAACAATGTCCAAGATCCACACCAAAGGTCATTCCAACATGGCAACTTTTTGAATACATTGGAACACCTTGACCATTAGAAGAAGGGGAAAAGAATGCCCAATTGAAAAGGCCATATGATGAATCATGATAGCCAATCCACATAAGAAAAATCACAAAAGAAAGGTTGTAAATTGGGTTCAGTGTTTAGGGTTTAGGGTTCCACATTTGTGTAATTTGTTTTGTGCCCATGAATTTTAATGTTTAATACATTGTACTTAAAAAAATTTATTATAGAGTCAATTTACAAGATAAAATCTATTCATCTTAATTAAATCACATAAGCCTACTAACATGTATTGGCCCAAATCAAATGACTAGCTAAGTCCTTTGGGGGACATTTTTTTTTTAATTTAAAAAATACACAAGTAAAACTATATAAGGTGTAATATATTGGTTGTTACATAAATTTTATAATTCGAATATTTTTATAATAGGGTTATGTTTATTCTAAAAACCAATTTATAATGAACATGGGATATGCATTAATCCTTGGTATTAGAAAATATATAGAAAATATATAACATATGCATTAAGGATTTTAGGTATTCATTGTTAGTACGTTCAATTCAATTAATAATAAATGAATTAATACTAGTAAAAAAACTAGTTCCATTTCCATGCTATTTGTGCAAAAAAATTGATTGTGCAAACACATTGGCCTCCTTTCTAAAAACTAAATAATGTGTTCATCATTTATCTTTTGTCTTTGTGTTTTGGGAATGGAGGGGAATAGTTCATGACTCAAAACATCACATATATTTTATCATGTGTTACTTGTTTGACAAAAATTGTAAACGGTTATAATCCTTTCATTTTATCTTTCAAACCTTTGACACCAATAAAAATCTTCAGATATATGACTAAGTTTATGATTAACATTCTAGTCATAAAAGACATATGTGAAGTCATTAGTGATAGTTTCATGATTTTTTAGTTTTTATTATTATTACAAATTGGACCCAAAAACTTGGGGAACATTATTTTTTAATTTATAATATTTACTATTATAAATTTATATTATATAATATAAATAATAAGATATATTTTTAATCTCATTATTTTCCGTCCCATCAATTGTTGACACATGTCACCATTTAAATTAGGTTAAAAACCTAAAATGGTTAAGTAGACCACCTGATCTACCTACTTAAGCCCACCTAGGAACCATCTAACCTATGTAGTCTAAATAGGCACAAAATATTCGGTCAATATTCCAATGTTGACCACAATGAATGTTTTTGTGAAATTTGATCCTTATACCCTAAGGATGGAGTTCAACTCCTTTACCACCAAGCCACCCCACTTGTGTAAATAATCTAATATTTATTCTATTTACACCATATTTCATTTGAACATTACATAAAACATCAAATTTGATCATTCATATCTTATTGATAATTTGTCCAAATGAAAATTTTGAAAATTTATTCATGAATTTGTTTCAATAATGTACATAATTATATAATTTACTTTTCAAATGTAAATTCATTTCAAAAGAATTTTTTTTGAATTTTTTTATTGAATAACATTTCAACGGCCAGTCTTTGGAAAAATTAAATTCAAACACATGATTTGTAAATTGAAAAACATTATGGCTAATACAAGAATAAATAAAATATATTTTTCACATCTTAAATTTTCATTTGATTTAGAAATTTTTGTTATAAAAGCTTCCAATATATCATAATTTTACTAATAACTTTTAATTTAGATGTATGAGTCCATATAATTTATCCACATAAAATATTTATAAATGGATCATAAATCAATTACATCTGTATATATATATATATAATATTAATCATATTGAATATGATGTATAAATTTAATCTAAATATTTTAATCAATTTGAATAATAATAATAAATATTAAACTATTAACTATTTTTTTAATTATAAATTTTATTCATTTTTATGCATATAATCTAACATAATTTTGTAATGATATTTTTTTACACATGTAAAATATTTTTATTTATTTTTATACATATATTGTATAAATTTTAATTTTAATTATGATAAATTTTTAATTAAAATAAATTATATATTTATGGGACCGCTTACATTTTATTTTAAAATTCGAATATAAAATTTTATTTATAATATATCATACTTTTACCATTAAATTATATTTCAATGTATAAAATTTAATTTATTCACATTGAATATTTTAAGTGGATTATATATCAAGTGTATTTTTAAAAATTAGCTTTGATAAAGGTTCTTATATTACCTATATGTATAATATTAATCAAAATCAATTCTTTACAAGTTGTAGTTTATTATCTTTATTTTTTAATCATTGTAAATAATTGTGTAATCACATTGTCTTTATAATGACACATCATTTTGTCCATGTCGTTTGCATAATTATTTTTTAATCATATTTTTAATGATTTTATCTTAGTTACATTTTCAAATGATATCTTGGACATCCATGTCATTTTGTCATCAATCATGGATGCCATATAGATGAAAACTTGCAAGAAAAAATGATGTCATTTTTCTTGTTACCACATTATCATCTACTACTCAAATGCACCATTAATATATGACTACAACTTTTTCCACATAGGATTTGAAATAATATTCTATGATTACATTTAATTATATAATCATTAAGGACATTTAGTCATTAATTTCTTGGTTGCAAGGATAAAATTCCTTCTAGTGTGAAAATGGAAATTTTCATGCATTCCTTTTTCTTGATCAAACACTAAAACAAAAAACTAATATCAATATAGGGTAGATCAAAATTTGATGCAAAAAAAAGGTTATAATTAAATTTACAATGGTTTAAATATGTGCATATTAGAATATTAGGTAATATAAGGTGGGAGAAAAAAAGGTTCCCTCACATAAGACACCCCCCCCCCCCCCCCCCCCCACAATACATTTTTTAACCTAGGTAATGTAAAATATTAACACTTAGTGTTCCCCCTTAGGCTTGGTCCCCAAATTCACTTATCATGGATGCAAATTTTAACTCAAATATCCTTTCACCTTCCAAACCATAAATGAACACATTAATTCATGTTGTTCCTTTGAATAAAGAATTTCATCACATGAACACATGTGCCATCACAAATTTGGAAATTGAGTAACTTGAGAATTGTAATTAAATCAATTCATTGGAAAATTAAAATTGGAAACTATAGAACCTTCATAAACTTTCGAATTGTCTTCAATTTATTATCTTTTCTTGAGTGATTTCAATGTTGTTAGTTGCATGTGGGGAAGTTTGGAAAAAAAGGTCAAATGTGCCCCACCTAAGCAAGCAAATGAAGTTTATGGAAGGGTTTTTTTTTAATAGATATTTGCCCAAAAAATATTTTGCAATTATTAGTTAGAACATTGAATTCCATAGGATGGTTCCACTTTCTTGAAATTGCATAAGGGAATCTCACAATGATATTTGTAAAAGCAAGGTGTACAATTGGAAGGATCTCAATTCCCATGTTCTTAAAGAAATTTTGCAAACATACAAAAATTGATGGCTTAAAAAAGAAAGGGGCCATTTGAAAGCAAACAATTGTTTGATCTAGATTTTATTTTCCATGAAACAAGTGGTTATTCATGAACATTAGCTTCATGTTTCATATGTGATTCAATAAAGCAAGGAGTGGTTAAAAACACATGGAAAACTTCAACAATATGGGTCACATGGAATTAAAGTGCAAACATGGGAAGTTTTTTGAAGATGATGTTTTGCTAATCTTTACGGATACCTTATAAGGGCACAAAATAAAGTTTCAAAAAATTGAAATTATAATATGAAATAAATGTGCAAAAAGCTCTAATGAGACCATAGCAAACCAACACCCACAAGCACACCATGCAAGATGGACTATGTGTGGACAAGGAAAGCTTGTTTGTTGTATTCATGTCTCATAACTGACCATGGTGATTTGATCTATACTAACCATCCATATGCATGTACTCACCTAATGGGCTAATGCAATATCGATTGGACCAAAATGGATGGAATGGTGGCATATTTTATAAAGTATACAAGGGACTATACAATTTATATATATATATATATATATATATATATATATATATGGGTCACTTCAAAATGGTCCAATCATTGATAATATGGTCATTAGGGACTCAAATTTAATTTCAATGATGATGATTCATTGGACTAGTTTAAGTACTATAACCTTATGTTTCATAAGTCACAAGTTGCAAATCATCACTTAGACATTTCCAAACTAGAATCAATTTAGCACAATCTTGAATATAGAGGCATGGATATGTGTCTTTTCAAACCTATTTCTTTTTAAATGTTTTTTTTTCCACCACTAAATTCACAAGCAAATTTTCAATATCTTCTCCACCAATTTGTAACCCATTTCTCTTCAATTAAATTCAAATGGAATTTGAATGGAACTTAATTTTCACAAAATCAATTCATTTTTTTCATCAATTGATCAATTGATTATCACTTGTAATGCATAGCAACATGGAGCCCAAGTTGAATAATATATCAACAAAAACAAGTTTCAATGATTTCACACCATGTTGATTGTATGTTATTTTTTATCATATAGATGTCATAGATTTTTTGCAAAATCAAAGTCATGTTATATATATATATTGTTAGATTGGTGCACACATGTACAAAATATTGACCTTTAAGGGGGTTTGAAAATAAATGAAAAACAATTTCTTCAAGAAATCAAGGAATTATTGTTATCATCCTAGTGTTAAAAAAAATACAAAAGAAACACTACCCAAATGGACTTATGGGACTTTATAATCCATTGCTTTTTGGTCTAAGTCAACCTCGCATTCACCCTAATAGTCATGACCAAATTGCCTTACTTACATTTGGTGGTACATTAGTCGTTAACATTGTATGTGAATAAGGGAGTCTTAAGGTATTATTGTAAGAGATGAGTGGATGACACATGTTTTTTCTTGGGAAGCATTATGATTCTCTTAAATGTTGCAATATATTTCATTCAAAAACTTACATTTAAAGGACAATGATTCCCCAAAAAATAAACTATAACATTTTTCCATAAAAGGATGTTTTTATACTTCAAGTAAAATGAAGTAATAAAAGCTACTTCAATTATTATAACTAATGCTAGTTTGACATGATTGTAACTCTCATAAACTAAAATAATGGTGAAAATGTGTGTTGTATTTGTACCATGAATTAATCTAACATTTGGATTTAAATTCAAAACTAATCCAATAAATATAACATATCTTTCAACACATTTTAAAGCTCATAACCAATTTTTTTGTTCTTGAAAAGTAGTATGACATATTGTAAAAACACAATTATTTAAACTATTTCAAAAAAAATCTATCAATCTCATGTTACCACATCATCCAATCATGACAAGCAAGCACAACTAACTCAAAGACACTAACAATTCATATCGCCCTATTTTTACCCTATTTAAATTATTTTAAAAACATATAGAACTTATGATAAGTGTTGACATTTCTCATCATTTTCATTTTTTCCTTCTTTTGTGCATATGTTGTTATCCATCAACAACATCACTTTGACTTGTTAAATTCATCTTCTTTTACAATCGATTTTGTAGCTATTATAAGTTTTGTTGTTTCCATTGATTGAGTTCTTCATATATTTGTGATGTTGTAAGGAGATAGAAGTGATGGAAGAACCAACAATGTTGTTTGAAAATAGTTTCAAGTTTTGATCCCTTAATTTAGGCATTTTGCATAGCATTGAATGTTCACATGCTATTGAGGACATCAAGATGTAGAATCCAACCAAATTTTTAAGGAATGTTTCTCATTCCAAATATTGATCATGTGAAAGTTATGACACATGATGAGACTTGTCATCTACAATGTTAGTTTTTATAAAAGAATTACCCTAGAGAGGTCTTGCAATTGATTTGCACAACTTAGCTTAGTACATGGAAATGCTTAAGATACCAACAAAAAGTCCACTTCAGGGTTAGCATAAATGTGAAAGGTGATATTCTCATAAGTATGTGTGCACATATTTTCTTCTAAAGACCTTGATCTTTCAACATTGAAATAAACGCATGTTCATTCTTGCAACAATTTTGTTGGAGTCGTGGAAAGCATAAATCTGAAAGGTTGTGTTTCTCATAAGTATGTGTGCACATATTTTCTTCTAAAGACCTTGATGTTTCAACGGTGAAATAAGCACATGTTCATTCTTGCAACAATTTTGTTGGAATGGTGGAATGCATACTTGAGTTTCATTACTTGAGTCACTTAATGATGAACAAAGTTCTCATATCAGCATCAATTAAAGATGAAATAAATCTTAAATGACATGTTGAAAAGCTTTTGAAAGAGATATTTTCACACTATATAAAAAGACATTGTGAAAGATCAGCAAAAGCAATAAGGCGAAAAATCAAATAACAATAAAAGATGAGAAGAAAAGATGGAGATGTTACACATAATCTCCTTGGACTCAAAGTTACACTTTTTGAACCTAATCTCCAAATACAATACAAATCTACATTTATATGCTTGCTTGTTGTGATGCAATTTGTGTTGATACACAATGGATTAGTGGTTGCTTAGGGGTTTTGGTTATGTATGGGGTCCCTTTGTGTGCATCGGTCTTCTTATCACAAATCTTTCAAAAATCTTAACTGGGATCATGCTTCCCTTTTGTGTTGTCCAAATGTGCAGTTCTATATTTCAACACTATCTTAATTAAATCTCTTGATAGAAAAACTTGAAGCTAGGAGTGCAAATGAGAATTTTTGAACCCTAAACCCATGACCCATCATCTCTACATAAGGGTGTGGTACAAAGTGATTATGAACATGACATCATTTTGCTTAAATCAGGAGCTCTTCATCACTCAAGAATTGCAATCTCAATAAGGAAGTTATCATGTCCGGTGGCATTCACATACATTGAGAACTTTGTTGTAGCATGTCAAATTTGCATTTGGGCTTCGTTCCTTGTAGAAAAGCATGGCATGCATCACTGATGTTGCAACATTTCATGGTGTTCTGGCTTCAGTGCCATTCTGATTGCTTCTCAAATTTGGCTGTCTGAATTTTTTTGTTGTGTAGCTTTCAAGGGTTTCCAGCATTGAGGTATTATTACAATTAGCTGTAGGATGTGTTGTACATGAAGCTTTCAGAGGACAGCTTCAAGCATTCGTTGATTCAAATTCACTTGATGTATTCTAGGTCACAAGACTTATTCCACAAGCTTGTCAGAATCTGAGTTGATCAACCCAGGAAAAAGCTTTTTTAAGTGATAATTTTCAAGTTTGAAGTGCATGACCAAATGGGTCTGGAGATAGAAGGAATTTATGTCATTTGCATGAAATGGAGAGAAATTTTTAGGTGCAATTTGCAAAACCTTTGACAACAAGTTTCTGTAAAAAACTTGAACCTGAAAATGGAAGTTCATGTGTGTGCTAGAAGCAAAATGTCAAGTACTACATTGAACATTTTTTTGATGAATGGGATGGCTCACAATATTTTCTCATGCATGATTTAAGACCAGAAATGCAGAAGATCTGTAGAGATGGAAGAGGAACATCTGGGAAGGAGAAGCAGCTGAAAGATTTTTTCCTGGGTGATGTCACAAACTTGGTGGCTATAATGAAGTACACTTGCATGATGCATCTTCTCTTGAAAATGTCCACCAGCTCTACTCGAGACAGGTGAGATTGGATATGAAAGTGCACAAACAACATAGTAGTAACATGCCAGAAGAATGTACGCTACATTGATGAAATGGTGACTGCTGATGCCAATTTTTCATAGCAAAGATTAAACTCAGCAGTAGAATTGACTATTTGTGGTGAAAATCATTGCCAACAAGTTCAGTGGGCTGCTGCAAGGAATTTAATATCTCCTTTTGTCCTGAAGAATATGGCCCAGAGATGATTAAGACTTCTTCTTCAGATGCTGCTTGAGGAACTTTAATGTTCACTATCCAAACTCTGATTGTCTTCGCCAAGAATCTGAGCATTGCAGAAACAAAACCCACAAGCTAAAATGCAATCAGGTTGAATCCCATTTTTCCACCACTGAAAAATACATGCAAACAAAAAACTTCACATACCTCAAGCTCATCACTGATGGAAATCCATTTGACTAAGGAGCAGCACACAAACTGCCCAAAAACATCCCCACACTAATTTCTGATGATGCCATAGACTCAAGAGGAATTCCCATATTAGTAGTACACTCTGATCAATCTTTTGAGATAATAACAGTGACCGGATCATGGTTGACCTGTTGCTGCTTTTCATAAACATGATTATATCTGATACAAAGACATTGATACAGATTCTATCAAGCTTAAATTGTTCATAACAAGTGCAAGACCATCAGTCATCAGATCTGTCCAAAGAATGAAAAGAAAAAAGGAGGGTGAATTCACCCCTGGAGCAGTTTATAGTCCAACTGAAATTTGTATGCCTGAATTATTTTCTTGGGTTTATCAGAAATTTGTGTGAAATCTTAGCTTAGAGATTGAACATGATGCTTGTGATGCAGATCATGAGTTTCTGATCAAGAACTCCTCCTGCTGTACAAATGATCCAGTTTGCTGCACTAGATTGGAGCCAGCAGCAGCTTGCTGCACTAAAAGATTGGAATTTTGTAGTTGTGATGACAACGAAGGTGGAGTTCCTTTGTCAGCTGTTTCTGGGTTGTTGTTGTTGTTGATCCAGGAGTACTTAGAGAACAAGTTGTTTCCCAAGTAGGAATTAACATTTGACTGCAGTGGTCTGAAAACATGATCTGCAGCTTCCGACACAAGGTGCTCTGCATAGTGAATGCTCTCTTCCAGAATGGTGTCCAGCAGAATTGTTGTTGTTCCCAGCTGCAGCTTTTTGGATCTCATCAGCTGCTTCAGCTTGGAGTTCTTGACAGAGATGAAGGGTAGAGGAGCAACTTCACCACAGTTCAAGCTCATCACTAAGGGCAGCTGCTTCAAAAACAAGTCAGAAGCTTCACATACCAGATACTCCACTGTACTTGTCATGCACTGTTCTTCTGCTTCCTCGATCGTGTCAAGTTGCAGCTTTGCTGCTCTGGGTGATCTATCCACTGTGATTATTTGAGGTGGTGCAATCTCTAAACAGCTTCTGTTTGCTTGCACTTTCTTCACATGGGGAGAAGCTGAGTCCTGCTTCTTCTCTCTTCCCTGAGCTTCATCATTTGTCTGCATTTTTCCTCTGAACTAGTAGTAGTTTCTGACAGTCTCCTTTACTAGTGCAGCTTGCAAATCCTTGACTGCAATCAAAACCTTTGCTGTTTCTAGGATAGCTGTACTGCAGATTGTAGTTGCAAGCTTTAGTAGTATTGCTCCCCTAGTGTTGCAAGATGAAAAACTTTAAACTCAAATTTCAAGCTCTGTTTTGCAGCAATCAGAGTGGTAAGTACACTTTGCACTGCAAAATTGCACTGACGATCAAATGGGTTTCAATTCCTTGAATGCCCAAGTGAAGTATTTGATTGAGATTCACTAAATTTCAGGTCAATTTCTTTTTATGGTTCCCCCAGCAAGACTAGCAACAAAAAAACCCTAATCTGCAAAACACACGAACAAACAAAACTCACAAACAAAAATTGCACCACCACCCTTCAAATTCTTGGCACCTTAGTCTAAGACAAGACTTAGTCTTATTAGACAAAATCTTTTCACCCTCTCACTAGACAAGTCTTAGACGACGACAACAACAACAATTACCAGAAAGAAAGAGAGCTTTACAACTGATGAGAAAGGCAGAGAGAAAGACAAAACCAAGGGTATTATAGAAAGCTCAAGCAGAGATGGAAAACAATCGAAGCCACTCCTTCTCCCTTCCTCTTAATTCCCTCCTTCCCTCCCTACCTCACACGTTTGTAAATTGTGACTTTTGTTGTTGAGGGATGGAGCCCACAGACTACATGAAGAACTGCAACAAAAAATCAAAGACTTGAAGACTTGATCAAAAGTCACAACGCCTGCTCCCACACTTCTGGTAAGTACGTAAGTATTACGACAAGAGTTTTCTTTTCTTTTTTCCCCAAAGTGCAGCAAATATGATTTTATTGTAGGGATGTCCACTTATGATTTCAGTGTAGGGATGTGCACTTATGATTTTATTGTAGGGATGTCCACTGTTCCAATAACTTTGTTATGATGGGCCAATCAAAGTGACTCCTTGCACACACCCCAAAAACAAATAACACCATAAAAAAAACCACATAACAAATACACCCAAAAAATCACAAAACAAAAATTGAAAACAAAAAGTTGTCCATTTTTTTAAGAAAAAGGGAATGGAAGGGAAAGGAAGAGAAGGGCGGGCGAGAGAAAGTTTCTTTTGTTCTTGACCCAAACAAGAGAAAAAGCTAAGGACAAAAAAAAGGGGTGTTCGACATCTTCTGGAATCTGTGCACCTGTGTTGACGGTGCAATTAAACATGGAAGGAAGCCAGCACCCTCCTCCTTGAATAGGTACCTACATACCTACCTACCACCTAGTAGTGAGCTGTGTGGGTCCTACTTACCTACCTACCTACCTTCCTTCTACATAATCCCTTTTGTTTCCTTCTATGCCTTTCTAAAGCAACAGACTTTGGATGACTGGGTCCAGAACAAAACCAGATTTGACCCATTCGTTATCTTTGTCATCATAGAATGACAATTTGTTTACTATTTTCATTTGCCTAACTACTACAGTGGTACCTTGGCCACTTTGACACATGTTTGTCGAAATAATTAATTAATTAATTTTGAGGATTTTATTTTGACAAATGATATGTTCTCAAATATTCCATCAAATTTTATTTTTCCTTCAGAAAAAATATATTTTTGAAAAAGAAAATACTTTTTAAAAAATGTCAACATTTCTGAAAATAATATAATTAGTGTCGAATTGTTCCAGGTACTACTACTACCCATGATAACCAAAAGTGCATATCCTCTGCACCAAATTGTCTTCTAGATCACAAGACATATCTAGGTACCATCTTGTGGGTACCTAATTGCCACTGTATTTCCCCGGTCTACAAGCTTATTAAGATGTTTGTTTCCCTTTTGACCACTCTTCTTCTTCTAGATGTGAAGACCACTTATGGCTTATTCTGCTTGTCTAGGAGTCAATTGTGATGCCAAATCGGCAGGGCTACCTCCCCACCTGCAGAATTGATAGGCCTTGCAGATTATGAAATGCGGATTGAGTTTGAATATATTGCTCTTAACCATATAGCATGAATCAGCCTTCCATGACTGATTCTCTCCTGTGCACCAGCTCTGCTCTCGCCGTAATGGGCTCTCTATGGCAGATTTACGTAGCAGAATCAGCTCCCAAAACAGCACACTCTCTCTAGTACATGATTATCTAACCCACTTTCATCAATTAATATCATCAATTACAATGTGGCCTTTATTGTCGCTAGAGGGAGGGCCAGGTCCCAATCCTACTATTAAGGAAGGTTGTTTGTTTGTTAACTTTCTCTGGGTATAGACAAGGGTTAGAGTATTAGTGAAGAAATATACACAAACATACGCAGTCTATGGAGTAGGCTTGTGCCCAGGTCTGAAGACAAAATGTGTGGCTGGTGAAATTGTTCAAACGGGTGCCTTGAATTCTTTATAAGAGTTGCCTGCGCAAACTAGTAATTATGGGTTGCACGCAAAAGACTTGCAAATTGCAAGAAGCATTTAACAAGAATTTGGAGGTTTTACACACCATTATGTTTGTTTTTTACTCAAAGATTTTACAAAAGGAGCACAAACCCTAACAATCTTGTGTATATAGTTTCAACCTTGCAACCTTTTCCTAGTTATAAGAGCCAAGATTCTGGCATGTTACTTGTGTTGGATGTTCTATTGATTTTATTTGTTTAGTGGAGGTAGGCTTAAGGGCTCAAAATGCAATCTAAAATTTCAAAGTGCCATATGACATCATTTCAAACACTTTCAAAATAAGGATTTTTTTTTTTTTTAATGCCTTCCTTTCACAACACTTGAACTATTCTGTCATAATGATATGGACAATCCTTAATTACAACAGCAATAAATGTACTAATATCTTTCATAATATTGGGTGGTAGGCCTACCTCCACTCTAGGTCCTAGAAGGTACCAATTAGTTTGTTACCTTGAGATCTCCTAACACATAGGCCTTCACCTGCATTCTTGGTCCCATTAGAAAGCCTTCAATGAATTTGGGTGCACTAAGGTGGTTTTTTAATTTCAAACTTGCAATGTGAGTCATTGAATTTTGAATATTTATTTTTTGTTGTTAGAAATAGAAATCAAAAATCAAGTTTTTAGCAAAATTGGACTTCACACAACACAAGGATGCCATACTAGTGTAGGAGTCATATGAGCTTGAAGATTTAATTCATCCTTTCATCTTTTGATTGCAATTTGTTTTTAAGGATTTGCTCTTGATAATGCAATTTTTTAAAACATTTGTCAAGTGGTCCTATGGTAAAAAACTTCCTCAATTTTGAGCTTTGCAATGGAATACAAACTCAAAGTGAAATTTATCAATCCCCAAAATGACAAGATTCACAAGCTATCAATTGTGAGACTCCAACTTGGGAGTCTTGAATGTAATCAAGCCAAAGGGACCAAGTATAATAAAGGGAGGAATATGGTGATTTGTCCCAAGTGCCCCAAGTTTGGATTATGGTGTGCATATTTAGTCCATGTTTGTCAAGATTCATCAAAGCATCATTTTGGCTTTGAACTACATTAACCATCTTAGTTTGTGTAATTTAACATGACCATGAGTTCAACTTACAAATTAGTCTTAATTCCATGCTAGAGTTTTCAAGCCCTTTTTCACCTTAGGAGTTAAAAAGTGTGCTTTACATTTGCACTTTATTGTGAAACTAAAAATCGAAAAGATTATTTACCATAAATACCACTTGACAAACATAGGAATGCATCCCCCAAGGCTTTCAATTCCCAGTGTGGGAATGCATTTGGTAGTCGTGGGGCCTTCTCTTGCACATTCCCACATATTTCCCTTGCACAAAAAAAATGTATCTTTAGGTTAACATCGTGCTTTGGATTTATTTTAACTCATTGGGTGCATCACAATCTTGCGAATCACCTAAAGGGGTGAACAATGCTTAAAACTACAATTTTATATTTTTGAAAAAATCATAATGGAAACACAATAATCTGGATAACATCAAAGTTTTTTTTTAATTGGTTCCATTACTTGCAAAGTTTCAATTTTTGAAATTTGATACAAATTGATGATGTTTCAAAAGTGATAAAGCATTCAAAAATCTAGGGTGGACAAAAAAAAATTGTTTGCAACCGTCTTTTTTTCTTATCAAATGTGCATCATTCCTTATCAAATTTTGGGAAGTATCATAATATTAATGATTAAAAGAAAAAAAGGAGTTTAAATTTGTGATATTCATTTTTATAACACATTTGAACACCTTTGGTTGAAATTTGTTTTTTGCTTTGAAAATCATGAATTTTGAAGATGTGTCTTTAATAAAAAGTTATTCATTTTTATGTGATAAAAATCACAAATGCATAATATAGATGATGTATGATTAAGTTGTACTCAAAAAAATTCAAATCTAACACACAATTATGCAAAGTTTAGGATACTAATAGACCAATTATTTAACCACTACTTCACATGGTGATAAGAAATGTTACTGCAAAATACATAAACACATAGATTTTTTGAATTTCACACATTATAAGCATGTTACTTAATTAGATAGTTTCACAATGAAATTGATTACATGTTTTACTTTCACTATTTTTTTTTACTCATTTTTTAGCTTCATAATTAGATTGAAATGTTTTTTTTTTAATTTCAAAATGTAGAAAGGAATTAAATTAATTTTAAATATTTACTCCAAAAAAATTAATGTGTTGTTCTAAACTTAAATGATTTAGGTTATACATTCAAATGTAACTTTGTAATTACAACCAAATTTATTTCAATTTAATATTTAATTAGATTTTTTAATGTTTTTAATTTTAGATGCCAAACATCACACTAAATTAACATCTTGATTTGGGTGATAAATTCAAGTACAATATTTGTATTGAAATTATTCTCAGAATATCATAATGAAATGGATTCACATGTTTTCAATTTCATATTTCACATTGTAGGTGAAATATGGAATTAAAAATTAAGAAATATCCTGATAAAAAAAATTAATTTCTTGTTTGATACTTTCAAAAGGAACAATATTTCATCCATGGAAATCACTATTTCATCTTTGGTCTAAACACCATAAAATTGCTAATCAATTGGGAATTTAACCAAAATATCATAAGCATAAGAAATTTGACAAAATAAATATCAAAAACCCAAGCATAAGTAAGGATACAAAACAACAATGTATAAGAATACAACATATGTGACAAAACCATTAGAACAACCAAATTAAAAATTGGTGATAATGATCATAAGATTATAAATATAGAAATGAATCACCAACAAGGAAACTAAATTTGTGCCTTGACCTAATGTTGGTCAAACTAAAGGTAATGGGTTGTATGGTATGTACATCCCAAAAGGAAAGTATATAAAAGTTTTTATTAAGTTCTTTTAAGGCTCACTATTAAAATGACTTTTATAAACTTTTTTTTTTTTAGAAATTACTCTGGAGAACAAACATGGATGAAAATTGAATTTGGGGACTATCAATGGCAAAGTTTTTAAGAACCATGTGAAGCATAATTTGTTCATACACATAAGCATATTTTGTAACATTCATTCTTCATGTGGATGAACAGTGAATGAAAAATTCTTTGTGAACTTTTAGATACATGGGGTGGATTATGGATGGGAATTTCCTAATAACAATTCTAAGTATGGATGCATGCACTTTGGACAAGAATGTGGATATCATCCATCACAACGAAGTATATGCGATGGTGAGACCAAGTATTAATTTTCTTGAAGGTGAAAATTTCACATATGAAATATAAACTTATATTAAGTGAGATGATATTATTCAAGACCAAGAAATCACAAATTGATAAAATTGTTTTAAAAGATTCAGTTGTTATAATTCCTATAGATTAATGGATTTTCTACTTTTATGATCTCTAGTGACTAGCTGCATTCTTGGCCATTTAACATTGTGAAAATTACTTCTTATGGTGGAATTAAAACCTTTCAAAGGATTTAAAACTGTTTTGGCCTTTAACCATGTTACACATGTAAAATCATTTGACACTAATCATTATCCAAATTGAAGGTGGTGAATGAAAATCAAAAAGTAATGCACATGTGGAAGCCAAGAATGTTGGATTCCTTTCACTTTTTATCGATTGGCTTTTCTAAAAAAATTCATTTTCATGGGTTTGCCATTGTCATTGTCATTTTTGCAAGATGAAAAAGAGATGGGGATTCTCTATTTAAGTTGATTGAAATTGCCATTATGTTGGTTCACTACGTTCACATTGTCATAAACTTCAACTTAGTTTATGACTCAAGTTCCCAAGGGAACCATGCATCTCTTTGAGCATGTTTACTTTTTGTATTGAAGATCACACAATACATTTAAGTCATTACCACTATTTAGTGTTTGTCCCAAGGAACCATGTTCCCCAAGAAATTGGGTCCACTTGATTAGGAAAACCATGGTTTCATGAGAACTTAGGTTGCCTAAGCATGGTTCTCTAAGGCAAATGGGCCATTTGCCCCAAGGCTATATTATGGGGAAACCATGGTTACCCAAGGCAAATGGATCATTTTCATCTATGGAATACAATTTGTTTGCATCCACTATGCAAGTTTTCATCCATATTATGCAACATTTTTTATTCAACTTTTCATGGTGAAATATTGCCTAATATGGATGGAAAGTTACATAATGGATGAAAGTTGAAAACAAATGATGGTAGGCATGGATGAAAGGTTGCACAATGGATGAAGAGTTGAAAGAAAACTATTATTCCTTAACTTCTTGATAGGGTACATTTTCCTCATGCAAATTGGTTGGGGCTTTCAAGTCTCTGCTCCTTGAAGAAGTTGCAATTCCCTGTTTTTTTAAAGCATCTAGCTTGAGGAAATTGCTTAAAGGTTACATCCTCTTTTTCATCTATCTATGAAAAAAAGTGAAAATTTGGAAAAAAATAATCAAACCCCTAGACCTTTGGGTTGAAGGCAAGACTTCTAACCATGCATCAATTTTTTCCCTTGAAAAAGTGGTGCAAGAAAGATAAGTAAAACACCAATCACAATTGAAATTTGAAAATAATGTTCAATTTGGACACTATCTTGCAATTTATGTCAAACAGGTTGTCGCACTTCACTCGTTACCACATTTAGTTCTTGCACAATGGGGACTAAATGACATATGACAAAGCCTTGGAAAGATGTGTCAATTGTTCATTTCATTTCATAATAAATGGAAAGACAATACAAGGGGGAAATTTATGATGATAAATGAAATGTTGTTGGAATATAGTGTATTTGAACCACCTTGTAGGTGCTCAATCAACACTAAAGTGAAATAATGTTTAGGCATGGATTATGAAAATGTTATAATTCTTGATTAAATAATTGATCTTGAATTAATTATTGCTAGTAGTGGTTCAAGTAGGATATACTTACATATCTCCATGTGGGTGCATTTTGCAACCTAATGACCACAAATCAAAAGATGAATTAAGGTGACATTTTTGTGATGTGCTAAAGATTTGGATCAATTTTTTTTGTGGAAAATTTTCACCATTTGATGGAAAAAACAAATGTCATGCAAATGGCCTTAAGAAAAATAAGCTACATAATTTGAAATTTTCACCGTCCTTCAACAACAAAAAAAAAGGAGGGATGACCATCCTCTTGATGGGCAATCCAAATCAATCAACCCCCAAATTGACTAAACACTTTCATGTTGCATGCTAAATGGTTGCTTTGTGTAGGGCTTCCATCATCACTCCACTCCCCAAAAGCTTGCTTCCATCACTTGCAAACATGAAAGTTTAATATCAAATTTTGCCATCAAAATGGATATGAGATTTTTTTGTAGAAGTACACCAATAGGATGAAATTTTGAGTTTAAGGTGTCCTTGTCTAATATATTGATGGTTCAAATTAGAACAAGTAGGAATGGCAAGATGTGTAAGATATTAAGACTCTAAAAAATCTTGCATTTGTTGTAGGACTCTTGTTCCATTGCAAGCTTGCATTTGATCCTTCCTTGTTTCACTTCGTAATTGTAGTGTTATGTACAAGGATGAATTGGATTTTGAACTTTGTAATGGTGTAACAGAAAAACATCACATGGTCTTTTGGGAGAAAATAGGTGCAACTTCAAAGTGAAGTGTCAAATAACAATTTTTCAACTAACCTTTGCATTTCAAATTTTTAGCACGATCTCACATCCTTTTGTTTTTAGTTAATCTTTTCATTGGAACCAATTTTGATTGCAACTTTTGTGATGCATTTCATCAAATTTTTATGGTCCATCCATAACATCTTGAATGTCTAGAATGACATTGTGACACATATGACTGAAATTCCAAGGCTCCACTTGGATAATGTTTTCTATAGCATCCCATCTTTTTTTTCCTCACTTTTATTTGCACCTCTTGACAAAAAGGTCATAGTTTGAAAGATGAAGTTCCCAAATTTTTATAGATGGTTTAGAAACAAGCACCCTTTTACTATAGTAAAAAAAAAAATTGTAACACATATAAAAAATTAGAGTGCCAATTGATCAGGACTACCAAGTCTAATATAAGTGAAATTGAATTTGAAATTTTTTGATAAGGTAAATGTGATTTATGTGTCCCTTGGATTATTGGTTTCATTCAAAGAAAAAATATAGTTTTGTTTGATTACATAAATGGGTTTTTTTTTTAAAATTGGTCGTTAAAACTTGTTTTCAAATTTTCATGGTTATCCAATTTGATTTAGGAAATGGAATTATGTTTTTTGGTCCTTTGAAGATTGTTTGCAAATGTTTCAAGATTTTGGTTTGATTTAGGAAAAGTTTTTTTTGGGGGGGTTGTTTGAAGCTTGTTTGCAATTTTTTAATTACCTTAGTTTGATTCAAGAAATGGTAAAAAAAAATTTGGGTCCTATTTCTTGATTGCAAATTTTCATCATTTCAAATTGATAGGTTTTTGATGGGTTGTTTTCTTCTTCTTTTTTGTTGTCTTTGGTGAAATGCTCACAAGCAACACCAACTACTTATATTGAGGTGTGCTAGTTTGTGTTTGAATACATTGATCTTGAATCACATTTTCATATCGTGAAAAATAATGGACATTTTGTGACTTGATCTTTGCTAGCTAGAGTAGATGATGTTGTTTGATGCAAATGTTTGATGAAAAGGCAAACATAAGATTATGTCATACATTTGACTCCAAAGAAATCTTCCAAGTTTTGATCCTATTAACATGCAACATTGTCTATATGGATTATTGTGACTTCTCTTTCTCTTCTTTGAAGAATTTTTTTTCTTTGAATGTCACTAGTAGTTTTGTTTTGCTCTCCACTACAATAATTACCTATTGAGTAGTGCACATTTGTTATATTTTGTCTACCACCTTGTTTTGTCCAAGTAGAGTTTTGAAAATAAGCTAGTTGAAATTGTTGCAAAATGATGCACACGTATCCTATATGGAATTTCAAATGGACAATGATTTCTATTTGTATTTGCTAATGCAACCACAATATAACTAACTCCAATTTGGATTGGGAATGGATACATGTGGTTTTGATCCATCATATTGTTGGTTGATGCATTCGCTTACCAATAAGTGAATAGTCAAAATTTTGTTTCCCTTGAGGATGGTTTAACTAGGCTTTGGATTTGATTTGATACTTGGAGGTTTTGTTGTCCTCCATCTTGATTCATGTACAAAATTTTCAATAGCCACAAAGCTTCCCATGTTGAAGCATTTGTCACCACAATTTAAAAATTTGCAAAATCCATTAGCCTCCTAAATTGAAAGCTTGAAAAGAAAAAGTAGCCACATGAACATACAACATGTTGGAGATTCTCATGAACAAATCATGAACATAAATTGATTATCACAGTCACATGTAGAGAAAAATAATTTATGTGTAGTCAACTAGATCCACATGCCTCAAACAAAACAAAAACCACATTGGCACACCACCACATACATATTGTAGCTAGTCTCCTTACCTAGAGAAATTGAAAAAAAACCTAGATTTGAATACCTTTATTTTATCAATATTTACGAAATTGTTTTCATAGTTGTTGACCATTTCAAAAAAGTTGCCTTGTGAATTCAACTCATAATTGTTTATTAGTAATGTAATTTGAAATATATTTATGAGATAGTTTAATTCAAGGCATTAAATGTCTTTTGAATTATGCATATAAAATATATGCCAATTGCATCTCATTTTCAAGTAGTAAAACATTTCTATCTTTATAAATTGCTTCCATTAGTGATATGTCATCATCAAGTGTTGGATTATATGATAGTGAATGTTGTTTGTTGCATAGATTCATAATGTGAATGACAAATGAATATTTGAAATGCCTATATGTTTATGGTTCATTACAATTACCAATATCAACAATGCCATTTCATAGGCTTGTGTTTGTGCACATCTAGTAGGTTACAAAAAATTTGTATTCTCACACAAAAAGTTTGTTGCAAAGTGACAAATTATTGGTACATTCCTGACAAAAGCTATTTGTTGTGAAAACGAGGTGTGGATTATGGTGCATTTGATTGTTGAATTCTAATGGAAGAAATATGAACTTGCATGTATGGAAATTGTGTTTTAATGCTTGTAACATGTGCATGACAAAGGCCTTCTATAATTTGATGTATATGCTTATTTAATTACAAAGGGTCATGTATAAGTAGCACAAATTGTTTGAAGTGCAAATATAATTTAAAAGTTTAAAGATGTTTAGGGACTTCTTTGTGCCATATGGGAGTTTCATGCATGGTGATATTGTGAATATCAACCAACATGGATTAAGAAAGTCAAGGTCGAACTATTGAATGAAATGGGGCTCCAACATGGACATAAGGGCATGGAGACCTTGAGAATTTTTTGGTCCTAATTGGGCTAAGGTGGATGTCAAACAATTGAAAATATCACCATGATTCATAAGGTGACCAAATGTGAAGTCATTCAAAAGTAGATGTTGTTAGGGTCACCTCCCTCTTCTAGCCCCATGTGGAGGTCACTTGCATCAACAAATGAAGTTTCAATCCAAGTTCATTCATGCAATTTATGTTGTTGAACACATATTGTAACACACTTTTACAAAGTATATATGTTTTTGAACCATAGGATCTAATTTCCTTAGAAAATTGGTTTTGAGTTTTATTAAATTTTCAATGAAAAAAGTTACTCAAAATTCAATCATTTGTGCACCATAAGTATGACAATTTATTTATCAAGGACTTTCCAACAATATCAAGAGCACACTCCCAATTTCCCTGAAAATTAAAATTTTGTTTTCTATTGAACTTTTAGTTATTAAAATACTCGAAATCCAATATCTCTTAAATTGCCATTTGGAACATTATAAATTCACCTTGTTGCATTCCTACTTATTGAGAGCTCTCCAACTACCAAGAACACAACTTGGACCATGGTGTGAAAGATCTCAATGTGACAAAACAAACAAAATACAAAAACTACCTTAATCTTAGGATTGCTCCATTCCTTGTCACATTAGAATTCAATTAAAGAGCGCTAGCATAATGCATCATTTAACCATTCAAAATTTCGAGCTTCAATGCCCATTCATGGAAATCAAGTGCACACACACTCTAACTATATGAAACTCATTAATCAAGGGCCTTCAAAAATGACCACCAAAGTAGCTAACAAAATACTTGAACATTAACCATGCACCTTAGCACATCCATCCACTCTATGTTAATTCAATTGTTTGGATGCCATGAGAACAAGCACCCAACAATGTAATTTGTGAAAGGTTTGAGCTCAATTCTTCAAAATTTTCACATTTTAAAACCTTCTTTTGATTTTAGCACATTTTTTCGAATTTCAAAGAACTTTCGAAGATAATTTGAAAATTAAATTTTGTTCCATGTACACACTATTACTAACTCTTACACACTCCTCAATTGGAAAATTAATGAATTTATAATTTAATTAAATTTATTGTAAAAATCAAATAGTGATTTAAAAAATCGTTGTACTATAACTAACGATCATGAAAATGTGATGTATAGTCATGAGCCAACAATTGTAGGATACGTGGACATGTACAATCAGCTATCTTCGATGATTTGTTGGCCTTGCCTACCAAGGCGAGGATATTGTGTTTAGAAGATTCATTATAGAGTTATAGTAGCTTAAGGGATTTTGGCCCCTACTAGGTAAAAATAATAGGTCTATTTATTTTTATATGAGGATTTTTGAAACATGATATATTTTGGCTTGTGTTGAAACTTGAGATTTTGAGTAATTATAGAGTTGTAATATCTTGAAGGATTTTGGTTTCTTTTAGAGGATTTTTTGAAAATTATTATATTTTTGGATGGTGAAATATTTGAGTTTCCATAATCATTCTTTTGCCTTCCGATACATTTTAATGTAAATGGAAAGGCCACAGTGTAATTGACACACCCCATTGTTCATTCATGTTCTCAAGCTGCAAAAAAACCTAATATCTTTTCTATCCAGATTCCACCCCTCCTAGGCAAGAGACACAGTTCCACTAGTTGGTAATGGGTGCTACCAGGGCCTGTTCCGGAGTGTAATCAGCATTTCCCCTACTGTTACTTCACATTACTACAGTGTTCCCAACCATTGATTCACATCAAAAGCAGAACTTGCATGCAGATCTGAATGCGGAACCAGCAAATGACCCACCTGTTGCACCTCAGAAAAACCCATTAAAAAAAAAAGTACCTGAATAATACACCAAAAGGAGGTTTTCTTTTTAAATTAGGGCATTTTTGGGACCCCCCAGAAAATAATAATAATAATAAATAAAATAAAATAAAATAAAATAAACTCGGTGATCTGGGAAGTCTACCATGACTTATGGCCACAAGACTATGTGAGCAACACAAACTTGAGCTTGCTCCACACACAATACTTCTCAATCCATACACAAGTTCTAGAAACAAAGGAATTGGGGCTATTTGGGACCTAAGGTCCCATGAGCTAGATGGGACCCAAGGTCAAGAGAGTTCCCCACAAGTAAGTACATGATGTCAATGTTTGAGTCATTCTTCTAGAAACAATAAAGGGGGGGGGGGGGGGGCATTTTAAAAAAAAAAAAAGGGGCGACAAAAAGGGGGGGTTTTTTATCCCCCCCAAGCAAAAATTTGGAAATGTCCCCCACTTGAAAGTTTTCATAATCGAAAACAAAT
>Ga0116231_10005740_pt1 | contig 24242 bp, 9 predicted proteins | sample S1TSphgellanicum_2_FD_89695 | JGI IMG/M metagenome (GOLD analysis project Ga0116231, IMG submission 89695) | Host-associated microbial communities from peat moss isolated from Minnesota, USA - S1T2_Fd - Sphagnum magellanicum MG | ecosystem: Host-associated > Plants > Peat moss > Unclassified...
AATTATTTAAAGAAAAAAAAAAAAAAAAAAAAAAAAAAAAAAAAGAAAAAAAAAAAAAAAAAAAAACCACCATTCAAAATAGATATAAAATAAAAAGAAAAGTTGTTTGTAATTGAGAATCTCTATCATGGTTTTTTTTTTTTCAAATTTGTGATATTAAAAAGTTGGCAAAATTTTCCCTTAAAAAAAACAAGGGGTGTGTTACACATTGTGGCCTTTGCCATTTACATTAAAAAGTGTTCTTAAGGCAAGAAAAAGAATTATGGAAACTCAAATATTTAACCATGCAAAAATATAAAATTAAAAAATTCCTCTATAAAAGAAACCAAAATCCATTAAGCTACCATACTCTATAGTGAATCTAAACACAATATACTTGCCTTGGTAGGCAAGGCCAATTTTTAAAAATAATACTTAAAATAATTATATATATATATATATATCATAAAAGTATGATACAATAATATGTGCTTAAGGGGTGCCATGCCTCCCTAATTTTTATTAAAAATTAAAATAAAATTAAGGGCACCTAGTCGACTGGTGGGAACCCAAACAAGGGAACAAGAGAAATTGTACTCTTTTTGACTTGAACACTCCCCTCCCCCACCATGTTAAAAAAATAATAATAAATGAAAAAAAAAGAAAAAAACCAAAGAAAAAATGATTAAAAAACAAGAACCAAATGAAAAACTTTTATTTTAAAGACCAAGAAAAAAATTTAAAAATTAATTTAAAAAATAGAAGAAGAAGAAGAAGAAGAAGGGGACAAGGGATCTCCAAGATTCTGATTGCGTTCCCATAGTGCTAGTGGCAAACTTTTAATTACCCAAAAAGAGAAAACAATTCCATGGGAACAACCAAGAGAACGAGTCAACGTGTGACAAAATTGGGAACGTTTGCAAACATGGGAAGAGAACAACAAGGGAACAATTGGGAACGTTTGCAAACTTGGGAAGAGAGCAACAAGGGAACAATTGGGAACTTTTGCAAACATGCGAACAGAGAAACAAGGGAACTTTTGGGAACTTTTGCAAACATGGGAACAGAGCAACAAGAGAACAATTGGGAACTTTTGCGAACATGGGAACATAGCAACAAGGGAACGTGCCCATTGGCGAGCGCGAGCGCGAGAGAGAGAGAGACGGCGAAGACGACAAACGCAGTTGCGAGAATTTTGAGTTTTGTCGCGAAAGTTTGGCGGCCGCCATCGCCCACTTTTTTTTTTTTGTTTTTTTTCTCGTTTTTTTACTCCTCATGGTTTTCATATGGTTTGCGTGCTGTTTGCTGCACAGTCTGTGTGTGTGTGTGTGTTTTTTTTGGGAGAGGACGGTACTTTGAGTTTGTTATTTTAGCATTACTTTTTCCTCAATGTTTGTGTTGCTGCAAGCAGATTGCATGTGTTTTAGAAGAGAGAGGCGAGGCGGATTCTTAACGTTATTTTGCACACACACTCCTCTGGTAGAGAGAGAGAGACAGAGACAGAGACAGAGTCTTGAAAGGAAGTAGTCAGAAAACTAAGAAGAAAACTCAAGAATTTTTGTGTGTCTGTTTGTAAATTATTAGTCGCCTTTGCCGTGTTCGTAAGTTGGAGGGCGGACTATCTCTAAAGTGGGGGTGGGGAGGAAGTCCAACCGGAACGTTTGCTGGAATTTTGATTTCAATTCTATCTTGGACATCTGCATCGTCGTCGTCGTCGCGGTGAGCTCGAATCGTGATATGTGGATGACCCAGTTATTAGGGGAAGGAAGCAGTACCGGGAGCAAAAGCAGTAGGAAGGATGCACAAGGAAGGAGAAGCAGCAGGCTTCTTCGATTGTAACCGTGCCAGTGCTGACCCTGTTAGCAGAGAAGCAAGCAGTAGGAAGGAGAAGCTGCAGGTTTTGGTTGTAATCGTGAATTCGACCCAGTTAGCAGGGGAAGGAAGCAGTACCGTGAGCGAAAGCAGCAGGAAGGATGCACAAGGAAAGAGAAGCAGTCTTTGGTTGTAATCGTGATGTCGGCCCAGTTAGCAGGGGAAGGAAGCAGGACCGGGATTCGTCTTCTTCTTCTTCTTCTTGTTCACAGGATTTTCTGAAGCCCGCGAGAAAGGGAAGCAGCTGGGGATCAGGAAGTGCAGCAGTAGCAGCAGCAGCAGCTCGACGACCTGATCATAATATCATGGCAGCAGCAGAGAGGATTGTGGTTGCAATAGATGCGAGCAGGGATATTACAAAGCATGCACTGGAGTGGGCTCTCACCAATGTTGCAGTCAAAGAAGCAGAGCATTATTGCATCACTCTCTTGGCCCTCCTTCCATCTGCAAATGCAGGTAGACATCTCTTGATCTACTGCAAACAATTTGCTCCAAATCCCTTGACATGGAACAACATCTGCAACACATTTGTTCCAGTTTTTGTCATCTGTTTGGAATGGTGGCAGTTCACAAAGTATGGGGGTTTGCAGTCCTCTTGAACAATTTCTCCACATTCCTTGACATGGAACAACATCATCTGCAGCACATTTATTCCAGTTTGTTTCCTCTTCTGTTTGGAATGGATGGCGACAGTTCGCAAAGTATGGGGGTTTGCACTCCTCTGGCCACTGTTGCTAGGTGGAGAGTCATGTGGACCTCGGATCATGGTGAGATCAGCAGCTGGTGGTGGTGGTAGCAGCAGCATGATGGGTTGTTCTCCTTGGGCGGCAACAACAACAACACAATCTGAGATTGAAGGCGACATCCAAAAGGCATGCTCCATCATGATGCAGGAGGAGGAACTGCACAAGCTCTGTGCTGAAAAGAAGGTTTGCAGCCGCAGCAGTAGCTTTAGTATGTACATAATTCTGAGTTTTTGCATGATTTGATGCTGTCAAGTTCCATAAGAGTAGTAGTGAATGAATGAACCCCACCCTGGGTTTAGGTTTCTTGTTATCACTGAACTGTGGAATGGGGAATGTCTTGGAGATCTGTAGATCGATATCCGGTTGAAAGTGGTGCAAGCAGCTGCAGGGAGACAAGCTGCAACAGCCTCAGAGGCAAAAAAACTTGGTGCAACTTGGGTTGTTCTTGATAGGTAAACTTTCTGTTTTCTCTCTCTCTCTCTCTCTATTGAAATTACAATGTCTTGCACAGAGAGGGAGAGGGAGAGAGAGAGAGAGAGAGAGAGAAGCTTAAGCATACATGACAAAAGTGTGCAGTAGACAAGGTCCACTGGAAGGATGATGATGAGAGTTCATGACGTCCATCTGCTTGCCTTGCGTGCAGGCATCTGAAGAGAGAGGCAAAGCATTGCAAAGAGCTTTTGCAATGCAACATTGTTCTTGTGAAGCCATCAGAACCGAAGATACTGCAGTTGAATCTCAGGTGCACGGGCTTGTCTGAATTTATGGCTCAAGAATCAGACACTCATCATGCATCAGCATCCTCCTCCTCCTCCTCTGGAATACTACCACAACGGTTGAATCGCTCAAACTTACCAAAGATGACCTGGAATGCAGTCTATTTGGAATCTGAGTACAGTTCTGCAGGCAGCGGAGCTCCTTCAAGTAGTCCTGATGAGATTGCAGGAGCATCTATTTTTACACCTTCTGATAATCAGGGAACATCATCCTCCAATACCAGTAATTCTGAGTCCAGCAACTCACCATTTTTTCCCTTTGTAGATCCACATCTTTACAAGCGCTTGGCCCATTGTAGCTCAGGATTGACTGTTGTTCGAGGAGCCATCTTGGAGGCTGCAGCAGCAGAGCTGATTGAGAAAGGTGGTAGCTACTACACACCTTCTGATTCAGATAGCGATAATAATGTAAGGCTGGTGCCACCACTCAGTGCAAGCCTGAGTCCTGCAAGTTTTGATCCTACCATAATCAACCCAACATCATCTTCTTATTTCGATGGAAGTGTCATGTTATTGTCATCGGAGAATACAAGAAGCAATCATCCAGGTTTGTTGTTGAAGCTTTTACCTCAAGATCAATGATGTTTTTCTTACAATTGATGATTGAAGAAGAATGAATCTATGGTTATTCCTTTTTTTTCTTTGTCTTTTGTGGGTGAGCAAATTGCAGTAGTGTATAGGAAAGGAGGTCTATACACTTTAAGCAACAGTATTAGAGATTGGAACAGGGGACAGACATGGGATAGTGCCAGCACTGTCAAGATCTGTGTCTAGATCGCTATCAAGAAAATCCTCCAGACGTGAGTCACCAGCAATGAGTTCTCAAAAGGCTTCTCCAGAACAGTTGCTGGTGGGGGGCAGCCAGCATCTGTCATTCAAACGGCAGGCTTCTTCAGTGAGTCAAAGGGATGCAAGCTTGAGCCAGAGTTTCAGAGCAATGCTGCAATCCAATGGGGAGCTCTTCACTTCACCACCACCAGTTCGAGGATCTCTGTCAGAGCTGCTTCTCAATCCTGGACAAGGTACAACAACAGCCCAAGTTTTTTGTTTCTCCATCAAACACCATCTCCCTTCTTTTTTCCTTATAAATACAGTAGTAATGTAATCCTCCCAGTGTAGTGAAGTCAATCTTGTTCTCAAAAAATAACTTTGATCGATCTGTCCACCAGACTCAGATCAAAGCACTGGATTTGCAAAGGATGGGCGATACATATACAGTCGAGGAGGAGGAGAGTACCAGGGAGATCAAGATCCAGATTTCCTGAGGATGAAGAGAGCTGATTCAGTGCGATCATCAAATATGAGAAGAGCAATTTTGTTATCTCAGAATGTTATGCCGGGTCCTCCACCTTTATGCTCCATATGCCAACATACTGCACCAGTGTTTGGAAATCCCCCTCGTAGGTTTAGTTATGCAGAGCTGGAGCTTGCAACAGCAGGATTTTCACGAGCTAATTTCCTTGCTGAGGGTGGCTATGGGTCAGTTCATCGAGGGATTCTACCTGATGGTCAGGTGGTGGCTGTGAAGCAGCATAAGTTGGCGAGCACACAGGGAGATAAAGAATTCTGTTCTGAGGTTGAAGTGCTGAGCTGTGCACAACATAGGAATGTTGTCATGCTTATTGGCTACTGTGTGGAGGGTAATGTGCACCGGCTACTTGTGTATGAGTTCATTTGCAATGGCTCATTGGATTCTCATCTCTATGGTAAGGTTCTTATCCAACTTAAAACTGCTCAGCATTTTATAGACAGATGAACTTTCAACAATTCTTATGCAAGGAGCTTTGATCTTTTGTTGTTCTTTTTTTTTTTAAGCTCTGGGTGATGTGAAGATGATTTCCAATGTTTCCTCCTCTTTCCTTTTTTTAGTTGCAGGTCCAAATTCAGCACCGTTGCAGTGGCAGTCACGACAGAAGATAGCTATTGGTGCTGCACGGGGGTTGCGTTACCTTCATGAGGAATGTCGTGTTGGTTGTATTGTTCACCGTGACTTACGTCCCAACAACATTCTTTTGACCCATGACTTTGAGCCCTTGGTATAAAGCTTTGTTCCCACTCTGCTTGTCTTGCAACCCCTTGATTGATTGTTGCAAAAAAATTGTATGGTTGTCTTAGGTAACAGCACTAAAAAAAAGAACCCACTACTAGCTGTACATTCCAAAAACAGTGAAACTTTGATTGTTGTCAGATCTGATCTTTCATGTTTAATTGTGCCATGACATCTGCCCATTAATCCACCCAGTGCTTTGTGAACACATGACAGTTTTGAGCATATTCTCATCATCATCTGTTGGTGTTTTCTGTTCCAGGTTGGGGATTTTGGGCTTGCACGCTGGCAGCCAGATGGGGACTGTGGTGTGGACACTCGAGTAATTGGCACCTTTGGGTGAGTTATTTCTCTCTTTGCTGCTGATAATTAGCAATTTTTGGCTGGAATAATTAATTATTTTGAAAAAGAGGTTTTATAGCTTCCTTAGTTTCTGAAACTTTTGATAGTTTAAGACTTAAGTCAAAAGGATACTGTATAGTTTGCAGCAATGCCATGGCAATCCAAAGGTAAGAGCTCTTCCCCTCCCTTGTTTGGAGAGTCCAAGCTCAAATCTCAGGATTTCAGCTTGGGATAGGGTAGATATATTTTTTCCACTCGTCTGTTTTGGGGATTATTAAATGCTAGAATTGGCAGCAGGTACAGCAGTCACCAAATTGGAAATAAGAGCCTCATACCAATGATCTGGAAGGACCTGAAATCTATGTGACTAGCTTTATTGGTTGATTCTGTGCCATGGTTTCCAAAGCTTTTATGGAAGTTCCTTATTAACTGTGGATTACTGGGAACAGGTACTTGGCTCCAGAATACACTCAAAGTGGACAAATTACAGAAAAGGCAGATGTTTATTCATTTGGGGTGGTCCTTTTGGAGCTGGTGACAGGGCGCAAGGCAATTGACATTAACTGCCCTAAGGGAGAGCAATGTCTCACTGAATGGGTAAAGTCCCTTCTCTTCCCTAATCAAATAAATTGAATGGAAAAGCGAATGGAAAAAACTGAGGCAAGTCTATCCTGGCTCAATTCACAAACTTCTGACAAATGTTTAGTTGACCATTCCAATGTTAGAAAAAATGTCACTAATGACATCTGGCTCTACAGGCAAGGCCTTTGCTGGAAGAAAATGGGATCCTGCCATTGGATCCACGGCTAGAAAACAGGTATTCCAAGTTTGAAGTTCATTCCATGCTCCATACTGCAGCTGCTTGTATTCAACGCGATCCTCAGCACCGGCCACGCATGTCACAGGTCAGTTTTTTGATGCAAGCTTCATCGTTTGGTTGGGAGCTAATAAGAGACCATCTTGTGTCCAATTGTAGACAGTGCAAAAGTTAAAATTGTTGAATCTTTGGACTGTCAGGTACTAAGGATGCTAGAGGGTGAGATGTTTATTGATCCTCGTGTTGCCTCTCCATCATCTACTTTTGGAAGCAGCAGCCGATTTTTAAATGAACATCCATCTCTTTCCCAAAATGCAAAGGTTTTGACAAATGTTGCCAAGGCTTCTAGTGATGATCAATCAAGTGGATCATCAGATCACTCATCTCCTGACATCGGTCATCTTCTTAGCTCCTCGCACACAACCTCAAGAACATCAAGCCCAAGCTCACTACTGTCAGGTGAGACACTTACCCCAGAACCCAATGTTGATACCCCTAGTTCTAAGCTCAGCTTTGAGCCTTTAAAAGCAGCATACAAAGATAAAACAAGCTATACCCATGTTTCAGCATTGGATGATACTAATACCGCAGGAAAGCACCTTTCACTTTAGTGTGGAAATTGTGTACAATACAGTTGGAAATTGAGTTATGTGAAGTGTTGTATGTATCGACAGCCTGAAAAAGTGCATGGAAGTCGTGCCAATAAACGCATAAGGCTATGCCCCAAGAAAATGGACTTCATGAATACATAATGGTCCTGGCCTTTGTTATTATGTTAAACCAAAATTGTCATAGATATTGAAATTGTGTGGCATGGTTAAGTAATTTGAATGCAAAATGAATAGGTTTATGATATATCCCAAATCCTCAATCGTTTCTTATGTGCATTATTTATATGAATTGTTTGACCTAATGTGATGAATTTGTGATTTATAATATATTGTTGTACTTTGTTGAAATTTTAAGTTTGATTTTTTTTTATTGATAATCATAAATTGGAATAAATGGGTTGCTTTTGTTGCTTAATTGTTTTTGTGGAAATCCACATTAAGATAATTTAGAATAATTGTGGGAGAAATAGTGAGGAAGTTTGATCTTTTTTGAAGTGTGAACAAAAAGGTTGTTAAAAAATACAGATGGGGGGGCTTGCAAACTACAATGATGTGAATTGCATGATGATTATTGGGTGTTAAAATTTGCAATTGTAATTTTTGATCTAGAGATAGTTTATGGACTCACATGAATCAAATATAATATTTATATCATATAATAACATTCCTTGGCCTCCATATAGGATTTCAATTGACATATATTTGAAGTAATGATTTGAATATATTGATGTGAAATATAATTTTCTTTTGTGACCCTTGTTTCATTTGGGCATAAAATATGAAATGTTTGAAGATTATGATATTTTTCAATATTTCAAAATGAAATGACATAGACCTTCTAATTAAGGATTGAATTATGATGTGTGTGTGTTTTTTTATACAATTGTAAAGATGTTGCACAAAATTGCCATTGAGCTATTAATATTAAATGTTGCATTTATGAAAATGCATACATAAACTCTAAACTTTTCACCAATTAATGGTGCAAATAAATGTAAAATTTCTTCATTTTTTACATGAGATAATGTTATGTAAGTAAGTCCATGACAATGTATTTCATTGGTATCAAATGTTATGCAATCAAGGGTGAAACTTTGGGGTCCAAATGTGCTCATAGGTGCTAAGGCATTACCTAACAAAATGATCGATTGGTCCTTTTGCCCAAAAATCAAATTTTTATATAAGGGAATTCTTTTGCAACTTGCTAAATATGTTGACCGTTGGCCCAATATTTCACCAATGATGTATTTGCCATGATGAATATGTATTCATTTTTGAAAATGTGCAAGTTTCCTTATTTTGTATGGAAAATGTTCAAAATTTCAAGTCACACTAAAATGTGTTCATTACTTCATGGTTCAATCTATTTTAAACTAAAATTTTATTTTGTACATCATTTACATTGTACCAATTTTACATGTGGTAAAAGAGTATTCTTGAAATTTATATATATTAAAAATTGAAATGCATTAATGGAAAATTTTAATTACACATTTTTAAAATAACGAGTGTTAAATTTTAATATGACTCATAATTTCCTATCACATAATTTGTTTTTACTATCAAGAAGTTTTTGGCAAGAAAATCAAAGGGCCCCTTTACAAAATGGACATCATTTAACGCAAGAATTGGTCAATTTCAAAAGTCATTTACTACCAAAACATGAAAGTGGATTAAGTGAGTTTTTATTTTGAATTTCTTAACACTCAAGTTAGTCATTTATCAAAACTTGGAATGATTATCATAACTTTTAAATGTCAAAACATAAACATATCCATTATAGTTTGTAATTTTCACTGTGCTCTAATGCCTTATTTGGTTCTTATAAACTCATTTTGGCCCTTGGAGAGCAATGGATTGCATGATTTGATTGTTGGGAATGTGATTAGATGACTTGAATTAACACCCATTTGATTTTCTTTAGAAATTAGTTGTATTGGTGTCCAGTTCGATGAATTTTAATTGTGTATATAAGTGTTTAGGGTTTTAGGGTTGTAGTTGTTTAGGGTTTTAAGTTTATAGTTGTTTTATAATCATTAAAAGCAATCCATATGAAGGATTCATTATCCTACAAATTTGGTGACACATTGAAAAACCTCCTCAATTCCATTGAATACTTCATCATGAGTGGCATATTTATGAACACATAATTCAACTAGCATTCCAAATTTTATTTTTGAATGTAATGTCAATTGTTTGTGAAGGGTCATTCTCTAATTTGATATGTTTGGGGGCATGTGTCATTGTGTTGGTCATTAACATCAAAAATATATTCTTGTCCTTAGGGTTTTTAAAAAAAATTCCTTACGTTCTTTTGTTGATTTATTTATATTATACATGGGAGGGAAATTTAGTTCATTTGGAGGCTACAAATATTTTTTTGGTATTTGGAATCAATTGATTTTCAAGCATCGAAGTGATGTATTAATTTTTTTGAAAATGATTTTGAAGCATGATGAAAAGGTTGAGATAAAATGATATAAACTACTAATTGAGAAAACATTTGTCGTGCATTTAAATAATCATAACTTAATTTTCTTATCATTAAATTTGCATCAATATTTTTATCTTCACATTTTTAAATGATAGTCCAAACTTTGTTGGTAATAGATTTAACAAATTTTGTTAGATGCAATGTGCAATAATTGGTTACTACCTATGGGTCATAAATTGTATGTCAATGTTAAGTTCCGATGATAATGGCCCAACTTTTATCACATAAGCATTTGTTCTAATGTCATTCACATCTCTTTCCCCCCCCCCCCCAAAAAAGGTGGGTTTTGTCAATTTATTACATAGTGAATCTGTATAGATGGGTAAGTCCAAATTCACCATACCAAGAATATATTCAAACAAGTATTGGCTCCCATTTTCATATTGTTAACAATTTCAAAGACACTACTTGTAGCATCAAATTAGTTTTTTAGTTTTGGAAAATGGTGTAGCTTCATTTAATGACTCTTGTATTTTAGTATAAGGCATATGTGGTATTATATAGTGCAATCCATAGTTTTTCTTCCTACAAGTTCATGTATGTTTATGCATTCGTAAATTTTGCAAATTTGAAAAAAATAATGAATTGTTCAATTACATATTTGTTAACAAATTGTTCACCAGTTTCATTACTATTTACACCATATAATGTTGCATCTTTTATGCATAATAAGCCATGATCATGTTCAATTCCTTTATTTTAAAATTTTGTTAAGAATAAAAGTCATAAACCTTATCAAATATGAAAGATGGTTTTTTCAAAAGGTTACAAAATGCAACCATACAATGGTCATAATAACATGCACACATAACTAGATCATACCTCCCAAGATTTGCAATATGTCTAGATTTAAGAACATTTAAGATTTTAGGAATGTCCATTCATTTCTTAATTGACATGTGCAAGGTTGACATTAATGTAGTCCACCTACAATTTACACTAATAAAAGTTAATTGGTGAATGCAATTGAACAAATCATGGCAAATGAATCCCTTTGAAGTTTCACAAAATAATCAAGTGATGTTATCAACTACGTCAAATTACGATATCCTAAATTTGAACAATAGTTTGTCTAAATGGAGCTTATTTATAAATTCTAGTTTCACTCCTATATATACGATAATGTAACTTGTCTTTATATATTCTAATCCATAAGATAATTTAACATGTTGTATGAGAACTTTGATGGCTTTGATTAATAAATTTGGAATGTGTTTAACAAAATGTTGGACTCTTAATTTTGTGATATCTTGAGATTGAAATCTAGTTTTTAAATGGAAATTTTCAAGGCATTCCAAAGAATAATTTGCTGAATTTTTTGTTTTTTTAATCTTCAAAAAGTTTAAGTGGTTTATAATCCTAACTTAGGGCTAATATAATATTGTTTTCATCATTTATAATTTGCTCATGTGAGAAAATTTTGCACTAAATTTTTTATAGTGATATTTTCAAATATTTCTTCAAATTTATTTTTAAAAGCTTGTTCAATGTTTATTTCTATCTTGGGAAGGTTTTTAATGACTTATATTTTGTTGGTATTTTGAAATACTGAACATGTTTTCCTTCATAGGACATACTAAATTTTTTGCATGTAAGTTTTCATGAGGTCTTTCAAAGGTAACATCATTTGGTTAGACCAATTTTTTTTGATAAATAAGGTGATCTACAATGTTTTAATTTCCATTTCAAGATTATATCAATTATAGATTCATTGTTTGGCATGTATGGCTATATAAATTGTGTTTCTTCACATTCCTTTGTAAATTCATGAATTGTTATGAATTTCATATTTTCCATAACCTTCAACTTGCTAGATTTGTGCAAAAGCTTGTTTTGAAGCTTTTAAGATTTCTTCTAACTCATACAAGCTTCATACAAGATGAATGGATTCATTAAGATATTTTGTAACATCAAATATTTAAAATTTTCCTTAACAAAATTTGTACAAGTACAATACAAACAATCTACCTAATAAATCAAATGTGTTGTTTTCAAAATGGGTATATATTTCATTAAATGTTAAGTTCCTTTTTTTCAAATAGAATGTAATTACTTGTGATTTAAACCATAACCTTTCACAAGCAATATGATCATGTACTAGAGATCTTTTAATTTCTCTTTAAGTTCAATGATATGCCTTTTCAAATTAGACTATTTTGCATTCTTACTTGTGTATTAAAACTTTTTTGCCAACAATTTTTAACAAAAACTTCATTTTATCTTGGGACCCAACTTATTCTAAACTAAATCATCCACTTTTATATGCAAAATTTGTGATGTGTCATTAGCAACATTGTGCACTTTAGTAGTAATGAAAATGGTCAATTGGGTATGTGATTCAATTCTTTTAATAACATGATTATGTTGGCAACTTTTGCAATTTTCAAAGTCTTTTGAGGCAATCCTATATCCTTTATGCATTTAAGCATCAAGTGCACATTATCTTTATAAAAACATATTAAAACACACTAAATGGTTGTCATTATATTCAAGCTTTCCTTTTAAGTATGTTGTTGGTTCACAACACTATTTGGACACCTCACTTGAAAATTGTGATATCTTTATTTTAATTCATTGTCAATCACTAAATTATCTTGGATTACACCATTATTTGTGTTTAGGAAAATCATTGTGTAGGAGTTACTTCATCAATTCTTATTCTCACCATATCACAGTTCAAATTGGGTTCATGGATTAAAACTTCACATTATCTCCACATTCTTGTGTTTTGTTGTAATTGATTACCATTCACCACTTTGAGATTTTTGGGCCAATCTTATTTTCAAGTTTTGTTGTTGTTTTGATTTCATATATTGAATATATATCATTATGTTTTTAGTGTTAAACATTGGATTGCAAATTATTGTTATGAAAAAAAATTCAATTATTATTTTTAGAAAATTTCCTTCATTCATATCCATTAGATTTTGTAACATGCCATGTGATACATGTAGTAGGCATCTTTTTAAAACATTATCTATATTTCAACAAATAAGCCATTTGTATCATTTGTTATTATGAAGATACACTAATTTGTTGAGGTTGCACAATGCCAATAATTACATCATCTTTTATTATCGACCTAGTAATATTGTTTGTCAAATATGAATAATGTTTAAATTGAATAGATTTCACAAGTGCAAAATGGTCATTGATACCTTCATGACATGTTAAAATTAACACTTAATTACTTGGATTAAGTTCTTTTCCCACATTCATGTATGGTATACATACATGTTTTTATTGACCATGCTTTTGAAGGATATTTCATGAATTGAGGTTATCAAAAGAATATAATAAATTAATTAGCTTGTAAACTTCCATTGGTTGCACCATATTTCATTATGTGTAAGTAACTGTTTACAAAATTAACACCATGCAAACTCATCATAATGTCAAATTTGAATGCAAACCTAAACCAATGTTCAATTCTTGAATCATTTGTTGTAATTGAATAAAGTCTTATTCTCAAGGTTATACTAGCTATTCTATGATGCAACATGGATCTTATAAAATCAACTAAAAACTCACCATAATATGAATAGTTAACAATTCATTTAAGCCCAATAGTTGTCAAAACCTTAATTATGTTCATTGTGGCCATTTTACTTGGTCAATTGTATATATAAATGTGTGGTTTTAAAATTTTAAAATGTTTAATTACTTCTTTTTTGTAAGGTTATTCACATGCACAATTCAACAATGTGATTAATTTATCTGTTTTAATCACTATATAATTTGAATGATGTAAAATTATTGTTTCTATTGATTATTGAACAATAAAAAAATAATTATGAATTATGTGGGTCCATTTAACAACAATTAATGTATTGATGCCAATGACGATTTTTAAAAAAAATCATAAGTACTAATTCAAAAATCTCAATTGAATGAATTAAATTGAAGTTTATTAATTGACTAGATTTAAAACTTAATTTATAAAATTAAGTTTCATACTTAATGCATTTCAAAATCTTACATTAGAAACAAATTTTTTTGTGTGGCAATTTTTTTGGAAATTTTAATATTTCGTCAATTATTCGTTTTTTTAAATGTGAAAAAAAATCTTTAAAATCACCATGTTTCAACACATTGTTCCAACAAGTAGTCATGATATAGAAATGTTTTAATAAATTTCTACTTTCATTGTTGGTCTATAACCAAATGTGGTTAAATCTCCTTGTCAATGATCATTGTTGTGGTAACAATATCACAAAATTGATTTTTTTACAAATAAGAACACAATATTAAGCAAACTTAAAATTGAATACAAGTTTTTACTAAGGCTAATAAAAGAATGAAGAACCTATTGCAAGAAAACAACCAACAAGATTCAAACCATAACTTGCAAAACATATAAACTATGGATAATATAAATGGAAAACATAAGAAAGTCGATTTTCTTTTGTTACAAATTTGAAAAAATCACACATGACAAACATTTTAGCATTCAAAAAAATTAAACTAATTCTTGTGCATTTTGGCATAATTGATGAGTTCCTCAACATGGCTTAAAGAAAAAAACAATGAAGATTGATAAGGTAAAGCACTACCAATTTTTTTTTAGTGTATTTTGAAGGTTATGTCATAAAGAAAAATGGGATGGAGGTGCATTTTGAGAAACAAAATGCCCTTTGTACTATTGTATGGAGGGCATTCCATTTTTTGAAATGCATTACCACCTTTTTTTAAATAAAAAATCTAGAAATGTTACATTGAACAATGCCCATGGAGTGTGGGCATTACTAAAATAAGAACTCCTTCAACTCCCGCCTTGGGAGTTTTTATTTCAATAATGCTCTGCTCTTGGGGCATTACCCTACACATAATGCATTGGAATAACAATGATTATGTGATTTTCTTAATGTGCATTAAAAAAAGTTTCTTGTTGAACCCCCATAATTGTTTTGATCCAATCAAATTTCATGATGACATCAACTTTGAATGGGGGGTGGGGGGGGGAAGAATCAAGTGTGTAACAAAACACTTCAAATTCTCAACTAGCACACATACATTAGCTTGTTCTTTACAATAATTGTTCTTTAAATCGGTTCAAAAGATTAGGAAACCATGAAAACATAAAAACATTAACACATTTGTTTAATTTACAGCAATCACTGCCAAAATCACTTTGTTGATAATTGAAACAACATACAAAAAATTAACGATTCATTAGGAAAACAAACATGTAAAACATTCTTATTCATCCTCTTCTTTTTCACCATCCATCTACTCATCTTACCACCCTAGTTCTCAACCATGTCATTAATGAAATTTGGATCATGATTCAAGTATTATAATGTGAAGTGCAAGATTGCATTAGTGTGGTGTAACATCCCAAGGATACTACAACATAAAACTCTCCAAAGTTGAAAAACATCTTTCAAATTCCATTTTAGAATAAAAGATCAAAAGTAGAACCATTTCATTTAGTTGTCGACCAAATTAATATCCAACTACTCAACTACCAAATCACATAAACATAAAAAGAAAGTAAATGAGTTAGATCCCAACCTCTCCATGAGTACCAAAAATTCCTTGTGCTTATAATGCAATTGCACCAAGTGGGATTCATAAGAGGCATCGTACATTCAACAATAAGCAATCAAATCATATATATATAATTAGAGTCTTGTGATTACAAGTAAATTGAACATGATGTCAAGTAAATTTAGTTACAATATGAATAAATGGAATAAGTTGTCACCATCAACCCCCCCACCCCCCCAAAAGAAAATGGGCTTTTGAGAAAACTCATTTGTTTTTAAAAATCTTGTTTGTGTTGAAGTGTAATTAATGAATTTTTTTGATGATCACATGTAATGCCAATTTTTTTTACCACACCTTAGTTTTATGAATCATTGAAACTCAAGGTGGATTTATAACACATGCAAATGCCCACTACTTGTTTTACTTGCCATGCATTTGGAAACAACTTTCACAAAATTGCTCTTATATTTGTTTGGATGTTGGTACAAGTTTGGTCATCTTAGGTTTCATTTTTTTGTTTTTCAAGATTTGCACAATAATAATAGTTTCCCCATGTGATAATTAATACATTCTTTAACATGTTGGGAAATAAAAGGATGGTTAGGTGGTTAAAAAATGACATATGAAAGTCCACATTTTCACATGTGTTAATTATTTTACAATAACAATAATTAGTAAAATATTTATCCAATGTGCATTCCCCTACACTTTTAATCAAAATATTGGTAAAACACCCTATATATATCATTAACCATGTGTTTGGTTAAAAATCCATGTGAAAACTTGGAGTTTTCAATGTGAAATGGGCTTTCAATGATGAAAATAAAGCAATTATAATTAGATTAAAATTTTAAAACTTATATTGGGAAAGTTTTAATGCATCTAAAACTTAAACTTTTCATTTTATGGTGTCCTGTTTTTCTAAAAATATTTTAAAACTTCTATGTCACACTTTTTGAATTCACACGTAAATGTTTTGATTGGTGATAAAAATAAGATCATTTCACAAGGCCATTATGAGTCTAACTATTTTAGAGCCCATCTTCTTTAATGTGATTTTCGTTAAAGTCTATTGTAACATGGATAATCATAAAATTGAGAATGTTGATATTGAATATGACTTTACATTTTAAGTTTCTCTATAATTCAAAGAAATCATGATTGTGACAATCCAAATTATCCATCTAACTTTGTTGTGACCTTGGTTCATAAATGTTTTTCCCATCTTTCTTAGATCCAATTATGAAGTAATCACCCATGTGAAATGATGCTTATCATAATCCATTTTTGTGGCCCTCCCAAATTTGTTGCCAAAATGGGTTATTGGGCTAATAACCAACAACAAATGGAATATGCCTTAAAAGAACAAACACACTTGAATTGGCATTTTAGTCATATCACTTACACATAACATACTTTCACATCTTTGTGATTGCCTATGTCTAAAAAAACACAAACATTTGGTTCCTCTTGATATTATGAACTTTTACATATGAAGTTGTTGCTAAATGCACCACCATTGAATACCCAAATATAGATTTCCAAGTTTAATTCCATGAACCAAAATGGGAGAAAAGTCGTAGGATGTACAATGTAAATTGGTATTAGAAGGTTGGAACAAACTAAAGCTCAAACCTAGTCCCCAAGTCTTCATAAGCTACTATATAAGAAGGGAGTAATAACTAAGAGAGAAAACTACATAACTCTCATTTTTTTAAAAATGAGGTTATCATCTAGTCAAGATAGGTGGAGGAGTAAATGGGATATAGAGTTTTAAGGTGGACATATGTTTAAGTATTGTCATCATTGTTTCAAGGATTAAGGAGTAACTTTCTAGCATTAAAACATTGTTAAGATATAGCTTTTACACAACCTCCTATTTTGTAGCTTAAAAAAGTTGTATCCACATGGCGTTATTTCAATTGGAAAGAGATGATGTCTTAAGATTCATGCTTAAGGTGTCAATGTGCACTTTTTATGCGTTTTTGCTTTAAAATACAAGAATATTTTATTCAAAGGTTTGTAGTTTGTTGTTTGAATAACTTATGTTTGGAAGAAATGCCCATCAAGATTTGTTATTTGAGTGTGCATAGGTGAAAATCACATTTTTGTTGGCTTCCATAAACTTTGTGCCCAATTCACTATAAAGTGCTAGTTTCATCAACATAGTTAATGTCAAAGCTTAACAATATGTAGGTAACCAAGAGATTGTACTAGGTTAACCAGTCCCTTTTCCTCCCTCTTCTTCCTTCTTCTCCGCTTTTGTTCTTTCTTTCTTCTTTTTCTTCTTTTCCATTGTTGTTGTAGCTTTTTCTTCATCATTTTTTTCCTTTATTTTTACTGCTATTTTTATTTTATTTTTCTTCTCTTTTGTTTGTGCTATAGATTTTTCTTTTCATCATTTTTGTTGCTCCTTTAGTTTATTTTTCATCTTTTGTTTCTTTTTTTTCCTTTATTGTTATAACTTCATCATTTTGTTCTTTTTATTTTTCTTTTCCCTCTTCAAGCATTTTCTTTTTTTTTCATCACATTGTTGTGCACATCACAGAAGGTATGTTTTTATCCTTTTCCTTGTCTTTTTTTTTTGTTTTCGTTTGAAAGTAAAAGCAAAAAGGAAAAGTAAGAAAAAGAAAGAAAAGAAGACAAAAAAATAAAAGAGAAGGAAATGGAAATAAAAAAATAAAGAAGATGAAAAGAAAAGAAAAACAAATAGTGTTTTTGTTTTTTTCTTGTTTTTCTAGTTTTTTTCTACTTTTAAAATTCTAGAAGAAGAAGTTTGTTTTCTTTTCCTTTTTTTTTTTTTCTTGAAGATTTACTTTCCTTGTTTTTTTTATTTTAAGAAGAAGAATTTTATTTTTTGTTTCCTTTTAATTTTTTTGTTTTCCTTTTTTGTTCTTTAAAAATACGATGATTTTTTGAGTTTTTTGCCCTATTTATGTTAGAACAATTTTTTTTCTTTTATTATGTTTGTCTTAAATATTTCTTTTGTTTTCCCCCTATTTTCCCATTCTTTTTGGTCTGCAAAATTCCAAAAGATGAAGTTTGTTTTTCTATTTCCTTTATTCTTATTTTCAGTTTTTTTTCCACAATTTTTCTTTTTAAAAAAAATTCAGTAGACTATATATGTTCATACCCATGTAATTTTTTGGGGTTTGGTTTATATTTTTCAAATTTGCATATTAATGTGTATCATGTGTTTGATGCAAACTTTGAATAATTATGAAATATCAATTTTGTAACCATTGTCATTCAATTCCAATTGTATCACTATCAACTTTACATTCATCAACATCCTATTAAGGTGGTTACAACAATAAGAATTTATCACTAAACCGATGACATGGTGGCGAATGAAAATAGGTTTAAAAAGGTGTTTCTTGAAGTTAGAAAGTGGCATGCATATCTTACTTAGGTTTCTTAAGCATAAACAATGGCATGGAGTTCATGTTTTCCATTTTTTGGACATTTAAAAAAGTTTTGATAGTGGTGATACTTGATCGATACATACAAGTTTTGTCTTATTGCAATTGTAACCTCATGTTTGTGTTATGTTTATATGCTTTGAGTGTGAACATTGCATTAATATTTTGTTGATTTTTTTTTTTGAAAATGCAAGTTTGAAACATATTGCAATGTTAAATTATTGCATTAAAAGAACTTTAAAAACATAAAGTTCAAGTTGAAATACTTGTATAAGGGTCACAAAATAAACATTAGTTTTGTTAAAATGATTTTGTGATACTCACATTTGAAGCATAAAATGTTGGTTGGTGTTTTTTGGATCGTTTGTGCCACACCCAAATGTTGGGCATAAAATATGCATGTTCAATGAAAAAATTGATGATGATAAAAAGTAAAAAATAATTAAAAATAAATAAAATTGTGATAAATAATAGAAGAAAATAATTTAGAATGGGAAAAAGGAAAAAAAATTAAAAGGAGAAAAAGTTTTTAAAACTAGAAAAAAAATGAAGAAAAAAAACATAGAATAATAATTTAAAAAGAAAAAAATCCAAAAGAAAAGAAAAAAAAGAATGCTTGCATTTTGGTCACAAAATATGTAATAATTGTTGAGGTGTATTACATTTGAAATGACATTGTTTTCATATGTGGGTATTGTATTTTGTGATTGGATTTTCAACTATTTTAAATTTTAACAATAATTACCAAAATATACAATACTTATGTGTGGGTCACAAAAGTTGATCAAATGTGCAAAACCCACATTCAGGGTTACTATTTATTGACATCAAGGGGTCAAATATGATTAAAATGGTTGTTAATTCATTTAGTGCAATACCTTCATATTTTGTATATCATACATTGGCAAACATTAATGTCGTGTAAATGATAGGTAGGTAGGTGAGTGGGGCTGGGTAAGTAAGTAAATAAGTATGTAAGTAGGGTGGTGGCTAAGAAAGTAAATATGTACACAAATAAAAAACAAGTAAGGTCAATAATGTAATTATGTCAATAAGATGGTTAAGTCCATGGGGTAGCCAAAAGTTTTTTTACAAGATTTTGTTGAAAAAATAGTCTTTAAGTTAATTCAAGAAAATATAAAAGTTTTTTTAAAAGATAAAAATTTAACCAAGAAAAGATAAAACTTTTGCCAACAAGTAGAGGTTAACCATGAAGAGATGGAAGTTTTGCCAAAAGGTATAGGTTTAGCTAGGAAGAATTTAAAGTTTTTCCAATTTGTAAAGGCTTACTTAAAAAGAGATAGAGGTTTTATTAAGAGGTAAAATTTTAGCCCAAAAAATATAAAGGTTTTGCCAAGAGGTACAAGTTTAACCAGGAAAAATTCAAAGTTTTTTCAAGTGGTAGAAGTTTAGGCAAGAAAATATAAAGGTTTTGTTGAAAGGTAAAAATTTAATTAAAGAGAGATTAAGGTTTTGCTAAGAGATAAAAATTCAATCAACTTTTGCCAACATGTAATGGTTTAACCATGAAGAGATGGAAGTTTTGTCAAAAGATATAGGTTTAACCAAAAAAAGCTAATTTTTTTTTCAAAAGGTAGAGATTTAGTTATATATATATATATATATAAGTTTTGTTGAAAAGTAAAAATTTTGCCAAGAAATAAATGTTTAGCTAAAAAAATATAAAGATTTTGTCAACATGTAAATGTTTAGCCATGAAGAGATGGAGGTTTAGTCAAGAAGAGTTAAAAATTGTGTCAAAAGGAAAAGGTTTAGCCAAGAAATACAAGTTTAGCCAAGAAGAGTTAAAAGTTGTGCCAAAAAGAAAAGGTTTAACCATGAAAAAACAGAAGATAGGTATGTAAGGGGTTGGTAGGTAGAACCAAGATGCAGGTCAATAATGTAACTAGGTCAATAAGGTAGCTAGGGAACCATGGTGATTAGGTTGGAGGGTAATATGATTAGCGTTGAGAAAAAAAACACCTAAAAAATAAAAAGGGACAAAAGTTTGTAGCCCAATAAGGTTGATTATGGTACAATGTTGAGTTAACACAAGCTCAGGAACTGGATGAAGAAATGTAGCCCATCCTATGGACAAAACGGTTAACTAATGTCCTGGTGGGTGTTGGTTCACTTTGGCCCTTATTAGATGATGACGGATGACAGGACGGAAGAATGGAAAGGACGACCACCGCAAGCGGACAAAACCAAGGATATTATATAAGTAGATGCTACCAAAACTAAAAATTAAAAAAAGTCCAAATGCAGTGAAAAGGTTTCAAAAGTTCAAACCCTAAACCCAAAATTTGGTTGATATGGTTTTTTCGGGAAAAAAAAGTGTAGCATGGGAGAATATTCCCTTCAATTATTATTTGAGGAAATTTTGGGGGAAAAAAAAAACACTTAGGCAGTTTTTGAGCCTAACTTGGTAAGGCAGGTGCGGTGGGTACATCGTTCTGTAGTGTCTCTCTTCTGTCTCTCTGTGTCTCTTACAGACAGAGCCAATGAACAAAAGTACCTTGGGGAATTGACAAAGGAACAAAAGGGAGCCCGCAAGATCGATGTGTGGGTGGCGTAAAAAGTCCCAGAAAAAACTGAAAAGAGAGCGCTGCCGCTTTCGCTTAGACGAGAGGTTGGGTGCGCGAGGCGATGTACTCATCTATGTACTTTCGAGAGGATCACTGACGACCGGCGAGAGAGAGAGAGAGAGAGAGAGAGAAAGAAAGAGAGAGAGAGCCTCTGATTTCGGAAAAGTGGGCTATTTTCTTCCTTCGTTACAGGGCGGTGGAGTAGGCGTGAAGTAGTAGCGTGGGTTTCTGAATTTGGCGTGCAAGTCTTCTCTTTCTCGTCAGGAATTCTCTGCACTTGTCAAATACGTCAGTGTGGCTGCATGCTCTCTTCCTCTCTTTTTTGCTTCCTTCCTTGCTTCCTTCCTTCATCAAGAGTCTAACGACAGAAGAGGATGATGTTGATGAGGAGGAGTACTAAGTTAGTCTTGCACAGTGTTGTTTTTGGGGTCAATTATTGTGATAATAGCCAAAATGGCAATGACCCCATAGGAAGATTTGATTTAGCCAGATTGGCTTACAAGCTTCTATATTTCTGGCTACCCTACTTGATCATCGGTATAGAAATCTGAACCTTTTTTTTCTCTCTAAATTTTGGTCAAATTCTGGCTACTAAAAATCTTTAAAATACACTTGAATTTCACACTTCTAGTTGGTAATTAATATAATTTTTTGGCTATATATACATATATAGCCAGCAGGAAAACAAAAAGGCTGCTCCTGCATGTTGCAGCAACACACACACACAGTGGGAAGATTTGATTTAGCCAGATTGGGTTACAAGCTTCTATATTTTTGGCTACCTACTTGATCATGGGTACAAAAATCTGAAGTTTTTTATTCCCTAAAATTTGGTCAAAATTCTGGGTATTGAAAATCTTTAAAATGCACACTTAAATTTCGCTCTTTTAATTGTTGATTAATATAGATTTTTGGCTATACACACAGACACACACATATATATAGCCAATAGAAAAACAACAAAAAGGTGTGCTGCTCCTGCATGTCGCAGCAACACACGCAGTGGGTGTCCATGTCTGTTCTACAGAGAACTGGAGTTGTGGTCAGACAGACAGAGTTCCACATGTGTCCCCAGTTTACAAAACATTCCAATTTTGATTTTACCCATTTTGTGTCCATAAATAAATAAATAATAATTAATAATAATATAATCATTCATTGTAAAGGACGTCGGGATGAAATGAAGCTTCCCCTTAATCCGCTCCGTCATCTGTCCCGTCATCCATACAGTCCATCCGTCCCGTCATGGTCTGTTTACTCCGACGAGGCGGAGAAAACAGTGGAGTACAGACGCGGCGGACGCTCAAACCAGATTTATATATATATGAGGATTTTTGAAAGATGACCCCTTTTTCCTGGTGACATTGCTGCTACTGTCATTTGGTTGCAGTCAAGGATAAAGTGTACGGTAAACCTCGAGGGTGTGGGCTTTATTGGAATAAGGGCCCTGCAAAGTTGAGCTCTCAGCATGGGCCTCAATCTACTCGTAAAGCTCCTCCTCCTCCTCCAGGACTTTACCTGGGGTTAAAAATCAATCGAGCGAGGTCACAGTTTTTTCTTTATTTATTTTTCCCCTTGTGTATATACCCATTAGGTACCTTTTGAGTATTAGGAGAAAAATAAATAGACAAGTTTTTTAAAAAAATTGTCATGCTTGTTGCCTCGGCCCAACTCCGATAATAAACCCACTGACCTACCTACCCACACACCCACCCTTGAGGACTTCATATGGCATAAAACCATCAAAGTTTTTTTCTTTCAAATTTTATCTGATGATGTCCTCACTGAGTAGCTGCTGGGTATCATGGAAAAAAAAAAAAAAAAAACCAAGGGGTGTGTCACATTGTGGCCTTTCCGTTTACATTAAAAAAACATCTTAAGGCAAAAGAAGAATTCTGGAAATTCAAATTTTTTTTCACCATGCAAAAATATAATCTTCAAAAAAATGCTCTGAAAGAAACCAAAATCCTTCAAAATATCACAACTCTATAACTAATCTCAAGTTTCAACAAAACCCAAAATATCATCTTTCAAAAATCCTCATATAAAAAATAGACCTATTATTATTATTACCTAGGGGCCAAAATCCCTTAAGCCACTAGACTCTATAATGAATCTAAACATGATGGGGTAGGCAAGGTGAACAAATGATGATGGGTTTTTCAAAAAATGTAAATTTCAAAAAGCCAACCGACCTCTTACACTAAAAAAGAACTCCAATGATATAAGAACAATTTTCACTGCTCCTACCTGTACAGATACTATAACTCCTCTCGAACCTTGTGCATTAAATGCTGAATTCCAGCATTTCATACTGAGATTTAACTAGTTGATCCCTTTTGGGACCTAGAGTGGAGGTAGGCCTAGCGCCCAATATTATGAAAGGTATTAATATTTTTAATGCCGATGTAATTAGGATTTTTCATATAATTATGAAACAATAATTCAAGTGCTGTGAAAAAAAGCAACAAGAACAAAAAAAAATCTTTACTTTGAAAGTGTTTAAAATAATGTCACATGGCACTCTGAAATTTTAAATTGTGTTTTGAGCCCTTAGGCCTACCTCCACTAATAAAATCTCCTTACTTTACAGGTACCACTGAGATAGGGGTTAACAGGTGAAAGGAGGCCCAAAACTAGGGTGAGGACAGGGTGAATGTACGTGTTTTTCTAATGTAACAAGGATGAATTTACAAGTTTTTCTAGTGTAACAAGCTTAGATCAAATGACCTTGTTTTACAATACCAAGTGGAGGAAAAATAATGTTAGGGAAGGTGACTTCCCACTTTTTCTTACTTTAATGTTATAGGAATAATTCTCATATAATGTGCCAAGTTTGTATCAAGTGATTGTTGGGCTAAAGTTAGCCTAACCCGATTTTGATTAGTGAGTATAGGGTGTTTAGGGGAGTTTTGGGGTTAACTAGAGAGTCTAAAGGGGTTAGGTTAGTAGCTTGACCTTATCCTTACAAAACTAGATGGGTCAATGGCCTAGTTAAGTTAAGGAAGGGGGTAGGTGGGTTGGATTACAATAATAATGGATGCCTTATCCTAGTCTA
>Ga0116231_10005741_pt1 | contig 24236 bp, 16 predicted proteins | sample S1TSphgellanicum_2_FD_89695 | JGI IMG/M metagenome (GOLD analysis project Ga0116231, IMG submission 89695) | Host-associated microbial communities from peat moss isolated from Minnesota, USA - S1T2_Fd - Sphagnum magellanicum MG | ecosystem: Host-associated > Plants > Peat moss > Unclassified...
AAAAGAAATGTAAAATTGATCTAACCAATAGGATGAAATTTCTAATAGTTGCATCATAGTTGTGAAAATGACCAAAATAGTTGAAAGTTGGTCTTGTAGTTGTAAATATTCTCAAATCTAGTCACAAACGACTATAAGTCGCATGTAGTCGTAAATTGAATGGTTACATTTTGGCTGATTTCTACTTGTGTCAAATGCATCTCATTTAGGTACCCCCCAGAAAAACCTCTTTTTCTTTCCGCACTTCAGATCACGTTTCTGCAAATGTCAATCTGGGCACTAGTTTCGAGGGCTTGGACGTAATTACCGCAAGGCAAGTGGCTTGAGAGGACCTCTCAACCACTAAAGCAAAAGCGCCAAAGTCGAAAAATGCTCAAAGAAGGAAACTAGTTACCATTACGCGAGCTCCACCCACCCCTACGCTGATCACACTTCTAGGGAGTGGGTCAAGAACAACCCCTCCCACGGGAGAGGACACCCAACACCCATGGCTGGTAGACTATGGTTTCGAACTAGAGGCGAACTTCCCGCCAGAGATGGTGCTTGAAATCTAAGAAAATGTTATCTGGAAGGTGCGTAGAACAATTATAGGAATAACATTAAGCGGAAGAACAACAATCAAAGTTTTCCACGGTTGCTTCAAGTTCCATCTTCCGTCCTCATTCATTTGAACCACCCTACTAACGCAAGGGTACTTTGAAATTCTCTTTGACGATGAAGAAGGAGCCAAAGCTACCAAGAAACTCACTACTATAAAATGGAGTGGGTTAAACTCCTTCTCCATATACTTTCCAAATTTTGACGCTAATGTTCAAGGAATAGAACTGCTCTTCACTCACTCAATAAAAGTGCAATTCCTTGACCTGCATGAACAATTCCGAAACACCAAGGCACTGACCATCATGGCCAACAAAATCGGGGAGGTACTTGAAATAGAAACATTTAACTTTTATATGAAGAGGCCGACAAGCCACATGATCACCATAGAGGTGTAAGACATCAGCAAACTAGCTGGCTTCATCAGGATCCCTTCAATGGCAGAAGGAGCTTCCGCAAAAGACACTACAATTCAAAAAATTCTCTACTCTAGACTCGTGAATCAATGTTGAAAGTGTCGTAGATTTGGCCACTACGCCTAGGCTTGCACCATCGCTAGAGCCATGGTATGGGAAGGGAACGCCTCCCCCAGTAACTCCTCCTCTCAGAACTAAAGGGCAGCGCAGGCCTTTGTCACCATCGCGCCACACCAAAACCCAATCCTTGCAAACAAGTTAGGGAGGATTCAAAAATCAAAGACCAAGCCCCCGACCACGGGAGGCAATCCTTTGCACATGGAAGCGAGGGCCCATATAGGTCGCCCATCAGGACCCCTGCAGACGACTCACACAACCAAACCAATAGGAAAGAAGGCAATGGAGGGGGATGGCGAGAGGAACTCACTTAGTGAGGATTGGATAGATCAAATCATGGCAAATCCCGTAGCCTCCCCACACCACCTTCAAGATAGACCCCCCTTGGCATTAGCCGACAACGGGGAGGAAATAACACTTTAAAAACAAAGTTAAACTTTGACATCTTGGGATCGCTGGGCACCTTAGCGCATGCTCAAGCAACAAACTCTAACCTGTTCGCGGCTCCAGGCGAGGAAAATGGAAGTGCTGACTTCCTCAAAAAGATCCAAGAGGATCTAAAAGAAGGCTAGTCCTTCCAAGGAAAGAAGAAACACACAACTAAAATTTCCTCACCCTGGCAATATGCAGTTCAGTCTCCCCTCCACACTCCTAGACTTGACACAATGCCGAGAGGGAAGCGAAACTAGATGCACTTTGAACTTCATCAATCGTTCTTCGCCTCCCTGAGAATTCCCATCCCGATTGACATGGAATACTACAGGGCCAGGGTCTGGCCGGTGTTAACAAGGGAGAAGAACTCCCAAAAGGAAATACTAGTGCACTCCAAGAATCAAGCACTGCCCAACCTTCCTATCAATAGAGACCGGATAACTGGGACCACAAAGGAAGGATGGACACAAAACTCAGCGTTAGACGACTTCACCTAGTGTGTAGAAATGGGACTTGAAGAAAATGTGCTAAGATACAAGCTCCCACTAAAGGACAGACTCACCTTTGAATGGAGCTGGTGAGAAGAGCCAAACAGGGGGGGAATGGAATGCACCATCCTCGTGCACATAAGCGCCAGAACTAACACCATAAGCATCCAAAATAAAAGCCACTTACACTAGAAAGCGTTGGAGTCTATAACAGTCATGAATAATGAGGTAGAATTCATCGCCCCGACGCATAGCCTACTATTAAAGGCTCGGACCGCAAGCAAGGACCGTTAGGCCTATAAGAATAAAATTGCAAGTATCCAACCTTCGCTTCAAGCGACCATAAAAAAACGGTTCACAAGGTTGGACCTAGAACGTCTTTAGCTCCCGAGCACTGGCAGCACCAGCTCCGCTCGCATCGCTCAAGGTGCTGAGAAGGACAATCACAAAGACCTACTTCAGAAGGATAGTAAACAACAGGGATTGTTCAACATTAGTGTCACCCCGAGCCAACCTTTCCATGACTGAGAAACCCTTGACTTTAATCTCACTCAATGTGAAAGGCTTAGGGAGGAACTCCTCCAAGCAAAAAAAAATCAAAACGTGGGTCGCCTCCCTACCATCCCCGCCACAAATATTGCTCCTTCAGGAACATCACATGGAGGAGAGCGACCTCACCAGCTCTATTAAAGAGATTGAGTTTTGGAACAATAGTTCATTTTGGAATTCAAGCATTCCAATGGGACGTTCGCAACGGACGAACGCGGGCATAGCCATCCTAGTGGATAGGATGATCGCCCCTTTAATTAGGGACAATGGCATCCTGTTAGAGTGCAAGGCTTAGTATGTCACGCTCTAGTTCCTCGATAACAGCTCCCTGACTATTATCAACATATATGTTGCCATATCTTCTAACAAAAGAGTGCCAATGTGGAAAAGGCTTAGTGAAGCCGAATTCACCATGGACCACATCATACTAAGGGGGACTTTAACCATTTCAAGCAAACCAATTGCAGAAGCTTAGCAGGGGAACGATAGATGTGCAGAAGGGAAGCCGCCACTTGGCACCATATGACCCTCCAATATGGTCTAGCGGACGCCTAGAACTTGGATAGTTTTCGCAAAATGTCGACAAAAGAATTCACGTTCAATAATGGGAGATTTGGCCTCAGTTCGACAATCTCCCGCATTGATAAATTTCTAGTCTATCAAGAGATAGAAACCTAGGGTGGTTAGATAGAAGCTGCTATGTCAATGAGAAAATTTTCGGATCACTCACTCTTAGTCATCACAATATGGGGGCAAGCACCTGCCCCAGGCAAAGCAATTCACTACTTCGACGTTTCCCTCTTAGAGGAAGAAGAAAGTAGGGCTGTGATGCTTTGGGCTTGGGAAGGAAAACTGCCATTCCCTAACAATGAATTTGATTGGCCCACCTGGCTGGAGGTAGCCACAGAAAGGGTCATGAGATGCAACACGAGTCTTGCAAAGGCAAAAAAGCACCTAGGGGAGACCCACGTCAAAGCCCATGCAAAGAAGGTCTAGAAGGTGGAAGCATAGCTCTAACAGGACTCGACAAACGAACAGGTAAAAGGTATTCTTTTTGAATCCCAAGGTAGGTTCATGGATATATTCTAGGAAATTGTAGCATGCAACTGCCACTTCTTGTCGGCAAAATGGTTTAGATTCGGAAACACATGCTCCAAAACGTTCTTCGACTTCCATTGCATAGGGAAGAAAAAAACGCTCCTTAAAGAACTGGTGACTGAGAGTGAGACAATCATAGGATAGGCCGACCTCTCCCAATTCATCACAATTTTCTACGCTCATTTGTACTCCTCGGACACGCATGTCCCGGGCACCATTGATGCTTAAGAAGAATGCTGGGCAAATGTCCCCGTCCGGGTCACGAAAGCAATGAATACCAACATGACCAAGGACCTCATCTTGAAAGAGATCATGGACGTCATCGCCTTCTTGCCCAAAGGCAAGGCGCCTCGACATGATGACATCCTAATCAAATTTTTCCAAGAGTATGTAGAGGAGGTGGCGCCAACTCTACTGAAGGCCTTCGCGACCATGTTGAATCTAGGGAAAACATTGATGCACATCAACAAGGGTTTGATCACCCTGATCCCCAAATTTGTGGACCACTCCAAACTTGGAAATTAGAGGCCGATCATTCTACTAGGCAACATCTAGAAAATCCTAGCTAAAACGCTGGCTAGGAGAATTCAATCCTCCCTTCCCCTCATAGTCAGGCCGAATTAGATCGGGTTCGTTAAGGGGAGAAGCATCTTGGACAACACTTTTCTAGCCCAAGATGTCGCAACCTTACTTTAAGGGAGTGTGAGGATCATTCACACTCCCAAAATTGGGACTTAGGAGTCCTCTGGGACTCCCAAAATTTTAGAGTTCGATTGCAAGGGTCAAAACACCTTGCATTGGGGTGTTATTTATATCATTGGAAAACCATCAAAAAATAAATGTCGAAAATGGGTTTGTATGGGTCATTTGGACATCCGCAACACAAGTTATGGCAAAAAGAAGGGCTGGGAGTCAAATTGGCAGTTTGACTCCTGACCACTAAAAGTCAGGAATTGACCCGACCTTGGTGCGTGCAGGCCAATTGCCATACACCGTTAGAAAGCTCTCAAGGTTAACTACAAGTTTGCTTTAGACCTCATCCCAATCAGAGGTCTGAACAAAGAGTTATGACTTCGCAAAGTTCTGAGAATTTAAATTGGGACAATTTTGGGACTCCTCCTTGGGAATCTTGAAACAAAAAGCCATTCGGATGTGGGTGCCGTAGAAAGGCACAAAGTATACTATATGGGGGAAGGTGGTGGCTTCCCTCGAGTTCAGGCCGTGGTGAATCATGTGAGTCCAGAGTTGCTTGTGGCTTGTCCTAGCACCAAAGGTGCTCCAGAAAGTGAACTAACCAACTTGTTGGTTGGTTTGATGCAAGTTCAAATAAGTAAGTAAAGCTTGTCACTCTTCTTAGTCCCATCCCGGAGCTTCAGCATGCCCCTTTACCCCTTTTAGTTTTGAGAGTAGAGAGCATGCCTCGAGTTCCTCACAATTCCACTGTTGAGTAACTTAGACCTAACTTAGACCTAACTTGGGTCTAACTAGGAACTTGGGAGCGCGTCACAAAAATCCCTTGACTAGGTGGTGGAGCGTGATTAGGATTTGGTATTCCTTTTCCTGGATTTTGAAAAGGCCTTTGATAGGAAAAATGGGGTTTTTTATTCATGACCCTGTCCAAGCTAGGATTCAGCGCCAAGTGGATATAATGGGTCCGTTCATATATCACTTTGCCTCCTCTTGAATCAAAGTTAACGGAGAAGCGGGCAAGGAATTCCAGCTCGCTAGGTCCATCCGGCAAAGGTGCCCCCTTACCTCGTATCTATTTGTTCTAGCAACAAACGTGCTAGGTTACATGCTAGAAGATCCCAAACACGGGATAGAAGGTCTGATCTTGCCCAAAAGGGGTTGCATCTGAAACCAAACCTTTGCGGATGACACTGCGCTCTACCTAAAAGGTTCGCACACCAATATGAGCAAAACCTAGATGGTGTTAGACCTTTTTTGTAGAGCCCCAAGAGCCAAAATAAATTGGAGCAAATTGGCAGCTATCTAGGCTAGCAAAAGAAAGAGAGCTTAGGAGTGGGGGTGGGATGTAGGTTTCAAGTGGATCCCGAAAGGAGAAGGCATCTGGTACCTGGGCATCTAGATAGGCTTCTAGCTTCCCACAGAAGCAAATTTCGACAAAATGATGCTCTCCCTGAAAGGGAAGCTCATAAACTGGGGTCATAGTAACCTATCCTTAGCAGGCAGAATCTTGGTGCTTAACCAAGTCCTATTCACCTCTATGTGGTACCTGGCTGCCTATTGGAATCTTAACCTTAAGATGTGCAGCTAGATACGAGGAGTAATTCGTAACTTTATATATGGAGGCAAGGCTACTAACGCACGAGCCAAAGTGAAATGGGACACTCTCTCCCTCCCAATTCCTAAAGGAGACCTAGGGATCATTGACCCCAAGACCTAATTCGAAGCCCTCCTTGCCAAATTATTGATAAGAGGCCTTGCCCTAGGGGGGGAGCCCTGGAAAGAAATATTAAAACATAGGGTGGATCAAACTAGGTTCCCGATACACGGCAAGGGCCCAAATATTCCGAACATAAAGTGGATCTTCACGGCTCCAAAACTCAAAAAATCACCATGCTCCATTTGGGAAAGTATCCTGGGAGCCTAGATCAACGTGAGACCGGGCCTGGTCAAATCAGACCCGACCAACCAGGTAGAAATTCTTAGGCAACCCATTTTTGGGAACCCCCTCATAACTAACTCAAATGACAAGCCACTGGGGATCAATGGGCTCAGGGAAGGATGCGCTTTTGCCAGATCTCCATCATCTGTTCGGCAATCCACTACCCTCATCGTACTTCGAATATCTTGCTCCATCTCTGCAATATAGGAGCCTGTGCAGTTCCTGTAAAGCTCGAAATATATCATTCCAATTTGCCCACCGTTGGAGAAGCTACTGACTCACAGCGGTCGTATTCTGCGTGCTGCAGCTACTCCTGCCAAGTGAATCCTAGGCCAGCATCCGACCAAGCTCAAAGGAACCGCAACGCGTGCAAACACTGGAGCCAATATTGCTAGACTTCTGTTAGCAGTCTCCTTGTTTGTGGCCGCCCGCACGCATGTTGTGTCTGGAGCTTATCAGCTGTCCATCGAAGGTCCTTTGTGATCGCATCAGTCCAGCCATGCGTGTTGTTAGCTGGGATTTCGGTTTCGGTGAGGTCCGCATGCAACAGGGCCAAGGACCTAGGGTGCTACAGCTTGGGGAATTTCTCCAGGCCATTGGGCTTCAGGGGGAGAGGGAACTTGACGTCAAGCGCCTGAAGCCTCACCATCACCTGTTCAATGACACGTGCGCATCTTTCCTCAGTCTCGGATCGATCAACAAAGTGGTCTGAATGTGCGTAGCCAGCAGCTTTTGGAAGTGAGAAGCCGTACGTTGCTCATCAGCAAGCTGCGAGGGCTGGTACTTGCTAGCCAAGTCCATAAACCTAGCGGCACCGCTGTTGAGAATGAAGACTGCCACGGACATGCTCAAGGTCGAGGTACATCCAATCCCGCTGGTCATGGCGGCGAGTAAGAAGTCTTTCTAGAGATCCGAATTGGCACTTGTACATTCAAACCCTGTGACCAGCATTAAGGGTATTATTGCCAGTACTAAGTTGAGTTTCTCGTTGTGAGGTGTAAGCAGCCACTGCAAACTGGTTTCCAGAAATCAATTCAGAGCTTCCTGGGACACTAGATAGGCCATAAGATGCAACCATATTAATCCTTAAGTATAATGCAACTATAGGCTCTCAAGCAGAGTCCAGCAAACGAGATAAAATTCCAAAGAAAAGTCAGAAAAGAAGTGTAGTTGTTTCCAGATGTGTAACTTTGTTGCTGTAAAAGTGTTTCAATTTATTATAGCCTGCTGCAAGTGGTGGTAGTTGGTGGTGTAAATTGGCTGAGTAGGCAAAGGGAGAGAGCACTGAGAGAAGAAAGTGTGGAGAGATGCGAGATTGGGAATGATGATAGAAATGGAGGTGGGGAAGGGGGAAATGAGTGCTCATAAACAGCAAGAGGTGGAAGAAAAAAATGGACCCCCATGTTTCAGGTCCAATAATCGACCCCAAAAACCAGCAAGAGGTGGAAGAAAAAAATGGATGGACCCCATGTTTCAGGCCCAATATTCAACCCCAAAAACCAGCAAGAGATGAAAGAGAAAAATGGAACACCATGGTCCAGGCCTAATATTGGACCCCAAAAACCAGCAAAAGATGGAAGAATACAATGGACCCCCAATGGTCCAGGCCCAAACCCCCCCCCCCCCAACACCAACAAAACAAAAAAACCAGGGGAAAAACCAAAGTCAATACCGAGTAGTGAATTCCTGGTCGCTTGGGTGTGGTTTGACTGCCCCTGGTGAAGATATTTCGATAATTTACTCAAAAGTACTGAAAAGTTGTTGCCCCTGCAAAGTTACCAAGTAGGACTTACTTTTCTGTCGTTGGCTCTGCATCTTTTTCCTTGGCGAATTCACACGAAATTAAAAAATTGAAAGACTGAAAATTCCTTGATTTTGGAGGTTTTCAATCACCAGAAGTGTGGTCCAAAAAATTATAGTAAAAATCATCAAATTTCTATATATGGTTTTAACTGTGTAGTCAAAGATACAGAAGGATGATTAAAGTTTTGTACTTCATATCTGGTTTATAGCATGGTCTAAATCTTCCAGAGGATGATTGCCACTTTGGCCACATACAAAAAATTCTTAAAAAGAACACTGCTCTGCATGTAATTTGTGAGGGAGAGCTTGAGACTACTAAATGATTAGTAAAGTTTGGCAGGGTTACGATTACACCACTTGAGCCCGAAAGGGCATGAGGATGGTGTGTTCTTGGGTGCTGGGTCAATGGGCCCTCAATAATGTAGTTTTCATTCAGTCCACCTTCTGAGGAATGTTCACCCAGTGTTACATGGTTCACTCCTGTGGACTTCATGGGTAGTTTTTCATTTGGTCTCATGTCTTGTGTCCAACAGTCACCAAGTTTTACTGAGTGGTTTATTTAGTTTTGATTTTTTTGGGCACAAATGGACAAAGAAATCCATTGCAATAATGAGAGAGATAATGGATCGAATCAACAACTCAACTCAGGCAAGTTACCAGCTAATGTTACTTTTCTGGGGCAATTGATAACACCATCTAAACCTAAGGTCATCCTGGGCACAAACAAAAAAATAGGGGCACCAAGTTTGATCAGATTGGGCCAAAAGCTCAGCCTTTTTAAGGAGGAAACTTCATTATCTGTAAGAGGACCCTATTACAATGAAACTTGCCATAGTCTATAGGTTGTTCCCAAATGGGGTTTGCTAGCCTAATATCATTCCAATTGACATTATTGAATGTTTTGTGATTCTCTTGTCAACCCAGATGGGCCACATAATTGTACCTCGAGCTGACATCTTTTTTCACTCTGGTTTTCAGCCACACATCTTTTCATTTGAGGTTCAATGGGCTAGGGACCATTGGGGATCACTTTTGTATACTGTTCCTATTGAGCTTCATTCCAGAATTCAACACTTTTTGGCCCTTCAGAATTCTGAAGTTGCTCAAGAGTTGCTCTGAAAAATTTGTCAAAAAGGTAAATGAGCAACCCCTGGGTAGTTTATTTTGAGGGACGTCATAGAACATTCCCTATTGGTGAAAACCTGCACAATTTATTTCAGTGTTGCTGCAGGTAGCATTACCAAGTGCAACATGCCAGCAGGCTTTGTGAAAATGTAATTGCCCACAGAGGTGGGCAATTACATTTTTTAAAAGCTCCCATGATAACCAGTTGGTACCCATCGGATATCATGGGAACAATTTTTTGAATAAGAAATCATGCTGGTCTGAAGTTGGTATAAGGGGCACTGGAGTCATTACAGGATGATATGAGCTGCTTAATTTGTTGTAATGGATTTTTTGGGTTTTGCACTTGTTTGAATAATATTCGTGAATACATAACTGTGATCCTCTTGTGGGCCCTCTGCCACAACTTTTTAGTTTTACTAGTCCTCTCATATATGTGAGGTTACATGCCTAGGGGGAGGTTCGATGTTAGCATGGGTGAGTTAGTCTGGTTTAGGTATTGGTCAGACATGTGAGGCCATGGATAGTCTTGTCAATATTGCAAATGGGTGTCCCCTCCTTTTGCTTGGCTCTGGGAAGTGTGCTCATGTGTTGGCCAAGTTGTGTACTTTGGCTCTTTGAAATCTTGCACCACTTAGATCTTGGAAAATCGTAAGAAGGAGCATAAGTGATGTCAAAGTCCAATTGTGTTGACGACTTTGTAATAATACAGCTTATGAGTCTTCCATGTTCCAAATACACCCCTAAAGTTTTAAAAACCTTAAGGTGCATTCACACTTGATGTTAGGGACTCTAGTGTAGAATCCTGTACCACCATTCTAGTCATTTAGGACTTAAACCTTCTTATGATGAAAATTTTATGTTAAGCTAACATTCACTTAACAGTAAAGTATCACCCATTTAGGATTGGGTGCCACCTAGGATGCCATGTAGATTTTCATTTAACACTTACTTAACATCAAGTGTGAATGCACCATAAGAAACCTAATAATGAAACTTTGAAGATATCCAATGGCCAGAGCAAGGGTAGTCAATAATGTAGTATCTTGGCAGCTTCAGCACATGTTTGCCAAATAATTAATCAATCATGAAGATTCCATTTCAGAAAAAGAATAATCCCCAAGATTCCCCATTTTCCTTCACCAAAAAATATCTCTTTGAGAAAGTAGTTTTTGAAATTTTCTGCAATTCTAAAAATAATATAATTTGTGTTAAAGCCACCAAGGTACTACCCTAGTCTGAAACCTGTCTGTACTAAAGCTATATACAAAGGAATCAAGTTTGCCAATTGCCACTAAGTGGTTGGCACTTCACTTGTAGGGTTGCTGAGGCCCCTGTCCATGGCGCAGGGTGATTCTAATGTTATAAGGGAACATAAAATGATCGATATTTACTAGTGAAAATAAGATCCCCTCCCCGCGACCCACCATCAAGTTAAAATTGTCATTATTCACATCCATTTACGTAAAGAATTTATTCACATTAGTCATCTACTTTTTCAATTCATGCATTTATTGACAACTAGTAGTCATTTTGTTGTCTTCTGTTTTGCATATGGTTGAATCTTTTTGAAGTGTCCCACGTCAAAATGAGTTGGCCATACGCTGAGAGGATAGTACCTTGATTATTTTACAAAAAGCTACAAAAAAGATATGCAGGATATCTAGTATTATTGATTGATTCCTTTTCAAAAAGATTTTGAGAAAGATTGGATTCTTTTTTGTACATCATGCCCATGTGACATTTCTTTAACATTTTGGATCAATTTTGCTCATTAGATTTGGATTTGCAAAAGTATCTTTAAAACAAAATCTATACAATGTCACACTTTAGGCGTTGGGATCAACTTTTAACAATGGAAACACAATTTATAAATGTCATAAACTCAATTGAAAATTTAACACATCTATTTATTAAGGAAGAGATTGTTTGTTTGTTTTGTGTGTTCTGTTTCTTTTGTTTGTCATGTTGAGATGTCTCAAACCACAATGCTTTCACTGGCACTCTTTGGTACTCTTGGAAAGGGTCTCAGTGAGTAAGGGTGTAGTGAGGTGGTTTGGTCATATTTGGCTCACCATACAAAACAAAAGATATTGAGTATTGAATACTTTTGTCATTGAAAATTCAACAAAGTCAAAAGTAAAAACTTAGGGAAATTGGCACAAGGTCTTCATATTCCTAAAAAGTCTTTCATGAGTAAGATTTCTTGGAGATAATTTTGTAATTTTTAGGTTAAAGGTGGGAGAAATATGAAATTTTGAGTCATTTTTTTCACAAAAATAATTACAAATTTAAAATATTTTTTTCACAATTGAGCTCTATCATTAAGGTCCTATTCACAACTTGGAGTAGTTATGTATCAATGTGTTCACATTTGGGCCAATTGCATAAGCCATAGTAGTTTGTCTATTAATGAATGTAATTTTTTTGTTTTTTGTTCTTTTTGATGTTGAGATCTCCCAAACCACAATGCTGTTCATCATGCATTTGGTATTGTTGGAAAGCCATCAATGAGTGGGGGTGCCTCAATGTGGTTTCATATTGTTTAGATCTACAATGAAAATTCAAAATAATTAAAACTAAATAAAAAATTGAAATGCATTCTTGTTAATGTTGGAAAGCCTTCAATGAGTGGGATTTCATAATTTTTAGATTTATGGTGTCAGAAATATTAAATTTTGTGCAATTTTTGTCATTGAAATTTAATTAAGTTACAAAAGCTAACTTTGGAAGAAGAAATTAATTGAATAACAAGTTCACACTTGGGCCAATGGCACATGCCACAATAATTAATATTGAAAGCAAAAGATCAATTCTTTCTCATTTTCAATACAATTCCAAGTATTTCATGTTTATTTTTAAAAGACCATAATGATTAACGTCAAGTAAATTATCATTAAATTATTTCCATTCAAAATTTAAAATGTAATACATGTAGTCGAAAATGGATGTCTATAGAAAAGAAACAAAATTATTTTTTGCTTCAAGATCATAAATGAGAAAATAAAATGGTTTCAAACTTGATCTCCCATTCAATCCATGGCTAAGTGATAGAGGAAGATAATTGGGGAAGATAGCTTGGGAAGGTGGGGACAAAGGATGATGGGAAACCCAAGGATGAGTAGAGCCTTGGGAAGCTAGTATTGAAGAAATGGATAATGCCCAACAATACAAGAAGTTAAGAAAAGAAATTGAATCCAAGGAAAAGGAGGCAGTTGAATAATTTGGGGGCAAGTGAAATGAGAAAGATTGAAAGGTTAAAACCAAAAAGTACATTGTCTTTATGGAAGACATAAAGGGCAGGGAAATGGAGATAATCGACATTGTTAGGGATGGTCGACATTGGGGTGAAAGAAGTTGAGAAAGTCAAGGAAAGCATGCCAACAAACAAATGGATAAGGGAAGTGTACATGTTTAGGTGGTTGGGAATGCTTGGGGGCTTTGGAAGTGGATGGGTTGAAGAAAGTTGGTGGGATTGGGAAATACTTAACCCGTATGAAGTAATGTTTGAATGGAATGTATTATAGGGAAGGAAGAGGTACATGGGGAATGGTTTGGGACTTATCAAACTTAATTTTGAATTAAATCTCTATTGTCACATAGGTAAGTTGCTCAACTAAAATCCATTGTAACATCCACATTCCATACAGAACACTCGAAGAATTTAGTCAAGTTTTAGTTAAGTTTAGATAGTTCATTTTTAATTACGTCTGATCCAAAATAATTAATTTAAATTATTCATATGAGATTAAAACTATGTCCCAGTCAAAGACCCTAAAGATAAAACTAATAAGTTGAATTATTTATTTCCATACTTACCCATCCTTTTACTCCAAAATCATATTATTATTTAATTACAACTTTTACCCCTAGTGACCCATGTTGGTGCTATAGTACTAAGCTAATATTCATTCTTCGAGTAAGTAGTGCTCAAAGAACTAGAGTTGGAATAAAAGTTGTGTAAAAAAATGAAGTGAGAAAACAATTATGAAAAATGGGTGCATTCAAATATAGTCCCCAACTTGTGAATGTCAAAGGAAGAAATAGGTTTGGTTAATCAAAGTGGTAATAAAAAAGAATTGTGAGACATAGGTGCAAATTGAATGATTTCCCAATTGGAGATGCCAAGGGAAGGATATTTGGATGAATGAACACCTACATTAGTAGTGGCCCTAAATGAAAAATGATGATTCCTTTGCATGGATGAAAATTTTCTCATGAACACTTAGCTAGCCTAGGTTACATTGGCTGTCTTTTATCCTTGGATTTTTGTCTCTTTTCACCTTGGCTCTTTCTTTCCTTTTTGGATGTTTGGCACGGGCCCATTTTTTTTCTTTCCCTCCTAAATTACTGCTCTACTCACTTTTTCTATTCGGTTTCTTTAACAAGTTTTATTCCCTGAACAAGCAAGGTTTGATTTAAATTATTATTTTTGATATGTTTGTCATAAGAATAACAAACAAGTGAGGACATTACTTCAACTAGACCTAATTGTTTCAAGTGAACTTCATGTTGATTTGTTTTGATTGCTTCCTTTTCATTATTCATCTTGTTGTAAGTACAACCCCTAAATTTGTCTCCTTCTTGCTTGTCATTTGACACATACATGGTCTATTACTATTGTTCATTAATATTGCCATTGCTTGTCATGCTTGTTGCATGGTTGCTTCATTCAAGTGAGTTCACCCCTGGACATAAATAGAAGTATAAAATAATTTAACCTTCCTTTTGTTGCCTTTTGTGTTTAAGTCTAGTTCATCTTTGAGTTCTTCTTGTGTGGCAACTATGCACAACATTTTTTAAATTCATTATTAGATGTTTTTGAGCTTTCATTAACATTAGTTATTAAAATTCATGGTTCAACATTAGGATTTCAATTTCATGTTATAATTGATCCTTGCAATGTGAATACTATTTCTTTTTACTACTTGTATTAATGTAGGTAAAATTGGTATTCCTTGGTTGCTAAGGGAAGAAATAAGTTCAAGGTCAATAAGGTTTGCGTAATTCAGATGGGTAGCTAACCAAGTCCCATGCATTAATTTTTAATAGTGATTTTCGGCCAAAGTTTGCCTTGAAAAATATGATTCCAACTTATACAAGGAGTTTTAATGGAAAAATTGGGCCAAATTTACTAGATTTCCGAAAGAAATTTCAAATCATCAAATATTTGTGCTAAGTTCTAATAAGTAGCCACAAATATAAAAAGATTTTTTTCAAATAACTTTCATATATTACCATATGTAACCAAAAGCCAAATTTTGCTACATTATTTTTTGGATGATTACAACTTTGGTTATATCATAAAACCATTTAAAAATGCTTGAGAAAAACAAATTCCACTAAATTTTATTGTTGGAATATTTTGAGATTTTTTGGTACAGAATATATTATTGAAAATGCTTATTTTTAATAAAAGCTTCACAAAAATTTGCCCCATTTTTTTAATGAGAGGGGCACATGTCCTCACAATTTTGTTTATTGGTTACTATTTAATGATCCTATACAATTTAATCTTTCACCAATTAAGGAAAAATTTGTGATGAAATGCTCACTCATGTGGCTACATCATAAATTTTGAAAATAAAATTGGTTGGGAAATTTGTCAATTTAAAAAATTAAAAAAATTCACCTAATTACTACATCATGGAGGTTTTTGTATGGTCCACCATCCAAAAGACCTTTTGAAAAACACTTCCTAAACATACACATTATGTATGAAAAGTGGATGATGGTGGATGAACTTCATATGTTAAAAATGAAAAGTGAACTATGGTATATGAATTTCATACATTATGTATGAAAAGTGAACAGTGATAGATGACTTTCATACAATGCTTGAAAAATGGATAATTATGGATGAACTTCATATATGAATGATATGTTGGTGATGACACTGTTAAATCTTCATGAACTATCATAGGATGCAAGCATGCTAAAGTAGGCCATGATATTATGTGATTTTTCTTTTTTGAGTGAGAGTAGCCATAAGCTATATTTTAATATTTTTATTTATTTTTGGTTTAATGATAAATATGAAGATTCTTCTAACTTTGGCATAATAATATTATGTTTCATGTTTTTAATATGCATTAAATTAAGTAGATTTTCAAAAATACAAATACATGTAAGAATGTGAAAGTAAATTTTTGGTAATTTCAAGTTGATGGTTCATTTAAAGGTATTATTCATTATTTTAAAATTTTGCATATAAAATGCCATATTTTGTCAAATCTCTAACATAAAAGTAAATTCTAACACATTTTGTTTAGCTAGTTCAAACCAAACTTATCACATTTTTTCTTTCCACTAAAGTATTTGTAACTTGGTATGCAATTTATTATAAATTTACATTATAAAAAATCATGGTTTATTTGATTGGAAAACTAGACCAAAAACTAGTCATTTTGACATTTGGTCAATTTGACCACTTGGTCCTACTAGACAAGTTGATTTGAACATGTTCAATTTGACTGGTGATTTTTTCAATTAACCATAAAATGGTTTTTTTTATTCGTGAAATTAGACAAAAAATTAAGCAACCAAATTTTATATATATATAAATAACTCAATTTGTAAATATAAGAATGTAAATAATAAATAAAAATAAATACTTACCTACTTACCCACACCCATGACCTACCCACCCACCATGGCCTCCTACCTTCCTATCCACAACCCATTTAAATATTATACATTTACACACATGTACAAGGTATATTTACGAATATGCATATTCCACATAATATATGTTAGTAAACATGATTGGACCTTGGTTTTCTTGGCTCCACACCAATGTTTTGGCCATCAAACCACCCCATTGCTTTGTAAAACAATATGACACTAAATGCATTTAACATGTTTTTTTGAACTTTCATGAATTTTTTTGTCAATGTGTATAACAACATTTGAACTTCAATTTTTTTCATAAATAGGTTAGGAGGTAAATAAGTAAGTAGATAGGTAGGTAGATAATAAGTAAGTAGATAAATAAGTAAATAGATTGGTAAGTAAATAACAGGTAAATAGATAGATAAGTAAATAGTTAAGTAGGTAGGACATTAATATGTAAATGGTTGGTAAGTAGGATGTAAGTAGGTAAAAGGTAGGAAGGACATGGGTAGGTAAGTAGGTAAGTAGGTAAGATATATTTAAGGAAGTAGGTAGGTATATGTTAGGTACGTAAGTAGGTAGGTAGCCTAGTAGGCATAACAAGTAGGTTAGCTAACCAAATTAATATGGTCAATTTAATTAAGTATGGCCATTCTATATGGCTGATTTGACTAAACCATGGGCATCTTGATGGACTATTTAAAAAATATGTCCTTTTTGATTAGATGTTTGACATAACACTTGGTCAAAATGGTCATTTCAATCAAAAGAACCAACAAAATAAATCACGTGTTATTTGTGCTTCATGCCTTTAGTCAAAGTGAACATCCTTTCAATTAATTTGGACACTTTAATGAAGTTGAACCTTTTGAAAAACCATGATTTCTTGTAATGTTAATAATATTGTGCATAATGATTTCATAATGAAGCTTGAAAAGGTTTTGTATCTAGTTTTTTACATTTATGTCAAAAATAAAAGATTATAGTGTTGAAATATTTTTTTTGGCCTATTTTTGCAAGCATTTTTGGATTACTTTTGCATGCTCACTTCTTGCATGAATTATTGAATTATGTTAAATGTCTTGCTAGGTGTGTAATGAACTATTGTGAAATGTAATTAATCACATACACAACTTTCTTGGCAAAGATGGTTGAAGATTGTGCTTCATTTCTTTTTGTTTATGTTAATTGGGTGTTGTGTTATGTTAAGGTTATCTAGGATCCACATGTTTATTGCCTATGCTTGTAAGTATGCATTCTTGTAAAGTTTGTTCAAAGTCAAAATGTTTATATGTGTATGACAATGTCATGATTATTATGCTTTGCTAGATAGAATTATAATATTTCATGTATGTTGATTTGAAAGTTTGTTTTACCTAATTATATTGTCTTGGGGACTTCACATGTGCTTATTACATGCATGCATGATTCTATAAAGTTACATTGGTGTTCATTTGATAATTACTCTAATGTCAAGCATCTTGCATTCGAATGTCACTTGATTAGTACATTTATCAAGTTAGACATCTAGATGCAACATTTGAGAAAATTTGTGCATATGAACACCAAGATGTCTGATTTTGTTGTTGCCAAAGTTAAAGATACATGCACAAGTAAATTTTTTCCAATTTCTTGATGTATGTTTATTTTCCTTCAATTAGTTATATATATTGCACACCCTTAATTACTTGTTCATTTTTACACAAAATTTGTTGCCAAGTTCCTTGTTTTGCAAATAATACAAGGTTTCATGCTATCCATTTCATTAATGTTCTTAGTATTGTTTATCCATAGCATTGGTTACAAGATGATTATGAATTAACTTTCTTTAAACACATGGCCTATATAAAAAAATGAGTAATAATTGCTTTAATCAATGATTGACAATTTTGGATTAGGGTTCAGTGTGACCAATCAAATTCAAACACTATCAAGCAAGCATGTTCAGAATGACAATGCTTACAAATCCTACAATCATCCTATTATGAATTGAATCCATCAATTGAGCTTTCGGAAAAGCATTGAAGCTTTGTGAATTTTGAAGATTGGCATGTCCAAATATTTAAAGGTTGTTAAAATTGTTGTTCAAGTTCTTGCCCAAGTGTAAGGATGAAAGAATGTTTTCAATGTTGGTCTTTATGAAGTCCAAACTTGAATTGCAATCATATGGTGGAACAATTATTAAAATGTATTCCTAGACACATTTTATCCTAAATAACTTTCTATACAATCCAATTTCCCATGCATGGTGTGCACAATTTAAACACATAGGGCAATGTACAATTTGGTTACAATCACATTAGCTACTTCCTAATCTATGTGATATCTTCCTTTCATGATTCCCATGACTAGCTTGTAAATATTTTGAGGACTTTGCAAATAGGAGATTTTCTATATTTTGTGGTGATTGCAATATTTTGTTTGTCAACAAATTTGATGAGTTAGGGCTGAGAGAATTTTTTTCTTCTCTCTCGTGTGGATCTATTGTGCTTCTAGTCCTTAGTTTAGTTTCTTGTCTTTGGTATTTTAACTCTTGATGTTAGTATTCTAGCTTTTAATGGTTCTTTACTTGTTGAGGAGTGACAAAGCATTGGTTACTATTAATCATCTACTTTGTTGAGCGCAGAAAGTTCATGTGGAGCCAATTTTGGATATATAAAGAAAAACTTGGGGCTTCATCATCATTCTTAAAATAAATGTTGTTGCCCCATCACTTCTTCTTCAAGGTGAAAGTATTGCCACTTTCAGGACGAAAAAATGGGGACTGTCGCCTGCGAGCTTCTTCCTGATTTTTGACAGTAGCCACATTCGCTGTGCTTTATTGAAAAAAGGCCAAACCACCCCTGCACTGTGGAATATTCCAAAATCTCTGAAAAAAACACCACCTAGTTGGGAACAAGCAAATACATCATACGTAAAAGGATTCATAAATTGAGTTGCATTCAATTCGTTACACCTGATTTCGAGCCCAGATAACGTTGAATCCACCGCCGCATTGATCTCATTATGCTCATTTAATGTGGACTTTGGTACATTGCCCTTGTCTTACTCTTTACGATTTCAAGGCTTTGAGGACCTTTTAGTGGATATTACTTTTAGTGCATGCAATATTTGAGTCACGTCGTGGATGCCTGTTTTTGCATGGTATTCCTGAGTTTCCTTCAAGTTTCAAAAGTGAAATGGGCGTGCAGGAATGCTACAATAAATTTCTGGCATCTTGGCACGTAGAGCTTTTCTAACATTCCATAACGCATTCACTGCTCTGGAGATGTACCATATTTTGGGCAAATACGGCCAAAAACTACACCAAAGGTTTTGACAAAAAATCATACCTTTCTCCAAATTTAATTTAAAAGGCAAGGGGAACTAGAAACTAGAAGTTGTTCCCATGTTGATCCTCCCTTTGTCACCTTAAAAATGCCGTTCACCCTCTGTGTTTCAACTCTCAACCTTTCAAGTTTCAACTCCATGGCAACTCTAAATTTATGCACCTGGTGTGTGCAGTTAAACTGGCCCAGGTACAGAATTCCATGCCATTATCTCTACTCAATACATGCACAATATAGGCAAACACATGAATTATAAGTATGTTTTTCTGTTCCAAATGTGTTTCCGTAGAGTTTCCAAGGGGTTCTTGTTGAGTGTTCCCTAAGTTCTGAATGTCACCATGTTCCCCAAGATGTTCCAAATAGCACAAAAAATTTATCCCATATACTCAACACCCGAAGGTCTCCCCTTTTCACCTATATAGGTGAGCCAAAGGGGATTTTGGCACTCCTTAGATTTGAATATAAACTTTTCTTTTGGGCAAGCCTCTGAAGCTTTAGTTTTCACTTGTGATCATGGGCCAGTCAAAATGGCTCATAGCCAAAAAAAGAAAAAGAAAAAAAAGACTTGAACTTGGAAGGTACCCCCCATCTAATAAATACAAAGATGAATAAGTACTGTATAAATAAATCAAAACACGTATTTGAAGTGTACACCAGAAGTATGTCAAACATGTGTATGCATGTGTATTGAAAATGTTTATCTTGTAATAGTCAGGGAGCAGGGGTTTGTTTTTCAATTTCAAAAATAAAGAATTGGTGATTTTTTCCCAAAAAAAAGAAAAATTAGTCAAATTCAAAATAAGAAAACAAGGTTTTCCAGAATTTCCCCATTTTTGTTAAAAAAACCAACAAAATTCTGTCGGAAGAAAAAAAAACACAGTCTGAGAGAGGGAAAGTGTACAGTAAAGCCGTATGGTGGGGACAGTTCCAAAAGAAGAGGGGTCTTGGGGCCCAGGGTAGGCCCAATGTAACTGACTCTTGCCAACCATTTTGGGAGCATATCCGTGAGCTGTGTGGTCCTTACCGATTGTTTAAGTATTAGGTGAAACCTATCAATGAGTGACCTATCATGCAAATGACAAGGCATGGGCAGTGGGAGGGGCATTCCGCCTATAACAACGTGGAAGAGGGATCTTCATAACTTAGCCTACTATTTACCGATTGGTACGTGTAATATTATCCTCTTTTTAAGAGGGATATTTATTGCAATAAGTTGCATTCCAAATACGCTAGGAAATTTCTGGACACACTTCATAGAACTAGAATAAAGTATGAGCAATTCTAGATTGTGTTCTGCATGAACTGAGAAGCCTAGTCGCCTCCAAATTGATCTTGTAAAGTGACAAATTTCTTAAAGCTTAGGGGATTGAATTTCTTTGCTCCCTTTCCAAAAATACCAAACAGGATCAAATAATTAAAGGATTTAACATTAGTTTCTGGCTTTTGGTCAGAGTATTTCATGACCTAGAATTTAAAAGCAGTGCTTGTTGTTTTCAGTTTTCTAATATAGCATCAATGATTTTGCATTTATTGGCAACACATCTGGTCCAGAACTGTCTGAGCTATAAAAAAGCTGATAAAAAGCTACCCCAAAACTAAAAACTGTGCCAAAATGTGACGAAATTTTCTTGAAAAAAAGTGTTTTTCCTCAAAACATTTGATGAGTTTTTTCTTAAAGTCAAATTTTTTTCACAGAATATTCATTTAAAACCCTGTCTATATATAGACAAGCCTTACACTATTAGTGTACAAATATACAGGGGATGTTGATACTTTTATGTAGGCATGCAGAAAAAATGAGCCAATGAAATTGCTGGATTTGGCAGTCTGAATTTTTTTCATAGTTATATCTTGAGTGAACTAACAATAATAGGTTTTCTAAGGTTTGTGAGAATTATAAAAGACCAATGGAAATGGTAGAAAGCAACGACTGTTTTCAAGGTTCAGCAAAACAGGGTTGTGAGTAGCCCTGGAAACTTTATTTCACGCCAATGAGAGTGGGGGCACCATGGATTTATTTTCTTAGTTATCCTGGGCAAACCAACAGTTCAATGTGTAATTGCTAATGTACTTACAACCCATTCTTGACAAATCTTGTTGAAATAATTAAAATATTAAAATAAAGGGGTCCGACAGCCGCAATCTCAATATTTCAAAATTTCAACAGTAGACTGTAAGTACACTAAAGTCCACTAGTAAGTTTCAAAGTTATCCTGGGTTTTGAACTGGTTTTGATTTTCTAAAATTTTGGCAATTGTTAGTAGTTTTATTGTTTCTTTTTCCAGCTGAACCTCTTAGGAATTAGTTAGTGTTGACAATGAGTAGTGAGTGAGGTATTTGCAGATAGAAACTTGTGAAGCCTTAAACCTTAAGTTCATAATTTTGCTAAAATTGTCCACACAAAAAAAGAATTGGTACTGAGAACAGAGAAGAAAAAAGGAGAAAAAAAGAGGGGGTAGAAAAGGCAAGACCCTAAATAGCCCCCCCCCGCCATCGAGCTCTGTCGGGTGCATGTTTCTCTTGTCTTCTGGCACATGGTTTTCGGCCCTGCTTGGTTCTGCATAGAACCAAGCAGCACGGTTCTACATGTTCTCCTGTTCAGCAAAAAGGACATGTCAAATGCTCTTTGTTCTGCTTGAATTAATTTCTCGGCCTGCTGCCGCCCGGCAAATTCGATATGGAAACGTCCAAAACACAAACTGGTACTATCCACTGACATAGACTCAAGCACGTAAAGGATTCTGATTTCTTTTCTATTCAAATAACTCGGACAGTCAAAAATTGAAACCCTGCAGCAGAACCACACGGTTCTCCGCAGGGCTGCACTGTCAGGCCCAGAAAGGGCGCTGGACAGAGCTCGATTTGGGGAGGGGAGGGGAGGGGAGTATTTAGCGTTTCGCGTGAAAGGGGCGGTGGAAAGGGGGGCCCAGTTCACAAAACAACAAAATGGCGGGGTCAAAGCGCGTCAGTGACACGCTTAAATGTGTAATGTTTGACGAGAAGAGTACGGGAAACCTAGTCAAACACTGGCGCACCTGCACCTGGTCGACCTGGGTAATGCCTTCATGGGGTCATTCCCTCCGGTGGAGACGTAGAAACCTCGTGCGTACAGAGCAAGAGCTGCAGGCAACAGAACGTCCAGGCTCCTGGTACAAATGCTAGGGGCGACACACTCTTCTTCCTCGGACTGCCAGTCTTTCTTATGTGTCATGTGGTGAAGTCTGCAGCGGCTGTGAATCACAGCAGTTGCGCTGAGGAGGAGGCGTGAACATTCGTTAGTTTTTCTTTCTTTCTTTTTCATGCGTCGTAAAGCAAAGGTCGAGAGTTGATGAGAAATGAGGACTGACCGATAAGCAAAGGTCGAGAGTTGATGAGAAATGAGGACTGACTGACAAGAAAGGTCGAGAGTTGATGAGAAATGAGGACTGAATGACAATCAAAGGCGGAGAGTTGCTGAGAAATGAGCTACTCACTGACAAGCAAAGGTGGAGAGTTGATGAGAAATGAGCAACTGACTGACAAGCAAACGTCGAGAGTTGATGAGAAATGCGCTACTGACTGACAAGCAAAGGTCGAGAGTTGATGAGAAATGAGCTACTCACTGAGCGAGACATAATTTGCTAGGTTTGGGGTTAAGAGGAGGAAGAAGAAGAAGAGGAGGAGGAGAAAGAGGAGGAAGAAGAAACAGTAGCAGCAACTATAGTTTTCCTATTTGAAGGAATTATTGTGAGGAGTTAAGTGAGCGGATTACTGGTCGAACTTAGGAATAGGAAGCTTTCTTTGTATGTTTTCTGCAGCTCCGGGAGATTTTGAGGGGCGGGTTCAGATTTCAGCGATTTTCTAGAAGCAGCTTGTAACCCAAATTAGAACCAGCTGCATGTGTAGATCGTGCTGCTGCAGCACACTCCAGGACGACTTGAAGAAGATTAGATATTTAAGAGGGTTGTAGAGTTGATCGAAAAATCAAGAAGAGCTTTACTCGAGAAAGATTTTATTTTCAGAGCCCACTCGTCGATTGAAAGGAATTAGTGTGAACTTATATAAGCCTTCCGGTCTCAAGAGAGCTTATTAACCGTTGTAATAGATGGCTAGAAACTTGAGAAGGGAGAATTCAAAGGAGGCGCAGATCATGAGCTTGCGAGTAATATTGGCTTCATGTCTAGTAATTGTTGCAATGTCAAATATCCCTCTAGGCATCGCCGCGCCCGTTAGTGCCACTCCTCCATCACGCCGTTTCCTTTACCGCCAATCTCTTTCTCCGCCTGCAGTCGCAACTGCACCAGGACTATTCAAAGCTCCAGCAGGAACTTTGAAGGCCTCTGTCACTTCGTCTTCCCTAGTTGAAGTCCTCCACGACCTCTTTACGAATATGCAGAATGGAATTGATGTGGTAAGTCCAGCTGCTGTATACAATGGCCCAAATCTTAACCAGCACCGCATGACTTGTATGCTTTGACTAAATTTGGCGTCTTGTCCGTCTTTCACGCACTCGCGTTAGACTCCGGATGGGTTGTTGTTCCTCACCATATAGGACATAGATAGACATCCGTATTCTTTTTGTTCATTCTAGTACTCTCAATAACGTACAAACATGGCGCTGATTCTTTGCAGTTTTGGAGAATGATTCCTGGCAACTACGAGACTGAAGTCAGCTCAACGGAAGATGCTGCAGATCCAGAAGTTGAAATGTCATGGAGCTCGATCATAGACTACACTAGAAAGCCTCCTACACGTCACCCTCAAAGCCCACCCGCCGCTCTTCGGCAGACGGTCGCGCAGCCCATGATCACGACCGCTGCACCAAAACATCAGTACTCTTTCGATACTATCCTCACGGATCTGGAGGCTCCCGATCTTTATCTCTCTATACCAGCTCCTACACTTCACCCTCCAAGCCCGCTCCCACCTAAACGAAATTCTGAATCTTTCGACACCATATTCCTGGAACGCGAGGCTCCTGACGTTGATCTGTCTATACCAGCTCCTGCAGGTCACCCTCCAAGCCCGCTCCCACCTATGCGACAGATCACGAATGCTCCAC
>Ga0116231_10005742_pt1 | contig 24236 bp, 18 predicted proteins | sample S1TSphgellanicum_2_FD_89695 | JGI IMG/M metagenome (GOLD analysis project Ga0116231, IMG submission 89695) | Host-associated microbial communities from peat moss isolated from Minnesota, USA - S1T2_Fd - Sphagnum magellanicum MG | ecosystem: Host-associated > Plants > Peat moss > Unclassified...
ACTTTGTGTGGGTTGTGTGCAGGCCCGTGTGAATGAGTGAAGCTTGTCAACTCTTCCTAGTCCCATCCCGGAGCTCCAACACGCCCCTCTACCCCTCAAAGTGTTGTGAGTTAGGGAGCGTGCCCTGACTCCTCCTTCTTCCGTTGCTACTTGGGTTCACATTTGAGTCCTTTAAGGAGTTGGGAGTGTGTCATAATTAGTATGCCACACCATTATCTTATCGTGGGCTTCACATAAACTATACCAAAACCTTTCAAAATTAAAATGTCAATTCCTTTCACAATTCTATTCCATAAAGTTTTACATTCATATAACAATTTATTTTTATTAAGTGAAGGTGTTTTTCCAAAGGTCACAAACACCCTCTTATATACTAACAAAAAAGAAATTAAACAAGATTTTTAAAAAGTCTACACATCACATGGCTCCCCATGTGATTTCACATGCATAGTAAAGTGACAAGACTTTTCACATAAATTATCATGTGCGATTCAATGCATTTTAGTGTGCCAAAGCCTTTTCACATAAATTATTAGGTGTGAATCAATGCACCTTAATGTGCCAAAGACTTATCACATAACTTTTCACATAAATTTTCATGTGAAAGTTAAACACTATAACCAAAACATAATTAAACTATGACATCCTATTAACAAGTAAATCACCAAATTTAAACGTTAAATAATTACATAAGTAATAATTTAACTACATCAAGTTATAATTTCATTAAATTGGTCGTTCCCTAATAGTTAACCAAGTGATCTTAGCCTCAATTTGGCGACATGTTGGAGTCTCACCCCAACAATTTGTTCCCAAATCTACGGAATGATGAGAAATTTTATTTGGTGGGCCAAAGGCACAACAACTAGAACCAAGGTCAAGTGGGATACCATAATTTCTTGGGAGGCATGGGAATATTGGACCCATAAGTATGAAACCATGCTGGCTAGATTGTTAATGTGGGGTTTTCACACCTAGTAGAGAACCTTGGGAAACTATGATGAAGTGGGTTCAAATTCGACCATCAAGTAAGGCACATTTTCACAATCTAATGTTTAGACCCAAGGTCAATGGGTAGGTAGTTAAGTGTGATTAGAAAAAGTAATCTTCAAAATAATAATAATAATAATAATAATAAATCCCAAGGGAAGGGAAGGGTTGATTTTTTAAAATCTAATTGTGCTAACCAAGGTGGTTAGCATAGGGATAAGAATCAATGAACAAAACTAGGCATCTAATCACCATCCATCTAGATTGGTACATTGGTGTTGGCTCTCTATTGCCAATAAATCCCCATTAGAACAAACTTGCACCCCACCAACACATCATGGAGGATGGATGGTGTGTGAATAAGGAACATTTGTGCAATGTATTCATGTCCCATAACTAACCACATATGTACTAACTACTAACCATCCACAATGCATATGCATCTACTTGCCAAGTAGGCACCAAATGCTTGTTCACATACTAACAACTTGGATTCCCTACCTTTTTTTTAGGGGGTCGTCTTTATGGAGTGCGTATTAATAGAGTGCCTGGGGTTAGTCCTTTTTTAATGAAAAACCCAAGGTTTACTGTAACATCAATTGAAGAGAAGGTATGTACAAAATATGTATAATTTTTTTATGTATATGTGAATTGAAATGTATATGGACACATGGATGAATATAGATGAATGTTAGATGAATGTTGAATGAAATAAACAACAATGAATGAATGTTGAACAAAATGGATGAGTTTCATCTCAAAAATCGAGGAAGGAAATGATATTGCATATGAAATGAAAAAAAAATTATGAATCTTGGAAACAAAATTTATATTTAATATTTATGCATAGCTTTAGTTTAATAAGGTTACAAGGCTTTACCATTTTGATGCATGTACCCCTAAAAAAAAACAATAAGATTGGCCATTCAAATGTTTTTCTATCATTAGGCATAGGGCAACCATCTTTATTTTTCAAGCTTTGGAAACATTCAAAAGTTTTATCCTTAGTCCATCAATGTAGCATGGAAAGAAAACATCCATAAAGATATTTTTGACATTATGAAAAAGACCTCAATTCTTTGAGGGAATGACACATTTTCATCTTATTTTGACATTAAATTATGATTCAAATTTACTAGATAATTGCCAAGTTTCATTTTAATAGGACAATATTGAGGTTGGTATTTACATGATTGTATAAGGAAATGAACTCACAACCTTCTGATTTTTTCACTCAACATGGAGCCATAAAATCTTAAACTTGTATAAACCAAACAAGTTGTATTGCAAATTTGCATTTAACATCAGAAACAATATGAATATATTTTTGTGCAATAAAAATAGTTGTAAAGTCATGCTTAGTTTAAGTTTGAGTTGCACCCTTTTATTGATGCTTCATCCCCTCTTGAGTATTGTGTGCAAAGTCATGAAATTTTATTAAGTAGTGGTACAAAATGCTCATACTCAAGATTAAATGCTTGAGGCTCAAAAACATTTATAAATACAATATACACACAACAACAATAGTGATTGGTTGAAAACACTTAAGAAAAAAAGGATAGGCCAAACTTGGATTAGCGGTAAATGTGGTGTTAATATGCATTTCAATCCTTGTTGGGCTTTGTTTAAGCCCAATGTACTTTTTTTCATTGTTTTTTGAAATCTCGTCATGTATGTGACCAGACACTAACTTTACAGATAATTTTAATGTGAGATAAGTTTTTTTTCCTTGGGGAACATGAATGACCCCAATAATTGATTTTCTAATCCCAAGTACACACCCCCAAAGTCATTGTTACATTAAAAAACTTTGTAATAAAAAGTATGCACAAAAGATCATTTATTTCCAAATGAATGTGGGAAAAATTGTTTTCATACTATTTTCATCACATGTAAGTTTTTGGAAAACTTGGGAATAAAATTTTCCACCATAAATTGACATCTTCAAATGAAAGTTCAAGATGAACTTGAAGTTTTCTAGGGTTGCAAGTTGAAAACAAATTTTATTGATATCAAAACGATATAATTCTTTAACAAGAAATAGAAAAGCCATGACACATGACAACGAAACAATAGTATGAGATGGAAACACATAGTCCAAACATCACAAATTGATTTAATGATGGAACTATCCACATCCATAACAATAAGGGTGGAATATGGAAAATGCATTTTTAATGCCAAACCATTCCATTTCAAAAAATGTTCCAAACTACATGCCAAAAACCATATTCAAAAACTTCATCATCCACATAACAACACATTCCAACATGATATTTCCTTTATTCCAATGGTGATGATGTAGATGAAGGGGATGTTAATTGGGTGGCACACATATCTGCCATTTGTGAAACATAACATGCTAAACGTGGATTCATGGAAGGAATCATAAGGGCATTTTTTCGACTTACTTAAACCTATTTACTACTTGCTTATTTACCTACATACCTACCTATTAATTTAAAAAATAATAATAAAAAATTGATTCTAATTTGGGTATAAATTTGACTTAGTCAAATGGTCCATTGTCTATTAGTCAAATCATCAATCATTATGTGAGTTGTCTTGTTAATTAAAATGGAAAGGTCCAAATTGACAGGGTGATTTTTTTAATGCTTTTCATTTTGAGTATTTTAAAAACTAGAAAATCTAATAAAAAAAACCATGAATTGCAATAATGGCACACATTCGATGCACATAGTGGTGGCATTTTTCACACTATTATTACATTGGTTTAATTTTTGACCAACACATAAAACATTAGGATGCACAACATTTGAAAGTTGTATCGAAAATTAAAAGTATCTAAATTGTTCATTTACTAATTCTATAAAGTTCCAATTATTGTGTGAAGACATGAAGACATCTTCAACCCAATTTTCCCATTTGTTGTTTTCAAACTATTTGTATTATGTTAGTCAAACTTCGAATTTGTCAATTATGTCCTCCCAATTGTAATATCGTAACACATATGATAACAATACAAATAAAATTTTCAATTGTGTCCTCATTGACATATCTTCCATCAAGTCCTTGTTTTTTAACTAGGGCTATAGAGTTCGATGTTGATGTCTCACCACTTTTTCTGTTCAAAAGTGCTATTAGATAGGGTTACAACATCCCCATCCACTTTTTCCATTTGTGGTCAAAATTCTTATCTTTTAGATTTTTTAACATAAAACCCAACCTTTTATTTTTTCAACCTCTAGTTATTATGACTAATTCTTTTGTTCTTAAATGCAATAATATTTTTTATTGTTCATTATAGTGTAGTTGAACATTTTTTTTGTTTGATGTCAACAATGGCATTTTCATTTAATGCATTAGGTGTAGTGTATGTGCGTCTATGATTGTTACATTATACCTAACCAATGATTGTAATCCAACAAGTGTTTTTAATTAACACACATGTTTAATGTATTTATTTGTTGTAGCTTGCCCATCTTGTTCTTCATCAATGTCTGCTTAGGTTTTTAAAGGTAAATGAGAAAATTCTTTTTCACCAATTAACATCCACTTTAATCACACATGTTCTTTATTAAATTTGTTTAGGAATTAACCAACCTTCTTGCTTGTTTCCCTTTTCAATCAAGTATTTGTAAAATATTACATCATTTTCTATTATAATTCCTTATAAATTCCTTGAAACATCAATACAAAAACTATTAAACACTATAAGAAATCATGATTTATTTGATTAGAAAACTAAACAAAAAACTAGTCATTTTGACATTTGATCATTTAGTCATAATGGTCAACATTTCCAACTTGACTAATGATTTTTTTATAAATCATAAAATGTTCTTTTTGACTAGTCAAATCAAACAAAAATTTGGGCAGCCCAAAAAATAAATTAAAAATATTTCAATTTGCAAATATGAAAATGTAAATAATAAATAAATAATAAGTATTTATCCACCCATGACTTATTAACCACCCTCACCTTCTACTACTTACCTATCCACAATCCACTTACGTATTAAACATTTACACACATGTACAAAAAATATATATAAATATACATATTCCACATTTGTCATCAAATCATCGCACCATTTTGTAAAACAATATGATATCAAATGGATTTAACACATATTTTTGAACCTCCATGCTACTTTTTTGTTAATGTGTGTAACATTTGAATTTGAATTTTTATCATAAGTAGGTTTGTAAGTATTTAACTAGGTAGATAGGTAGGTACACATGTCTACTTACGTATGTTTTTAAATGTTCATACATACTTATATAAATTATAAGAAGGTAGGTAAATAAATAGATAATTTTGATAAATAATAGGTAAATAAAACATAGGTATGTAAATGGTAGATAAATAGGTAAATAGGACATAGATAAATTTATGGTAATTAAGTAGGTAGGTGGGTAAATAGAGAACAAATAAATAGGTAGATAGGTAGGTGAAGGGTAGGTACCATGGATTGCACTATTTAAAGAGAGTCATAAAAGATAAGTAAGGTTTTACAACAAGAAATAATCAAAGCTTGGAGAAATTTATGGTGATTAGTACACATGTATAATATCAATCATCATACATACTTAAATTTCTCCAAAGGTTGATTTATAATAGTTGCATGTTTGTGCAATTTTCTTGGTATTGCCACATAAAACCTTCAAGCAAATATAGAACTTCAAATGAAGTTATGATAGTAGTGATCTTTGATGTGGTAAAATAAGATATTCATAATAAAGATAAGGGAGAATTGAAAAGAGGAGTATTAGCTTATTTGAGAATATTTCATCTTCGTATACATAATTCAAAGTTTTTTTTAAAAACTCTTCTACACTATGGCTTGGAAGTTGGAAATTATATAACATTGTTAAAATATTGTTCCAAAAGACATGAAATAATGTATTGAGGGCAATGCAAATTTTAACAAATAATGGGTACTTGAAAAAGAAGTTGATAAATAGTATGTTTCGAAAGAGGAAAAAAAAGATAAGCAATATGCATATATTCAATTGTTGTGTGAAAAAAGTCTCCAAGCATACCATACAAGGGCGAAATATTGCATGTTTCCATCAGAAAATAGATATTGTTATCAACATGACCAAAAAGAATACACTCAAGGATACAAGTTCAATATCACAAGAAAAACCCCAAAAGGAAAAGTCCTCACATCAAAGAATATTTCACTTGCTACATTTCATTGGTTAGAAATGATAGAAATGAGAAAATCTGATTGCCATGATAACATTCACAATTGAAAAACTACAAAATGGTGATAGTTACTTACCAATATGGTATATTCAATTATTTGACATATATCATCATTTAATGATATCAACAATTAGATACCAACCCATGGTTGAAAGAATTGGTAAATGAGAATATATCCCCTTTTGTTGGACAACAATATAGATAACAATCATTTTCTCTTCCATCTTCAAAATAATAACATTATGTTTAATGCACATTTCGTAATATATAATAATTTTATGATTGAACTGGACTATTAATTATTTTACTTTTAAGATCTTGGCTAAAGTTAATTATTTTTCTCCTCAATGTACCAGAGCAAGTGAGGAAGCTGCATAAGAAATAAGCACGCTAATAATGGACGCTAGAAGCATACCTATGGCTATTGATATTATCTTTCGACTGCGTTGTAGTTTCTCACGCACCCCAAACAAGAGACCATCTTGAGGAATAGGAAGAGATGGCACGATTGCCAACATGATGGATGCAATGGCCAATAGAATGATAAACTATTGCTCACTACAAAAGCCTAATCAAAAATTGGGTTTCTTGAACTCCAAGATCTATTGTTGTTGGACCAGAAGGCATTATTACATAACCAAGAGGCGGTTGCAACGGACCGACAAAAGAAGCAGTTGCTACAAGAGCCGATACTACGGCAATCCCAGTCCCAGCGGCATTTAACTGTTTTCTGATGTTGTCAATTTCCTTTGCAACCCTTTCATACCACCATAATCGTGGAGGTATAGAAGCCAACCCATGCGAAACGTTATTCTATACTAACGAAACCTTGTAAGCACGTAAAGGGCCAATACATTCGAACATGGGTGATATTGGATTGTCACCGAGAATTTGAAGCTATAGAAACACACTTTTTTTCTTGCCTGAGATGTTCAGCTGTAGTGTGAATTAATGTAATTAAAAAAAGAGCATTCAAGTGAGCAATATTTTCCTTGGGCAATATGTATGGAGCTAAATAGTTATATGGGGCTAAATAGTTAGAGAAAAGATTTAACGGCAGTATATACATCGGGCCAAAAATGAAATAGCATTGGTATAGCAATGCCATACCTTGTCGACATTGGACTGTCCTGCGGCACTGTATAAGTTTTGCGCTGATGCATTGGTGGACTGTCCTGCGACATTCTAGAAAGTCCGCTCTTATCGTCCTGCGGCATTGAAGAAGTAATAACGTAAGTCTAACGCCAACTCCACATGAACTTCCAAAGCCTAAAGGAAGACAAAACTAGCTGAGACGACCCCGAGAGAAGGTGCAGAATCACCAAGCCTTTCCGTGCTTCACATTGTTCAATTTCATCACTTACAGAAGACACCGACATATCCACCGATTCGTCAGATCTCAAATCTTCTGGGCCCAGCTGGCTCGCGTTACCACCTTCTCCAAACTGCAGATGTGTGCCCGCAGTTGGAATCTCATCCAACCTGTAATACAACATTTACACTTCAAACCTAAGTAAACCACGCATTGAATGCCGTGCATCATTAGGAGAAACCAAAGACATGAATAACTCAAGCTGCTCAAAATAATGACAACTTCAAAACTATATAAACCAATGAGCATACCTCTGGGAAGTATGGTTGGAACATTATAGAACAACAGACAACACCCCAAAACAGAATACATGCATAAAAGCTATTCTTCCAACACTAACTTCTGTTAGTACTATTGTGTGTACATAATACATACTTCATCCACTAAACGTAGACCCCAAACCTGCAAATTTAATCACTCTCCGAGGAAACGAACTGAAGTGAACCCCGAAAAAGGAGTAAAAGCGAACCGGTTGTCTGGTTTCTACATCAGATTGTCCACCTTCAGGCAGCGTCGACATCCCCTCATCTTGGCCAAGTCCCAAACCTTCTTGGCCCGGCTGGCTGGTCTCAAGAGATTATCCAATTTCAGGCATCCCCGACTTCGCGATCACTTGGCCCCCAACTCCCAAACCTTCTTGGCCCGGCTGGCTGATCGTTTCAGAAAATGGAACAATTTCAGGGATCGCCGTTATCTTCACCACAAGATAGACTCTGAACCCCGCTAGACCCTCTCAAAGCAAGCTTGAGAATCTGGTGACGGTCCTTGACGTGAACAGAGCGATAGTAGGAGGAGGAGAGGGAAGGAGGCTCTGGGCAGAAGATGCAAGTAATGCAAGCATAGGCAATGGCAACACAATTGAGCACACACTGTAAAGAAGCCCACACTTCTTTGTCAGATAATTCACTGAATTGGTGGGTATAAATCTTCCTGCATTTCAGGCTTTCTATGTTATTCCAATTATTTAAAATAACAAGCCACCCAACTTGACAAAACTTCAGCTTTCGACATCTGAGTCATGTTACAGCTCATGAAAGGAAGTCCCTAGTATGGTTCGGTAGGCAAGCTTGTGATGGGTTGAGGAACCCATTAAGAAGACATAAAGGATTACATTGTACCTTTTCAGGTTCCGCACCCGAATACTGAATGTAATTTTTAATTCTTAATTCGACGGTTGAAATTTGAATTCTGAAAATTTTGGCACTCTATTATTAAATTTATTATGACCACATGCACTTCAGAAAGAAGTTTAGTGCTTTTTTGGTTAGGTGGCCAGTAGATTGCTGTTTAAAGCCAGCCGGGGAGTTTTAGGCATCAAACTCAGGCTGCATGAATTTTTTAAATTTACGTCATAACTAACCATTAATATCCAAAAACTTCAACAAACTTGAAAATAATTTAATTTATGCCGAACCCAAAAAGGTCCTATGGTATGAGAGAAGATTGCGCCAGTTTTGAGAGTTCTTAAATTGTATAAATCTCATCCAAAGTCATCACTACATATCATGTCATTGTCTTCAATCCATAATTTAACAAAATAGTCATATGTCCTGGTTGAGGAGTAATGACTTTTTTTTTGGGTGAAATTTTTTTCTAATGGTGGATTGTTTTTTCAAAATGGCGATTTCAGGTGTTTTTGTGGGTTATTTAAGTCACCAAGATTCAACCAAAAAATTCCAATTTAATTTTTTTTCGCCAAATGCTACACGAAGTTCTGATTGGTAGTCAAAAATACAAAAGGTGGCTACGAAAAATTTATTTCAAGTTTTTAATCGCCAAGCGTGAGGTGATCGTCACATTACATGGCAAAATTGAAAAGAAAAACACTGGTAAGGACCATAATTTAACTTAATCTTCCTTTTCCAAATAGTGGGGGGCCAAAATCTTGTATGTAAGAGAAGGGGCATGCTCTTTATCGTTATGGTTTGCTTCCTACTCCTTTATCCCGGCCAGCCTTCGTTTTTCTGGCAAACTGGTGCCTGATTTCGCCCTACCTTGGTGAGGCGCAACCACCATAACAAGAGATTTTTTATCTTCAATTCGCCACACATCGCTGTTGGATGGGGATTAAAGTGCTAGTTTGCACTCAGTTAGACAGGAGTTTTCTCCAGATTTCTATTAGTTTTCTACTGATTTTACAGTTTCCTTAACATTTTTCGCCATTAATGCTAAAATCTAGCGTGGGATCATTGGCACTCATGCTAAATCCCTTATGAGATGGTCGCCACCCCAACCTCATCACAAAAACGAAAACAAAACCTATGATCCCGGCTCACGGACAGGCTTACTTCATTTGTACTTCATATCTGATTTATAGCCAGATTTCGCTAAATATACACTTCAAGTGAAGCATCTTGCCTTTGTTTTAGGTTTTTTTTTTCTTTCTTGTTCCTTTCTTTTTTGTTTTTCTTAGGTGGGAACTTGGAAGCAGGGTTTTTTTTTCAAATTCCTGAAGTAGGTGCACTGGCTAGGATCCTCAGCATTCATTAGCAGTAAATGGTGACTGTCCTGGTGGGCATGAAGATCTTTTTTGGAATCCTGGCGACGTACAGCAACACACTGTCTAAATCTGGCGACTTCTAACTTTTTTTCGCTCAAGATATGTTGATTTTAAAAATAAAATTCCCAAAATTTCCTTTGTTGGATTCATCAGCCTTGTTTTTTGTTGCCAAGTGGCGAAAATTCGCCAAAAAAAAAACGCTGGTCGGAAGGCCCTTGAAGTTTCTTTAGGAAAGCACCTTCTGTGGCTCCCTCCATTACATGGTACGTAGGCGTTTCTTAGTAGGTACCCACCTGAGTGCATTTCATTAGTAATACCGTGGCCTAGGATCAGTTTAGGGTACCCTGTGAAGGTAGTGCGTTGGTGAGCATCCACGGAAAATATTAATCAGGCCAAAGGAAATGAATGCAGTCAGTGCAAAAGTACTGCAGCAGCAGCAGTATTTTAATGGTGGTAAGTTTTGTCCTCTTGACTTTTGGGCTAGTGCCAACCTCTTGGAAATTGTGGGCTCATTCTTTCTTCTGGTGGGGAAGGGTGGAATATATTAAACATGCCAAAGGAAATGAATGCAATCAATATAAAAGTACTGCTGCAATTTTTTCCTCCAGTCTGCCCATTTGCCCGTTTTATTTTTACCTTGTTGTGCCTAGGCATGTTTTGAGTCCATGTCACACACGTTATGAACACACTAGGCGTATAAAGGGGTATGTAACATATTACTTGGCATGTTATGTGAGGTTACAAATGCAAAACATGCCATATTATATGGGGTTACGAGTGCAAAACATGCCTGGGTGTCACTTGAGAAAATATCGATGGGGCAAATGGGCAGACTAAAGGAAAAAATAACAGCAGTACTTTTGTAATGACTGCATTCATTTCCTTTGGCCTGTGTAATATTTTCCCTCACTGTCTCGCTTTCCACTTCCAAACACTAATTCTCTTCTCTCTAGGAGTCAGGTCAGGCTTAGCTAGATTGGGCCACGACTCAACCAGCACCCACAGGCACCTTCACTTTCCCCCTACAAATTCTCTTCAAGTTGGAAAATTCTTGGGCGGCACCCCCACTAATTAATAACGATACACGATAAGTACGCACAATCAATAACAGTCCTCAGTTTGATAATAATATTATTTAGGTTTAACTTATATTATTTATTTTGTGTCACATTATGGGGTTGTATACACAATATACTACAGCATTTGATGCAGGGTAAAGCTGCTTCAACGAAGGCATTCCTGAAATGGGAATCAAATCTCTTTTTTGGTAATGCCCTCCTGGGCTTTTTCTGGAGCAAATATCCATGCTACTTGGTGACTAAGGCAGGGGTTCACATTTTCCATAATATTTTCTTTGGGAACAAAAGACCTACTCTTAGGCAGATGAAATTTTGCATATTATAACACATTGCCCTAATTTTACACTAATAATCTTATCCAAGGTTCTAACCTGTGTTAGCAGGTCATTCTGATTTAAGTGTTAAATTCAAAGGTTACTGGTGAGGTTATTGTGACCTGGACTCGAGTCACTCCCCTTTGATGGAATCAACACTTAAGACTGAACCATGGAACTAAGCTTTTTTTAGAATCGCATTCGTGAATGAGTGTTTTTCAAAAGAGGGTAACGTCCTTCAGGTAAGAAACTTAAATTGTTTTGAATTGTTTATAATTAAATATTTCGTTCCAATTTGTTGTCAAAATTGGTACCTTTAGGATTCCAAGTTTAATTTGTTATAAGATTCCATACCTAGACAATTTTCAATCAAATAGTGTGTAATGTCATGGAACTGGACCCTGTTTTCAAATCGGGCCTGGAGGTTATTGAATTTGTATGATGCCAAAAATGAAAGAATCTAAGCTCAGACCCACACCCGGAAAACCAATGAAATTTTTTAAAGTCTCAAAACCTAGATGGGAGGTTCTCTGAAAAATGAAGAACCAGCAAACATTGGTTCTAACAAATAAGAAGCAATGCTTTTTTCTGTGGCAACTTTTTGCAACTTGTGGAGAAAACAAGTGGGAACAAAATATGCAAAGTGCTTTTCCTGGAAAAAAATGGGCTCAAGTCCGCACATCATGAGGGAAAAAGTGTGAAATCACCTTATTTAGACAATAGGCTCCAACCAGTAGCTAGTTTATAAGGGGACTCGAACTTCTTCTGCTCACCTCTTTTACTTCTGACCAAATTTGACCAAGTCCTATTGTGAAAGATCGCCAACTCACTTACTTCACAAAATTGAAAGAAAAAGCCCCAAAAACAAGCAATGTTTAATTTAAGAAGCAATCTTTGATGTATTCCCAACTTCTTCTGCTCACCTCTTTTACTTCTGACCAAATTTGACGAAGTCCTATTGTGGATGTTCACCAACTCACTTACTTCACAGGGTACCCTAAACTGACCCTAGGCCACGGTAATAATAATGAAATGCACTCAGGTGGGTACCTACGGAAAATATTAAAGAGGCCAAATGAAATGAGTGCAGTCAGTACAAAAGTACTACTGCTGCAGCAGCATTAACTGCATTCATTTCCTTTGGCCTCTTTAATATTTTCCGCTCTTTGACTGAGTAAGTAGTACGGTTTTGTTGAAATAGGAATGTCATGCAGCCAATGTGAAGGCTCAGGCTGCAGTACTTATGTACTGACTGCATTCATTTCCTTTTGCCTGATTAATATCTTCCGCTCTATGACCCAGTAAGTTGTAAGGTTTTGTTGGAAACAGGAATGTCATGCAGCCAATGGGAAGGCTCAGGCTTCAGTACTTTTGTACTGACTGCATACTTTTCCTTTGACCTGTTTAATATTTTCCGCTGGTGTGCAGCAGAGACATCATGTGGCACACCAATGAAAGTTTTGGGAAGTCTAGAATTTCGACTTTGGAAAGTGTAAGTTATGATTTTTGGCCCAGGATAATGGCACGGGCAGAAATTTGGGGACATAGTCAAGTTTAACTTTTCTTTTTCTTTGCTCAACATGAGCTATTTTGATTGGCACACCACACCCAAAAAAAAAAAGTGAAACTTCATGAGGCAACTCAAAATAGAAGTTCTATTTTGGCAAGTTTCGGTATAAACTACTTGGGACAAAACCACATTTATACACTAGTGCTCACATGCACTTACTCCCCCTTCCTTGTCTTTCTAAGAGTGATTCTATGAACATGAGATTTAAAGAATTCACACATTCTTTCTATCATGTAATACTTCATCCAACTCTATCAAATGATGATGGCAAATTTTAGTGAAGTGGCTGGTTTTTTGCATAAACACCAAAAGCGCCCTAGGCTATTGGTGAAAATCTCGAAAGGCCATTTCTAACTAATGGCTTCTTCAGTAGAGTATATGGTATATGTATTCACCAATAAATATAGAAAGTGCATATGAATTGAAGTTCAAGTTTTGTTGATGTTGGATCATTGATAATTAGGGAGACATATTCTTTCCTTAAATTTCACCTATCATCAATCATATTTGACCTTAGTAAGGGCGCATGTCTCATGAATAGCTTTTTCAAATTTTGATGGTTTTTGCAATTTGCTTAGGGATTTTTTAACCCTCTTTTTTTCTATTTTCAAGGTTTTACACTCCTTGCATTGTGTGATTTTCAACCTTTTCTTTTTGTTTTCTTAAGGTTATATTTTCATTTGTGCTATAATGTTGGTTTTTGGTTTGGAAGGTGACATGAAGGTAACAATGTTTTTGTGTAGTACAAAAATGCAAGCAAATTATAGATATGCATGATTTTACCAATGGAGATCATGGCAATGACAAACCATCATCACAAAACTATCATAACCTCCAATTTCCGTCAATGTTGCAAAAGTTAAATGGAAGCCCATACATGTTTGTTTGCAATGTTCATGTGTTGTATATTATTTTGTTTTTATTACATGTTAAAATTTGAAATGTATTTTGTATGTTGTAATGTAAGATTGTGATCTATCATCAACAACACATTGAAGAGCTCATGAATCACCATTTTCCCATACTTGTTTCCATGGGCAACAAAAGGAAGTTATGTAATCTATTGAACATAATTTTCACACAACATGTATTTGCATGTATAATTGAGATTTTAAAAATTGACACATTTTTAACTCATTTGAATCTCTAATGGCTTCCAATTTTTTAGGGTCAAGCTTCAATCCTTCCCTTGATAAAAGGTCCCAAGAAATCCATCTTCTTTTATGCAAACTCACTTTTTGTTCTATTGGCAAAGAATTTGTTTTGTTGGAACTTATTCAAAACATATTCTAAATGTTCTACATATTTTATAGTAGTTTTGGAGTACATCAAGATATCATCAATATAGATGATCACAAATTCATCCAACTTTTCTTGAAAGATAGAATTGATGAGGGTCATGAACATCAATAGGGCATTACATAACTTGAATGGCATCACCAAGAACTCATATGAGCCATACTTGGTCTTCGTAGCTATTTTTTCAACATTCTCATCCACAATGTGGATTTGATGGTACCCTAATTTGAAATCAATTCAATTAAAATATTTGGTCCCATTGAATCGATCCAAAAAATCATCAATGCAAGGCATATCATAATTATTCTTTATGGTTATTTTGTTTTAAGTCAGAGTTGTCAATGCACATTTTCAACTTGTGTTTTTAATCAACAAACAAAATTAATGCCCCATAAAACAACTTGTTTTGTTGAATATACCTTTAATTAAAGAGGTTGTTTAATTTTTTTTGAATTTCCCAATTCCCTTTGGTTTAGCTTATAGGTGCCTTGGATGGCAAGGCTAAATTAAGCACCTTTTTAATCTTATGGTCCACATGTATGTAAGGTGGAAAAGAACCAAGGAATTCATTTATTAGAACCTTTGAAAATTTATTGAATGAATTCAAAATACAATTAAGAAATCACCTTGCCCCTTGTGGCTTAAATTCCCATTGGGGGTCTTTCAAAAACATCAAAATTACAAAACTAGGCAATTTTAACTCTTTAATCAAAGCAACCAAATTAACAACTATTCTTGCCACTAAAGAATTATATTCCACATTTAAATTCACCAACTTAAAGCCAATTTTGGCATGAACTCTCACTTTACTTTTGTTGTGGAGGATGTTTATTTCATAGACATCCAAAAATGTGTTTTTTAGAATTACATCAAAATTATCTAACTCACATAGGGTGAAGCTTTCAAAATTGCACTCCCCTAAAGCAAAACATCTTGACATCTAACATTATGCCAAATGACAGTCTAGATATGCCCTGTGCCAAATGCACCATTATGGGGTTTATTGGTAATATGATCTTGATTTTTAATTGTTCCACTACTTGTAAAGTCATGAATGAATTTGTCATTCCTAATTTTAAAAACAACACACCAATTTGTTATTTATCTTACATCTCAATTTTAATAAGTTAATGGTTTCACTTTTGTTGGCCTTTATTCCTTTCTAAATAAACTAAAATCAACATTTGGTTGAAGTTTTACACAGAGCAGGCCAAGGAGCCCACTCCATCCTTTTGGGGTGAACTCCAATAATTCCATCCCATCTTTCAACACTAAGTGGTGTGACATGAACCTTTCATTTAATCATAGTTTGAATTCTTCCCATTTGAGGATTTCAAATAGGTTGGGTGTCTATTTTTTTTAAACAACCACCAATCCCACACATGTTTTTTGAAAAATGTTTGAACAAAGCGAATCTATTTTTTGTCCAATTTGAGGTGGTGGGTTTCCAAATACACCTTTACTTGGAATAGCCATAGTCGCGTTCTCTTCGTCTTCATTTCCTTCCCTACGAAAGAGTCAGGCAACCTTGCATTCATCACAACCTTGGCAAAACCCGCACTTGGGATAGTGCCCAACACACCCAACCAAACCATGACTTGGTTCCACATCCTTGTGACTTTGCCATGTTACGTCATGGTTCCATTATGTTGTGCCATAAAGGTCTTGAAGGAATTAAAGAGATCTAAAATGTTTTTGGGTAGTTTGATCATCATATTTTGGTTCACCTCCTCTTCCTATGCCCTTGAAGTCTTATCATTTCATGACATTTAAAAGCCATTTTGCCCCTTTTTCCCTTGAAGGCCCATCCAAAGGAATTGTTGAAAAGTTTTTTTGGTTGTTGGGTTCCTTCCAAGAGTGTAAGTGAACATGTACATGCAATTTTTTATGTGGGTCAAAAGTTTTTTTTCCTTTCTTTGTTCTTGTTAGGAGTTGAAGGAAGCATTTTTACCAAAGAACCCACATTTGCCACAATTCTTCCCCTACTATTTGACCTAAAGGAACGAGTTTTTTTTTTTGGCTTAGATTTTATTCAGCCTAGCCACATCCTTCCCCTTCTTTTTCTTCGTTTTGCAAGGAAGAGTTATTTCCTCCTCCATGAAATCCATTAGGTTTTGTTCTTTGTTTGTGGATAGATCTATGTCCACCATATCTTTTCATATGGTGATGAGTTTTTGAAAAGCTGTTTATTTTTCCTTTTTGTTTTTAGTCTTGTACTTCCTCTTTACCTTAGGATACACCTTCTCCATCATGCTTGGTGCTAGTTATTCTAAGGCCATTGTGCCTTAAAATGGTGTTTTAAAAATTTCCAAAAATTCAAAGAGCTTGTTATATTACCAAATTTCACATATAAATATGATCCATGACCTTGCTTCTGTCCACACTCATCATTAGACAATTAAACTACTTACACATGGCAAGCCACTCACGTGGTGAGTTCCAACATTCAAATTCATCTTTTAAATTAAGGCTAATTCTAATTTGGAGACAAATGGGATTCAACCTATTGTGAACTTCCCAAGTGGTACAAGGCCTTTTCACTGAGGATTACAACCTCCCATTTCATGGCCTAATTACAAACTTGTGTCTAATTCAAAGAATTAGCATTCCAAGGACATCTCTTCAACCCCTTTTTCAAACCATCACTCACCAACATGTATGATGCTCATGAGTACTGTCAAACCGAAAGTTCAACCTAGACCAACACTTAGATTCACCTAATCTACCATGAGGGCCACCATGGTGGTTCGAACTTGGACCTTGATAAAACGAATCCTCTCATTTAAAGGTTTGCTTAGAAGGGCATGTCATTTACTTTACCACATTGGCACTGATGACAATTAAAAACCACATAATTATATATTTAAACTCCTTTTGGTGTATGCAAAAATTTTAACCAAATGTCCTAAAAATGATTTGTTGTAATCTTGTGAAAGTGCATGATTGTTTTGGTTAAGCTTGGGACACGTGTGAACCATTTTAATTTTTTTCCTATACCAAATGAAAAAATTCATTGGAAAGAGTAATCAAAACAAGTGTTTTGACATTCAAACATTGGAAATTCATCCTCTTATGGCAAACTATTTCTTAGGCTTCTTGAGTCAACCTCCTATGACTTAATTTTGCAAAACTCCCCATTGAGCAACAATAGTATTTTCTAATTTCACTTTAGGGATTTGTGAGATCAAATTTGTGATGTGGCAACTATAATCTTGGCCACTTACATGGTTAGATTGAATTTAATTTTGAGGGAGCTAAAGTGTACATAAAGTTGATTGCTTTTAAATATTTTTTACAACGTTACACATTATAGAACATGGACTTTAACAATCAACATGTTACAATAAACCATACAAGAAAATGTTTTGGGAAATAAAAATATTCATAGAACAAAAATGTAAATTGTCTAGACACAACTAGTTTACCTTTCTTGGTGTCATCTCAACTCAATGGTGACTTCCAATAACATGTTTTGTGCAAGGAAAGGCAATAGGCACAACTTGTGCTAGAAGAGCAAGTTCCCAATGTTGACAACTCCATACATTCAAAGATTCAAACCATGTTGCCTAATTATCACCCCCCCCCACCCAAAAAAATAACCAAATCAAAAAAACATTGGACAATGCTAGAGTAAAAAAATTCAAAATGTGTGAATTGAAATGCTCTAAGGTTAGGTATAACCCATGCACTTGAACTAGGTACGTTTTTTCATCAATAAATTATGATAAACCACAAAGTGACATTATTTTGAACACCATCCCTTGATTAGGGTTAATATTGTAAAGTAAAGCCCAAGTGGTGGGGGCATTTTCAAACTAAGTGCCATAGCATGAAGCAATGGCTAATTCCAACCCCACATTCTCGGATTGTTTCCACACCCTTCAGCTTAGGGTTTCTTTTAAGAATTTTGTGATGTAGCCAAAGTGGCAATCATTCACAAAACAATGTGGCCAGATTTGGCTTCATACGAGATATGAAAGTAGAAAAAAAACCAAATCCTTCTATATTCTTGGCTACCTGTTGGAACTTGTCATAAAAATTTGAGAAATTGAAAAAAAGACCTTCGTAATCTGGTGAATTTGGATCATTTTTTTCATTAAAACTCCTTTGTATAAGTCAAAATCATATAATTTTCAAGTGAAGAATTCACAAAAATTCGCTTGTAAAAGAAACATTGCTTCAGCTTTATCCATTGTAAAGCATGAGGCAAAAGTTATGGGGCATAGGACAAGGAGAATTCTTACACCTTCTTCTTGAGAGTGGGAGGATCTTACATCTACAAGTAAGCATAAATACCCCTCCCACTCCTAAGGAGTAGGTGTAAGCCTTTCTCTTTTTATCTAAGAGAGATATTCATGACTATACACATTTATGAATTTTCTCCAAGTTCTATAAAATTGTTCGGACATACCCCACATGTCCGTCTTGAATGGGGTCATAGGAGTTAGGTTGCAAAATAGAGGTCCTCCCATTATCCTATTCCCAAACACAGCCGGTACAACGTTAAAATGTCAAAAGAGGTACTTGGTTCTTTATTCTACCAGAGTTTTATAGCCAGATTTGCCTAAATATTCCTTTCAAGTGAAGCATGCACCTTTGTTTAAGGGTGGTTTTTTCTTTCTTGTTTCTTTCTATTTTGTTTTTCTTTGGTTGGAAGTAGGGTTTCTTTTTTCAAATTCCTTAAGTAGGTGCACTGGCTAGGATCCTCAGCATTAATTAGCAGTAAATGGTGACTGTCCTACTGGGCAAGTAGATTTATTCGGAATCCTGCCTATTCTGGCGACGTACAGCAACAGACTGTCTAAATCTGGCGACTTCTAGGTTTTTTCCTCAAGATATGGCATTAAAAAAAAAAAATTCACAAATTTCTCTTTGTTAGATTCATCAGCCCCTTTTTTTTTTCTTCCCCAACTGGCGAAATTTCGCCACCAAAAAAAAACGCTGGTTGGAACGTCCTTGAAGTTTCTTTAGGACAGCACCTTCTGTCGCTCCCTCCATCACATGGTAGGTAGGTGTTAGTAAGTAGGTACCCACCTAAGTGCAGTTCGTTATTATTACCGTAGCCTAGTCTCAGTATAGGGTACACTGTGACGTAAGTGAGTTGGAGATATTCCACGGGAAAATATTAAACAGGCCAAAGGAAATGAATGCAGGCAGTACAAAAGTACTGCAGTAGCAACAGTACTTTAGTGGTGGTACGTTTTGTCCTCTTGACTTTTGATGCTGGGGCCAACCTCTTGGAAGTTGAGGGGTCATTCTTTTCTTCTGGGTACTATTTTCTTCTGGTGGGGAAGGGTGGAAAATATTAAACAGGCCAAAGGAAATGAGTGCAGTCAGTACAAAAATACTGCTGCGATTTTTTCCTCCAGTCTGCCCATTTGCCCGGTTTATTTTCACCTTGTCGTGCCTAGGCATGTTTTGAGTCCATGTTATGCACGTTATGAACACACTAGAGGTATAAAGGGGTATGTAACCTACTACTTGGCATATTATGTGAGGTTACAATCAAAACATGCCATATTATATGAGGTATTGAGTGCAAAACATGCCTAGGTGTCACTTGAGAAAATATGGATGAGGCAAATGGGCAGACTGGACGAAAAAATAGGTGAAGGACTTTTGTATTCATTGCATTCATTTCCTTTCACCTGTGTAATATTTTCGCTCACGGAAAATATTGTCCAGTTTGCCCATTTGTCTCACTTTCCACCTCCAAACACTATTTCTCTGACTACATTCATTTCCTTTTGCCTCTTAAAAATTTCCGCTCTTTTACTCAGTAATGAGTAAGGTTTTATGGAAATAAGAATGTCATGCAGCCAATGGGAACGCTCAGGCTGCAGTTCTTTTGTACTGACAGCGTTCAATTCCTTTTGCCTGTTTAATATTTTCCGCTCTTTGACCCAATGAGTAGCAGGGTTTTATTGGAAATAGGAATTTCATGCAACTAATGGGAACGCCAGGCTGTAGTACTTTAGTACAGACTACACTCACTTCCTTTTGCGTGTTTAATATTTTCCGCTCTTGTACCCAGTACGTAGTAATGTTTTCCTGGAAATAGGAATGTCATGCAGCCAATGAGAACGCTCAGGCTGCAGTACTTTTGAACTAACTACATTCAATTCCAGTTGCCTGTTTAATATTTTCGGCTCTTTTACCCAGTAAGTAGTAGCGTTTTGTTGGATATAGGAATGTTATGCAGCGAATGGGAACGCTCAGTCTGCAGTACTTTTGTACTGAATGCATTCATTTCCTTTGGTCTATTTAATATTTTCCGTTGGTGTGTTGCAGAGACATCATGTCGCACACCAATGAGTTTTGGGAAGTCTGGAATTTCGACTTTGGAAAGTGTAATTTATGATTTTTGGACTAGGCTAATGGCAGGGGCAGAAATTTGAGGACATAGTCAAGTTTTTCTTAATTAGATGCGGGTGCCTCCCAAGTTTAACTTTTTTTTTTTGGGTCAACATGAGCCATTTTGATTGGCCCATCACACCCAAAAAAAAAGGAAAAGGTAAAACTTCATGAGGCAATTATGGATTGTCATTTCCCTGATCTCTCTTGATAAAATCATGCATTTCAATAAGTAAAAGTTTGCTTGCAATTTTATATTGCACAAAAACATGGTTACCTTCATGTCACTTCCAAACCAAAAATCAACGTCATAGCACAAATGAAAATATAATTTAAAAAAAAGAAGAAGAAAAGATTTAAAATCAAACAATGAAGGGAGTGTAAAACCCCGGAAATAGAAAAGAAGAGTGTTTAAAAATCCCTAAACTAATTGTAAAAACCTTCAAAATTTGAAACAGCTATATGTGATACATGTGCCCTTACTAAGGTGAAGTATGATTGGTGATAGGTGAGATTTAAGGAGAAAATATGTCTCCCTAGTTATTATTGATGAATATATATACCATATACTCTACTAAAGAAGCCATTAGTTAGAAACGGCCTCTTGAGATTTTCACCAATAGCCTAGAGCGCTTTTGGCGTTTATAGGAAAAGCCACCTACTTCTCTAAAATTTGCCATCATTATTTGATAGAGTTGGATGAAGTATTACATGATAGAAAGAATGTGTTAATTCTTTAAATCTCACACTCATAGACTCACTCGTAGAAAGAGAAGGATGGGGAGTAAATGCATGTGAGCACTAGTGGATAAATTTGGGTTTGTCTCAAGTAGTTTATATGGAAACTTCCCAAAATAGAAACTTCTATTTTGAGTTGCATCATGAAGTCTCATTTTTATTTTATTTTGGGTGTGATCTGCCAATGAAAATGGCTCATGTTGACAAAAAAAAACAGAAAAAATAAACGTGGGAGGCACCCAAATTAATAAAAACTTGACTATGTCCCCAAATTTCTGGCCCTGCCATTAGCCTAGGCCCAAAATTATAAATTACACTTACCAAAGTCGAAATTCCAGACTTCCGAAAACTCATTGGTGTGCGAGATGACGTCTCTGCTGCACACCAGCGGAAATTATTAAACAGGCCAATGGAGTCAGTACAAAAGTACTACAGCCTGAGCGTTCCCATTCGCTGCATGAAATTCCTATTTCCAACAAAACCGTACTAGTTATGGGTCAAAGAGCGGAAAATATGAACCAGGCTAATGGAATTGAATGCAGTCAGTTGAAAAGTACTGCTGATGCAGCAGTAATAAATTTGTACTGACTACATTCATTTCCTTCGGCCTGTTTAATATTTTCCGTAGGTACCCACCTGAGTGCATTTCATTATTATTACTGAGGCGTAGGGTCAGTTTAGGGTACCCTGTGAAGTAAGTGAGTTGGTGATTTTCCAGAATATGACTTAGTCAAATTTGGTCAGAAGTAAAAGAGGTGAGCAGAAGAAGTTGGACTCCCATTATAAACTAGGTTCTCGTTGGAACCTATTGTTTAAATAAGGTGATTTTCACACTTGTTTTCCTCATGATGTGAGGACTTCAGCCAATTTTTCATCCAGGAAAAACACTTTCCATATTTTGCTCCCACTTTTTTTTTCTCCACAAGTTGCAAAAAGTCGCCTCAGAAAAAAGGGTTGTTTCTTATTTGTTAGAACCAATGTTTGCTGGTTGTTCATTTTTCAGAGAACCTCCAATCAAGGTTTTGATACTTACAAAAATTTCATTGGTTTTCCAGGTGTGGGTCTGAGCTTTGATTCTTTCTCTTTTGGCATCATTTTTCAAATTCAATAACCTGCAGGCCCAATTTGAAAACAGGGTCCAGTTCCATGACACATTACACACTATTTGAGATTGGAAATTGTTTAGGTATGAAATCTTAAATCAAATTAAACTTGGAATCCTAAAGGTACCAAGTTTGACAACAAATTGGAACGAAATATTTAATTATGAACAATTCAAAACAATTCATGTTTCTTACCTAAAGAACCTCACCCTCTTTTGGAGAACACTCATTCATGAATGCGATTAAAAAAAAAAGGTCATGGTCCGGTCTTAAATGTAGATTCCATCAAAGGGGAGTGATTGGAGTCCAGGTCACAATAACCTTACCTATAACCTTTGAATTTAACACTTAAATCGGAATGACCTGGTATCACTGGTTAGAACCTTGGAAAAAATTACTAGTGTAAAACTAGAGCAATGTGTTATAATGTGCAAAATTTCATCCGCCTAAGAGTAGGTCTTTTGTTTCCATGATGAAGTTTATGGAAAATGTAAACCCCCCGCCTTAGCTAACAAATGGCATTAATATTTGCTCCAGAAAAAGCCCAGGAGGGCATTACAAAAAAAGAGCTTGGATTCACCTTTCAGGAATCTCTTTATACCCCTATTGTGTTCATAACGTGCATAACATGGACTCAAAACATGCCTAGGCACGACAAGGTGAAAATAAACCGGCAAATGGGCAGACTGGAGGAAAAAATCGCAGGAGTACTTTTATACTGACTGCATTCATTTCCTTTGGCCTGTTTAATATTTTCCACCCTTCCCCACCAGCAGAAAATAGTACCCCGAAGAAAAGAATGACCCCACAACTTCGAAGAGGTTGGCCTCAGCATCAAAATTCAAGAGGACAAAAGCTACCACCATTAAAGTACTGCTGCTGCTCCAGTACTTTTGTACTGCCTGCATTCATTTCCTTTGGCCTGTTTAATATTTTCCGTGGAAGATCTCGAACTCACTTAGTTCACAGTGTACCCTATACTTATCCTAGGCCACGGTAGTAATAATGAAATGCAGTCAGGTGGGTACGTACTAACTAACACCTACATACCATGTAATGGAGGGAGCCACAGAAGGTGCTATCGTATAGAAACGTCAGGGGCGTTCCAACCAGCGTTTTTTTTTTGTGGCGAAATTTCGCTACTTGGGGGCGAAAAGAAAAGGGCTGATGAATCTAACAAAGAGAATTTTGGGAATTAAAAAAAAAAAGTCACCATATCTCGAGGAAAATAAACTAGAAGTCGCGAGATTTAGACAGTGTGTTTCTGTACGTCGCCAGAATTAGGCAGGATTCCGAATAAATCTACTTGCCCAATAGGACAGTCACCATTTACTGCTAGTTAATGCTGAGGATCCTAGCCAGTACACCTACTTGACGAATTTGAAAAAAACCCTGCTTCCAACCAAAGAAAGAAACAGGAAAGAAAAAAAAAACCGTAAAACAAAGGCAATGCTTCACTTGAAGTCAATATTTAGGCAAATTACATATAGTAAAGGACGTCCGGATGTGAAGCATCATTTCATCCATCTGTCCGGTCAAGTACCCGTCCATCCGTCCCGTCATCCATCTGTTCTGTCATGGTCTGTTTACTCCAACTGAAAATGCCTGACTGTGCCTGGAGGGCCTGTCATGTGTAGTGTTTCAAGCATTTGCCTTTCCTGTTCTTCCTTTTTCCTCTCAATCAGGAAAAGTTTATGAAAAAAAACAAGAAAAAAAGAAAACATGTTTATGATGGAAAAAT
>Ga0116231_10005744_pt1 | contig 24234 bp, 17 predicted proteins | sample S1TSphgellanicum_2_FD_89695 | JGI IMG/M metagenome (GOLD analysis project Ga0116231, IMG submission 89695) | Host-associated microbial communities from peat moss isolated from Minnesota, USA - S1T2_Fd - Sphagnum magellanicum MG | ecosystem: Host-associated > Plants > Peat moss > Unclassified...
AAGGTAAAAGAAGCTAGGAAATTGAGGGGAGGGGGGGGGGAGGTTTTGGAGAAGATGGCATAATTAATTAATGAGTACCCCCCCGTCCCCCCCCCCCCCCCCCCTTCTAGACCCCTCAGGTTGCAACAGTTCCATTATGAGAGGAGGGGGGCAAATGAAGGGTGGTAGGTACTAGGTACTACTTGTAAGAGAGAGATGAGTACTACTACTAGGGTAGGATTTTTTATTTTTAAATTATTATTTATTTATTTTTTTGGTTGATTAATATATGAGAGGCTCAAAAACCCTAACATTTCTATATACATTTTCAACCTTGCAACCTCCTCCTCTTCATACCAATACAAAGGGGGGTCATGGGACATTCATTACTTGTGTAGTGTTTTTTTTTTCTCCTGTTCAAAATTGGTATAAGTAGTATTAAATCACCACCTCAATTTGCCCTTGAGTATTGATGGTACCTATGATGATGTAATAGTTAAGAATTGTCATCCCTCCTTTGTTATTTCCATGGCAAATACATGTCTTGTGATGTCATTCTGAGGCGTTGGAACTTGAGTTTAAGTACTAGGTAATATTAATATTAATAATATTTTTCAATAGAGTTTCAATGATTTCTATACCTTAGAAGTAAAACTAAGTAGTAGTAGTAGTAGCACCAAAGCACCAAAGTCTAGAGGCAAATGAAGTAAGTAAGAAAGTCATGATGACAAGTTTTTATTTTTCCTTTGTAATTGTTTAAATTTATTTGAAGGTTTGTGGGGGGTCATTCCTTAGCTAGTGTTATGTTATAGAGGATTTTGCATTTTACCCATTGTAGCCTAAACCCTAAACCTTATATTAGACTCCATTGAAAGTGTTGAAAGTTGAAATTAGTGAAAGAAGCCTTGACATATAGATTTTGCGCTAAAGTGTATGAAAATGATTCAAGCTTTCATTATTGCAGTTTGTGTGTTTTATTCCTCACTTTCCATTTTTTCCATGTGACTTTGCTTTTTTCTATCACTTCTTACTCGTTCCTTGTGATTTTTATTTTTTTTTCCCACTCTTTCCTTGTGACGACTTTCTTTTTAAAAAGTTGTCGAGGTCCACTCTCTCCCTATGACTTTCTTTTTCTTCTTTTTTTTGTCTTCACTTCTCACTCCTTCCTTATGACTTTACATTTATTTTTCTCTTCTCATTCACTGTGAATTTCACCATGCAAAAATATCAAGTCATCTCTTGAAATTTAGTAACTTGGAGGAGAATGAGACCACAAAAAATCTTCCTTTGAAAAGAATCAAAAACTTTGAGAAAAACTTCTTTGTCAAAAAATGCTTGTATCAAAAACCTAGAAAATTGGACTTGGCCTTGTCTTGAAATTGGGATCACAAGCCTCATAAAGCTTATAATGATCAACTTGAGGAATCAAAAATCTAAAAAAATAAAATAAAAATTAGACCCAAACTCAAAACAGACAAATTATTAATTTTTTAAATATTCCTTAAACCTAGAACCAACATGTCATCCATTTTATAAAAAACACTAAACCCAGTCCCAACAATTCCTTTAGAAAAAACCTCCCCAGCCAACACTAACTGAAACCCAAGGGTATGTTTTATATGAGTCCTTAGGGGGAAAAATAAGGCCTCTCCATTTAAAAATTGGAACAAAACCGGGTTGTTTTCAAGTTTTGGGGGTGTGAAAGTCCTTGGGGGCCAAGCTTGATCGATGGATGTGCAAGATTTGCCCCCATCATGTTAACAAAAGAAAATTAGTGTATATCAATTTGAAGGGGAAAGAAAAGCCCCAAAGGTTCTATCCCTCATTTTTATTGTATAGTAGCTTAAGGGATTTTGGCCCCTAGGTAATAGGTCTATTTTTTATATGAGGATTTTTGAATTAAGATGATATTTTGGCTTGGGTTGAAACTTGAGATTAGTTATAGAGTTAGTATATCTTGAAGGTTTTTTTTAGTTTCTTTTAGAGGATTTTTTTGAAGATTATATTTTTGCTTGGTGGAACATTTAAGTTTGCATAATTCTTCTTTTGCCATAAGATACTTTCTTAATGTAAATGGAAGGGCCACAATGTGACACACCCCTTGTTTGTCATGTGCACATAGGTGACCATGGTAACGTCTTTTTTTTTTCTTTCAAATAACCCCTAATTTTGAAGATGTTGCTACTGGCTTAGAATTAAATATGTCAGCGAACTAACAAACACATGGGACACATATTTGAGGGTTTCCAGGTACAGTGGTGGCCAACCTGACACACAAAAGGAACATTCAAAATCATCAAAACTCAGGCTAAGAAATGCATAAAAAATACATGATTTTTCATAATTAAGATTTGGCCCTCAATTGAATCAAACTATTCCAACCATGTGTCCATTTACAAATATGGTTTTCATGGTTTCGGATGAAGTGTGTTCAGGTGCACAGCTTTGTCAATACTACATTTACACACTTGGGGTCATCAGCAATATTTTTTTAACATGGTTTTCACGGTTCAGGATTGAGTATGTACGGGGTCTACAACTTTGTCAATTCCCAATCACCCAAATGGGGTCACCAACAAAACTCGTAAATATGGTTCTAGTAGTTTGGGATTAAGTGCATATGGTTCTACAACTTTGTCAATGTTCAATCAGCGTTGTAAATATGGTTTTAGTTGTTTGGGATCAAGTGCACATAGGGCCACAACTTTGTCAATGTTCAATCACCCAATTGGGTTATCAGCAAAATTTGTAATATGGTTTTAGCAGTTTGGGATTAAGTGCATATGGATCTACAACTTTGTCAATGTTCACCCAATTCAATTGAGGTGAAGAAGAATTGTTCTACTTGCATGATGAGATCCAATTGTTAACATATGAGAGGCATGTTGTATGTAGGCAGCCCACACTTGCTTAGTCTATTCAGAAATTATGAACTTATCATGTTCTCCTCCCATTATGCGTTGCATCCACGCCTAACTGCAGTCCTCTCTATCCATAGAGTCATCTTGAAGTATGGCCCAAAGCAGTACTAATCCACAAATTGTGGGTCGATACTTCCTTCTGTAGTAATTTGAGGTTTACCTCCCTTCTCTATCAATCAACATTTTTTCCCTACCCAGAACAAAAGGAAAGGTTGACATATTCTTGTTTAGTAGTTTAAAGTCAAGCAACATTTTTCCCCTACCCAGAAAGAAGGAATGGTTGATATTTCTTATTTCATAATTTGGGGTGAACCTCCCTCCATCAAGCAACATTTTCTTCACTACCCACAAATAAGGGCAGGTAGAAATTTTCTTGTTCAATAATCTAGGGTTAACTACCATCCATCAAACAAAAATGTTTTACTACCCACAATAGATGGAATGGTTTAGGGTTGACATTTTCTTGTTTAGTGATTTAGGGTTAACCACCCTCCATCAAGCAATATTTTAGACTGCAAAGTCAAAGCTCAAAAAATGGCAATCTGATTTGAGTTCAAATTGTTGACACATTCTCCTTTTTCTGTAGGAATGGTTCATATACTTATGGAGAGAGAATAAAAGCCCACCAGGTAGTTCTGTTCACCATCAAGAAATCAGCTTTCTTCATGTTTGTACATATATATGTACTTCTGAACATTGAGATGAGAGTATAGGTATTCTCCTCAATATTCATGGATTAAATGGGGATTTGATGTTGTCGCAAATCAGAGCTGTTGTCAACATGCATCAAAAGTCATGAGAAATACCAAACTCCATCAGATTGCAACTTAACAAGAAGAGGACAGGTGTGCTGTAAATAGAAAGAACCAAATTCAGTAGTCATTGCAAACACATACCGATGACATTAATATCCCCTCCTCCCCCCCCACCCCCCACAACAAGAACAAACACTTATCTACAAAGTGATGAAAGTGAAGTGATCGCTGTCACTTTTACTATGATTTCTTCCCCAACTATCTTTGCAATGAACTTGGTGTGGGAGCATGGCAGTCACTAAATACCTGGCAGATTCTTGAAAGCAAAGTGGAGTCACTGTAGGTGGGCTGATAAGCTCTAACATGCAATGGCCAACTTCTTACTGTGATTGAACCTCTTGTTCTGTGTCCTACACCATGCAACCCTCCTTGTTGCATTTCCTGAAATAGTTCCAATGCCCTTCATGAACTTTCCTGCATTTCACATACCCATAATCATGGCAGTGCAAGCAACCACACCATGTGTGGGCATCCTATTGAGCACATTCCAAGCATCCTCTATGCTCCCACATTTGGCATACATGTCAATGAAGCTGGAACACACAAATACATCAGATTCACAAATATGTCTACCTACTTCAAGTGCCACAATACTAGCACATGCATTCAGCACCCCAGTGAAGATGACAGCAACTGGCTGCACTCCTTCCTGTTGCATTTGATTAAATTGTTCCGATGCCCCTCTGCCCTTGCCTGCACTTCACATATCCTAGAATCATGGTATTCTAAGCAACCACATGTCACACTTCGGCATCACTGTTAAAGACTCTTCAAGCATTGTCAATGCTCTGACATTGTCATAGAGGTCAAAACAACCGCTCCTACCCACATACACATCAGAGATCCAACTTGAATGATATGTGTATGAACACATCAGCCCTCTGAGAGGGCTGATACACTAGCAAATACATTCAACACTCAAGTTTCAAAAGGTGACAGGGTTTGGATCTATCCGTTCTTGTTGCATTTTGCAGAACTAGTTCCAACACGTTCTGACTTACCCCAGTTTTCACATATCCCAAAATCATGGACAAGCAACCACATCATGTTTTGGCATCCTGTTGAACAGTCTCCAAGCATCAGCTATGCTCCCACATTTTGCCTGTACATGTAAATGAGGCTACTACACACAGAAAACATCAAACTCCAAACCACTTTGAATGCCTTCTTGTCAGTACACCTGCCCCTTTACCAGTAGTGTTACACTAGCACATGCATTTAGCATCCCAACCATGGATGATCTACTCCATCTTGTTGCATTTGGTGAAATAGTTCCAATGCCTCGTTGCCTGATCTGTTTGTGAACCTGCATCCCTTTATCAAGCAAGGCTGATAATGATGGGAGCACATACAATCAACACCCCAACAACCATAACAGCATCTGACTCCACCACCCTTTCCTGTTGCAGTTGTCAGCAGAGTTTCAATGCATTTCCATCGTTGCCTACAGTTCACAAGCAGCCTCAAGAGAATACATCATGTGTGTGGACATCATTGAATACAACTTCTTGCACATCCTTGATGAAGCTCCCACATTCAGCATACATGTCAAGAAGGTCACACACATATGTAGTAGCCTGTACAAAACCACTTTGTATGATCTGAGTATGTACAAATTATTAGTCTTCTTCAATTGCTTGTAACAGCTTTGCAGTGCATTGAGAACTCAAAAAAAAATCAGGTTGTTTGAAACAACTCCCTGTATCTATGTTTGTTGAAAGACAGTGTTTCCTTGAAATTGGCCACATTGATTATTTTGGCATTCATTCTCTTGCAAAGCCTTGCAACTCCATTAAAAACTGTTGGACTGTAATAGTGCCTGGTGTTATTGCTGCCCTAAACCCTAAACCCTTGCTTCCACCCATGGCTGGCAGATTCAATCTGTCATTGACTCAGAATGCACCTGCATCTTCCTATGTTTGAAATCCAGATACTTCACATTCACCCATGACCAAAATTTCTTGGCAGGCAGATTCAATCTGTCATTAAGCCAGATCTGTGTCTTCTCTTGTTTGAAATCCAGATACTTTGCAGCATTCACCTATGACCAAAATTTCATCTAGTCGATGAGAGCTGCATTTTTCTTATTCTTTAGCAGCTTGGTACAAATGAGGATAATTCTTCGAATGAAAAACCAAGTAACATTCTGATACATTCCTCATGGATCAGCAATATCATAATTGTGACAACAATTTCCATTCATTTACCTTATCTGACCTTGTGATCCCACCACAGCGATTCTCTGACCTGTGATGGATTCCACCACAGCGATGGATCTGAGAAAAACTCACTCCTGCCAAAACTTTTGCTACAATCCAACAAGACTATATGACATGCCTGCTGAATCATCAACAACAGAATTGTGACAGCGATCAATTTCATTTACCTTCTCTGACCTTGTGATCCCACCCACCACAGCCAAGCATCTGGGAAGAACCCTGCCAAGGCCTCTCTGCAATCCTCATCTCTTGATCAGCTCTCGCACATGTGTGATCAGACCACATAATTCGCAAAACCTGCAAAGTATATTAGACCCTCAAACGTTAATCTGTAAACCCTTAAACAACTAAAACCCTGAAACCAACCCTAAACACATGCGTGAGCAGACCACACATTCCTAAAACTTGCAGTACAATAGACCCTCAAACCCTAATATCTAAACCCTTAACCCTGGAAAATATTAAACTGGCGAAGGCTCTTGAATGCGACAGGTACAAAAGGACTACCTCATCATCATGACATCATCTTTCCCAACCTGCATAACCTATCCTTCCCTCCCCCCATGGAACTCCCCTTCCATTCCCCGTCCCAACCCCCACCCTAACCTTCCACCCCTTGTAGGTGCCACATCACCATCCTATATACGTTACACCCCATGTTACCTATTTTGGCATAACCCACCATCGCCATCCCCCACCCATGTGACTTTTTTTCCATGCTTGCCCACCCACCATGCCCGCCTGCCTGCCCACCCATCGCCGTCACTACTGACCTTTTCACTTTAGGGCATCAACATTGTCCTCCATCATGCACATGTTTTGCATTATGTTCCACACAATACTCATAGAACTCTTCATTGTTTCTCTACACACGCATTGTCAAAGCCTTTTCACAACCATTGTCCAAGCCTTTTCACAACCATTGTCTTTCTTCTTGATCTCATCACTCATAAACAATTGTTGCAAATGGTTTTACAACATGTGATCCACTTTTAAGTACATGCATTACCTGATTTGGAGGGCATTCCCTCTATTTTAGTTGCAAAAATTGCAAGTAAGATTATTAGTCCTTGGCAAGGTTGGTTGTAGAAATTACAAACATAAGATTGCTTCTCACCTTTGAATTCCAAAGGTGCCAAGCGCCTCATGTTCAATGCATTGTGTGGAGATGTTTTTTTCTTCTTCATTCTTACCTCCGTTTGGCTACAAGTTCCAAAGTTGCCAAGCACCTCCATTTGCCAAAGCATTGTTATAATCGGACCACCTTATTGATCTTATGTTGTTCCATGTTTCTTTCACGCAATATTCCTAAGTCGCTTTCCATCATACTTAGCTTCTACTCTAGACTAGGTCCTTGCAATTGAAGAGATATACAACATTGTTTTGCACTAATTGTTGTAAGATTTTTGTTGTTGTTATTATTTCCCTTCAAAGTCTTTTTGTTGATCATTCTTGTAATGTGGCATGTTAATGGAACTGTAAAAGTGTGTTCAGGCCATGTAACTTGACCATATCCTTGTAAAAGATCCCCACTTTCATTGTACCTCAAAATAACATATAACATGATTGTTCTTGTTATCACATGTCCCACTTACTTACCTTGTATTGATGATAATTTCAATTTTAGGTGACGATTTACCAAAGGTATTTTATTGCCCTTACAGAATTAGTTGAACCAAATTTCAAGTAACCTACAAGATATTTGGATCAAGTACTCATTCCATGGAGCCTTAAGCTTCCCTTATGACATGTTTACAAATTGTTTGTGTTGTTTTGTGTCAACCCTATCCTAACTATAACACATGTCTTGTAATGTGAAATTTCCTCCCACATCAATCCCATTGTTGTTCATTTCCATGCCCTTTTAAAAGATCCTCTCTTGCATTCTACCTCAATTAGATATATGACACATAACATGATTGTTTTTGTTGTAATGGTAATCTTAATTTCATGTGACATTTGTCAAAAAGTACTTGTGTTGCCCTTGCAAAATCAGCTGAACCAAATTTCAAGTAACCTACAAACGACATTGTAACAAGATATTCATTGCATGTAGCATTATGTTTCCCCTATAACATGCTTACAAATTGTTTAAATGTCTTTTTGTGTCAACCCTATTCTAGTTATAACACTTACATAATGAAATCTCCTTTCATGTCAATCGCATTGTTATTCATTTCCATGCCCTTTTAAAATATCCCCTCTTGCATTGTACCTCAAATTAAATAATTGACACATAACATGTTTGCTCTTTTTGTAACCAATCCCACTTACTTTGTAATGGTAATGTCAATTTCATTTAAGGTTATGAATCTTCATATTGTAACATGTTTAATAATAGTTTTGGTGGGAACATTTGTCATCATTAAATATAACAATACCCTAAACTTATCAATGGGTTTCCCAAGCCCTAGAACAGAACAAAAAGTTTGGTGTCAGAACTTTAGATTTGGGCTCGCAACCAAAGCAAATGCTTACAAAGGTGCATGCCAAGAGTGAAGCATGGGAGTCACATTTCATGCTCTCGAGAATGTAGGAGAGTGTGAGGGAATGAACCTCCACATTCCCAAGTGAACTGCCACTTTGGGAGTTGGAGTCTTAATGAATTCTTGAATTTTTAGAAGGTGATGAAAGGGGTCAAAACTTATTGGATTGAAAAATTCATTATACCATTGGAAAGCTCTTGGAACATAAATGTCTAAAATGAGCTCACATGACCCATTTGGGCACTTAAAACATAAGTTATGGCCAAAAGAAGGGTTGAGAGTCAAATTGCCAATTTGACTCCTGACAACTAAAAGTCAGGAATTGCCCTGATTTATTTATGTGTAGGTGGCTTGCCAAATATCGTTGGAAAGCTCTTGACAATGGATACAAATTTGTTTTAGACTTCATCTCAATCAGAGGTCTACACAAGAAATTATGGGCTTCCAAAATCATGGAAATCCCAATTTTGGGAATCTCGAGACTCCCAACTTGAAAATCCTAGGACAAAATGATATTTGGGTGTAAGCCCCATGGACAAGCATAGAGAATACTATAAGGGGGAAGGTGGTGGTTTCCCTCAAGTCCAGGCCATGGTGAGTCTTGTGAATCTGTGTTTGCCCGTGGTGAATCCATGCACCAAAAATGCTCCAACTATGCATTAACCAACTTGTTGTTTGGTTTGTGAAAATCCATGTGAATAATTGACTCGTTTGTCATTTGTCCTAATCCCCATCCCAAAGCTCCAACACACCTTTCTACCGCCAAAGTGCTGCGAACTAAAAAACATACCCCAACTCCTTATCCTCCCACTGTTTTCACCTTTGGACTCGCAGTTGACTCTACCAAGGAATTTGGGGGTGCATCACTTGGCCAATGTAATATTTTCAACAACTGTGTAAAAGATGATGTACATATAATATGTAATTACATAATTTCATATTTTTGCACATTGACGTTGGGCTACATTACAATATTGTTTTGAAATTATATTTGTAATTCCTTGTTTATTAGCAATGGGTAAAGATTTAATTTTTTGGAAGTTTCAAAAATTTACTAAAAATGAGGTGTTGGGTCAATATTGTAAGACACACCATAATATTTTGACACAATATCTTATGAATTTTATGGGGTAAATATTTTATCAATTATGGCAGCTGAAAAGAACAATACGATGGAAGTAGAAAAAAGCTTCAAAGGTTTATTAAAGTATTATGTCAAAATGAATGTAGGGTAATACGTAGAGTAGTGAGTGACCCTTGAACTCTATCATGAATTATTATAGCAAACCCAAACTGCTCAAATTCCTTTGCTACAAGAAAAAAATGAACGCCTTCACAATTGAAAAATAATTTTTTTTCTTTAGTTTTGTTTACATAGTTGGTTTGTGATTTTGTGTAAAGACAAATAAATTGCTAACAATCTGATACAAAGTGCATCACAGATTAAGAAAAATAAACTTCATATTGATTTGAATTTCCCATGTCGACACGACCCACAACTTTGCAAAAAATTGGTCAAAGTTATGGTTGACAACAATTCGGAATCTAATAAGGGAACGAACAATCTTAAATCAAATCAAGATGCAAAGGTTGATTATGACAAAAAAAACATTATTATTATGATTTGTGTAATGAAGGATTAAAAAATTCCTCTAAAAGCCTATAAGAAAAGAAAATTGGACAAACATAATTTCTACAAATATTCTTTCTTCATCATTTCTTGTTTAAAAAATTTCCCTTCTAATCCATTTTTCTTGGTTTTTGTGTTTTTTCTTCATTTTTTTCTTTTGACAACATTTTTAAACCTCAAACCTTTTTGTTTAGAAAATTGAACCCCTATGTTGTAGCAAATTATGAATGAGCTTATATCTTGTAACAAATTGTCTTTAACTTAAATAGGTTATTATACGTTGTGATTCAATTTGTATGTTGCAGTCGATTGGGATTGACCCAAGTGATGAAAAAGTGATTATGTAGATATGTTGTATAGTTTACAATAGATATGTATATTACAAAAATTTAAAACGTTTGTGCATGTTGTGTTCAAAGAAGGAAATATCTATTAAAAAAAGCCCAAAGTAATGGAAAATGTGAAAAAAAATAATACCCATAGTTAATAGACTACGTGTACAACCAATTACATACCCTTCACAACATGATGAATCTATCTCTAGTGATGAAGGTACAATTCAAAAGGTGAAACTTGCCAAAAGACATGTGATAGCTAATCCACTTGTTTGCAACATTGGTGTTCATGAAGTTAGAAGCAAACAATTTAGGGGCCAAAGCTATAACTATACCTTTTGGTCCAAGTTTGATGACTTTTCTTATATGCATCCCCAATGTATTCTTTAAGTTTGAAGTTGGCATTCATTTTGTTGTTGGAGTCAATCTTACAATTTCAAATGTTGATTTGTTTTTGTGGTTGGCCTTTGTAAAATACATGTTGTACCTGTTATAATGAATCCACTAGTGCCAACACATGTTGCTAGCTTGAATTTGCCAATACTATGATTATGTTTTGCATTTAAGGTTTAGCTTTCTTGAATTCACCCCAAATTTACACATATATTTTAATGTGAGAACACAAGAAAATACACCTTCTTTATATAGTTTGTGAGATAAGATTCAAGGATAAAACATATGGGTCAAATCTTTTGGTCACATCTTGGTTACAAATTGGGTTGCAAGTAAAAAAATGTTACCCCACACTTTGGTTTGTTTTCAATTTTGTAAACTAAATAATTATATAATAATTTTATATGCGAATTAACTATATGTGAATTAATTAATCATTTAAATTATCTGATAATTGATTATTTGAAATCATTGTTTGATAATTGACTATTTGAATTCATTATCTAAAGAATAATTATCTGTATATACAATTTTAAATATATTTATAGATTTTAAATATTTATGCACAAGGGAAATGTGAAATGCATTTAATGTGTGTTGACACCCTATACCCATTCAAATTGGATGAAATAGGAGGAAATAAAAATTGCATTCAATGACCAAAGTATTGTAAAGGTTTTTCCTCCACCTCCAAATCAAACAAAATTTGATTTTAGTTTAATCAAATAAGTGACCAAAGCCACACAACCCTTGATGTGGTTTTTCTTGCAAGGAATATAATCTTGCATTTTTGTGGTTGGTTGGTTTTTTCAACCCCTTGTTCACACATTAATGACTTCTAATCCTCACCACTTGCCCTTTTTGTGCCCTCTACAATTGTATTTACATTGGTACAACATTCAACTTGGTTGGAGTCTACACATAAAAACATAATTCATGCATGATGGAGATTAAAAAATCATGCATTCTAAACCTTATTAATTTCAAGGCTGCTAGACATAGAATGATATGTTCTACATTTGTTCCTTTTTATGTACACATTGTGGGTTGATGTCATTTATAATACATATTACAAATCCAAGAAAATGACCATTGGATGCAATTCCCTTGTTTGTTTATCATTAGATCCAAGGATCTCATTATGGCATTTGGAACTTTAGAAATGGATTTGGATGGTCTAATTTCATTTCTTTCAACATGCACTTCTTGCACAATGACAAGATTTCATCTACAAATAGACCTTGTTATACCTTCAAATAACATATGTTTCTAGAACAACCCAAAGAAAAAAATATATATATAATGGACATATAACATGTCTATATAAGCACACCATGAAAAGTCTTAATTACACCATGAACTTTGTCTAGAAGTACATTTCATTAAAATGTGTTGGGAATGGCAAGGTCAATTAATTCACTAGAACACCCTTGGAGGTCCATGTATCAATAATGTCCATAATAAAAAATTGTTAAAGGTTATAAAAAAATGTTAGGATTTTTTGTACAAAAAACTTGATGGCAAACCTTACTACCAAAAAATTTATTATATGCACACCTAAATTTGTATTATCATAAGCTTGTTATAAAAAAATGTGTTTATTTTTAATATAAAAAAATATGATAATTTGCAAACTATTAATTAGGATTTTTAGACTATAAATAATATTTTATATGCTAGTTTAAGGGAGATTTTAGGAAATGTATTTTTTTTATTCGATCATCATTTTGGATTTAAATTTGCATCATTAGTTTTGATATACTTAGACATTGGGTTTTGGGTAAACTCAATAGAACTTCTATATTATCTTTTTTATGTTGAGTTTAATTTAAGTTTTTGTATTCTTGAAGTTATATTTTCCATTACACATATATGTTTTTCATTTCAAAGTTGTATTTGCTTCATAAAACTAAGAAAGTGAATGTTGAAGTATTGTCATTTTTCACTAGAAGTGTTGTCACCTCAAGTTCATGTAAAAAATTGGTACTTTATTTACCCTACCAATTTTAGAATTTCCTACTTGTGATTATTTATCATTTTGAAGTTGCAGATGTGTATTTTCACTTCTTATTCCTACTATCTTTTTTAATTCCCAAACTTGAACTATTTTTGGGTAGCCTTAATATAATGATGATGTTGTCAAAAGCTTTGCTCAAGTCTTGGGCTACCTTCATGGGAGTGGATGGATGGTTTAAAGCCTTTTCTAGAATTCTTGTTGCCTTTGCCACTTGTGGGGTCATGTTCTTGGACATAACAACAACAACAACCTACGCCCCCATTCCCTCTAAAACACTAATCCTATTTTGCCAACTACTTGCATCACTTTCATTTAGTGTGTCTAATCTTGATGTGCATTGGATGACTATTTGATTCTTACTAGCTAAATATATTTGCACATATTCAAACACCTACATGTTAGGACAATTTTTTTTTTTAATGCATTTGGTAATGTTAGCTTTTGAATAAAACAGTGACAACATCTATACTTTAGCCTATCAAGAATTTATGTTCCAATGGGAGCATAAGAAATTTTGTTCTTGCCATACTGATGGAAGGAAATTAAACACATCAGTGTTGAATACACACCTACAAATTTAGTGAGCCTACAACCATTTATGCATGTGTGAACTCCCAAGATCAAAACAAACCCCCATCATGCAAGTATTTAAACCCCCAAAATCAAAACAAACACAAGACATATTGAAATTTGAATAGATTTTATAATTGAAATTTTAATTAAATTACAAAAAAAGGTTTTGGAAGGAAACATTGGTTGGGTAATTAGTTCACACTTGCGCCAACAACACAAGGTACACTACTTAGGATTAACTTTTTTTTTTGGTAGATACAAAATTGTAAACTACGCATCTATTGTTAATATATGCTAAATTAGTTACCTAGCATTAATAGATACAACAAATAGGAAACATAACATAAATTATTCATCAATGATATAATTGTGCAAGTTTACAAACTAAGTTAACTCAAGTAGCATTTGTTACCAAGGGAAGTCATTTTGAAGAAAAGGTATTCATGGGTGAAAACAAGTTCAATAGATGGAAAAAATAGTATTTGATAAGTAAAACCATCTAAATTCACATGTTAATATGAAAGTAGATAAAACAATCTCCTTTTATTGTAATACAAAACCTCATACACCTTTATTGACTTCATAAGAATGTAAATTTAAAGTTTGAGAAGCAATTGCACCATAAAAGTATATAATAAGTATGTTTGAAAATTTATTTAAATGTGTTAAAAATGTGTGGTCACATTAATAAAAGCCACAAAAAGTGTGAATAGTGATTAGTTTTTCATGTTCTAGAGTGCTAATTTAATTTGATGTTAAAATTGTTGGATTTACTTATATAAAAACATTCATAATATATTATAGAAACTTGTGAATAATTTCTAATAGATTTAATGAATTAAAAATACGAAAAACACTTCAAAAACATTGTAACCAATGCTTTTAAATAATAAAATGACTTATAGAATGACTTGGAAATTTTTGAAATGACATCTCTTGGAAAATAATAATAATAAATTTAACATTATATTTTTAAAAGAATAAAGAATTTTATTTTTATTTTAAAATTATTTAAAATTTTCAAAAATAAGTAGTCGGCAAAGAGGCAATTGTGATTGATTTTATCATGTTTCACCTAAACCTTACTTCATTTCAAAATAAATAATAGAATATTTATAGATTAAAAAATTTCAAAAACTCTATGTTATATCTTAATATTACATTTAATTTAATTTTTTGATTTAAACTATTTTAATTTGCTTACACATATATATTTATTTAAATTGATGCTATGAAAAGTTGATTTCAACCTACTTAACTATTTATTAGATATCATTTTCTAAAAAACTATTATATAAAATTTTAAATCATATTAATTTTAGTATTCTAATTCCATCAAATTATATATTCAACAATTTTATGATACATTTTGTGATACTTGTAATTCAATGCAAAAAAAAATGCTAACCGATCCACTTGACCATGTTTCACCCCCATGTCACAAAAAAAAATAAAAAATGACTAGATGAAAATTTTAGTTTGGGAAACTTATGAAATGTTTTGTTTTAATTAATTATGTAAGGTTACCAAAAGCAACAACAATAACTAACCATGGAAAGTGCACCTAAATGTGAGTTCCCAATTCTTTTTGCAACTTGAACTACTTAATCCAAAAGTCATAAGGCAACATTTATATCCACTTTAATTTACTCACAAATAATAGGTTTTAAACAAATGTAAATAGTCCAAATAAAAACATTACTTGATAGTCCTACTTGCATTTTCAACCATCTAGTGCAAGTCCATTTTTAATCTATGTTTGATAATTAAACTAGTTTGAAGGCACTTGATATTCCTTGGAATGCATTTCATTCTACATCCATGACTTTCCCTTATTATGAGAATCTTAAGCAAAGAAAGGTATAATGTAATTACTTATTATATTTGTATATGTTTTAGGGACATGTATTTATGTGGACAAAATCATCCATCATCTATGCATGCACCACTTGGAACCGAGGACTACGGGAATGAAATGTATGTGATCCACTGACCCAATGGTTGCAACATGAAATGTATTGTTCAATTGCAACTTTATGGGTAGTTGTTAATTTATGGATTTTGCAATACTCCTCTAGTTCTATAGCTGCAAGTTGCATCTCATTGCACTTATCCACCACCATTTCGGTCACAATCTCTGCAGCTTTGTTGTAGGAGCACCCTTCTTCTTTGCTAATTAAGAACACCAAATTCGACATTTCTCCAGCAACCAATTCCTGTTGTGGATTGAATTGTATTCCACATCAATTAATTTTAAAATGTTAAGAAATCGAAGATATCAAGGACCTTGGATTACATTTGGAACTCAAGATTTTATTAGTTATGTTTATAAAATATATATTAAAGAATGATGTAAATTTCATTTGTTCCCACATTTTGAGGAATGTTCACCAAGTGTGATATATTGTGATGTATGAGTTCTTTTTTTTCCTAACATTTCAATATTTTAAATGTATTTGGTATAATAAACTTGTAATAGGGTTATGAACTCCTTGTTACTTATGGAATTATTTGAAAAAAAAAATGTCCTAACTTAACAAGTTATAATACGGTCTTTAAGTTTTCTAAATACCTTGCCATATTGTTACTAACATGGTTTCAAGTTATAATAAATAATTTTCAAGGGCACTCTTCAAATTGAACCATTTTGGGCAACAATTATTTACATGTGACTATTGTCAATAATAAGGATATTAACTATGTAATTAATATCATACATTGAACAAATTGATGAGCATAACTATCACCTTTGGAAATGACCAAATATCATTGTTCCAGGAAACTGCATCATTCGTAGCGGTCAGGAGGCGTTGCATTGGTGGGCTATGAAATATCGAATCTGGGAGAAATACATCTTGGAAAAGCTCTTGCACAACCTGCCATCAAAATCCAACCAATTACTTAGTTCCTAATGAAAAAAAGTGTCAACTAGACTTTTTGAACTAATTCAATGTTTTCACACATTTTAGGCATTGATTATGTACACCATATACTAATCAAACTCTTTTCAAAACAAAGTTGTAATAAACTATAGTTATAAATTTACAAAAATATCTAAGAATCTTGCTTACATACAACACAAGTGAGCATGAATCCACATTTTGTCCTTTCTAGGATGTAGATCATGATCAAGTGGAAGTCTCCAATATTTGACTATATGTCAAAAGGTTTTTCAATTATATTATTTGTCTTTACTTGTTATTAATGTTTTATTTGTGGGCATCAACTAGATTTTTTGAAGATGTATATCCAAAATGCTTTGACTTGACACACTTTAAGCATCGACCATTCACTGCATCATATTCAACTCCATTCAAAGCAAAGTCCGAATTGATCATAGTTACAATTTTACAAAAACATTTGAGAAGCTTGGGTACATACAAGACAAGGAAGCACAAATCCACTTTTTCTCCTTTCTAAGATGTAATTGGAAATCGAAGGACAAATGTTGTGGTGTAGATTTTGTGATTCCAAAAAACTGGCAAACAAATTTTGTTGCATTATTTTTCCAAACCGAAGGTTCCACTCTTTCGGCATTAATGAAGTTGATTTGATCCATAAGTCCTTAAATGCTAAGGCAATTGGAGATATGTGTTCATCATATTCTGCAAACAATTCCAACACACCTCAACATTTAGACCATTGAGAAACCCATATTTTGCTTGGAGGGGCATTTGCACTCACTAATTGATATATTTTTATTGATCTTTTGTTGTTCATGTTTCTTTGTTCATTTTTTTCTTTAGTCTTTAATTTTTTATATACCTAATATGTTTTTAAAATGTGCCAAACCATCTTTTTTAAAAGAAATTATTTGTTTTCATTTTCAAGTTTTGTAAAAAACAATATTTGTTTTTTATGAGCTTGCAAATATATTATATGAATAAGTAGCAAGGGTTTGCATACCTGCTCCAAGTAAATGTTTCGTAGTAGCTTGTGTAACTATTTTCTCAACAAAATCCTTAGCGACTTCAGAGTGCCCAAGCTCATTGTTCACACATTTTACCAAATTATCTTGTAGACTATTGTCTTGTGGAAAGGCAGACATTATTACAACTTGGATATCAATGTGCATTTGGACCAACTTTTCCAAGGAGTATCTTTGTATAAGACTTTCATCATCCAAAACATAAAGCCATGTCAAAAATTCTATTGCAAACTCAAGATGAGAAATTGGGGCATTAGGATAGACGCCTCCAGCTACATAATGAATTCCCGCCCGATAGAATAAAGCTTGAAAATTTTCAGGACTCATGATAGATTCAAAATGGTGGATTGCCCATTTGACAGCTGTTTTATTAGCTTCTTTAAAACCTGGATTCATCGTGAAAGGAAAAGGGGGGATGAAATCAGGAACAACAAAATCCAAAGCATCTTGTTGTCTTTGTTGCACCTCCTTCAAATTGTGGATCATTTGTGTGCGTGCAACCCCACGTCTGTTGCAAGTTCAAAGAAATGAATAGATTGATGAATACATGTAGGTGAGGATGTGAATATTCAAGGATCGTAAGTCAACACGTTCAGAATCTATGGGTGCAGATTTCAATAACATTTTCATTATAATGTAACCTATAGAAAGGAACAATTCAAAAATTGAAATACCATATAACCTAACATAGATGTTGTTGATCATATGAGTATCATGGAACAATTTTGATATTTTTTTTGTTAGACTATAACCTATAGAAAGGAATAATTAAAAAATTGAAATACCATATTACCTGTTAGAATTGTTGTTGACCATATGAGGATCATGGATTGCCTACATGACAAAAAAATGTTTTGAAACTCATGTTAATGATGTACAATGAACTGATCAAGCAAAGTTGAAATGTGTGAAAAGTGTTAATGTTCAATGGCAACCTGATCATCAAATATTGTCGCATAATCGCTTGGCTAAGGACTGCAAAGGAAATGGTTGGGAATCAAGGTCCGAGTAATTAAGTCCACACGTAGTAGACATATAGACACCTGATGAATATTAATGTTGCCTTCTTCCTGGTGTTGTATGAAGAATTTAAATGATAAAGGTCACAATACGACAAAAGAATATTTGTTTTGCAATAATGTAGTCTTACACAAAATCTTGTGTTTGTTTGTTGGAATGGTGAGATGGTCACAAGTTCAAAGAAATTGAGTTCTGTACCTCTTTGTTTGTTGGAATGGTGGCATGGTATCTAGTTCAAAGAAATTGAGTTCAGTACCTGCAAGTTGTGAGCATGAAGGTTACTAGTCGCCAAATTCACAGAAGAATTTGCACTCGAATTGTAAGCTCTCATGGAGTTAAATCTGCTAAACGCTTTCAAGCGAAAAGCGTGTGACGAGGAGTTGAGCGACGCAAAAGTTTGTTGCAGGTTCCTTTTACGCATGCAAACAGCAAGGCCATTGTGTGCAGTGACGATCATGAAAGACCCATAGAGTGGTGCCGCCATGGACCTGGTTGATAGTCTCGGATGCCTTCCAAATTTTTTTTTGGCGATGAGCAGACTGGCTTGCACTTTGGTTTCTGCTGTATTTCTATCATGCGCTATCAAGCCCAAGTCATGGTAACTGGTTGGGTACTATGAATTTCTTACCAAAGTGAAGAACGTAATGCATGAATTTAGCCACGTGACTGTGTTTCCGTGTACCCTCAATCGCACGAGTGTGATACGGCAGGAGTGAACGGAGGACATTAAACCCGCAATACGAACGTGCTGCCTGCTTCCTTTTTCCCTGACTGCCCAATTGCCCGACCAATATTGCTGGTGATGACCACACATGTTGATTCTGCCCAAAGTTTGCATGAAAGGACCCAAATTTTGTGTTTCACCACATCTTTCTCTCAAAAAGATGGATCTGGTAACGTGCAGATAATTTAAAAAACAGAAGCAGACAATACTTGTGTAGGGGTCTGCTTCTGTTTTTAAGGAACCACCCCTAAATTAATGTCCTTTGGTGAGCAAGCGCATATGTCGTATTGGACCCTGGTATTGGGCAAAAAAATCGCCAAAAGCTGATGCTGTCTCCAATTAATGAAATGCTCTACCTCATGGGCAGCTTCAGGCATAAGTATTGACAAGTGCCTAATAAATTGGATTTGGCAAGAAAAAACTTCCAAATTTTTTGAACAATTCCATGTGAAAGTGCCTGAGGCTCAGGTCACATGTACGCGCTGCTCGATCACTATTGGTATCTCCCCTCTCTTGAGTTGATATACTTCATGTCACTGGTGGAGGGTTTGGTTCTTAGTGGTTCCCTTTCCTCCTTGTGGCCCACCTCGTTCAGGCTGCTTACTTGCCTGGACTTCAATCCTTGCCCCTTGTTTCTTTTCCTCACCCTTTCTTTGGGTGCTTTCTTTTTATAAAGTTTGGCAGGGTTTCATCTGTCTATTTACTGGAATCTAGTGATGGAGTAGTGTTCACATGTGAGATAACAAAATCAACCGGCCTACAACTTGAGAGATTACATAGTTTTTCAAAGGGTCCTCCCACTAACCTAGTGGGCGGTCGGATTGCAACCCAATAATTTATGACACATGTGAACACTACTACCCTATAATGTTTTTTGACAATTCTTCATATTCATCAATAATTTGACTACTAGGCCTAATGCACTTGGATATGGTGATAGAGTAATCCACATGTGACCTGACTCTAACTTGTATAATATCTAACCCTGAAATTAATAATTACATCACTATATAACTAGTTTTTACAGCATACAGAATGTGCTTTTTGATATTTGCCTTTGTTCATTGATGAACTTCCAAAGGCAAAATGGACCTGCATGAAACATAAGCCCATTTCCTCCACCATTTTTTTAATGGTGAATTTAATTTCCATGTGAAAAAAATTCATATTTTTCAATTTTTCAATTTTTATAGGTAGGGGGGAAACTAGAATATATGGATGTATCATTGCAATTATCACACACAAAATCCCCTATTGCCACACAGAGTTGGTCCCTATCTTTGCACACAAAAACCCTAATGTTACGCATTGTTGGTTCCTATCTTGAGTGTAAGGTGTGCAATGGTTGGGACTCAGTGTCCATGATGAAGTGCAAAAATAAGGTGTGCAATCATGCATTGAATGAAAAATGCTGAACTCAAATTCTAGTAATTTATCGTTGTTCACAGATTTCCACATACATATCATATCTGCACATTTTGGAAATTGGGTTTTGTGGCCAACATAGGATAGATCTTGTATACCAAATTTCCTTTTTTTCTTTTGAACCATACTTTTATACCAAATTTGAGCAAGTGTGGAGAATACTTTAAAGTTGTGTGCTTAATAGGGCTAGCTACCCTAGTTGCCTTGGCCACACAAGGTTTTTACCACGCTTTCGTACTATGCCAGTGAAGGGAAAAGGCCTTGCTCAAGCCACTACATGGTCATTGGTCACTTCAAAGAGGCCTGTGCCTAGACATTGGTTGAATGATGCCAAAAGTATTTCACATATCTGTTTCTAATAGTGCCTCATTTACTACTGGTACAGTACCTCCTTGCAAGCTTTACATAGTGCATGGAAGTCAGCTCCCTTTGCATAGAGTGGCCAAGCTAACTCCCCACCACTGCTTAATGATAAAATAATCGATTTTTGAAAATGGAAAGCACATTTCTCACTTGGTTGGAACACGTTTATAATATAAACGTTTTCTGGCGGGCATGTGTTGAAAGTCCTTGAGGTGGTAGGGGAAAGCATGAGACGGGTCCAGGACCAGAGCCTATTTAAAGCCACCTCGTCGCAGCACGTGAACATGAGATTTGCAATGATTTGATTCCTTTCTTTACATCTAAAGCACTGCCTGGATTTTTCCTTTGTATTTTCAGCTCCCTTACCTGCCCGAAGAAACAAGTTTTCACCAAGCGGGATCTTCTGCAATGGAAGGTACCAGCGAGGCTCTACTGGATCTTCTGACCAGCGGAAGATATCAACCAGCCTCTCACTATTTCTAAAAAGAGAAAAAATCCCAGTTCAGCTTTATGTAGGAAAAGGACCTAAGTACATGCCGTTGGTGTTTTTTGACCTGTTCCCTCAGTCAACCGGCCTCTGGCACAGATCTCAAATCACGGAAGGGCCTGTGTAACCAAAAAGAGAGGGTCCGAAAACACACAGCACACTCACTGCCCTCAACGAACCCAGGTGCCCATGTTCTCCTGATCTATTCCACACAGTTCAAACCTTCGATCTCACACAGCACTCTAACTGCCTACTCATTCTTTCAGACGAACATCACAAGACCTAGGGATGTACAAGTGCCTTGCATTCCACACAATAACAGAGCAAGTTTCGCCCAATCACACAGATGCCAGTCATGGAACTCTTTCATTACATTTGCAGAGTATGTACATTCCCCGAAAACACAAGCTCACTTCTGCATCAGATGTTCACAAAAAAAAAACACCGGATTCCCAGTGCCGTCTTCTCTCTCTCTCTCTCTCTCTCCAATTCTTCTGCAGTGGCTTGACCGATTGTCAGGCGCAACGGAAAGTTTTAACATTCAGCCAAGCTACTCTCCCTCACCAAGCTTTCTCTATGCTCCCACACACATTCCCTCCTCTATCTCCCTCAGTGCTCTCTAGTCTACCTGGCCAAAAATTTGCTTCTCCCCCCTTCACCGAGTTTCTTCTTCTCCAAAACTCTGTCACACCTAACAGCTTTTTCCGTTTTGTTCTCCACTTGGCTTCTCCATCAAGACTCCTCCTCCTTTTCCATTTCGACGCATCAATGTAGCTCCACTCTTCTTCATCATTCGCACCGCCTTCATTCCTGTACACCTTCTCACACAAAACCTCCCATGCACAGCCATGCAGCTGTCATGGAGAAAACATCCGCTGCCAAAATCAGGACGGCTAATTATACCAAAGCAAACCCTCAAGGCCCGGGTGTTCACACTGCGTGGAGACCCACTTTCGTGTTACATATGTAACCCTTCCCTTCTTAGACAGCTAAGTCCCTTAGCTTCATCTAGTTTGGTGGAGCATAAAAGATTTGGAGGTCTCGATGAGATCTCTCCCATTGGTGACCATCGGCATTTTGGATGATGCATAATCGACAGCCTTCCTCAAAATCGAGGTTGCCCTTTCCATCTGAATGTCCGATGAATTGGTAGGGGCCCTCCCAACTTGCAGTTAGAGCTCTTCTTTTCCCTGGCTTCTTCATCTTTACCATCGTCTGACCTGCAATCAAACCCTCAAACAAATGCTTACCTCTTTTGGCAGCATAGACTTTCTTTTGTTACTTCTAAGCTTGCTCCACATTGAGCAAAACATTGTTGTGGATACTTGCAATGAGCTCCACTTTCTGCAGAAACTAAACTGCAGCAGTTTCCATATCCACACCATCGTCAGTCTCAGCAGTCAGGGCCTACAAGTAGTTGTCTGCCCTCAATCGTGGTGTTCGACCAGTAAGGATCATGAACGGAGAGAATTTTGTACTCGTTTGTATCCCATAACGGTACCCAAACAGAACCTTGGCCAACTGCTGATCCCAACAATCCATGTTGGCAGGAGTAGCAGCAAGCACAGTTATACCATGCTTGATGGTCTTAATCATGCGCTCAGCCATCCCATTGCACTAAGGCCATTGGGGTGCAATGCGTTGGTGTTGAATAACATAGTCCCTACACATCACGTCGAACTCTGCAGCCCACTCCCCCCCCATTGTCAATCAGCACGAATTTGGGAACTCCATACCTACAAATTATCTCATCCTCTAAAAACATAGTTGCCGTCTTCGCTCCATGGTTAGTAACCGCCTTTGCTTCGCACCACTTCGAATAGTGGTCGATGGCCACAGAATATACTTGTTGCCCGACTTAGTCTCAGGCAATGGCCTTGCAGTGTCCAGTGCAACTCGATGGAATAAATCACAAATAGGAATGTTTTTTAATTGTTCATCTCCAGATCGGATGCTGCCTGAGCTCCTCACCAATTGGCACTGTTGGCACCCTCTGACTACTGCCTTCACATCTTTAGTTCGATTGTGCCAGAAGTACCTTCGTCGAACCTCTGCCAACGTCCGTTGTTCCCCGAAGTGCCCTAAATCTTCATGCATCCGTCTCACTAAAGACACCCTCTCCTCAGGTTTGGGCACAAGTAACGCTTTGAAGAAAAGCTTCTATTCCTTCCAACAATAGTTGCTTGCCCTCTTCCTGATCCTCTTGCCTCCTTCAAAGTCAACTACATCAGGCAGTACGCCTTCCTTCAAAAACATCAAACAGTCTGTGTCCTCCCATATGTCAACGCAACTTGACTTCACTTCGTGATCTTCCTCAACTTCGGATTCTGTAGGACTTAATTCATGGTCCCCAAACTCAGACAGTTCCTGAGCTGCCAAAACCAATTCCAATTGTTGTCGCTTGTCAAAGTAATGAGACATTCTTCTCTTCAGTGCCACTCGCGCTCCTTCGCGCTGCTCAGGTTTATCGCCCGTTGACACCGCTCCCTCACCTGGAATAAGTTCCTCAGACAGATCTTCTGCTGATGCGATGTCAAGCATATACAGCTGATGGTTGCCAACACACATCCAATCTGTTTCCTCCCCTGCCTTAACACAGAGAAGCACTCCGTCTTCTCTAGGTTCATCAGCTGGAGTACCTGCAATGTCTTGGATCTCTGCACCAAAATCATCGTCATCTGCAACTAATCCAACCGGGTTCCTGCTCAAGGCATCCACATTTGTGTGCCTGAGTCTTGGTCGGTGTACTATTTTGAAACTAAAGTCTTGCAACATGCCAACCCATCTGCCTCTCCTACCATGTGCATCAGATACAGTCGCTAACCACTCTAATGGTTTGTGATCTGTGCGTAGGATGAAATGCTTCATGTGCAAGTACTGTCTAAAATGCATCACACCCCATATCAGAGCGTAGCATTC
>Ga0116231_10005745_pt1 | contig 24233 bp, 13 predicted proteins | sample S1TSphgellanicum_2_FD_89695 | JGI IMG/M metagenome (GOLD analysis project Ga0116231, IMG submission 89695) | Host-associated microbial communities from peat moss isolated from Minnesota, USA - S1T2_Fd - Sphagnum magellanicum MG | ecosystem: Host-associated > Plants > Peat moss > Unclassified...
AAAAAAAAAAAAAAAAGAAAATAAATAAAAAAAAGTGGTTTTATAAAAATTTAAAAAATTAAAAAAAAAAAAAGTGAAAAAAAAAAAGGGTTGTTAATTATCCCCCCCCCCCCCCCCCCCCCACCCCCTTTAAAAATGGTTGTTTGACACATGTAGATGCCAAACTTTACATTAAGTGTCCCTCTTAGGAATAACTTTTATCTTTTCATCATTTTCTTCATGGTATTATATTATCTTCATTTGTATTTTTTTATTTTCCATGTTTCACATTCAGTTGGCTGTAATGATTACAAAACACAAAGCTAGTGATGGTTGTATTTTTCTTCCCATATATTTCCATATGATAAATTGATGGTTAATTATCATAATACATGGGCATTGAAATGGTTTGTACATAATTATCCCCAATATTCTAACAAGTATCATGCTCAAATTTCACATCAAATACATTATAATATGGTTAGATCTCATTTTCAAACAAACAAAGTGGTTGCTTGAAATCATGAAAAATAAAACTAAACAACCTTTGACACACGCAATAAAAACCAAAACAATAATGTGGTAGGTATCCCTAACTTTTTTTTAAAAAATAAATAAAATCCACATTGGGACTAAAAAAGAAAAAAAAAGGAAAAAACATGTTATCAACAAAACGTTAACAATAGATTTACACAACTAGATGTAAACCAAAAAAAATAAAATTAGGCCTAGGACAAAATGCCAATACACTTCACAAATTTTGATAATATTATATGAAAATATGATGCTAAAACTTTTCAATAATTGGAATAACACTTTAAATTTATGTGATTATTCAAAATTACATCAACATAATTCTAATTTACATACCATTGGACCTAAGGATTAAAAAAACAAAAAAACACTTAAGGTCCAATTGTGATATATGGAGACACTTTTGCATAACCAATGTTTACTTGACATGTTTGCAAGTTTAATACATCAAATTCATGTTGAAAATGTTTATTGTATTTGTGAACACCCTCTATAATATATCAATCTGGCATTTGGATCAATTTTAATGTAATCTTATGAATGTAAAATACTTTCATCATACGTATGTTTAAAAATTTGTTAAATGATGTTAAAAATTTGTCCAAATTGTATAATTTACATTCACTTAGGACTAATATTCAAGAATTATCTAAATGCTACTAAAAACTCCTATTATCTTAGGTGGACCCTTTCATCATTAGACCTTAAATATTAGCATCCCATGATTGAAGACATATATTTTGATTATATTATTTTGTGAGTAAAAGCATTTGCATACAACAATTTCCCCTCCTTCATTTTCCATACTTCGAATACTAAAACCCAATCATAAAATTCCCAAGTTTTCAATAGTTTAATACAAATATTGTTGGAGTACATTAAAAATTCAACCCTATTCAAAGACATTATGTTAATACATTCACACACCATTTAGGTTCATGTTATGATTTCACAAAATTTTCACCCCACTTTTCCCTCAATTGTCTTCAATTAATTGATTACACAAATATCAATATTCTCATTTCTTTCAATATTGATTTCAATTTGAACAACTCATTTTTTCAAGGTACATGTTAGGATTAACCACATTTCCAAAAATGTGATTCTATGGTAATGTTGTACACTTTTATTTTACAAAGTTAATGCCATGGTTTTCCGCTTAATATAATCATAATTGAAAAAAATTAGATGATGTTTTATTATAGACATGGAAAACATTGACATCAAACTATTGTGAGGTTGTGTTCAATGGGTTTATTGTGAAATGTATAATAAAAATTTAGGGGAAATTTTTTCCATTTTTTCTTCAAATAATGTGCAAAAAATAGGTGCAACTAATTGAAAATTTTATAACTTACATAAAGTTGTTTAGATGTGATTATGAAAAATATTTTAAATATTTTAAAATTTAAGAAAAATAGTCTTTTAATATTCTATTAATGTAGCATGTGCCATTAGCCCAAATGTGAATTTGGTACCCAATTCCAAAACCACATTTTGTAATTTAATTGAATTTCCAATGATAAAAACTACTCAAAATTCAATATCTCTAGCACTTTAGGTCTAAATTTTCAAACTTCATTAAATCCTACCCATTAAGGGCTTTCCAACAATACCAAAAACATGTTCAAATTCTTCTATAATTGTAGTTTTGACTTAAATGATTTTTTAGTGAAAGCATTGTTCAATACTCAATAATTTTTCATTGTATGTGAAAATCATATGAAACCAACTCAATGCACCCCTATTCATCAAGGGCTTTCCGACAATATCAAGATCATGGAAAAGGCACCATGGTTTGAAAGATCTCAACACGACAAACAAATAAAACAAACAAATAGACTACCTTCTTTCATACATATATTGCCTAGTAACATACCCAAAAATGCCTCTTTTGTTTCACATGGTTCATAAAATATGCACATAATGATTTTCTTGAAATAAAAATCAATACAACGATGGTCACATGAACAAAACTCCAAAGTTTTATTTCCTAAAACAAATTCCTTTTAGATATGTGGATACATAGTCTCAGAATTTGTATATTTTGCATTCAACTATTTCTTATCACAAGTCACAACCTTCCTTATATAAATAAACAAATTATCTTATATATTCATGAACATTTTAATTGAGAAATATTAGTTGCAATAGGTTAAATCAAACTATGACATTTATGTCACCTTATCATAAAATTATTTTTTACTTAGACACTTTCTTTCAATTGCATTTTAAGTTTGTTTACATTTCATATTATATGAAAGTGGATCAAATTTTCAATATGCCAACTTCCTTAAGTCTATCTTAGAATTCATTTGTTCACAAACAATACCAACGACATGTTTGAAGCTTTGAATTGAAATTTTGAAAAAACAAAAGTGAATGTATATAAATGTATTAAAAAGGAAATAAAAATTAGAATACACCTCAAGTTGCAACCCAATGTAAGTCAAATGACAACAAATCAATGTTACAACTAGGTTAATTATAGGTTTGGATAAGACAACCCAATGTTGCAATCATGTTAAATGTTAGATTTTAGGAAATTGAAGACAACCAATTTTATAATTAAGTTAATTTATAATTTGAGAAAATTTGAGGGCAACCCAATGTTTGAATTAAGTTAACCCTAAATATCAATGAAAAACATTTATAAAAAAAAGACATTGAAAAGCATATCACATTGGCTTACCCTAATGTTTAAGGGTTAATGATAGATTAGGGAAAGTAGATGACAACCCAATGTTGAATTAGGTTATTGATAGATTTGGGAAAAGTTGAGGACAATTCAATGTTACAATGAGATTAATGATAGATTTGGAACAATCACAAACAACCAAGGTAACAATTATGTTAATGATAGATTTGAGAGAGCTAAAAACAACCCAATACCCAATGGTTCCAATTATGTTAATGATAGATTTGAGAGAGCTAAAAACAACCCAATACCCAATGGTTCCAATTATGTTAATGATAGATTTATATAAACTTAAAAAAACAACCCAACATTATAGTCATGTCAAGTGATAGATTTCAAAAAGTTGAAAACAACTTGATATTACAATTAAGTGAATGAATGAGAGATTGGGGAAAGTTAAAAATCTTTTTTTTTGGGAACTCGATGTTGCAATTAGGCATATGATAGATTGGGGGAAAGGTGAAAGCAACCCAATGTTGCAATTAGGCAAATGATAGATTGGGGGAAAGGTAAAAGCAACCCAATGTTGCAATTAGGTTAATGATTGATTGGATTGCAATTAGGCTAATGATAGATTTGGGGATAGGTGAGGGCAACCCAATGTTGCAATTAGGCTAATGATAGATTTGGGATAGGTGAGGGCAACCCAATGTTGCAATTAGGCTAATGCTAGGATTTGGGGAAAGGTGAGTGCAACCCAATGTTGCAATTAGGCTAATGCTAGGATTTGGGGAAAGGTGAGTGCAACCCAATAATGTTGCAATTAGGTTTATGATAGATTGGGGGAAAGATGAGGGCAACCCAATTAGGTTAATGATAGATTTTGGGGGAAGCATGAACTTAAGAGTGTTTGGATGGTGTCCAAATCCAAATCCAAACGTAGCAAACATGTTTGCAATTTGTGAGAGTTGCATGAATTGAAATCTTGGTTTTTGGTTCTTGTTGTTTGTTTTCTCTTTGGAGTTTCTTCAAATGGCAGGAGCAGCAGTAGCAGCAGCTAAGGTGGTGCGGCTTCTGGGCAAGCAAAGGGAATTCAACCACTTCTCTCTCCTTCTTCTTTTAGGGTTAAGGGGTGCTGGGAAAATTTCGCGGAGATGGTTTGTAGCTGCTGTTTCTTCTTCTTCTTCTTCTTCTTCTTCTTCTTCTGCAAGAACTGGATATGAATGTTTCCAATATGGAAGAAGCAACAGCGATGGCAGATGGAGGATGCAGGGTAATTCTTGGTTCAATTCATCGCTACTTTCTTCAAGTGGTAAGTTAGTCCACTTCAGCTCTTTTCTTTATGTGTCCCAGATTCTCGGTGTCTGAAGTAGAATTTCTGAATCAAGAGAACATTTGTAAATGGGATTTTGTTGAAGCAGGCCTTGCAAATGGTTTCAGTCATGTTTGTTGAGCAGCATGCTGTTCAAGACCTAAACTTTGCCCCTCACCTAAACTTTGCCCTAATCCCTTCTGACAACTTGTTTGTCAATTTTTAAGAATGTTGTCCAAATTCTCAGTGTCTGAAGTTCCGAACTGTGAGAATGTGGATGTTATCAAATGGGCCTTGCAAATGGTGTCATGCGGAGCAGCATACTGTGCTAGACCTAAACTTTTGTCCTTGGCCTTGAATTTGTCAATATCTAATATATCGTAAGAAACTCTGGATTTTCTAAGATGTTGTGAAGAGAATTTGATTTTTCTAAGAAGCTGTGAGAGAGTCTCTGAATTTTCTAACATGTTGTGAAGAGAATCTGAATTTTCTAAGATGTTGTGAAAGAATCTGGATTGTAATGAATTGGGCCTTGCGAATGGTGTCATGTTGAGACTGTTCTAGACATAGACTTTGTCCTCATCCTTGAATTTCTTGATATTTAAGATATTGTGACAAAATCTGGATTTTATGAAGCAGGGCTTGCAAATGGGACAGCATATTTTTCTAGACCTAATTTTTTTTCCTGAGCCTTGAATTTCTGAATGTGAAGATGTTGTGAGAAGCAGAATTCTGAATGAATGAAATGGGAAGCAGGGCAGCGACGGAGTATGTTCATACAGACACAGTCAACACCCAACCCTGACTCTCTCATGTTCCAGCCAGGACGTCCAGTCATGGAGATTGGCAGCTCTGACTTCCCAAGTGCTCGCTCTGCTATGCAGTCTCCACTGGCAAAGGCCCTTTTCTCAGTTGATGGTATGTGTAATCTTTCCTCTTCTCATCTTGGTGAGGTGCACTTTTTTTTCTTCTTTTTCTTCTCCAGTATTGTACTTCTGCTTGTAGCAAATTGATTGCAAGCATCTCCAAGGAAGATTGGAGTCCAGTCTAGACCAATGCATCAAAAAGCACCAATCAAAAGTTTGCTTGGAGGTTAGGACACTGGCAAACTTTGCCAGTGTGGGAACTGAGAGGCAGCAAGGTGTCTGGCCCCCTGAAAGAAGCAAGTCTTCTTAAGAGAAACAAAGTATGAAGAGTTACTTTGCCATGGATATGTGAATGATGGCAACGATAGTTTGAAGTATTCACCGTGTTTTGAGGCATTGTGCTTCGTCAGGTGTGACAAGGGTTTTTTTTGGGGCTGATTTTGTGACGGTAACAAAGGCGGAGGAAGTGTCATGGGCAGTTTTGAAGCCTCACATATTTGCTGGTATCATGGATTTCTATTCCACAAAGCAACCTCTCTTTTATGATGCGCAGGCACAAGCTTCAGACACTGCGATACATGAAGTATGTATCCAACCAGTAGTAACTTGTTGATGTGGGGGCACTCTTTTTCCCCTACTTTGGTTGCTTAATGCTGATGATTCATTATGCTGGTTTCATGGGTTTACAAACCCATTTGTGTGTTGGAGCTGCATACCAGTCATTGGGTTTGGCAAATCCAGCAAATCTTCACACCTCTCCATACTGACAAATCACTCTCTGTTTTCTTGCTTCAATGTCTGCTTCTTTCCTTGCCTTCATTTGTGGCGATGACAAATTCTGAAGATTGGGTTTGCAAAAAACTGTCATTGCTTGGTGAGTCACAAATTGAGGGGATGATGGTGACCAGGATGATGATGAGACAGTAGCAATGATTAAGGAATTGCTGGAGACAAGGATCCGACCAGCTGTCCAAGATGATGGTGGTGACATTGAATACAGGGGCTATGATCTGTGAGCATTTATTTACTACTGCAGTCAATTTTTGAACAGAGGGATGAACTTAGATTTCACAGCTGAGAGACTCTGTGAGATCTGTCTGAGTTTTTGCTGCTTCAAGCTTCGTCCTGAAGTGCAATTTCAGTGTGGAGGTCATCAACCTCTGCATTTGGTTTTAAGCTTGCAGAAGGGCTTGTGATCAATGGTGCAGAGAATCAGGCATCGTGTCATTGAAGATGCAAGGGGCTTGCAGTGGATGTCCAAGCTCTGCAGTCACCCTAAAGTCGGGTATTGAGAATATGTTGATGCACTATGTACCTGAGGTGAGCTCATCTGGTTGGCATCATGTTTGATCATCCTTGCATTGATATGAACAAATATGTCTTGTATACATGGGATGCATGTTTTTTTCCTGAATATTTGCTGTTTGATATTCTTGGAGGCAGGTTAAAGGAGTTTTAGAAGTTCATGACTCTGACTCTGACGAGGAAGAAAGCGCAAGCCCAACAACAGGCTGAGTTATCCTTAAATTTTTGGTCTTATTTTCTTCAAACTTATCTACTGGAAGGGAAGCCATGGCTGAAGAAGACTCCTGGTTCCAAGTCAACTTTGCATGGACTTGTGCAATCAGCAGACAAGAAGATATACCCATGATGAAAAAGAAATAACTCTTGGAGCTTGTCTTGTCATTTTTGCAAGTCTCTAATTGTCTCGCTGTGTTGTTCATGTTAGATCAAGATAGGATGGTCACTTTACTGTTCTGTTTGATAATGGGGATCTTCCAACCAGCTGTACATATAGCATTCTTTAGTGTGCTGTAAATTCATCCCTGTTCATTTGGCTATAAAAACTCCTCTGCTTCTGTTGGCTCACAAATCCTACATTCTAATCAACAGAATAATATGAAGGCTCTCTATGGTTGGTTGTCCTGGACTGGACCCTTGCATTGAATTGCAAAACTCAGGACTCTCTTTGGTAAGATGCTATGTTTGAGTTGATATGCTTTCAACTTCAAAAAGTGTTCTGATGGAAAGGCTTCTGTTCAACCAAAGAGCTTGCTGCTCAGCCTGGAATGCCGCAGTGAAATCCCTCTTACCAACCCTGAACCTTGTATGTAGCTTTGACTTGGGTTTATCAGGGCTTTTGGGTGTGTCCATGTTTGGCTGGATTGTGCAGAGCAGCGGATTCTCTCCCACGTAATGTTTCTAGCATCCCCTGGTCATCCCCATTTGTTCAGGTTGGTATCCAACCTTCCCCCAGCTACTGGACTGTATTGAATAGAGCTTGTGTTCCCTGATTGCAAAAGAAGAATCTCTGATTCATTTTCATCTCATCACTATGCAAGTGGCACCCATCTCTTTCCTCTTTCCATCTGTGTCTTGGTGTTTGTGATTTTTGTCAGTGAGAGAATTGCAATTTCTTATTGCAGGAAGGGCCAACATGGGAGGTCTACCACATTGTGAGGGAGGCACAGAGGATCAGCTTAGCCCACAGCTGTTGGACCTCAACTGGAAGCTCAAGGTTTTTGAGCCTTCTTTCCCAACCCTCAGAAATAAGCATTTCTTCATAATTGAGGCATAAGGTTGTGTGCAAATTGTCAAGAGAACTTGGTTAGAATTGAGAATCTTCAGGATCCAAATTGTTGGTCGTTAGAAAACATCTGTTCTTGAAGTTGAGAAATGCTTGCAACAGAGACTAAAAAAGGGAGCCTGTACAGAATACCAGTAGAAAAGTGTGGTTTTGCCGATGGTGATGGATATCACTCCTGACAGCACATGAAATTGTAATGAAAATCAGTATGACATTTGGGACATTTGGGACATCTGTTTGCAGTTTTACAGTTGGCAGCAGCTCCATGGCAGGCATCACTCTTGAGGTTAAAGTGGTGCATGTCTAACAGTGGTGTTTCTCAGTGAGTTGTGCATCTTTTTACCCTGGAAAGCCTACTGGCAACTGATCTTCTACACGCTCTACTACACAACTACTATGACCAAGAAACCAATTGATGTTCCATGATTTGAGGTTATAGTCATCAGGTAGTTGGGGCTCGGGACCCCTCTAGTGTAAAGATATCAAGGGGGTTTTCCAGTGTTGGGCACACTTTTTCTTGGAAAGAACCAGCCACCATTCATAGACCCTTGACCAGTGGTTCTTATAACCTCAAAGAACTGATTTTGACACAGTACCATGGTTTCTTCAAAGACCAAAGAACTGGTCAAAGAATCTACCCTGAATTGATGGGTCTTCGCTGGTTCTTTCACAAATCCTGCCAGTTTTTTGAATTCTTTCAAAAAACCACCCAGAACCAGAGGTTCTTTGATCCTGGAAAATTTCAAAAAACTGGAAGTGGAGGTTATAACAAAAGTTCTATCAAAATCTAAGAACCACCCAACACTGGTTTTTTCTGTCATTGGCTTTTGTAAAATGTCAGCAGAAGAATGGTTCAAGGGTATGAAGTTCTTGAGGTGTTTGTGGTAAACAGTACTTCTTGTGTGTGTGTTTTTCCCATTTTGTAAGTACAAATTTGGGTTGAACCTAGACCTAATCTTACCCGATTTTTTTAAACCAAAAAACAGACTGTCAACTACAAAGATCAATATGTCCAATGTGCCTTGTCAGCCTAGCTCTGCAATGGCTGCACAAACCCAAACCCCTTTCCTAGCTCATTGGGTTACACCTTATATTTAAGATGTCGCATCCATGTCATGTGATGACTTTCCAATACATACATATGCATGCCATCTATGAGTAAAGTTGTTTGGTTTAGCAAATGATTCACTTGCCATTTTGTTTCTAATTCAAGTGTTGTTACTTCCAATACCTATCAACAATGACCCACAAATGACATGTCTAATCATGTATGAAAACCCTAATCATGTTATGATTGTCTTGAAATTGCAAAAAAACAATGATTTTAGGCTTTGTTGGAAACCTAGATTGAACATTGTGCAACATGACCATCATTGAACGAGAAGGTGTCTCATGTTTTGTGGTACATTTCTTATTCAAAAAATATTACAACAATATAATCCATACATGATTGATAAGTTCAAATGTTACATGAATTAGAGGTTGAACAATGAACACCAAAGATTGAACACTAACGATTCGTTCATTGGTTCCATTTTATAAGATACGAACTAGTTCATAAGAGTGCTTCATACTTAACACACAAGGTTATTTAATAGTTCAAGGTTTTCAACTTGAGTCGTTAAGATGGTTTTAAATTAAGCTTTTGTTTCTTTATTCCCATGTAACACATGTAACTAATGACAAGGAAACCTATCAAAAAAAACATTATCAAGATACAAGGATGACATAACCATATTGACCAACATAAAAGGATCACCTAATAATTTTTAAAGTCGTTTGTTTAAAGAAATGGCTTGTATAAAAAGGCTTTTAAAAAGTTCATTTGAGATTCATCATACATACTTGATTTCAATGGTCAATTTTGATTTACCAAGCTTCTAATTCCAAAGCAACTACCATTAACTGTTTTAAAAATTGTTCATGTTTGCTTACAAGCAAAAGTTAATGTTATATGAACAGATCATGTTTTATGATTAAAGTAAATGATTGAGAATTAAATGTACTTTTGAATCATTTTTTCAATGTATGAATGGATCTATGTTTTCATTTCATGATGATTATATGAATATGTTTGAGTTTCAATGAGTAGAACAAGTAATCCTGTAAATTAATTTTATCTTTTCAAGAAACAAGCACATGGAAAAGAAGTAGATGTTAAATCATTCAACCAAACTTTCTCTTACCTCAAATATTAAACATCATTTTTTTCCTTTAAAAGGAAAAGGGGGCTTTCGTGAAAACAATTTCAACTATAATTTCAATAGCAAATGCAACTTGCAATGATAAATTATAATTTAAAATTGTGGACCAAAAATTTTGACCTTGTGTCAAGTCAAAATTAACTCATAGTTGTAAACAAAATTCATGTGGCACCCACATTACCATTTTAGTTAGAGACATTTTTAGTTATAAAGAACTAACAAAGCAAGATTACACAATGTGGATTCCACATTGGCAAGCCAATCGATCTAAATTCTAGATCCACCTATGTGTCATGCTATTCATATTGATGAAACTAGAAACTCAATTATGTTCAAACTATTTCAAACAACCACAACCACTAGTTTGATAAATTTGGCCTATTCACATTGGTCAAATTTGAAACAACAACCATTATATTCAATTACACACAGACATATGGCGCAAGTCAATATGTTTTTTGAAACTATAAAGTGGTGCAATTGTTCATTATGGCCATACACATGTTGCAAAATGTGACATCCAGAATCCACCATGGCTTACCTTGTGTACAATTCTTGGATAATTAATGCAAATTCCAAAATTCTTTAATGACATGTGGTGCTTCACGATTAGTTGATATATAGTAAAATGCTAACTCAAATGGTTTGGGCGGCAATTGATAATTAATCAAAATGAGGTGGGAAAAAATCTACATAATAACGTTATAACAAGTAAAATAATTAACACATGTTAGGATATCTAATTAATCAAGTAAAGGGACAATGAGAATGAAGATGAAAAATATTCTTAAAATAATTGCATGAGAGTGCAAAATCAATCATCAATTTGATATACAATTGATTTGCATGTCAAATCTTAATAGGAATTCAATGAAAACAAAGTTAAAAGAAATGAAATGTTAGTTTTAAAACAATACAAATGTAGTTCATAATGCATAAATGGAAAATAACATTCACAAGCTAAAATGTCCATAAATGGACATCACAATATGATTTTCTTTGCACCCTTGTGGATTATATGATTTCTTTCCCAAGTCAAATGGATTTTGAATTTTATAAAAATGGATTCATGTACATGTGATTAAATTCTGTTAGGTATAATCACAAAATTACTTGAAACTATGTTGCATACCAAAAGGGGGACTTTTTAATTTGCAGGACCTCTAGTGTCACAATGCATTAAAAACTTGTAATTGCACTCATCACAATCATAATTTGTACAATTAGATAGCAATATCATCTCCCCAACATTGATAAATGTTAGTATTAACACAATATATGAATTTCCAAACCAATTCGATATGGTTCAAAAAAAAATTAGTGTTTTTACAACACCAAAATTAATGGAAAATGACAAACTCCTAACTTTCAACATGGTATTTTTGAAATGTGTGTAAATTTTTCCACAAAAATTTGTATCGTGGCATGAAATAAAAGTTGACCATTAATTATTTATATTGAAAATACTTATTTGCCCCAAGATTAGACATCCAAAGAATTTACATTTTTAGCACTACAAAAACACATGACAATGAAATGTTGCTAGGAACTCCAAATTTGTTAAAAGTGACCCATGCTAACATACAACTACCTTAAAATGTGTTTTACATTGACAAAACTCAATTTCTATTGGTAGTGTTGCCATTAATTCCACATGTTGCAACTAGATTCCATTTGCAAAGGCAATGAAACCATGTTCCAATGCAATGTGGTATTACGTGTACTACAATATCTACTAGGTATTCTGAAGGTGGATCATTTCCATAGGTCACCACAAATAAAACAACCTTGGATGCAATGCTTCCATAACAACCACCAAATATCATTCCTCTTATCAAATGACTACATCATGTATTAATTCCAAGAAGTTTAACTATGCTCCTCAATGCCACCATTCATGGGTAATGATTGAAATCCAAGAAGGTCACAAGTTGTCGCCTTCGTTTTACAACAACCCAATAAATTCTACACAATCAATATTCATGATCACTTGCATGAACATAGAAAAAAGATTGTAGAAATAAATATCGCCAAGGAGCAAGGAAGAAGCTTAAATGTGAACTTTAGTAATGAACTCAAACAAAAAAGAAGAAAAAAAATTGTATTAAATAGCTCAAGAAAGCAAACACAATAAAGATGGACTCATCCACATAGTGGCCTTTTAAGGTGAACCTACCATATGTTAATGATAGGCGTAATTGCATAATAATTAGTTTTTCATTTGTTCAAAGTCATTCGAACCCATTTACACATTAGCTAATTTTGAACAATATTATTGGTCATATTGTAAACTATATTGTTTCATTTTACAATATTCATTCATGTTTCATATTGTAGTAATACAATCTTGATGACTAGTACCTTGCGCTTCATTATTAAAATATGCATTGTAGGCTTTATGAAAATGAAAAGTTTACAATGCCTACATGTATATCGTCCTTTGAGGAAACATTTAAAAAATCATGATAAGTTAGGGCATAGAGAGGAAAAGGGGCATTAGAATCTATATTATGGTCTATGGTATGTCCATGTGTATTATGTAAGGGGGTTAGGCAAGCAATACTTGCCTTAACCAAGAAATATCGTACTTTCACAAATTGTGTATGTTTGGCCTACATTTGTACAACATTCCAAATTAGTTGCATTCCAATTAAGCCACAATTGCAATATAATCAATTAGAAGTTGACAATGTTATTGACATAAAGGTATTTCGTTGCCAATATAGTTGTGGAACAATTGGTACCAAAATCATGCATTTTGTCCATTTGTTAGTGTTTAAACAAACAAATGGAAATCACCAAAATATTTGACAAATGTTTTAGGCCATGTCAAGTTGTCAAAAGGTTTAACATGGAATATCACGGGATCATGTTGGATAGTGATTTGGATGTGTCAATTAGAACTCAAAAAATGTATTTAATTGATTTTGGACTAAACTATTGATTCTTGACTTTTCTAAGATGGTGGTTAGGATCAATTTTTAAAGTAAATTTGAAGGAAAACATTGGTAACATTTATTGGTTGGATCTATGAGGCAAGACATTATTAGTATCTATTATGGCATCATTTAATGCCCCCAAATAAAATTTTCTTTTTAGATTTCCAACTTACAAATTGATCAATTATTAATTATGGACTTTAAAAAAGTTCATAATTAACTACATACATTATTCAATTTTAAATATTTATTTTAAAGTTATTTAAAAAGTTAAACCCCGTATCTAATCAACTTATAATATTCACTAATTTAGTGACAATTGCAAATTTATTGGTTAAAAATGACCCAATTCCTTATAATGTTTAGCATTTAACGAGGAAAAATCCATATTAATAGTTAGTACCAAGTTAGTCACATGCTTGGACACATGACATGGATCACATGATTAAGCATTTTGGATCCCATCTCCTTACATTCAATAATTATAATCATGTTCATCAAACATTTCAAAAGAAAATGTGTTAGTATATTGTTTCAACCATATTATAATGTATAACATTGAAAAATTAAAATATTTATTGGAAATATTACTATTTTCATACAACAAAAACTAACCCATGTAAAAAAAAAATCAACTTGTCACCTAAATTTGAAGGTGTTGGTTTCTACACTAAATAAATGATGTTTCTTGTCAAACATGGAACATTATTTTGTTGAACATAACAAACTTAGAAGTTATTACACATTTCACTTATATTTTATATGACATTAATTGGGATGTCCATGGTTTTCATGGGTGGGTAATGAAGAAACAATTTAAAGTTGAATTAACGGGAAAATAAAATGAGATCACATTAAATATGCATGAATTAATGGGCCACATCTTACTCCTCATAAAAAGGATTTGGGGGGCAAAGGAGCAGGGGGATTCTAAAAGATATAATCGACCTTTAAACTTTTACCCATTCCAAAGATGAAGGAGCTTGGCAAACATAAAATTAGGTTTACAAAAGGAGAAGGGTAAAATGAGTTGGGGGGAACGTGTCCACCCATTCTAAAAAAAAAATTCAAAGGTAAATTATGATATAAATAAATAAAGAGGATGATTAAAGGGGGAAATGTCCATCAATTTTTAAAAAAGAATGTATAGATAAATGATCATTTTTTTCAAGAGGAAAGGGAGGTTGGAGGAAATGAAAAAAATGTCCACCCACTTTAAAAGACAAATAAATAAATATATAGTTCACCCATTGCAACAAAAGGCAATCGGCAAGGACGTAAATAGGTTTGTAGGGATAATATTATAATTACATTTGTAATAGGTAATGTAGGTCTTTATAAAGTCTTTGCATAGACATAATTTGTTTTTTATTACCATAGTACCCAACTTTTTAGGCAATAATTAATCAACAATGTGAATTTCAAAATTTTTGAAAAATAGTTGTTTGTCATGTTGAAAATCTATAAGAAACTCTCAAGCACAATAGCCTCATTTTTTCATATAAATTTTAATTGTAAATTATTATTTTTTTCTGAACGTGAATGATCCAAAAAATAATTATTAGGCATTTTGTTGGCAAATTATGCTAGATATTGTGATATATAATTGTTTAAAATAATATTCCATAAAATTGTTGATGTTTTTATGTGGTTGGGTTTGGCAATTTTTTTTAAGTGATAAAATTTCCCTTATTTTAAGCAACATTATGCCTTTTTCCTTCATTATTGTGAGGACTATCACCCATTGTTCTTGGTTAAATATTTTGCTAAACAATTTTGCCACAATTATTTCAAATACGTCCACACACTGCATTTACCAAAAGCAAGTGTGAACTTTGGGAAAATATATAACTACACAAATGCAAATGACAAATTGTGTCATTTTCAAGATTCTTAAATTGCAAAAAAATGTTATTAATTGACTTCATTATCATCATCAATTATTTTTCATTTTCACTAAATTTGCATAATCACCTTTTCATTTTCAATATTTTTTGGATAACCATCAATTTTCTTTTTCAAAATTTAACATAATGGTTCAAAATTGTTTACATAAGCTAATAGTCATTCTACCTATTATGTTGGGTTGGGTGACTAGCTCACTTTAGGTAGCATAATAGGCAATCATTTGACCATAATTACATAATACATTATGTTGTCACAATACAAGGTTGGGCGAAAGCATGGTTAGGTGGCTTAAAAATGGCGTTTGAAAGTCTATAATTTAACACTAGCAAGTTATTTGGCAATTTTAACAATTATCAAACCATAAATCCTATAATTATTCCCTATGTTTTTAATCATAAATATTAATAAGCCAACTTATGAATATCCCTAAAGATGTGATTGATCAAAAAATCCATAAAAGAGATTAAAAATTTTAATGTGAAATGGACTTTCAAGGATAAAAGTTTATAATAGTCACATCATTTAAGACTTTAAAAAATTTTAAATATATACACTAGGAAAGTTTCAATGCACTTCATTATTAAATTATTTATTTGATGACAATTTATTTTTTATTTTTTATTTTGACACTACTTTGACATTTTTTTGAGTCCACATTTTTCATTTTTTCTATGTGACAAACGTAATGTTGTCATTTCAAAAGTCCATTATGAATCCATAATTTTCTTAAAATTCATCCAAAGTTTTTATGATGAATCCAATTAAAGTTTATGACAACATGAATAATTAAAATTTTGACAATGTTAATTTTGAATATGGCTTTAAATTTTACAAGTGTGATAGTCCAAATAGTCCACCTATTCATGCTTTCACCTGATTATAAATAATACATATCTTTTTCATCTTCCATGTCACATATCCTTTTGTTTCATCTTTATTATTTATCCAAGCAAGAGGTGACTTGAGGTTGTAAAACGTATAACAATGGTTATGTTAAAAAACTGGAAATGAATGTTGATGTTATTTGATTCATTCAATATTTGGTGACATTATTACCTTGGATTCTTCTATCTTTCATTGCATGTAATTCTTTTCTTTTTTGTTTTAAAACTTTCACACATGCATGCACATATATATTGTATTCCATGCACTCTATTAATGAATTGAAGTCCTATTCAATAACATGGGGATTTGTCATCCAACCAACCAAAAACCAAAATAAATATTCTTTTGGAATTCCATACATATTTGTTTGTTGAAATTTGAAATTTCACAACATGTAAATTGTCACACATCATTTTTTTCAAAAACCCGTGAACTAATATATATTAAATATATCATTAATATTGTAACATGAAAATTATGCACAATGAATGTGAAGTAGGCACACTATTCATTTGATGCTTGTCAAACCATTTTGCAACATCATAGTTCTATGTAACAAATATGAATAAGGTTGTTGTTAATGATCTTGATGAATTTGTTATGTAACATGATAATTGGACGTAACAAGTTTAGATGTTTCATTAGGGATATTAATTAATGCTTGAAATTCCATCCTTCAACATGATTATTATTTATAGTGATTACTAAGTAAAGATGTTATTAATTTATATTTGTTGATTCATCCTCTAACATGGTGATTACTTATAATGAATGCTAGTAAACATGTAAGTAAAATTGGCCAAAAGACATTATGAGGGTGTTTTTGACCCATGCATATCATCTTCCCTTAAGATAAATGCACACCTTGCAAGTCAATGAACTTTGATTTCAACATCATAATTATCCCCTTTCAAATTTCTTCAACACTTATGGAATAATATGAATAATTTTAAGTATGTTTTGAATGAAAAAGGTGGAGGTGGTATACATGTCCTTGTAAGATGTTTATTTGCTTAATTAATAAAACTTGTAAAGGTTTCATACATTCCTTGTCTATGTTTAGAAAATTGTCTCACTTCCATTTATACCCAATTTGATAGGAAAAATATGGCACTTTCTTGAAATGTAAAACATATTTTGCTATTATGATTGTCATAAGTTACAACCTAGATATTGCACTATTAGCCTTGGGCTCATGACCAAGGTTCAAACAAGACAAAAAGAAAAGATTAAAAAACTTCTAAGGTGTGGCAATATTCAAAACACATTTCCCTGGTGAAAGGGAATAATATGAAAATGTAAAAAAGAACCATGAGACTCCCAAGTGCATTCCCACTCTGAAAGTTAGAAGTCATGAAGTGTTATAAATATTTGAATCAAGGTTTTGGGAGTTCCAACTACGTCCAAATTCAATGTTTTTAAGATTGTTGGAAAGATCTTAAATAATATTATGATAAGTCACATTTTCAAAACAAACATGGGAGCTAAAATGAAGTGTGTTTTGAAGGGCCTTGGATGAAATTACCACAATTAGTTTCAACTATAAATGACAATTTGACATGAATTTGAGGTTTTTGTATATGAGCGTTACAAAATAAATTATTAGATTATCAAATTTAAATATCATTTGAAAAAGTTCTGAACTTTTAACTACTCATGAATCATAAGTTGGTAACAATTTCGATTCCAAATTTTTTGTTAATTTAATGTAGGTGTAATGGAGAGTTATAACATATACTACAAGGAAGAGAGTGGTCCTTTTCCCAAATTTAGGTTGTGATGAGTCTTGTGAGTTTGTCTAACTCTATGGTTGTTCATTAACCAAAATTGGCCCAAAATGCACTTAACCAAGCTCTTGTTTAGTTTGTACAATTGTTTGATTATTTGATTTGAAAAGCTTTATCTTAATCCCCTCGTGAAGCTCTTGCACCTTTTTTTCAGTTTTTTGTTCAAAGAAGTAGGGAACATGCATTGGGATTTTGTTTTCCATTGTTAAACCATGATTAAGGAGGTTCCTTCTACTAGTATCATTTGACAAACTCATGGATACATCATTTTACATGTGGAATGATAATTGTTATGGATGGAATGAATGTCTTTATAATTAATGTTGATTTTTATTCATTAGGCAATGAATTCTGAATCACAATTTTATATTTATTAGGTGAAATGGATTCTAATATGTTGTTACTATTATAACATGTCCATTATTTTAAATGCATATAATATTTGATAATTTTTAACAATCCAAGGAGTTGTTACATCTTGTAATTTTATTTTCCAAAGTTTGTATTCAATGTTTCCTATCTTATGAAACCAAGGAGCTAATTAAATTTCCTTAGTCTTGTGTAAATTAGTTCAATTTTTACTCCATTTTATCCATGCAAATTGTCATGAAGTTGTGTATGTAATAATGATTACGATACCTTAAAAAAAAATTCAATCAATCTTACACCTCTTATTACAATGTTTTTATCAAATGCAAGGTCAACACTAAATTATCTTCATCTTCTTCTAAACTTTGTGATGAAAACACATGTCAACCAACATTGATCTTCATTTGATGCCTTAGGGTAAATAAATAAATTCATTTTACCATCTTTGTGTTTCATGTTACTTGAATGATATTAAACTTAAAGTATTAATCATTTTAAACTTGTTTTAACATATATATCATGTAAGTGTTTGATTTGGGAAGGGTTTTTTCCAAACATTATTACTTTAATTTATAACTTTGTAATTCCTTAATTTTGTGGAATTAATAAGACCTTCACTTTTTAATGAGTTGTCTTTGAAGTTTGAAAGTTGAATTGTTCACATGCTAGATTAATTAAACAATGATTTGGTTTCTTTGACACCAAGTTTTAAGAATAATCTTTGCAACCTTTGTACCTATGTTTTGAGAAACATTTTCCTGCCCATTAAGCCCACAAAAATTATATTGCAATTTTTGTCACCCAACAATTACACAACACAACATGTTACAATTTGTTTCTACAATTAATTATGCAACTTTGGGGTGATTCATATCTTTAGTAATGAATCATGACACAACTTAATTTGAACCTTCAAATCCATATTGCATTGCTATGTCACCATTGCCAATAAAAATGACATATGTAATGTGATCAATTTTTGAAATTAAATATTGTTAAAGTATGCAAGTTGATGTGTGAACATTTAAGCTTTTAAAAAGCTTAAATCCTTGGACATAGCTTTTGCTTTTGGAGTGCAAAGTGGTATTGTGGACCTTCATTTGGTGCACGCATAATCATTCAAAATAGACAAGAAATAATGAATAATGAATATAATAATGAATAAAATAATGGATTTGGAAGTAATATTTGATGTGCAACAATAAGGTGTTCAATTTGGTAGGGTAATCATTTGGAGTTTAAGATCCATGGACATAACATGGTTGCTCTAAAGTTCAAAAAAGGATTGTAAAGTTCAAGTTGGCACACCCACATTTTATAAATTGCCCAAAATGGATAAAAAATGAGAAATATTTGGGGTTTGAGAGTTTGAGGCAGGGGTTGGGGTGGGTTTCTAATGCATTTTTCCCTTAAAATTTTGTTTTCTAAACGTGTTCATGTTTTTCATTCTTCTTTTTTATTCAATTGCTTCTAAAGTTCCAAGAGATATTTTTGACCTCCACTTGGCACACCCATAGTCATGAAAATTGTTAAAAAAAGACAAGAAATAAAGAATATATGGATAAGTTTTCAATTACTAGCTTTTATTCAATGATGGGTGTGTCTACCATATATTCCCTAAACCAAGCTAATAGATTAGAAGGGACTAAGTGGATATATTTCACAAGTGATGGTTAACCATCTTTTCAATATACCTTAAAGTTCAAGCACTCAATTTTTTCAAAAAGGTTTTTAATTTTTCATTATATGGGACACAATGCAATACATGCAAGTTCTAATCAATTTGTCTAGTTTGTTTGGTTTTTGATTTTGAAAGGAACGTTCAAATTTAGTTTTTAGTTTTTTACATTCTTTTAGTTCAAAAAATTTCCCCAAAAATTATAACTTTATTTAGTTGAAAACTAGGTTTTCTTCCATCTACATTATGCCTAAGTAAAACTAACAACTTGCCTCAATAGAATCCCACACTCATGGACTGGGGTAATAATGCAAGAGGAAATTGGGGATGAACATATTTAGGACAAGAAATATTAACAACCAATGAAACAAGGTAGTAAGCAATGAATATGCTTGCTATTTTTCCTTTGAGGGAGGGGTTGGGGTTGGTTTTTTATATGGATGAAGGGGAACCAAAGTTTTTTTAAGGTGAAACATGAATTGACAATTGCTTGAATGTTAATGAGTTGATTAATGGTAATTCATTAAATTAAAATTACAAAATAAGTCTAATTTTATCTTGGGATTAAATCAAAAGGTGATGACACAACATATTTCATCCTTTTATTTGCTGATGTAATATGCATCCAACACCACCACAATTTATCCCACAATGTTTGCCCAAAGTTGAATTTATCGTTGGGGCTTGGTTGTTACACTTTATGAAAACCTTGTACAACCTAAATAACTAATTGTTACACTTGTTAATAACCTCAACATAATTTAAAAGGAAACACCCTGATCTAAATTTTAGTTTTTGTTTCAACAAGAAACAATTTCATGGTCTAGATCCAAATTCAATTTCAACAAAATTCTAAACTTTTAGTTTGAATACCCATAACCTAATGTAAAACTTGGACTTGAACTTGCACAATACTTTGAATTTACCAATAATTGTTATAACCAAGTTGAAGGTGGATAAATTTTTCATTTGCACTTCCATTTGCACTTTAATAACAATAATTACCAACATGAAATGAATATCAAAGTCCTTCAATACTCATTTTTTCGACTATATTGATTATTAATATCATATTTTTGTCAATGATAATACAATTTTGAACATGATTGTAACAAAAAAAATTGGATTATGAAATGATTTTCATTGGCTATGTTATACATTGCAATTACTTGTACACTCAAATCAACGCTTAAAAGACATTGATTACACACAAACAAATATATAAGGTCATTATCATATTGTGATTGTTAATTATTACAATTGTTTAGGCTATAAGTCCTTAATCATGTAAGAAAAATCATGTACTTTGCTAAATTTTCATGAATAACAAATGTAAATATTCACGTTCACACTTTGAACAAAAATAAATAGGGTCGATTTTTTAACAAATCATTTCAATGTTATGATTTTGTCCAAATTTTGGAAGGAAACTATTCATAATGTATGTAATCCATTTTCATTTTTCACAAGGAAGTCCCTTACATCGTACAAAATTTATTCAATTCATGAAAAGAAGGCATTTATTTATCACTATGGATAAACTATATTTACAAAATGTCAAAAAATACCATACTCATTAATAAATTAGGTAGATATTGAAGCTCATTTAATTTACAATTGAATAGTCAAATAACACCCTAAGAACATGGAGGGTACCAAATAAATACAAGGATTGACCATTTCAAAGCTTGTTTACATGTTACAACTACATCTTCAAATGGGGACAAGGTGCAACAATGGTGATCCCATTGCATACAACTTCATCTTCACTATCATTATCATGCCATGTTGCTTTTATTAAAACCTTTATTTCCATTTGTATATTTTCAAACACCCAACCTCAAAAAGAACTTGATATCACATTTTATTTTTGTAAATAGAAAACAAAAAAAATTCTTGAATCTTAGATTAACAAGTAGTTTAAAATTTAAATTTAAAAACTAACTTTTGACATAAGTGACATAGGTTAACAATGTGTGCATGACATTCACAACTTTCCCAATAATGACCATCATTTTATAATACTACCCATCAATTTATATCTGATGCCATATGAAATATTTAAAAATATATATGCAAATAAGTTTTTAACTGCACCCTATAACTGATTAACTAATTTAAAGTATAATGAACCCAATGTAAAATTATTTGATGTTCTTTAAATTGTTTGTAATTTCATGACTTTTGGAACAATTTTGCCAAGGTCCATTCAACTTCAAAAAGGTGATATTGATGTGCTCCCCCATATCAAAGCCATACATGTAGAGCAACCAATTTTTTGGGTGTGAAATTTGGCACCTATGTGATAAAAACCAAAATTTTCTAATGTAAGACTCTTTTTCTATTCCAAAAAGTTCACCAAATGGAAGGAATTTTTTTTCAAATTGCCATATTTAAGCATCAATTCATAACTTGTTGCCATCATATAACATGTATCCTAACTTTTGTTATTTACCTTTCCAACCTATAGCCAAATTTGGCTAAGACCTCTTGTGAATGGTTGTCAACCCATCTACTTAAAAAAAATTAGGAAAAAAATTAAAATGCAATTTAGTTTTGCAATTGTTCAACTTTTCAATTGCAAAAAAATAAAATTCAACTTCTCTTACAACATAATTATATATTAAAAAAATAATTTACGTTGTGTAATGGCAATTCAATTCCATGAAAATTAGAAATCATATTGTTCATAAGAATATCCCAATAATATGAAATGAAATGAATTGAAAGAATTCAATACATTAAAGGCATCCTTTGCGTTAATGTTGATGTTTGATTTGTGAAGACTAAACATTAAAATTTAGTTAAGACAAGACTTAGTGATAAATCACTATTAAATCCTTGTCTTTAATGCAATATGTTTTTGACATTTTATGTGCATTTATAAAATGAAGTCAATGTATTTTTATCCCTAGTTTCATGTCAATGTGTTAATGCTTTCATTATACCTTTTGAGAATTATGTTAACATTTTAAACATAATCAAAGTTCATATTTGAACTTTTGATATTCATCACATGCCATTTATCCTTGTAATAATGAGTTTGCTTCCAAATGAAGTATCAAACATCATACATACTTTTGTGGATATACACTTATTTGATTAATTCACAAGTTTAATTCACATTCATGGGAAACAAAATTATCCTTGGATGCCCAAGTTAATAATTTTAGAAAAAGGCAAATTATTATTTTGACTAGTGGGTAATTACAATTTCTTTAGGGATGATGAAGGCTTTTAGTGCCAAAAAAAAAGGTTAGAAAAACCCATAATGGGAATAAATAATGATGTTCATGTGCTTCTTTGTTTCCTTGGTGGCCCCCAGAACTTTTTGTGTATTAAACAATTATTTGGAGTGTGAACACTTTTCACGACATGGTCCAATCCTTTCCTAAATTTGGTGTTTACAATTGTATCACACCACCAATGTAAATACTTTTGCTTTTCAAAGTTGATGAAAAAAAAAAAAAAAAAAAAACAACTTGGTCATATTGTTCAACAATGTTCCATAAAATTGAAGAAACAACCCAATAGACAAAGTCTTGTCATTATATTGTCTCTCATTGATCCTAGTTGCTCATTAAATAAATAAATCTTGTTTGGCACATTGTTTTCTTCTGAAAAGGGTGAAATATCAACAAAGTCAATTTAGGTAAACAAATTTCAATAAATTTATGTGACTTTTGACACTATGTATGTAATCATAAAACTTGGTAAACAAAGAGAGACAATAGATTTGGGTCCTTCTTCTTAACCAATAACCACAAACGAATGACACAAACGAATGACAAATTATTCAAGTTAGACAAGTTTTGCACACCTTCAAAAGACTTGTGTGTTGATTTGTCACTTGTTGTGTTCATGCAACTAATTGCCACCAAGCCTTCTGTTCAAACTTTAGAATAGCAATTTGAACTTGTGCTAAAGCTTTTGTAATGTACATGTGTTGTTAAAAACATTTAATCATTCAATTGTTTACTTATTCTTATGCATGTTTCTCACAAGAAGGCCTTTTGCTTGAGCTTTCAAGCTATTCATTCACTTGTTATGCATGTTTTTCACAAGAAGCCTTTTGCTTGAACTTTCCAAGCTATTCATTCAACAAGTGAGCTTGCACTCAAACCTTGGCTTGGATAACTTTGTGAATTTTTAAAGCTAAACCACCTTACTACCATGTTTGGCCACTATAAACCAAAAGCACAAGTCGCTTAAACGTCTTTGTTGTAACCATGACATGATAAACATGCCATGCATGACTATAAAACATGCATAGAATGCTTAGGAAAATGTGGTTTCATGCATGAAATAATTTGTTGACATGATGATATTTGCAAGAAGAGCGATGATGTTCGCAACCAAATGCATGGGCAAACTCAAATGAAATGCATTCATGATGGGTAACTTAAAATTGTGAGTCCCACTATTGATGAGTTGTGCATACATGCAATTTAAAGACGTTTGGCACCCCACCCCCCACCCCCCCGACCCCCCACAACTCATACCCACACGACAATACGAGCGCAATCACCTACAGCAGCACCCAATTC
>Ga0116231_10005746_pt1 | contig 24230 bp, 17 predicted proteins | sample S1TSphgellanicum_2_FD_89695 | JGI IMG/M metagenome (GOLD analysis project Ga0116231, IMG submission 89695) | Host-associated microbial communities from peat moss isolated from Minnesota, USA - S1T2_Fd - Sphagnum magellanicum MG | ecosystem: Host-associated > Plants > Peat moss > Unclassified...
AAAAAAAAATAAACCAATTTTCTGATTTTATAAAAAAAAACAATCAACATTCTTTTTTTTTTTTTTTGTTTTATTTTTTTGTTTTTTTTTTTATTTTTTTGGGGGGGGGGGGGGGGGGGGGGGGGGTGATTGCACAATAAGGTGGACCAAAAATGGTAGATTTTGGAGTCCATAGTTTTTTTTTCCATAATTTTTAATGCAAATATTTAATGTTTTGGGAATGCAAATTAGTCCATTTGAAGGTTGGAGGCAAGATGAATACCTAGACCCTAAACTTACAAGTTTTTAAATTATGACATGTGTTCCGATTTGATCAACTAAGGGAAACGTTGGAAACAAAACATGGATTTTTTGAAAATTTATAATTGGTAGATGTTATGTTGGGTAGTAATGTCACTTTTTTAAAAACAACATTTATCAAAATTTCCATTTCAATAAGTTATGGAATTTTTAAACTATTGGTAATTTTGCAAAATTTTAATAAATTAAAATATTAAATTTGATTGCAAACCTTTATTTTAGGATTACAATAACCTCACAATCAACTAGGAAAAAAAATCAACAATTAAAAAATGTTTACTATGTAATAAAAGTCCATAACATTTTTTATGGATTATGATCATCACATTTTGTATCATTTGAAAAGTCCACCTTCTAATGAAATAATGGCATTTTATCTTCAATTTTTTAAATTTGATTATTCAAATGTTATAGTTTAATTAAATGACTCCCTTTTAAAAGTTTCAATCAAACCTCAACACATATTATACCAAACTTCGAAGTACCCCCATAAAAATTGCCCCTATTTGTCCATAAAATGAATTGTTTACTTTGTAACTATTTGGGGGGGTGAAATTTGGAGCTCATTCCATTTGAGACATCAAAGTAGATTCTCCTTCCATTAAACAATTTGGCGTTTCCATGGCCACATCTTCTATTCGCCCATTCGAGATATGGGCTATTACTTCCATGTTGTTTAGTGGTGGAGGGAGAAGTCCACCACATCAAATAAATAGTGCCTTCACGTGTGGATGTGCTCTTGAACATAGTGCAACTCTAGCTCACCCATTGCCATCATATCGATAGCCCAAATGGATTTGAGCATTCTATCCTTGCGGTGTGAAATAATATTATCACAAAACTTGCATTTCACTTTCCCTAACTTGTCTTTTGGCATCAAATACCATGGATTCCGCACGTTCCACTTTGCCTCCATCAATAAAACATTATACATAAGAACAATATGCTTGATTAATATAATTAAGGTATTTAACAATAAGATGAAACTCCACTTTTAAGGCTACAATTGAAATTTAGCACCAATTACAAATGCAATATGATGATTTGAAATGCAAACAATAAAGGTTTCACCCTTCCCTCCCAAGGTATATGGCAATGGTTGGTGTCTAACAACACAAGGCCCACACACTTCAAAGGAGAAAGTGAATATTGACATGTAAAGTTTACATTTTATTACCAGGCATACCAAATTTCATTGCCAAATCAATGGTGGAGAATAATTTACCATTAATCGAACGACCTAAGTCTAGAAACATGTGGGAACTGAATTTGTTTTTAATTGCCACATGAATGGTGATAGAATGCTTTTAGTTGTAGCTTGGTGACCAAAAACATTCATTGCCAATTGTGTGGTAATTAAATTTTTTTCAGTTGTTGCATGATTGGTGGCAAAAGCATTTCAGTCGCCACATGCTTGACGACTGAAAATCTTTAGTCACCAAGCTTGCGATGATTGAAAAATTTTCATTGTTAAACTTGCAACAATCAAAATTTTTCCATCGCCATAGGCTTTATGGCAACCAAAATGGGCCCAATTTTGATCACCCATAAACCTACCCTGAGTAGCCCAAAAGTCCCTTTGACTTAGGTTGATTCTAGGTTGACCTAAGTTAACTTTATATTGACATGACACAAGGGTGCATTTGCATCCAAATGTGTGTATTGTGTTGTGACGAACACATGGAAGCCATCACAACCTTGACCCCAACTTGAAATCAGTTCAATTGAAGTACTTAACCCCATTGAGTTGATCCAATAGATTATCAATGCAAGGCAAAAAATAGTTGTTCTTTATGGTTATTTTGTTTAAAACATGATAATTAATGCACATTCTCAACTTAATGTCGTTTTTATTAACAAATAAGATTCATGTTCTATAAGGTGATTTGTTTCGCTGAATATACTTATGATTGAGAAGGTCGTTTAATTATTTTTTAAGTTTTTCCAATTCCTTCTAATGTAATCTATAAAGTGCCTTGGATGACAGGGCTGACTTAGGCACCACTTTAATTTTATGGTCAACCTCTATAGGGTGGAAGAGAATCGGGAAATCCATCTATTAAAACCTTCAAAAAATTATTGAATGAATCTAAAATACAATTAGGGGGTTGCCTCCTTCTAGTTTAGGCTCCTTCTTGCAGACTCTTAGAAACATCAAAACCACAAAATTAAGTGATTTTAACTTTTTAACTAAAATGATTAAGTTAATTTTGACTTTGTTAGCACAAAATTATAATCGGCATTTAAGTTCATTAATTTAGAACTAGCTTTGGCTAACGCACTCCCAACTCCTTAAAGGATTCAAATGTGAGCCCAAGTAGAAAACAACGGAAGAGGGAGGAGTCGAAGCACGCTCCCTAGCTCACAACACTTTGAGGGGTAAAGGGGCGTGTTGGAGCTTCGGGATGGGACTAAAAAGAGTTGGCAAGCTTCACTCACTCACACGAGCCTGCACACAACCCACACAAAGTGGTTAGTGCATAGTTAGAGCACCCTTGGTGCTAAGACGAACCACGGGCAACACGGACACACAAGACTCACCACGGCCCGGACTTGGGGGAAGCCACCACCTTCCCCCTTATAGTATACTCTGTGGCTGGCCACGGAACCTACATCCAAACAGTTTTTTTTCTCCTGGGACTCTCGAGTGGGAGTCCCAAAATCCCACCAGCTAGGACTCTCGCAACTTTGGAGCCCCATAACTTTGCGAACAGACCTCCGATTGAGGTGTGGTGTGAAGCAAAGTTGTAGTTCTTGTCGAGAGTTTTCCAACAATATGTGATACGCCCTCTGAAGCTAAGTAAATCAGGTCGATTCCCGACTTTTTGTGGTCGGGAGTCAAACTGGCAATTTGACTCCCGGCCCTTCTTTTGGCCATAACTTACATTTCAGATGTCCAAATGAACAATGCGAGCTCACTTTAGACATCTACATTCCAAGAGCTTTTCAATGATATAAAGAACGTCACAAGCCATTGGGTTTTGACCCTTGCAATTGCTCTCTAAAGTTTTGAGAGTCCACCGGGGCTCCATTTCCCAAAGTGGGAGTTGCCTTGGGAGTGTGAGGGTTCACTCCCTCATACTCCCTCACACTTTCTAACACTCTCGGGAGTATGTGATGTGACTCCCGGGCTTCTTCTTGCCTTAACTCCCGGGCTTCCTCTTGCCTTAACTCCCGGATTTCCTCTTGGCCCGCAACCTTGCAACCCCTTTGCCTTGGTCGCGAGCCCAAAGCTAGGGTTGCGACATTGGCACAAACTTTCATTTTATTTCCATTGAAGAGGATGTTTATTTCATAGGAATCCCAAAATGTGTGTCTTAAAATTATGTCAAAATTATTTAAGTCAAACAAGGTGAAGTCCTCGAAAATGAAATTCCACCACAAAACATTTTGACTTTTAACGTTACTCTAAGTGAAGGAATTTAGTTACTCTTTATGCCAAATGCACCGTGATGGGATTAACCACTAATTCAATTTTGACTTCTAATCGTTCCAATGTTTGTGGAGTAATGAATGAATTTGTCATTCTTGAATCCAAGAGACAACACAACAACTTGTTACTAACTTTATATTTCAATTTTAATAAGTTGGAGGCTTTGCTTTCATTGGCCCAAATTTTGACCATGAAACCCCCTTGGAGAATTTTCTTACCTTGGGAAATGAATACATTTACCCAAGGCGACTTTGGGTAGTCCTTTGCCAAGTGTCCATGTTTGTCACAGTTAAAACACTTAACCTTTGTGAGGTCCCATTGCACAGTTTTTTCATTAGGCTTTTGCCCTACGATTTTTCCTTGTCATCATGAAACCTTGGCTTGCCTTGGCCCCACTTTTGTTTATTCTGACCCTTGTTTCCATTATTTGGGCCTACATTATTTTTATGGGTGACCTTGCTTTTAGTTTCACCTTGGCGGTGTGGAAGGCCATCATCTTCCATGCACTCCACTAGCTTCACGAACCCTTGGCATGTGTTTGGGATGTCTACTTTTCGGTAGACTGTTTTACAAACCCATGGTTTCAAACCACACGGGAAGGCCAACTTCTTGACAAACTTTTCCTTGAAGGGGACAATATTTGGTTTAAAACAAAACTTTTGGGACCCATTCCATCCCTTTTGATGAACTCCAAAAGCTCCATCTTGTCCTTCAACACTAAGTGGTGTGGCATGAACCTTTCATTTAATTGTAACAATTTGAATTATTCACAAGTCAAGACTTTAAGCAAGTTGAATGTCTTTTGTTTTTGAACCTTCCACAAATTTCATGCATGTTCCTTGAAGAAAATTTGTGTGAAATGGATTCACTTTTTGTTCGAGTCAAGGCATTGGGTCTCCAAATAAACCTCCATTTGATGAAGCCATTGACACACTTGGGTGCAAATTTTTTAAGTTGTATCAAAATCTTGTCATAATGTCACCCTTTTTAAATCTTTTTTACCTAGTCTTTTTTTACCATGTAAAGACACATTTATGGATGATTATGATCGAATTTAGAATTGTAATAGTTTAAAATATAGTCCTTTTAAAAATTTTGACAATTCTTGATTCATTATTTTTTATGGGGATCAAAATACAAGGTAAAAAAGGACTGTAGTAAGGACTAGGCCCTTTTCATCCTATGTGATACACTTTAAAAGATTTTCACCCACCTACCACATCCTGATTTCTTTCTTCATGAAGGAGTTAGGCAACCTCACCTTGATTGCTTTGGTGGAACCTCGACTCAAGGTGGCCACTACCAAGCCCAATCCTACCACCACTTGACCCAAGGCCATCGTGGTTTAACATTGTTGCACCATGAAAGCTTTTAGGGAACTTGGGATGTCCAAAATGCGTTCAAGCGCATTTGTCGTTGCATTTCCATTCACCTTTTCTTCCCGAGCCCTTAAGGTTTTTTCCACCTCTTCAATGTGCTTTAGGGCCTTTTTGCCACCCTTTCCTTTTCAAAGGGGATTTAAAGGAGACTATCAATGATTGAGTCTCTTCACTTGAATCTTCATTTAAAAAATGCAAGTTCACCAATCTTGCACTTCCTTGATTGGGCCCAAGACTTTTCTTTTCCTTGTTTTTTTAGAAAAGAGGGAATTGCTTTTGAGTGCAAGCCTTTGTTTGGGTGGGTCTAGGACTTTCCTCCCCCACCCCCTTTTTTTTTGGAGAGGAAGGAGTTGCTTTTGCAGACTTGAACCTTTAATTGTTCGGTCCAACTCCTTCCTTGTCCTTTTTCTTATTTTTGCAAAGAGGTTGTTTTTCAATTGCCTTCTACATAATTTCCATTAGGTTGTTTTGTTTGCCTTGGGACAATTTGCGTTCCACCATGGCTTGCCCCATGGTGGTTAACTCTTGTAGCTTGACCTCTTCAACCTTTCTTTCGATCTCCTTTTTGGTCTTGTACTTTCTTTTTTCCTTGACCTTCATAACCGGTGGTTTGGGGTCCATTTTGCTTTAAAGATTTCCTAGAGACCCAAGGAGCATGCTTTGATACCACGTCTTACACCTTCACACCCATGCTTATGACCACCTTCTTTGTTAAACACCTAAATTATGTGCACATGGCAAGCCATGCTTTTGGTTAATTCTAGCATTCATTTGATCTTGTGAACCTATCAAGCCTTGGGCTAATCCTTGATTCGTAGATGAATGGGATGAAAACCCACTACGGACTTCTTAATTGGTTCAAGATCTCATTGCTTGGGATTATCAATTCTTGTTTCACGTCTAACAATAGTTTTTGTTTATATTGAAGATTTAGTGCATCGAGGACATTTCTTCAAGTTCGTTTCCTCAAACCCTCCTTTCTTACACTTATATGAGTCATGAGTGATGTCAAATTAGGAGTTGAACCTAGCTCAACACTCATATTCGTATCCCAATCCACCATAAGGGTTGTTACACGATAGTATGAACTTGGGCCTCAATTAGGCAAGCCCCCTCACTTGAAAGTTTGCTTAGAAGGGCATGTCAATATCCTTCTGTCCACAAAATACTCCATTTTTATAATAATCCAAACATAATATATTAGGAAACACATTATGCATGGGTGACATACCCTTTGGATAGTTTTTTCAATTTATTTGTAACCATAATATTTGCCACGTTGAAAACATGATATTCCTTTCATGAGCATAAAAATTGCAATTGGATTAACTTGGATATGATTTGATGTCCTAGCCCCAATAATGGTTTTTGATATTGAGGTATGACACAATGGTAGTGATATTTTGTTCAAATTTTTGATGTTCATCATTAGTTATCATTACTAGAGGGATTTAACACTAAATGATGATAGTTTTTTAGAACTTGTTTAAATAGTTTTAAAAACTAGTTAAAAAGTTGCTACCAAATTAAAATCAGAAACCAAATGTGGTGAAATCTTTTTAAATTTTTATTCAAAATGTGACCTTAATAAAAAAAGGGAATATTGTCAAAATATTCCATTTTAATATATATTTTTTTCATTTGGTGAAATTTTGCACAAAGAAAAAATGCTACATGGTGGTGGACATCAAAATATTGATTGCCACAAAGTACTAAATGTTTATTTTAGTGGCCACTATACATACATTCAATATAATTATGCATAGATGAAATATATGGTAGCTAAGTCATACTCTAATCCATTCGTGAATTCAAACGTGTTGGCAAAATGAAAAGTAAAGTTTTATACCATCCTCCAATTGATTTTGACCTACCTTTTCAACTTTGTTTGTAGCATGTCACTTATAAATGTTAATGGTTGCAACTTATAGTGGCCACCAACTTCGACTCTAAAATACATTTGAACACCGAACATAAAGAAGGGAAAAGGTCAATAGCATATTATGTGAATATGGTGGCCACACAAGACAACACATCACAAAATGAAGACTTGAAAATGAAGCGGTATGCTAGGAATGTGAGATGTGATGTTGGACAAGCAATCCAATACATTACTTTTTGGGGGGAAAAATTTGTTAGTTTTTTGACCCAAAATATGGGAATTTTTTGTTTTTCTATTGTAAATTCAATTAATTTAGCTAATTTTAAAAAATTAAAAAATTGATGCCACAAATTTAAAAAAAACACTTAATTCCAATATATATGTAGACATGGAAGTGTTGAAGAAAGAGCTGCACTTGTAAAGACCTGAGCTAACTCCATTTATGGTCAAGACTCAAGATGGTTAACCAAAGGAAGGTATAGCTTGGGGGATTGTTTCACAACCACAATGACAAGATTTAATAGGTTGTATGTACATAACTTTAAAAAAATACTAAATGTGGAAGCTGTGCAAGAGGCCTATTCAATACTATTTGAAGGACTTTAGCTAAAACAAACCAAAGTTCATCACAATTGTTAACAATATATTGACAAAACAATGAGATTGAATGTGATAAAGCATGTGACATCTAATGTCATCACATGACTTAAGATGTTTGAAGCATCCATATTATTCTTTTGTATGTTTTCTCATCCATAAAAAAATTCACATGTATATATACACTAATAGTTCTCATGACAAAGTTGTAGATTAATGTCAAATATGCAAATAACTATGTCGTGGTTCAGGTGTAGAAAATGACTATTAGCATCTTTTCAAACTAACATGTAGAAGTAAATTGACTTTGCCACATGGATATTGTTATTTAAATTAATGCAGATGGCATAAGTCCTTGAAAAGAAAAAATCAACATGATTAGTATTTTGTTTGAGAATTTTTGTGATGTAGCAACAATGGCAAGTGTCCCAACATGGATTTTGCCTTAATTGGCAACATGCTTGTATAGGAGCATTAAACCATTAACCGGTAAATGGAAGTGTGGCAACACTCTCTTTAAAAACATTTTTTTGGGGCAAAAATTGGCTAATCTTTAACTAAGAAAAAGGAATTTACAATGTAATATTCACCTTTTTTTTGGTGTTGGGAAAATGATAAAATTTGGCAAAAAATGATCACTGATTTAAATGACATGTCATGTAATTGGACCAAAAGTGGCATTTAATGGCTCATGATGCCATAGTATCCATAAGATAAATTAATCTGCTTGACTTATGACCTTGGCACACTTGCTACCATAATTAGGAATGTGATGATGCCACAAACCCTTGGAATAATAATCTATTGTTTTTGGCATTTTGACTCATCAACAAACATGTTTGTGGCAAATATGGATTTAAGTTCTAAAAACCATAAAATGATGATACAAATGATAAAAGATTGATGGACTTTATGTTGGGCAAAGATGATGAATTGTGATTCTAAACTACACAATGTATGAAGTAAACCACAAATTCTTTTGTTAGATTGGCAATTGAATCATGATTGGAGCAAGTAACAAAGCAATCATGTGAGCAATTAGGACTCACAACTACCTTACAGTTGGTTGTTGCTTCAATCCATCACTAGCCAATTGTGTTAAAGGTTAACCTAGTATTGTCACAACTAAATTGATTTCTAGAAAACCATGTGGATATCAAAGGGAAAAACTTGGCAGATTTGAGTATTTGTTGTCTACATTATAATCTTAAACAAGAAGAAACTAGATATGTATATTGTATTGCATATCTTCTGCGTGTATTTTGTACCTCATGTAGAATTTAACTTTGTGTATGTGGCACAAACCATATTGGACATATGCATGTGGGTTTAAATGAAGTAGTTCATGTTAAGTTTTACTTTTTTTTATTTTTACTTTAATTTATTAAACATACCAATTAAGCCATAATAATTCTAGAATAATATATTTGCATATTTACCTATTTATAAATGTAGCATTTACCATCCCAACACAAAATGTTTAATTTGAGACTTTTCACATTATGGTACATACCATATTCATCATGTTACCATGTATATGCTTAAATGTTGTATTGCGCAAAGTTCCATCATGTTTGTATAGTATATGCAAGTAATTGTGAATTTTGATTTATGTTATTTTATGAATGTAATCATATAGGAATTATAAAATATGGTGGTCTGGAATGAAAATTATTTTGGCTTATGTATTATAACAGCCATCATAATAACATATTGATTAACTAGTTCATGGGGACCTGGTCATACCTAGCATAATTAGAAGGTGTGTTCATATGAAGCATTCAAGCATTGGTCTAAAAACCACAATTATTTCACAAGCGTAAATTGATGGAAATACCAACAGGAAAACTGTTTAAATTATAAATCCAGTGTCGTTGGTTTTTTGAACTATTTGTGGGAGGCAATAGGCTAGTACAGAGTCCAACGTTAAGATGTATGAACAATCAACACTAACTTTTAGAAGTAATTAGCTTGAAATTGTGGTCTTCAGCTATTGCATGTGTGACACAATATGCATGTGCTTAATTTAATGTGAAGGGACACATTGTGATTAAGCCAACATTACTCCCATTATGGATTAATAGCATATTTAAGTTTGTGCCATTGATTAGAACAGGAATGGTGCCACCCTATTTTACTATAGAACATTGTAATGTCATCATGCTAATATGTATTAGCCTTCATGATTGCTAAACCAATTTCCACGTTTTGAGCAACCTGAAACCATCAAGAGGTAAGAAAGTGTTCACGATCAATCATGGAGCATTTTCCCTGAATACTGGGCCGGGGTGATTCAGCAGCCAACTTCGTACCAGTGTTGGCTGGTTATTGATTTTTTCAATATCCGGAGGAGGGGGCGGTTATTAAAATTTCAGATTTTCACTTACACACCGGGTCTCAAATAGTTGATTTTTTCCATTTTTCTGGTGCTCATTTGGTATCAACTTGCTGGGAGGTTCTATAAGCAGGTTATCAGTAAGTTATTTTTTAGGGGGTAAGAATTGCTTGGTATGCATAGGCATTGAATATTTGAATATCCTCTTGAGAACCGGTCAATTTCTTGTCTGGGTTGGTTTTTAGCTGGATATAATAATAATAATAATAATAATAATAATAGTATTTAAAGGTGGAATTTTTTTCAAAATCCAGGAGTAATTCTTCTTCTCTTCACTCACTTGTCTCCCTTCAAGTTTAAATTCAGAATGCAGTCATTAGCTTGCATATCATCCATTCACTATGCTCAAAACCAGTGTTAGCAAATTCACAACAAACTAGAAGATCATAGATCACACACCAAAAGTCAAATTGACTCTTAAGAATGCATTCAAGGTGATCAAATCCTCACACAACTCTCTGCACTCCAAACTTCCAGCCTCGTCTCTTTCTCATTCAATCTACATTCACAATAGCATTGAAGGAATGAAGATGATGGTGATTGATGAGACATAGCTTCAAAGGGGTCAATCAATTGTCCTGCTTCCGTGATAGAAGGGCATCGGCAAAAGCGAAGAAAAAGAGAGGCCGAGAAAGTTTGCATGAAGTATGATTTTAGGTTTTGAAGTTTTAGGTATTGGGGATTCGATCACCTAAATGGATGACAAATGTTCAGATGGAAAAAGGATGAATGTGGAACTAATAATCGACTTGGATATTTCTTACATGTGCCAGCCAATATGTAGGCAGGGTATTACTTTTTGTGAAAGTAATACCCTGTTATTTGGGTTTTCTGCTTATCAACTTTTCTAAGACTGGCCGGGTAAGTTTATACCCAGGTATTAAAACTACCCAAATCCAGCAGGTAGGTTATTTCCAATGTTGGTTGGGTATCTACTTTTGGACATACCCAATGGACATGGTATCTTAAAAAATTCACATGTGATACCCTGGGGGCCTGGGCTGCACAAATTTTTTTAATAAATTGAAGCCCTTCAGGCATAGACATAGGTTGGATTTTTTTACAAGATGGGCATGGGTAAAAGATATCAAAATTGGTAATATTCTGGGGACGTCAACCTGGGCACATAATTCATATGGTTTTCAAAAAAAAGAAGAAAAAAGAATACACATTATTTTATGAATTACTCACACACAACTTACAAATCCCATGTTACAAATTGTTCTCTAAAGTTATCAAATACAACTTCCAAATCCTATGTATTCAACAATTGAATACTAATTACAAAATTTGTAACCTAAATAACTACATGTTGTAGCCTTGTTGCCACCAAAGTTGTAGCCTAAGTGATTAAATGATTAATGATGCAGCCTTGATGCCAAGGTGACAAACTAATCCAAGTTGGAGTTGTTGATGGCATACCAAACATTGTCATTCACCTTTAGATACAACCTTAGTTCAATTTGGTGGGTGTAGAATGCACTTTCAAACTTGGCATACTATGCGCATAAAAACTATCAACAAAGACATTGAAGTAGCCATGCATTGAAGCTATGTCACCAAACTTCAACGATATAATGCAAACTGGAAACCCCAACCCTGACCACAACAATCTACTAACTAAAAACCCAACCCCACACCCAATAATTTGCAAATTGGAAACCCAAAATATGCAACAATCTAAACATTGAAAAACCCAACAATCTATAAACTTGGAAATTGGAAACTCAACCACAATTCAACAATTTGCAAACTAAAAACCCAACCCCAACCCAACAATCTACAAATTGGAAACCCAACCTTAACCCCAACAATATACAAATTGGAAACCCCAACACTAATGAATTGGAAATCAACCCAACAATTTGCAATCTAGAAAACCCAATAGATTGTAATCTAGAAACCCCAAAAATTTGCAAATTACACAATCTAAATCTACAACACTTTGAAAACTCCACAACAAATCATACACACACAATTGAAGTTCTGAAAAGGTTAGGGTGTTTCACATTTTTCTTTTTCATCATTGAGGCACTTTGCCCCTTAAGGTTTGGGTACTTACATATCCAACAAACCATAGAAACATTTGCAACAAAAAAAGGGCAATCTACCATTAGGGTTAGCATCCAAGCTTCTTGATCTACACCACATATGTTAGTCTTCTTCAAACAATTTGAAATTAACAATGAGATCTTCAATTTTTAAAACCATGCCATCTTCAATCTTGAGGTACTCTTTGATTGATTTAAATAGGCTACTTGTGCACCCAAACCTAAGATCATCTAGCTAGTTATTCATTATAAGAACCAACTTGTCTAGATTTTCAATCCCAAGTTGGCAACATTTTAAACTTGTAATGATGCCTGCCATACTGATTTTTTGTTTAGTTTTCATTTGTGAGCCAACAATGCCCCTACACTATCGTACCAAATGTGAAATTTAAGGAAATTGTTACTCATGTTCTACCCACCATGTGAAAGGATTGAATGTAATAACATGCATTATAGTTTTCTTAAAAAGTGACAGCTTCATTTTAAGCAACCCAATGTAGCCTCCTCAATAAAAGCTAAAACTCCAAATACATTGAACTCAAGTGTAACAAACCCAACATGTTCAACATTGACAAAAGTCAATGTTAGGTTACTATAAACACTAAACAACAGAGGCATAATAATTTCATAGTCATATCTTGCAGTTATTTACATGGCTAATTCAAGGCCCACAAAATCACGGATGAGGTGTATTTTTAAACTACAGGTCAAGCATGAAAACTAACGTGTTGTGAATAGCACAAGGTTGGAAGGATGATGCAAAGGCCAAAAATGGCTTCAACACACCAATGACCTCAACCCACATGCGACACCCCAAATGCATCAATTCATCATCAAAATTTCCAACCTACAATCAATAAACAATTTGGAACTTGTAGTTTTATTGAAAGAAACCTTGAACAAAAACCTAGAGCCAACAATAAACAAACAACCAAATTCTTACTAGCCACATACTTACATCACATTATTGATACCAAAATTGGTGTTGACACAAATAGATATGGTAGTAGATATTGCATTAGACAATAACCAATATCCCTTAGATTGGTTCAAGACACACTAAGTGAGCATGGGGGTCAAAAAATTTGACATTTTTTGTGCCATAGCACAAGTCTAAAAAGTAGGAATTTTACTTTGTAAAGAAATGTTTTGCCTTGAATAAGAAAGATTTATGGCATCTTTGAACTCCAAAGTTTCTTTGAAAAATATAACTTTGGATGCAAATTGTGTTTTCATAGGAGTTCAATTTTTGAAGGCAAAAGGACATGTATATTTACAAGCCCTAACCCATTCATGTATGCCTTTGCCACTTTTTAAAATCCAAGTAATAATATTCTACAAAGAAGACCAGGCATTTTTAATAGAGACCTCTTGCATTCCACCACATACCTTAAGGTCATTAATAGCATATTAACAACATTTTGACATTACATGCCCATAACAAATGGCAGTATAAGGTTGTGACAACTATAATGGAACACAAAATACAATATTTGTTAATGTTGTAATGAGGGTGTTCAAATTGGCACCTTCATCTTTGACGTATGCGATAGTCTTGTCCAACAATTCATACTAAGCAAACAAATCCCTTAATTGGACAACCATGGCAGCATCTGATGTTTCATGAACTTCAAAGATCCCAATTGTAATATGACATGTTTCCCACTATTTGTTGATGCAATTTACAACAAGCGGAAACATGTCAAAGATTCTTCGAAACATCCACAAATAAAAAATGGTAGCCACCATGGATGCTTCAACAAGGGCAGGAAGCACATACCTTTCCATGGTCTTATTTACCATCATTGGAGTGACTTGGGTGGTGAGTTGTTGTCTATTAGGAAACACAATTCGATTGCATTTATGGAGGATAAGCTTCTTCAACTAGATGTTTTTAATAGAACTCAATGAATGGTAGCCTTTTGTTATGCAAAATACAAGATCTTCAAGGAATTGTTCCTTAACAAGGTTTGTTTTTTGAAAAAATAAAAAATGGAAGTCGTAGATGGTTTCTTCTTCTTCTTGGCAGCTTGGGGAGCATCAAATTGTGTCACAACATCAGAGCATTGCATTTGTTACAACTTCAGAACCACAAAATGTTTTAAAGCAACATGATGATTCATGGTAGTTGTGCCATGGTCCTTATTATACATAACCAAACCTTTTCAACTTTGGGTAGAACTTTGATCTACCTTTTCTTGTTGCACACTATGGCACAAAATGCATCTCATTCTTTGAAAGCCAACATCCACAACATCATTAAAATCTTTAAGTTAAAAAATCCCCATGTACTTGTTGATCTTTGCAATGTGCTCCAAAACTTTTGGTTGAGTTCAAGGTAGAAAGTCAATTATTCCTATTGCACAAATAGCTTTAGTTTCAAAAATCTCCAAGTCGATTTCATTAATCTCTCTATCAATAATTACTTCATTAGGACCTACCTTAAATCCATGCCCACCATCACCACTCCCAAACCCTTGGGCTTCACCAATGCCAAAACCATAATCATACATAGATAAAGGAAATCCCTCCCCCTCCCCATCTTCTTTCATTCCATTCATAAACACATTTTTGATTGTCTACAATCATTATATAATAAGAATGAAAACTAAACCCTATAGAATGTAGAGTAAAAACTAGCATTGATAAAACTTGAAGGTGAAAAGGCTCTTGTACAATAATGAACAAGCTTTTCAACAATAGCGGAGAAGTTCTTTTCTACAATGAATTGGCAAACCAAAATAGTAAAACAATCATTAATGTCAATAATGAAAGTGAAGAACACTAGAAATCAAAACACAAATTTGATTGAAGACATTAGAAATCAAAGCACAAATTCTTAGTGTAACCTATTTCTCTTAGGTCTCAAGTCAAAAACAAAAGGATGCAAAGAGCTTAAACTTAGAGCTTACTTGATCAATAAGGTAGTAGCTGCCCTTGATCAAAAGTAAAACATTTTGAAGGCAAATATGGTGTTCCTATTCGTTGCATTGATGCTTGGATTTTCCATGATGAAGGAAAATATGGTGCTCCTTTCCATTGCAATGTTGCTTGCATTCTCCATCATCATTGCAAGAAACCGCAAAACAACATCTCTCACATCGACAACCCTCAAAGTAAAAAGTTTAACTTGACTTTCTAACTTCTAACCCTAAACCTTAATGCCTTGCACTAGTGCGTGATGGTAGATGTCTGCCCCATTAGCGCATTTCAACATTTTGCAAAACACAACACTCATCGAAGTACAAGCATGACATGTGTATTGGGGAAGAAAAGAATGCCCAAATAGGGTATTGCACGTTTTTTTGTCAACTAATGCTCAGTGGTCAAGGCACCCAATACCTTGGTTTATGCCCTAGTTGGTACCTAGCCAAAAATAGATACTTGACCAACATTTGGTTATTTCCTACCTGGAATTGGATTTGAGTTGGTAACCATGTCAAAAAGCAATAATTGGCCAACACTAGTTGATACCTTCACCTTTTGAGTGCAGCCTTTTAGTGGTAAAAGCCCGGCCTACTATACTTGTGTTAGTGGATGCTTCTTTGTAGTTCATACAAGAGACATCATTATAATTACTTCACATTGTGTGCTTATTCTCATCATTGATTGATGTCCATGGCTATAAACATTCTATTTTTATTATTATGTGGAGGGCAAATGATCCAATTGGAGCATTGAACCAAATTCCAAGAATTTGACCCTTGCAAAACATCTAGAGTCTAATCAACACTATATAAACATCAACATTGTGAAAGGAAAGGCATTGATAAGTACATTGTTTTTTTTGCTCCCATTGGTTGTATGGGGAACTTATGTAATAGATATTTTAACATTGAACATATGAAAGTTGTGAAGTTTTCTTGTAATAACATTTTCAGGCCTTCTTGCAATAACATGAAAAACCCAACTGCATATATAACATGCATTATGAGTAATACATTCCTAATGTATAAAACATGTCTCATAAATTTATGTCACTTTCTACTAAGGTAGAATTGCCCATCATTGAACATATATTTATTATTGAACACTTTTCAATATTTTCCTCATTCCTTAACCATATTTTGCAAGTAAAGGAGCAATGCAAAAAACATAGGAAGACGATGAGTGATAGTTTGCTTCAATATTTTTGAAAATAGAGCTGTAGATTTCTTTGGTTCCAAGGTTCATTTTGAATGATTTAAAACTTGATAGGAGTCCGATATCTTCTTCATTTTTGGTCCATTTTAAAATCTAATGAAAGCTTCATATTTTCTTTAGTTTCTGTCTGTTTTGAACAATTAAAAATCTGATGGGAGCTCCTTATCTTCCTCATTTTTGGTCTGTTTTCAATGATTTAAAACATGATGGGAGCTCCGTATTTTCTTCATTTTTTGTTTGTCTTGAGTGATTTAAAACTTGATAGGTGCACCAACTAGGGCGTTACAAAGCATCTTTGTATTCTAGAAGCAAAGATGCAACAATCAAAGATTTTAAGCTCAAATGTTTTACTTCACCTATCGTTGAACATTGAACCTACTTACACCAAACTTCCCATATCTTCTCCATTTGTAGTGCTCCCAAGTCGCAAAAATGTTCTTTGAGCTTTAGAAGCAAAAGAACAATGTGTGAAGATTTGACCCCCTTTGAGTTCTAAAGTTTTCACTCTCTAGCCTGTCTACCCTACCCTAAATCCCAAAAGGGTCCAGCAATTCTCTCCTTCCAACTGTTGGTTTACAATTTAAAATAACCATTTGGAAGATTAAGAATGAAGATGCATATCTAATGCTTGCGCCAAAATCCACAGCTCAAACTTTGAATGTTTTGGAAACTTGCAACCGTTGCAGTGGAAACTAACATAATTGGAATGAATTCAGGTCTCGGTTCAGATTTTTGACAAATCAATATGTTGCAGTCATTTCTCTATATGGATTTGTTTGGAGAAAAAGTTTTCAAACCGTTTAGAGCTATTCTAGCATTTATGGAGATGCATAAAGAAACTAACTTTTGTGTAACAACTAACATCCTAATTACATTTTCTTGGGACCGTGTAAAATTTTTCAGTCTGTTAATGTGCGCCTGAATTGATCAAAGATCATTTCAAGAAGTTCCTCTGCGGGGAGTTAACAAAACGGAGTTGTAATAGTTGTTACAACATGATCAGGAAAGAAGAGTATGAAGAGGCACAAACTTCATGAACGTCCAAAGCAAAAACAGAACCAACAGGAAGGGTTTTTCTCTGAGTTTAACTGGTACAGCTTCTTTCCTTCTTCTCCACTGTGAACTGGAAAGAAGAGTTCCCCGTTGTTGTCTATGCACGAGAGTCGGACGGGATATACTTTGAGGCATGGCCAGCATTCTCTACGACATTGTCCATGAAACGCAAAAATTGTTACATTGTTACCAAATCTTTTCGACAAACTAACCCCCGAGGGAAGAATTTGCTACATTACTTCAAAGAACATATAAATTTCAGAGGAAATGGATTTTCATTACGTGCAAAAGAGCTGCTTACAGATCAAATCCTGGTATGAACGGAAGATTCTGAGGAGCATATTTCGCCCGACTATGAACTCGAGAACGTACGTACGATAGAGGAATCGATCATGTGTCGTCCTCGCGAATCTGTGAATGAATTTAGAGGAACTCACTAGACTTGATCCAATGTATCAGATTGGTGTGGAACTACTTCGATCTTCGCCAGGAAGAACTTTCCATAGAATTATGATCAGCATAATTTCCTCAATAGTATTGTTGTGTTAATAGTCTAAAATCTGGAATTCTTCCTTGGCATCAACGTGAGACTTAATTATACACGATTGATCTCGTGTATAGGAACAAACTTCAGGACGATCACCCTCTGCAAAGAGACGAAAATGATCGTCCTCGAGTCGCACCCCTCGACTATCCACTATATAAGCGCCAGGCGGGCCGGGTTGCACTGGCCAAACTGCTGTAACATTGTTGGGAACTGTAGAGACAGCATGATCGACCAGTTTTTCTACTCGGCCTCATGTATGGAGAGACATTCTCGGGAAAGCGGTTTTTCTTGGCGTCAGCTTGCATCTCGCAAAGGCCCCTAGCTCCGTTCCCGATTTTCTCCTGTCATGGATGAACTCATTATAGAGCAGCAATTGCAAGCAGCGCTCACTAGTCGCCTGAATTGCATCCTAGCTTTTGCCTTGGACTTCAACGGAGCTTGGCCCTTCCCTGGGAGTTCAACCATCCTACAAAGCTGTACCTTCAGCCGCATTGAAATTTTGATCAGACAACTATGAATCAGACCATGGAATCTAGTGCAGGGTTGGTCTGTTTACCATCACCCTCTTGCTTTTACAATCAATCGCAATTTACGGCCTATTGACCATCAACTCTAGCGACACTAGAAAAATGAGATCAGTCGAAGGTTTTAATTCTGCGTGATCCATGGCTAGTTTTTTAGTGTTTTATATCTGAGTTCACCTTGCTGCATATGCATGCGTTTTGATATAGGAAGTGGAAATCCGAGAATGAACTCAAAACATCCTGAGCCTAGCTGAGAAGATTGGAACAGCATGTGATATTGGCGCGGCTCAATCTGATGGCTGCGGCAGGCATCGCTACCGCAGTCTTCTGATTGAGCCTCACCAACATCACATGCAACAGATCTTACCCGGTACAAGTTTTGAACTCCGTTTGCTTACATCGCAGAAAGACGTCTGTCACACTGCCCAGCACGCACTGCTTTTCGTGGATACAATGATTCTAATCTCACCGAGGTAGGCAATTGAGTTTGCCGCCATCCCCCCAAAAGAGCTTGACCGTATTTCGACATAGCCAAGCCAGATCTTGGCCACGTTTGGCTTGGCAGATGCCTTAACCTGCAAGGCGGTACAAGCCGCTAAACCCAACTCTTTCAATCCCAGACTTCAGTTGGGAAACTATACGAGCTTACACAGCTCTTGGTGTGGAATCCGGATATTCAGGGCCGCCGCCGCCGTCAATTCCGTGACGAAACGGAATGAAAGAAGAGGAACTAGAATGCAACTTTAAGAAACTGTGTCCAACGTTAACCGACCGACCTGCAGGCCGAGGCCGACTCCAGTGTTGCTTGATCTCTATAGTACTCAATGCAACTGTTGACACGAGCTCTGGTGCGCGCCCCTGTCGAACCCTGACGATGAGCTGCTGCAGCAGCTTGTCGCGAGGAGGAGGAGTAAGTCAGTGCCCGTGTCGACGGTTGCTGCAGCAGCAAGCACGGTGCGTACGTGCTAAGAAGAAATACCAGATCTACAACAATACTCATGAGTTCGACAGCCACAAGCAATAATTTCAGGATCCTGCTCTCTATTCCCCTCCAAAGAAGAGGAGTGCAACATGGATGGGACAACGTCTTTACACTGGACCGAAACCTCGCTATCAGCTGGAGTATGAAATAAGCTACTACGTCGGAAGTGAAACAACTTCGACACAAACTCCGGCAAGCTTGAAGCTGAAGATTGATCTCTAGTACTCCATAATAGCGAAAGCTTAGCGTACTTTACATAACTGTCAAAGCGGCATTCTCCATGTCAAAGAGACATTCTCAAGACAGTGAAACAAGCAGCCTCGCTCACAAAAGATGTGTGTGAAGCTGGAAGGAGTATGCGCAGCTATAGATAACAACAACGGCAGATTAGAAGCATTAAATAAATACCACCTCGTAGCTAAAAAACTTCTGATCAACAGCTGCTACACTATCTCGTCGCGCATCGCGCGGCTGGTGCGAACGTATTGTCCAGAGCTCAGCCTTCTATAAGCAGCTTTTCACCATATTTTCCCGGCGGCACTTCCAGTTTTTTTCTGCTTCGCATTTAACATCGTGGGTAGGGGCGAGTTACCACCGGCTGCATGATCGTCGCCGATTTACCGTCGTCGCAGCTGGCTCCCGGACGATCTTCTTATTTCTTTTGCCGGCGCCGTTAAGAAAATCATCGGAGGCGCTTGCAACAGCGAGACTGGTTGGATTCTTTCCACAGATCAAAGTTCCGCTCCAAGTGGAACAGGCCAACTTGGTGGAAATTGCGACAACTTCAAAGCGGGAGTTTTTCTTAGCCAATAGGCCCAGTGTGGCTGGCTGGGTGAAAACCCACCAGGTTTGCGTGTGTATTTTTTTACGGTGTAAAAGGGGGCATATTAGCCTTTTAGGTAGGTAGTTCAACATGGACATCCTGAGATCAACTTCCTCATATAGGTTGCTTTATATAGAGCAACAACCCCAGGCTTAGCCAAGTGCCAGCCATGTGCTTTGTCTAATCAACAACCCAGCCATTTGGTTCCACTGCTTGCCTTGTTGGCCCAGTCTGCAAATCCCCTATAGAAAACCAGTGTGCTCATTTCCTTGACAAAGGATAATTCATCCACAGAGTTCACACATGTGGATGACTTTTTAAACCTGTCTATTGATGATGACATCACTCACTGTCAGAAATTATGTAGGTTGTGAATCAGCTTAACTTTCAGACTAGGACTCTACCAGCCTTCCAAACTGTGTGTGGGAAGAGGGGGGGAGGGGAGAGGATAAAATGTGTAGAGTAGAGCTCCAGGTGAGGGGCGTTCCCAAAATAAGTGCTCCACAAGTTCCAGAAATAAGTAACCATGAGGGGTACTTGCTTATTTGGGGAATGCCCTTCTCCTAGGCGATTCACTGGCAGAATTTTCATTTTTTTCAGTTTTGTCTCATGGTTTCTCACAGACACCCATCAGGTATCATGGGAAAGAAGTGAAAAGAAGGCATGGCGTTTTGAAAAGCAAAATGCCGGTTGCAACATGCAGACGGCATTTTATTAATTTAAAAAATGCCTCACTGTTTGCGAAGGACACATTCCACTTGATAAAATACACTAAAACAATTCTGCCAGTGCTTTACAAAGACCCAAAGAAAGCCACCTCCTGTATTAGAGAACAGGTCTTAAGGGATGGCTTTTGCCTCCTAGTGAGTCACTAGGGTGAGATGACTAGAATATGCACCTAGGGCATGTTTTCTAATGGAAAAGTCCATGTATTATGGAGGCCATAATCTAGCTCAGAGGTGAGTGGTTATCCTGCAAAGAGGGAAGGTCTTCAGAATTGGCTGTGGTGGCTGATTTTGCCATTTTAGACAACTTGACTCATCCGGTTATTGATTTTGATCAGGTTATCAAGCCAGTTATTAATAACCTACCAGCCAGCTACTGATTTTTTGATAACCAGTTCAACTCATAACCATCTAGTATTGAATTTTCAAAAATCCAATAACCTATCCAGATGACTCAACTATCACCTGGTAGGTTATTAATATTTAAGCACTAATGAATTTTTTTATAAATAATTAAAAAAATATTACAACCAAGTAATAACCAGAAAAATAATAGGTGATTATCAACTAGTTATTTGATAATCCACCCTTACACACAGCTATTACCCAATTTTTTTGAATAACCTACCCAGCAACCAAAAAATGACATTGGTATTGATAACCTATGTGGTCCCAATTTTTTTTCCAAAAGCCCAGTGATTATTAAAGAAGGCAATAACTGGCCAACACCGGTATGGACCATATGTTCCATTCTGCTTATTCCTGTGTTGATTAATCTTAGAGTACTAACTACATAGGAGACCAAACCTGGAGCCTCCTCTTATCCACTGTTTTGAAGCTGCATCATGGAGCCCAAACAGTGTCTGCAATGAAAAAGAATTAGCTCAGGACAGCAGATTGTGAGTTGTATGTACTCCCCAAAACACAAATGTAGATTTAAATAGTCTCTCACTTTATAGAGTCCACTTGTTCATGTTTATGAGTTCCAAAGGAGAACAGTACACAGCACATTAATTTACTGTACAAGCTATTTCATTGTGCTGAACAGAGATGCTCTCAGGACTATAAGAAGAACTCAAATCCTTTTCATGTTATAACCTGTTCAGTCTATTCATTCACTCCCTTTGGACATTCACTGACTTTGCTTCATCCTGTACCAATCCTTTGGATCCTTCTTTTCCAATATGGTGGATTGCCCCCCCAAAAGAAGGAGATGTTGTTGGTTGTTGGTTGGCATATTTTAATTGTCTGATCTTGGTGGATAGATGGATGTCAGAGAAGGAAAACACATGCTTCTCAATGGTCATTAGCAATTCCAAAGCATATAGTACCATTGAGACCATGTTCCATTTTAATTTTATGTTGGATTTGAAAATACATTTCTTTTCACCTTTGTGAATGTATCTAATCCACCAAAGATAGTTGAAATTTATGGAAACAATCTGAAGTTGATGATTAGATTCAAAATCAAAGTATCCAAATGACAAATTTTGATTTTAAAATATGCTTTTTCTATTTTGACAACAAAAAAATTGTGACCAAAAGGTTCCACACCCCTTACTAACCTCATTTTAAATATTATAATTATGTCTTTTGATCATATTGTCATAGGTGCATTCATGTCATCTTGTTCCAAGTAAAAAAACACTACTAAATTAACTTTTTGAAAAAATTATTAGTTCAAGTAACACTAGTGTAGCATGTACCATTTGCCCAAGTTTGAACTCTAAAATGTTTAGTTCTGATTTTGTTGAATTTTTATTGAATTTGCAATGACAAAGGTAACTCAAAATTCAATGTCTCTTGCACCTTAGGTCTCAAAAATTAGAAAGTCACCTCCACAAAATCTTGCTTAGTAAGCACTTTCAAACATTAACAAAAAGTGCCACGATTTCAAAAAGTTTTAAGTTTTGACGTTATTGAATCGTCAATGAAAAAATTGTCAAATATTGTTCTAAACATTACAAAATGACCTTGGTGCAACAACACTCATTGAAAGCTTTCCAAGGATACCAAGTGCATGGCAAAAGGTGTTGTGGTTTGAAAAATCTCAACATGATAAACAAACAAACAACCTTCCTTAATAAATAGATTAGTGTGACTTGTGCTGATGACCCAAATGTGAATAAGACCTTGACCGTAGAGTTCAATTGTGAAAAGACTGTTTTAAAATTTGAATTAATTTGCAATGTCAAAAATTACTCAAAATTCAATATCTCCCTCACCTTAAATTTGAAAATTACACATCACCTCCAAGAAACCCACTTATCACAAGCTTTTCAATCATACCAAGAGCTTGCTTTAGCTTCCTTTAAATATTTAGTTTTGATTTTGTTGAATTTACTTTCACAAAATTGTTCAATGTTTAGTAACTCTAGCAATGTAGGTCTAAACATCATCAAACCAACTCAATTCATGTGTACTCATTGAAGACTTTCCAACAATACATGGCACCAGGTGCCATGGTTTGGAAAATCTTAACATGAAAAACAAGAACAAACTTTTGTATGCAAAAGATCAATTTAGTGCTATAGCTAGATTAGTTTGGTTAGTTCATTGGAAAGTTTTGTATGAAAAGAGGTTGCAATTGGGGGTAGGAGCTATAGTAGGATGACTTCTTTGTTTGAAGAAGCTCCAGAATTGAAAGTGATTTTTTTGGCATTCTGGTCATTTTGTGAGTCCAAGTTTTATTCCAAAAATCCAATGAGATACAAGAGCACACCAAGGAGGAGGAGGGCTGTTGGTTTGATGGTATGTTAGTTTGTGCTTCGTTTGCACTTTGAAGTTGGGAACCTATAGTTTGCAAGTGAATATATGTTGTATTATTATGTGCATGTTTTCACAGGTGTGATTTGGTTAGTTTTGGATAATGTTGGGCACCGATCTAGATGCATGACACCTCTCACAAAGTTCCATTTTCTTTCCCCACCTCCACTCTCTCCCCCCCCAACAGATTGGGAGGAAATTTTATTTTTCTCTAGGGTTTTTTTCCTTCCTTTCCCTTCTGTGTACTTCACATCAGCTGGGTAGGGTAACCTGCCCTATGACAGAACAAGCAGGTTGTTAGTAGGTAGGTAGTAAAAACAGCCCATTAGCTATGTATAAACCATCTACTTACCTACAAGTTGCCTATTTTCCTACCCATCTGCCTATATATGAGACCTATTTCCTACAGAATTGGTTGCCAAGATGAAACCAAATATTAACTCAGTTGAGGTTCATCCACAACTGAGTAATAACAGACATCCAGTGGATGGTGCGCTGGTAGGTGCCGGCCGGTTCACCGTGGCCAAGAACTGCCTGGTAACGTACAACAAAACGGTTGACAACACCTTGCATTTAGCATCCCATGGTTGCCAAGGTTTTTTTTTTTTTTTTTTTTTTAAATTTACCATA
>Ga0116231_10005750_pt1 | contig 24224 bp, 15 predicted proteins | sample S1TSphgellanicum_2_FD_89695 | JGI IMG/M metagenome (GOLD analysis project Ga0116231, IMG submission 89695) | Host-associated microbial communities from peat moss isolated from Minnesota, USA - S1T2_Fd - Sphagnum magellanicum MG | ecosystem: Host-associated > Plants > Peat moss > Unclassified...
CCGCCATTGCTTGCTCCTCTCCATCAATTCGACTCCATCCCTCCTCATAATTTCCAGCCGCCAATCTTCCTGGACCACTCAGCACACACCAAGCAAGCCATGCAACTCCATGCAATAGTTAATGGGGTGCCGTAATAAGATGACGGCTGATCAGGCAATCTAAACCTCAAGATCAGCCAGCATTTAACTTTGCGCGGCGACCTAATTTCGCACTACACATATACTTTGTTTTCGAATCCATGTTACAAATTATATAAAGAAGGTTTGTTTTTTTATATTCTCACATTAAAATACATGCGTCATTTTGGGATGAGTTGAAAAAAACTTAACCTAAAGGCAAAACATAAAATAAAAATAAAAATTCATGGCTATTATTTAGTGCATTTAGTCTTGTGCTTTCCTACCTACTCACCTACCTAGGTAAATAAGTAGGTATGTAGGTCTTAAGACCTACCAACCTATCTACCTAAGGTTATGTATGACCTACCTAGTTACTAATATATACATCTCTAAAATACAATTAATATGCCATGTGGCAATTTTTTTATTGTACCACATGTCGTAATTTCAAATTGTCATTAATAATCATAATGGACGATGGAAAACAATACTTTGAATTTTTTTATGTCCAAAAATCTTCATAATGCCACATGTCATACTTTAATAGATGGATGATAATTAATGACATTAGCATGAAGATTTTTGGACATAATGGGTGTAGTTATAATGGAGTTGAATAATAGTTGAAAATGAGTTATTTTGACTAAGTTGTAATTGAGTTGCAATGAGTTACATTGTATATAAGGTGAGTTGTAACTTTGCAACTCATGTAACTTGTTTGTTAAAACTCATGGCGTATAAATATAGTGAGTTGTAAGTGTCTGGTGTAATTCAAAAATTGAGTTGCAAGGCCAATTGCAAAACGCCCTTTTTTCTCATAGTGTTAGTATGGCCATTCAATATGGTCGATCTAACTAAGCCACGAGCATTTTGATGGACCATTTAAAAATTTTGTTCTTCTTGACTAGAAGTACAACTTAACACTTGGTCAAAATGGTCACTTTAGTAAAAAATACCAATCAAAAGAATCATGTGTCTTTCATGCCCCATGCCTATAGTCAAAGTGAACATCCTTTTGGTCAATATGGATTTTTTAATCAAGTTGAACATTTTGAAAAACCATGATTTCTTATAGTGTATTTAATAAAATTTGGATTTAAATGTTAGTTTTGGATTTAATTCAACTTTTTTTATAGCCCAAAACCATTGAATTTTCAAACAATTGACACAAAATTGTTATTCTTTCTTCATTTTGAGATGAATTATTCTAAAATTGGATATTAATGAACAAAATTTGACCAAAATTACCAATGTTTTACAATATAATATTTCATCAAAGATATTGAAATGATTAACAAAATAGTATTAATTTGTTTAAATGGTACTTAAGTCATCAAATTATAACACACATAACATTTAGTGGCCACTAGATGTTTATATATATACATATATATAATTTCATAAAAAATACTGAAACATTTAATTAAATTATTATCATTAAAACTTAGTTTTTAATGATATTGTAACTTAATAATATTCATAACAAATATGATTTTTTTGAAAATCATCTATTAACTTAATAACAACATGAATTTCAACACAAAATATGAAAAAAATTGGTTATATTACCAAGAAGTGTTATTGGAAATATATTAGTCAATACATTCCACAAACATAATAAATTCCTCAAATAAAGAATTAATTTAATCATCATGATGATATCAACACTTGATATGGTACATGTGGTTAATTTCATTCGGCACATCAATGTTTGTTCTAGCTTGACTAGCATGCAAATCATTAATCATTATGATATTGTCCATGGTTGTATTTTCCCTAGCATGAAATGAAAAAATAATAGAATCAATGTCCACCCATTGCATTGGGTCTGTTAACTTGCATTTCCACCTCCCTTACCAACATTCTTGATACAATTCTACCTCATTGTGATGACTATTAATATATTAGAATTGGGTGGTTGCTCGATTCTTTATCTTTTAATGACAATGGGTTTTTTGTGTTTTGCGATCTAGGAATTGGGCAGCTGCCCAATTCTTAGGTTTTTGGCATGTGGAGTATTGCGATATGGAAATCTAGTGGCTATCTAATTCCCTAATCTTGAAGTAAAGATGGCTCTTTTATTGATGTGAGAAAGGAATCGGTTGGCCGTTCGATTCTCAAGTAGTAGCTTTTCTTTAGATTGGGTCTAGGACTTGGGAGGTTGTCAAAATTTCAAATTAAAAGTTATTTTGTTTTCTTTTACTTTCTATATAATTTGTTTGTTTCTGGATTTGTAAATTTTCATGTGTTCAATGAATTATAAGATAATTGAATTAGACGTCTACCCAATTTTTAAATTACATTTGTTGTAGGTTTGTTTTTTAAAGGCATCAAGTGCCCACCTGATTCTTCATTTGTATTTTATAATGAATTATTGTTTCATGATCTACCCAACGAGGTACTTGATTGTTAAATATGGATTGATTATTATTTTTTATTTTCCTAAAATTGTAGTTATGCTTCTACCACCAAATTCCCCATGTAGGTTCAAAAACATCTTTTCACCCATGAATGTTAATTGAAATTGTTGGAATTTCAATGTGGTTGATATAGTTAGATTTTTTCACTAAGCCATATTTGTTGTACACCTATATGTATGGGACTAGGTTTGTTCCTTTTTGATTGGTGGAGCTCAAAATATTATTCAAGGTAAACATTGAGAGAAAGGAACACAAATTGAGCATCCTATGGAGGAGGAGGAGGAATGTGTTGGGCTTTGGGAGGGAGTTGGAAAGGGAAGTTGAGATGGAGTACGTTGGCAAAGACGTTTGGGAGCATTGCGAAAATGTTAAGAATCTTGAAGTTAAAATGTTGTTGGTGCTCATCAATCACTCGTATTCACCTTCAGCACAAGCATTGTTGAGTTTCAAATTATTGATGTCTATTTGGCCACAACCTTTTTCCATTAGCAAAAGTGTTAGTAGTATTGTGGGAAATGTAAATCTTTTGAATGATATCCCAAAATTTGGGATGCCCTATGAAGTTAATAAGGGTTCAAAGGATTCAAAAACTTTAGTTGAGGTTGAGGTGAATGCAAAATTTGAATATTTTGGTGCTCATTAGTGAAAGATTGCTTCTTTATGATGTGAAACTGAACTAAATTTTTTTTCTTTCAAAAGCAAGATTGGTTGCATGTTTTGACACGTTATTCAATTGTTTCCAATTGTACATGACGAACACATAAAGATGATTGCAATACTTAACGAGGCTATGGAAAATGTGGAATCTTTAACAAGATCACAGTATATGGATGATGAAGTTGGATTGCTTTCATCTTCAGCTCCTATTGTTGGTTTGCAATCTCTTGAAGTGAGTGTTTCATATTATACTAAATTTGAATGGAGTCCTTGTGGCTACAAGCTTTGAAACAATTTGAAGTATGGGGGCTAGTACCCAAAATCAAAGAGCTACTTAGGTTCGAATTGTTGTGTTCAAACCTAAGTTGAAAGAATTCCAATAAAGGTGTATGGCACAATTTATTATGTACATATGGTCTATAGCCCAATGTCACAACATTAATAAATATTTGTATTAGGTCCAATAGGAATTATTATTCATTCTTCTAAGATCCTTGGCCAAAAATCTTGCACCAAAAATTTTATTTTAAAAATTTCTAATCCTAGGAAGCCCATTTTCCACAAGAGTTTGAACATTTTCTTTTCTAAATATCCTTATGCTTATACTAAAAATACATTGCTCGTGGATAATACCCCCTATAAGAGTCTATTTAATGGGCCATTTAATGTGATTTTTGTTGAGACATTTGAAAGTTTGTAATATGACAAATATGACAAATATTTGGTTCGAATGATTTTGCTTTACTTGGAGGTTCTTCAATTTTCAAAATTTAGTGTTCCCACTTTTGTGGAAAGGAATCCTTTTGGTAGCATGAAACATATTAGTCCAAATGATCCACAATACAAAACATTATTTCAAGTTTGTAGTAGTAGATGCAATGTTTCATACTATACAATAACAAAGATTAAAGTGAAAAATAAGATGTAAATAATTTTGGACTTGCATTTGCAATGTCAGGTAGCTATATGAAAATTTATTGAAAAATCAAGTTTGTTAATTGTATGAAAGTGTTTTAAAAAAAAGTAACATTACAAGTTTTTATATTATGTAAAAGGGTAGTGGAAAAACAATTCTATGTGAAATTGTTGCCTATAAGGTGGTTGCTTGATTATGATTATAGGATGTGATTATAGGATTAATTGGCCACTCGATTCCAAAATGGGATTATACGATCAAGGGGTTGCCTAATTGTTTCATTGTAAATAAGAAATTCGCAGAGAATAAATCACTTATTTAGTTAATTCCAAACTTTTGAAAAGTCCAAAATTAAGAAATGATCATCTGGAGATTGGAACTTTGAAGATAAATTTTGATTTGGGGACCACCACATGATGCAACAATAGATATTAATAATGTTTTGCCTCATTAAATGATTTCAACACTACTACAAAATGTAGGTATAGTTTAGTAGTCCTTGTTCACTAGACTAGTCAATTCACTATTGTCTAATTAATCCTCGTTTACTAAAACCAATGAATTCACTCAAAATCTAATGAAATCACTTGGCACACATGGACACCTTTTGTTGTAGTGCAAAAAAAAATTCCAATGTTTTGTTTAGAAAAATTGATTTTAACCACTAAATTTGAAAAGTCTAAAATTAATAGTTTAATCCAAAATTAATTAAATATATGTTATAATCGGATGTATTAAAATTAATGAAGTAATATTGTTGAAGAGTGGTAACCCTATAATACTTGGTTGAATAATTGGTGATATTGGTATGATTGGATTTTGTTTTATATCAAGATGAATGGCTATAGTTGATAAAATAAATGCTTGAAATTTAAATGTGATTATGGTTTATTTGTTTCATCATGTTAATTGGTATTGGTTTGGTAGGTTGTTCATGTACATACATCTGCATCATCTTCACATGTACATCAACATTTTCGTTCACAAGTTTCTTCTATTAAAAAGTTGTTCATTTTTAGTGTAATCGGTGTGATGTGTTACCTTCCAAAATGTGTTGTTTTAAAAGGGAAGCAACATGTGAGGGGAGAAATATTGACAACAATAAACTGGAAGTGAAAGTTGGAGTTCAACATTTTCTTGCATGAGCCTTTAAAAGATTTTATATTGTAGTTTGGCCTTATATGTTGATTAAAGACGTTATGGAAGTTCTTACTTTGCTATTGCTGCAAAACTTTATTGACCAATTTGTTTTCATTTGGGGGCATGAAAAGTGTTGCATGACATTAAGTCAATTCAATACTGGAATTTGTTATTGTCTTAAAAATCGAAATCGTGTGTATTGTGCTTGTTAAAGATTACCTTATGGGAAAGAAAACCAAACCCTATTCATTGATGATGAACCAAGCAAAACTCTTAAAAATTCCGAGAACAATGGTTTTTTTTTGGAGTATTTTAGAGTACATAAGTTGTCTAAAAATAAGGTGTAATGGTTGGACCTTGTTTTGTAGTTATGGCTAACATTGATTAGACTACATTTTGCAAGTACAATTGAAATGCATTTTCAAATGATCATCAAATTTTCTAAGCCACGTTTGAGTTCCTGTTCCCCTCATTATTCTTGGTTCATGCAATATATCAAAAACGATTAGGGGGATTGCAAAATTTCTCAAATTCCTTTAGGTTTGGTTTATTTTTCAATCTTTTCATGTTTAAAAAAAAAAATTCAATCACACTACAATTAAGTGAAAAATTCAATTACCGAATTTTGTTTGCAATGGGTTTGAAGTATTGTTTATAGGCTGCATGATGATATTTGCAACTTTGACTTGAGTAGAAAACAATGTTATCTAAACAAATCCTATTTTTGAAATAACATTGATGTTATTTTGTATCTTATTACTTTACAATGATCAAATACTTTTAGTGTTTGAAAGCTTGAAATTTAGTTTTTTTAGAAGTCGTTTTCTGGAAATCAAATGACACGTTGAACACATGATATAAACTACGTTTGGTTTATGTATACGTACCAAAATTTATAGAGTTTGAATTTTTCATATTCAATGTTGGATAATGTGTTAAATATTGTAAATTTTTAACCCGGTTATAATTTGGGCATTTGTTTTTGTTAATTGGATTTCAAAGGACCAAGTGTTCACCTGATCCTAATTGAAACATTTGGCCTAAACTAATGTGGTCAAAATGGATTAGGTTGCCACCTAGTTTTAATCAATCATTGGCCTTTATTAAGTAGGTTGCTATAGAATAGATGGCCATCCAAGTTTAAACCAAACATTTATTTGATTAATAATTACATTGGAAAGGATCAAATGCCCACCTAGTTCTAATGGAAACCATTTCAAATAGTTTTTTTACATGTCGAAATTATTTATGGTTATTTTTTGACAATTCTAAAGTCCAAAATTAATCAAATATATGATATAACTATTTTGTGTTAGCAATAATGGGATGTAAGTATGTAGACTTGGTCAAATCCTAGACTTTAAATAATGTAAAACCTATCCATAAAAGGATGAAAAAATTTAAGTGGCACGTGATGATTGGCTTAACATAAAAGGATGATACATGGGGAATAGATGTAAATGAAGGTGATTAACCATTCAATCCACTTCATTCCTTCAAGTATATAAGGAGTAATAATTGGAGCTTCAAGTTCATAATTTGCATTCAATAGTTTGGTGTTGCTAGTGGATATCAAGTCTTATAAAAGTATCGTATGTGAATAGGAAATCTTGAAAAAATAAATATAATGTGAGGATTATTGCAGATACCATTGTGAAAACTTTATGATCTTTGGTGAATGATCCCCATAAAGGGGAATCTTTAGGTGTGTGTGATGAACTCTCTTGGGGTGTAAATTCTCATATAAAAATTCAACTTTAGATGTGTGGGTGATCCTATCCAAAAATTAAAAAATAATAATATTAAAAAATCATGTAAATGAAGAATATTACAAATGTTGTGTTATAGTATGGTTGATAATCTACCTATGTGGTAGAAGAGATTTAATCAAAAATTAACCCTCTTAGTTCCGAACCCCTCCTAGGTTACAAAACTTCTTTTTGTTGATCCCAGGCTTGGAGATCTTTTGGCCCCACATTCTTCTACATGTGAATTATAGCAGAAGAAATATTACAAACAAAGTATCTGAATCTTCAAGATGGTCACCCAGGATATCAGTTCCTTCCGTAGCAATGGAAGTCTTTAGTCGCTTCCATAAAAAAGATGATGATTTTTTGGGTAGGTATCTTTTTTCTTTTTCTATTGTCTGTTTTCTTCCCTTTTCTTTGGAATAAAGTTTTGCAAGTTCACATCATCCTTGTCGAAATGGTTGCAATAGCCTATTGTTACTGTTGAGTGGTTTTTTTTGTTGGTCCAATTGTACTGTGCTGTGAGTTTGTGAGTTTTTATCATTGTTGGTCAATTCTTACTTTTAAAGAGAACCTTCCATTCTGATTCAAGGAATTTTTTTCAATTTGATAGAACCTACAGGCTGATTGTTGACCTAATTCTTCAAGTTTCAAGACCCTTTGTTTGGAGGTTTTTTTTTCCTATGCCTGGGTGGGTCCAGTTCCAAACCAGATCTGGCTCTACCTCTTAGACATAGCTAAAACTGAATTTTTAAAAGTTATTACTAGCACTATATCACATATAAAACTTGATCACATGTATCAACTACATGTCTAAACCAAAAATAATAATAACTTTTATTTTAATTGCATACTTGAGATATGTTCCAAAAGTAAGAACTACATCTCTAATGCTACCCCCACCTCACACCCAAATTATTATTCAAAAAAATGTTATTACTCAAAACCCTAATCTTTTTCCTCAAACTAACAACATGTCTAACCCCAGCCAGGAATAGTAGTAATGATAACAAGGGGTATGTCAAACTGTGGCCTTGCCATTTGCATTAAAAGTATCTTACGGCAAAAGAAGAATTATGAAATCTCATTCACCATGCAAAAATATAAACTTCAAAAAATCCTCTAAGAAAAACCAAAATCTTTCAAGACATTATAACTCTATAATTATAACTCTATAATTAATCTCAAGTTTCAACACAAGTCAAATATCATCTGTCAAAAATCCTCACATAAAAATGGACCTATTACCTAGGGGCCAGAATCCCTTAACCTATTATACTCTATAATGAATCTAAACACAACATCGTTGCCTTGGTAGGCAAGGCCAATAAAAGGAAGAAGTGGAACCTGTATAAAATGGCTTTTGGGATCAGTTTCAGTTCTGGGTCCAACTGTAGACAGAGGGCCAGTTCCCACTTTTAGTTCCAATTCCGATATTTGACCAGTTCCCAATTCTGGTTCCACTTCTTAAGAAAAAATCAAAATTTAGAAGGGGCAGTTTGGGTACTCAATAACTGGATCAAAGAACCAACACCAAAACTGAGCAAAAACTGAAACCAGCCACACAGGTTTCTACTTTGATCAACATTCTTGATGACACATTTTTCACAGGATATTTTGGGAGTCTTCATTACCATAGTACCTTGGCCATTTCAACCCATGTCCATTGAATAATTAATTAATTTTGAAAAATTCATTTCAACAAATAGAATGTTCCTAAGTATTCACTATTTCCCTTCAAAATATTTTTTCATCTGGAGGAAATAGTTTTTGAAATTTTCAACATTTTTGTAAATAATATAATTAGTGTCAAATAGGCCAAGGTACTAGGGTATTCCAAATTGTTATACTTGTTACCTTACCTATGACTCCTGTTTAGGCATTAATTAATTCTTAAGAGGGCCAGCCAAAAAAAAGAAAAAACTGAGAATAGTTTGTCAATTTTTTAGAAAATTTAACCCAGTTCAAGATAACTTTGAAAGTTTTTGGTGGACTTAGCATACTTAGAAACTATTGTGAAAATTTTGAAATATTCAAATTGGGGCTGTTGGACTTTTTTTCAAAAAAAAAATTGTTCCGACAAGATTTGCTCACCGTGAGTTGAAAGTACAGCATTCAAATCAGCTTCACTCTCATGGTGCAGGCTGCTCTCCAGGAGCTACAATACGTCCAATGAGTTTAGGTCAGTGATTTTTTGTGTAAAATTTCGCCAAACTGTGATAAATTAATATTAAAATGGTATATTCTGTTACAATATGGGCATTTCTTCTTTAAAAAATCGCCAAATTTTGAGGAAAAAAATTTTGAATTTTTTTTGCCACATTTGGACCCGCCTTGAGTTTGGTAGCAGTTTTTTGACTATTTTTTTCACTGTCTAAACACAAATTAAAACCCTATCACCATCTAAAGCTAAATCCCTCTTGGGATGCTGGCCAATAACATAACATCTGAATTTTGAAAATTCCTATATTTATAAAATTCAGTAATGACGAATTGCCACATGTCATATTTTCTATTTTTAGTTCCATGAAAAAAACTTTGTTGTATCCAATGCAACATAGGGTACACCGGCCCATCACCGATCATCTGCATATGATTGAACACTTATTTGTATCTCAAGCTTTAGAAATCATCTTTCAAGTGCAAAGGAAAATGAGTAATGAAAAAATAACAAGATAAAAAAAGAGCTTTCCAACTTACAAAACATGTTTTTTCTTTTCTTTTCTTTTCTTTGGACCCCTAATGCTTTCAAACCTCATAACATTCTTCTTTATTATTCATTTTAAACGTTTTAAAATGTTATAGGAGCACCACCTGAAGTTTTACAAGTCATCTTTGAACTCTAATAGCAACAGAGCAACATAAAATGATTTTTTTTGGTGTTCGATAACCGGCTTTGGTAGTGTTCAATGGTTTGTTTTTTTGAGTTCTTGACAATTATTACTGTGTCAAATGCATTAAAGAGGAGGCATTGAAGTTTTGTTTGTACACCAGAAACAACAGAACCATCCCCTTGGATTCAGCCTGCCCTGAGTGCTTAAGGCCCCCACCGATCAGTCTTCCCTAGTCAAAAAAATGTTCCATTTTTCAAGCCCAAATATTGTATTCCCTTCTTTGCAATTTAAAAATTACAACTTTTCAACATCTTTTCTACTACGATAGTCCTACCACACCCAAAAAATATACTCTTGCAACTGTTTCATCACATGTTCTTTTATCATTGAACACCCTATTTTTCCACACACCATCCTTGAGGTGAACTCATGCTTGAATCATACATTGTCACTATGGAACCTCATGCTTGAATTATACAGTGTTGTGGCCCCATTGAGGTGGTGATATTTTTTTTGTGTGGAGCGGTCCATGCCAGTTTCTAGATGTTTGTGATCGAAGCTTCAAGATGGGTGTCCCCCCTGCCCTATGAGAAATAAAGATTGATTCACCATCTTTTCTTTCTCTTTTTGGTGACATGGAGACTGGAGAAGCACCTTTTTGGTACTCACGTCCAACAATTAGTTTTGACTTCAAAAGTTTTGACCTCAAAACCAAGAAGGACATTAAATTCCACAAAGCCAGTGACTGTGTAGAGGTAATGAACATTCATGGGCTTCTTCCCCAGCACAAAAAGCCCCTTTGGAAGCTTCTAATCCCATAAGAATGTGGGTAGGATGGCTACAGCTGGAGTGAAATGTATAGAACATGGACAGTTCTAGTGCCAGTTTGACCAGGTAATAAAAAAAAGGGGTGTGATAGGCACCCAATAGGCTCTAAGAGCTTGTTTGCAACACTATCATTACTTTCTGCCTTAGATCTTCGTGCTTTGCTTTAATAGCCCAGAGCTGCACATATAAAGAAGCGAAGAAGGCTGTTGTAGTTCGAGTTACAGCTCTCTTAGTTGCTAATTTTGAGAAATTGCAGCTTCATATGTATACTTAGGGATTTTGACTGATTGTCTTCATCGTGCTTGCACACATAGTACTTGACAAGGTCACCATTGAAAAGTGTGAAGGCTGAAGAGGTGAATTTCTCTCCTCAAGTTGGATCTGCTTCTCCAATAGCTCTATGCTATAGATGTTGGATTGGTGGATAGTTTGTGACAGCACACTGAAATGGGAAGAGTGTTGCGAAGCCTCTTTGGCCTCCACCCTCACCCTTTAGGAGTTGTGTATTAGATTAATAATTTGATCTTCTGCGAAGAGCCACAATCTGATGCCTAGACTTTGCAACAAGTCTAGAACTCTATTTTCTATTACACAAGGTTTTGCAAATACAGTTAGTTCTAGGTTATTTGTGCTTGTTTCTAAAGTGGATATTTGTTTCTATTGGAGGGGATGCTGGAGGAGCTAGGAATTAAGACAAATAACTTACAAGAAGGCCAAGTTCATGTTGTGTTTTGAGATCCTCTCCTTATTTGCAACTAATCCTTGGAGTGATATTTATGACAGAAATGGGTCAGAAGAGCCGTGTATTGGTGCTAGGAGCTACTGGATACATAGGAAAGTACATTGCCAAAGCAAGTGCTCTATTGGGTCATCCCACTTTTGTTCTGGTTCGACCAGCTAGTGTGGATGGACCTTTGAACTCTTCCAAAAAGGAGCTACTGGACTCATTTACGGCAGCTGGAATCACAATCTTACATGTATGTACACCTTCAATTATCAAAAATTTACTTTTTTGTTTAGATACACACCGTATTTGAGCTTCATATTTCTAAGGAACTTCTCTTTGTTCCAGGTTGTGGTTTTATGCTGGTAAATTGTGCTAATGATTTCATAAGATAGCACACATACAGTTATGGCAAAGTGAGGATGAGGACATATTCTTTTAATTTTCTGGTTTCCAAAACATTATTAATTTTTTTGTCCAAAAAACAACAAAACTTGTCCCAAAGAAATTACTGGTTAGGATCTTCCTTTTCCATCTTTACTAAAAAAATTATCAAAATTTTGAACATGTAGGGGGACATTGGCGACCATGAGAGCATTATTGCAGCATTGAAGCAAGTGGATGTGGTGATCTCTGCTGTAGGAGGACGACAAGTGTTGGACCAACTCAATCTTATTAAGGCAATCAAGGAAGTTGGACATATTCAGGTATGTCCCCTGATATCATTTCATGTAGTCAAATGTATGTGATCTATTATTTTTGTAATTAGAAAACAACATCAAATAGTGCACTAAATATGTGGTCAGTGTTTTTTCTAATAGAAATGTGTGATACTCTTTTAGTAAATGAAATGATTTTATAGTCTTTTTTTGTGAAGTCACAAACATGTGCATAGGATCTATTTTCAAAGCTATTCCAACAGGCTAATTATGAGTGTTACGTGTTTTTGGGGCTTGTGGGATCTGTGATGCAATTTGTAGAGATTTATACCTTCAGAATGGGGGAATGATGTCGAAAGAGTTAGCAACATAAAGCCCATTCAAGATCTCTACAAACCCAAGGCTGAGATTCGCAATGCTATAAGGGAAGCAGGAATCCCCCACACATTTGTTAACTCCAATGGCTTCCTTGTCTACTTCCTGTCCCTTATTTTCAAAGACAATTTGCAAGTGCCCCGAAGTGGCAAAATCACCATTTACGGTGATGGGAATGTGAAAGGTAAAACAATTTCAATCTTGTTTTCCATGTACATCCTCTACTAGCCGCAAAACTTTATGATCAAGTATCAAATTGATGATCAGGGCTACACAAATTGTGTTTTTTTACTGGCGATCTTTTTCAGTTTTTAGCTGTTTCTAATCACCAAATTTTGGATTTGAAGAATCTTTTTTTAATTATCAGATTCTACATAAAGTTCTCATAGGTGGCCAACAATATAAAAAGATACTAAATCTTTTGTTTTTTCACATTTTGATTATAGCCAAAGTTGGTGAAATCATCTTATGGATGATCACCACCTATGCTGCATCACAAAATTGAAAAGAAAACACTTGTCTATATGCTTGTAAAATTGTACCCAAATTGTTGTTTGATGTCATACAACACTTGCAATTTGAATACCATAATTACATATATATCGAAATATTCTTCTGTTTTTAAACAGCATTTGCAAGAGAAACCATAGTAGTTGACATATTTATGTAGTGAAATAGCAAATAGACCTCTATATTTTATAACATATTATTAGGGAATTGGAATCCATTGTTTATGTTGCACTTGATTTGAGTCTTCTTTGAAACATTTCCTTGAGAACATATGTGGAATAACACTAGATTGAAAATATTCATCATAGATTTCTATTCCTAGTTTTCTAACCTCTAGTTTTGAAACAGCATATTTGGTGGATGAGAATGATGTTGCAACAATTATCATCAAGGCCATTGATGATCCCCGGACTCTAAACAAACAAGTTGTGTATCGACCAAAACCCAACACTTTGAGTACGAATGAGATTGTGGAGATTTTTGAGGAAAAAACTGGCCACAACCTTGAGAAAACCTACATCCCAGGGCCTGTGATACGAGCACAATTGGACTGTAAGGGAATGCTAATGATTCTTCAATATGTGTGTGTGTGTGTGTGTTTGTATGTATAGGTCACATGTTGAGTTATTGATTAGCTCAAGTAAGTTGGTATTGAAGGAAGTATTTGTTTATCTTATTGTAAATTTGAGCATCCGGTAGCTTGAATTGCATATGGAAGGATGGGGCTTGTCAAGTAGAGATTATTATAGCCTTGGAAGGGACTGGGGAACTAATTGGTCACAGAATATCACATGGTTGTGTTATGCAGCGCTTCCTCCAGGTGTTGTTTTACCAGCTTTGACGTACTCGACCGCGGTGCTGGGAGATCATCTTTTTGAGCTTGGGCCAGGAGATGTACTAGCAACTGATTTGTACCCAGACTTTGAGTTTAGGACAGTTTCTTCTGGTCTTGACACCTTGCTTTAGGTACAATGACAAATTACAATATTGGACCAATGCTTAGAACTACGTTTCTCATTGCAGAGAACGGTTATATATCCAATGTTATGTATGCTTTTTAGTGTTGTTAGTTTGGTACCAATTTTCATAAAAAATGGAAGACATTTTAGTTTACCAATTACCATGTGACTTAGAGAGAATCTGTCACCTTACTTATGGTTATTATCATTTCTTTCTTCTTGGAGGTGATAATTTTGTCAGTTTCCCACAATTGTGGGTTCCCCCCTGCCCCAAAGTCCTCTTTTATATATATTTTAAATGAATTAAAATAAAGGGATCTTTTTGGTATGCTATGAAATATTAGAATATTTAAAAATACTTTATTAAAATTGAGAATATTTTACCTTATATATGTTTTCATAATGAATTTTAAATAACTTATTTATACTTAAATAAGTCTTAAATTTTACTTCTATATGAATTAGTTGCACCTTTTTTTTTGGCGCATCATTTGAGGAAAAAAATGGAAATGACTTCTCTAAGGAATTCCCAAACTTCATCAAATTTACCACGTTACCCCTATTCCCACCTTGTGACAAGTTGATTTTAATATGTTGTCTAACATAGCCTAATGGTGAATTGAACTGTTATTTACATACCATTATTGAAAGTAATGGTATAGAGGGCTATAAAAGATGGTACCACCATATAACTTTGCTAAATTACTTATTGATGGTACTAGGAGTTGTCCTTAATTCAATGAAGATGTTTTGATTGTGAAAAAAGTCATTCATAATTCACTAAATAATTAAGAAATCTTTTTAATGACTTTTGAAAATTGTGTGGGCCTTTTCAGTTATACTACTACTATGCTTACCAAAATATTGGACCTTTTTTTTAATAGGGCATTCATTGAAAAGTACTCCTTCAATTTGTTATGTGCATACATTGTTCTCATTGGAAATTTATTTGTTTAGGAAAAGAAATGATAAAATCAGCCAATGACGATATCTAGGGGTATCTCTCAATATTTGTCTACATTCACATCAATGTTTTTTTTGTTGGCTATATATAGCCTAATTGCTACAAGGAAAATAATAGAACTTCAAAACATAAAGGAAAATAAATCTGAAAATAGCCAAATAACTCCAAACATTTAAACCACAATGATCATTATATGCCATAAATCATTGTGCCTTTTAACCAACACTTGCCAATTCCATCTATGTTGTTATCACCAAATGGCTACATCCCAAGCATATGTTTTAAATTTTGTAGTCTAAACTTTATAACTCACTTGTGTATGTAGTCAAAATTATTAGGTAGTTACATGTTTTCATCATTAGAGTTTTTCATTGTGAAGATAATCCCCATCACTAGTTAAATTGTTAGAGTAACCAATTAAACTAATCAATACCAAGTGATCGCCCCATTTAGCACTATCATATTATATAATTATCAATACCTAATTTTTGTTTTGATTATTACGTCTTGATGAGTTTTAATATTTAATACAAGTCAATGGGGTTCTTGATCATTCATGATGTTAAATGTAAGAACCCAAGAGTGTAGGAGGAGGGGGGGGGGAGGATGGAGCTCTCAAGCTTAAAGGTGGGGTTGAGAATTTGAAAATCTTCTACCACAAAATGTACAAGGTATTTAAATATTTTGATTGATTTTCTAAAAATTTGTGCTTCTAAACAATATAATGATAATATTATATTATTGTTCATGTTGGTGCTTTTCAAGTTCTAAGTTTCAATGGGTGTGAAAGGTGGAATTGTTTCAAAGTTTTGATGAAGTAAAAGTTGTTCTTGAGTTGAAAATATTTGGCTATTCTATAAACACAAAGATATTTTCTACATATACAAGTAATTAATTTGTCCTATTGGTTTTGCAAATTTTATTTTGTGAGCCATGTGAAACTCATTAATTTAATTTCTAAATGTCCCAATAGTCCATTTTAACATTGAAAAATGGACCAAAATGGTTTAATGGGACGTGTAGGGGTTTAAAAGATTATAGTTCAAAAGCTTCATTTGTAGAAAGGTTTAAAAAATGTGTGGAAAATTGAAATTTTGACAAGTAATCATATTCATATGGAAGATGATAAGCATAGCTAGATGGGCCATATTTTTATTTATATTAAAATTGATTATTTTAATAATTAATGAACCCTTAAAATTAGTGTAGTCAAAATAAGACAATGGCCCTATTATACTAATATATATTATAAATATATTCAATGATACTTCAATAAATAATTAAATTTATTAGTTTTAGAAAAAAAATAATGGTAAGGCCCAAAAACCAAAATTGATACCAAAATTAACTACAAAATAATTTTGGAAAATTATATATATGTACTAAAATCTTAAATCCAACAGTGCCCAAAAGGGGGTCATTGTAATGTGATTTCACCTTAAAATGTTTTTAATGATTCAATACATCTATTGGTGATGATGTTTGCTTGCTTGCTTTGCTATTGAGATGAAATCCAACTATTAGCATTAGGAGATGCAATTTGCAATAGTGAGCAAAAGTTTGTTTGTTCATTACTTGTTGTCTTTGATTTTATGGAGGATCTTCATATGTGCATGGTCAACAAGAAAACATTTGAGTAGCCAAGTACAATGATCAAATTTTCAACAAGTATTTTCGCTTTACTTCTCTTGTTTAATTTACAATTTGTTCATAAAATGGCTTTTGATTAGGAGTGTTTTACAAATGTTTAAGGAAGAAAGCCTTGATTTTTTTGAGTTGGTTGCTTCAAATCCCTAATGTAGACTACTAAAAATATGATGAATAGTATCAATTGATTTCATTGTATTTGAGATATTACAATCTCATGATAATTTGTTTCAAATGGAATAATTTTTTAAAATATTCATGTTATGAACATTGCTTGTATTGTAAATATAGGAATAAATGTGCAATTTGCAACATTTTTTGTGCATTTCATGCCATTCACATGGCACATATTGCATGTCCACATGAAATAATAATCTTAAAATGTGGCCCAATTTTGATTTTGTGGATATTGCATGGTCAATTTGTGAGATAAAACATTTTTTGAATTGCAAGACATGTTGTAATCAATTGTCGACAAAAGATGTCAATATTGAAAAAGGATTCAGTGTTATTCCAATATTTTTGAAATGTCAACAATAGGATTCCTTTGGTGATCCCTTCCATTACCCACAAAAAACCAATGAAATTAAAGTGCAATTGTCAAAAGTTTTTACTTCAAGCAACAAGGATGATGATGTCGTTGGCATACTTCATGCTAATGTTGTAGTGATTTTGGTGTGTCCAAGTGGGCTACCCACTTATGTCCCTCTTAGTTCAATAACCTCTAAGATGATTTTAGACATGCAAGATGACAATGAGTAGATAAAAAAGAAAGTAAAGAAAAACTATGAACCTACCCACAAATGGTAGGATAATTGGGTGATTCAATTCCCATGGGTTGAAATGTTGAAGGGTAACAATGGTGAATTGCAACATGTAAAGTGTTCTATATATTCAATAATTCGAAGAAGGGGTTTTTTGTTAGCACCAAAGCATCACAACTTGGTTAAGCATGTTGGAAAGACAAAGGCTTTGAAGAACATGTTGTAGCTTGGAGTTAAAGTTGGAAAGTGACATATTAATGAGCAATGTTGGCATCTTCAAAATGAACCCATCTTTGCTTGCAAGAATCAAATCATAGTGCTTGAACAAATCCAAGGAGGATTGAAAGGTGAAAGTGGTTGCAAGAAGTAGCAATTTACTACCATCTTTCATCTTCTCCAACAAGGGAAACCAATGTTGGAATATGAGGCTCAAAAACCTTTGTTGAAGTTTTTGGGGGTCCCATTGATACCAAAGAATCATTGGTCATACACAACTAGCTAGATACTGGCTGAATTTATGCATGATGAGGTTGTGAAAAAGGTTAAGAAAATGATAATTATATCAAATCATCTTGCCCTAACTTGCAAAGTCACCACCATTGATAATGTGAATTTGATAAGCGTGCATGCTTACATGATGGTTGATTGGGATCAAGTTTCCATTTTGATTTTTTTGGAGCATGTTACAAAAGGTGAAAAAAGTAACAATTTGACCAAAATTATTGTTAGAAAAATTGTATAAAAAAATGGTGGGGTATCAAAAGAAGACATGGCATTCAAGTTATTATCTTTTGGCTCATATGATGTCAATGTATTAAACATGCGTGAAATTTGAACTCCTTTTGTTTTGGTTTATTGAAACTTCTTGTGAAATTTTGAAAGTCAAAAGACTTTTGGGAATCAACTTTTATATTTTTTTTACACATTTTTTGCTCACTTTCCAATGAAACATCTTGAGTTCACCAAACTTGGACAAATTTTATAAACCATAGGTAACAAGATCCTTCACAATGTCAAACATGTTGGATAAGCATGTTGAGTCCAACATGTTATGTCAAAATATAAGACCTTGATGTCAAAGATGGTCGAAAACAATATGGGTGAAAGCATGTTAAAATATACAATTAAATGTCCTTGATTTAAAATGGAGTAAAAATGAAAATTTTTTTGACAAAAACAAAAGAAAGTAAATTCAAATTTTATTTAAATTTCATTTTGAAAGCATTGTACATTCCATTGGGTTTATATTAAATCAAATACAAAATTTGAGAAACTTTGGAATAATAAAAGTAGGGAACAAGTACTTTTGAATTTGACTGGTCAATATGTTGTTCAATGGTACTTTTTCAATAGAAAATTGAATGAAATATATTTCTATGAAGTTATAACATAAAAATCATTGTATATTCAAAAGAAAGAAAATAAATAAATTTTACTTTCTCTTTTGTAGAATATACTTGACACATACTGGAAACAAATGTTACATTACAAAAAGTAGGTTTCAAAAGCTACTTACATTTAGAAAAGTCTACTTGAAACCTATTTCTATAATGTAAAATTTAAAATTAATTCATAATAATGAAAAAATATCTTTTATATATATTTGAAATAAAAATATTGAATGTATAATAATTTTATGATAGGTTTTGATCCTACTTGGGTAGATACAAGTTATAGTGATTCAAAAGCAACAAGAGTCCTAGTCCCAAAAGTCCATATAAATGAAAAAATTAACACTAAAATGGAAAAAAATGTTAAAAACCAATGTTAGTGGGCCCTATGTGGTGATTAATCAATTAATAAAGTCCATATGAAAGGCTTCACATTTAAATATATATATATATTATACATGTTAAAGGAAAAAAATATCAATCAAATAAAAATGACCAAGATTGGGACTTTTGAAAATATGGCCTAAAATTGATGATTCAAAAGTTCATAATTATTTGTTCGTTAAATTTTTTGTTGTATTTTTTTTCAATTCATATTTTTTTTCCATCATGTATCATTTATTTAGTACTTATAAAAAATATTGAGATGAAATCATAACAAAAAATGCATTTGAATGTTAATGCAAAACCCAGATTATACTCCATATGTAAAGCCCATTACTATATGATTGGTGTATGTTTATTGAATTTTTCCCCTTAATAAATATTCTTATTCAGGTTGGCAATCTTAATCCATAAATATTTTTGGCAAATTAATGATTTTACAATGCGTTTGTGGCATTTGAATAAAATACATTTTGCAAAAAGTCCATAAGGTCACAAAAAGTGAGCCACCATAGCTTGCATCTACCCACTTCTTATTAGCTTGACAAGTAGACTACCAAGATAATTGAATTGTACACTTTACCATGGTTTCATCCATATGGAGGTTGTGATTACCAAGACTAATTTCGAGCTTTTGTGTGATGTTTCCTTACTTTTAGCCCTTGTTTGTTTACTTTGAAATTGCTCATGCACTCATCAAATTCTCTCAAAAGATGAATATTTTTGTTTGCAATCATGTGTCAAACATAAAGGTTTGCCAATCCCAATTATATTCATTATATAATGATCCAAATACATGTTATGTTTTTAATACTTTCAAAGACTTCAAGGATTTGGTTGCTTCAAAACATGATATTGTTAGCTTGCATTGGGTAGCCAAGGCTTTGGACGTCAATGCCCCAAATGTGGAATATCTAACATTTCATTTTGCTAACCACACATTCACTGCAATTTATGTCAATCCTTTTTTTGGAAATTTCAACTAAGTCACTTGAAATGTCTTCAATAACATAGTTGAAGAAATCAAGGCATCATGCTTAAGTAAACAAATCAAATTTCCCAACTTGTTTTAACTTATTTGTCACAATTTCTTTGAATCTTTGAAATAATTTGATTAAGTATGTGATTAGGTTTTGAGAACAAAATTTGACATACAATAGGATGTAAAAGAACACTTGTTGAAAGTAGTAGTTGATAATAGAAAGTTCAATGTTCATTTTTGGTTTTGTAGGGGCTACCAACTCCTTGACTAAGGAGCTTACCACAAGCTTTCCTACTAGCCATTTTATGGATGCCATGGAAATGATTGTTCTTCAATACTTGCTCCAACCAAATGCGGAAAACTTTGCTCAACATCTTGCCCTTCTAAAAGGCCATTATGGATGGAAATGAATAGAAGTTGGGAACAATCTTCCTCAATTTTATCACTATCAACATTTGACCTTCAAGCAAACATGTTCAAATGCATCATGTAATCATGCATTGCAACTGTAATGGAGCCCCCATATAAGGTGAATCCATTTACAGAATTGTGGTGTAGATTATCTAATTCAATTGTTTTGAACAAAAATATTTCAAAGTTGCTAAGATGGCCATGGTGCAAGTCTTGGGTTTAGTTGAAGATGAATCTACTTTTTCAACACTTTCCTTCACAAAAAGTAAACTATGAAATCAACTTGTTGAACACTTACCCACAGTTGTGGTCATGTACTTTCAAACTGTCTACAATTTAGAAAATTTTCCATATGGGAAGGTGTTTTGATGCATGGTGGGTAGCAAAGAAGTACAAAATTAAAATTTAGGGGAAAATGTTTAAAGTGAAAAAACTTTTATTGAAGCTCTAGGTTTGAGAGAAGCTAGAACATAAGGACTAGAACATTTTTTTAAATTGCTTATGAAATTGTATTGCCTATGAGTTTTTTGGCTAGTTATTTCATAGCCAATTTTGTGATGAATTCTTGGAATATTATCATTAGTTGAAGTCAATGGAATATAAATTATATAACCAAATTTTGTACTTGACATAAGTCAAGTTGTATAACCACATGACTAATGAGCCTTGAGCATGTATAGCAAACTAAAACTAGTTTAATATGTGTATTTTTAGCCAAAATTACTCCCACATGGTAATTTCAATAGCCATGTAGTCATTATATCAAAATCTCTAGAAAAAACACTAATTCAAATATGCCTAAAAAACTTAACAATATGCATTGTAATTTGTGCAACCTTGTAGGCACATTAATGTTTTAAGGATGAAAGCATGGTAAAGTATACCAAAAAAATAGTTTAAAAAAAATAGTCAAAAAATGGTCTAGTTTTTGACACAAGTAAAAGAAAGTATATAGAAAATAACAAAATAATAAAATAATAAAATAATAAAAGCTTGGTGTTTTTTTTTGAGTTTATAGTGAGTGATTATAAAATTTGAGAAACTTTGACAGAATAAAGTTGAATAACAAGTATAACTAGTATATAACTATTATATGACTAGTCAAATTAAATTTAAACATACTTTTCCATTAGAAGTTTGATGTATTCTATTACAATATTTAAATGTTGAAAAATTACACACACATTTTAAAGCTACATCATGTTGAAAATGAAGGATGTTAAAAATTTCATCTATTTTCACCTATTTGTACAAGTTTGGATAGCCTAAAAAGTAGGTAAATATATACAATTTTTTTAAAAAATCTATTTGAATGCATATTAAATATGTGATTAATCAACATCATTGTGATAAAATTAAAGATTATCTTCATGTTGATCACTAAATTAAAAAAAAATTATACTTGAATCAATACATTAAAACTTGTTTTTGGCTATTTTTAAAAAAAATTGTGACCAAGAGCAAAAATTATGTACTTTACCTTGTCAACACCTTTAAATATGTCAATGTAAAAAGCACATATACATGGCTTTGAGAATTTGGGGTATATCATGATTGCATAGTATTACAATTTACATTGCCTACATTTGGAGCTCAAAGTGAACAAGTCCATGATTTCATTATGAAATATCTCCAATTATTAATTGGATGGAATTGATGAATGTAATAAGAATAATTTTTTTTTATGAAATTGAAAAAATGTTTATAACGTTTGGCACCTAATGGGATTGCAACATAAATCTTCATTAACACATTTTTTTTAGAGATTTAGAGATTTTTTTCATTAAAACAAGTGTACATTAATGTGGTTGATTGATCATTTAATTTGGACTTAATGGCCTTAATTTTTAAGGAATATTGTACTTTTGAGTTTTGATTCATTTGTATTATTAAACAAGTTCTTTTGAAGTATTTATAACACAAATCATTATTTTTAATTGAAATTGTTTTTGGAACTTTTGGGGACTATGTTTGCTGCAAGTGAATATTAATGTTCTAGTTTGAATTGTGTTCAAACTTAATTGAAGATGTGTTTAGTATTTAACTTTTTTAAGGCTTGCACTTTCAAATTAAAGTGTATACAATATATGAATCCATTCCTTTATAATGAAAAATTTGAAATGTTTTAATTTTTTGGTATTTGTTGATTACAAAACCAAATTGATGAATGAATATGTTAAATCTCATGCTTTCCAATCCAAACATATTGGATTTTTTATAATAATGCATTATTGTTATTTTTGTTTTACCATCCTAGAAGTAAGTGATTACATTTTAGAGAAACTTATCAAAAGTCATCTTACATCTATTCTTTATAAATTTGGATATTTTTTACATGAAATTCATTTGCATGTCATGTAGATAAGGATTTGAAGTTTAAGGTTTATAAAATATCATTACATTGTAAGAAATCATGGCTTTTAAAAAAACTAACTTGACCAAAGTGTTCACATTGACCAAAGGGTATGTCCATTTTGACTAAAGTTTTGGGGCATGAAAAAACATGTTACATTTGACCAATACATTTGATTAATGTGACCTTTTTGACCAAGTGTAAAGCTGAAAATATGGTCAAAATGGACAAATGTCCATGAAAAATGGCCATGGTTTAGTCAAATTGACTATTATGATTTGACACTTAATCAAATGAGCCATACTCATTTGATGATTTAACCATCTTGTTAAAACTAGGCTACCTACCTAACCTAACATAATTAGCAGGTTAGGTTAGGTTTAAACTACCTATTTAACCTACCATAACTAATAGGTTAGTAGGCTACTTGTTAGGTAATAACTTAACTAGTAGTTTAACTAAGTAACCTAGCTTAAACCTATTCAATAGGCTACCTAAGATGTAACCTAAGATTATTAAGTAGCTTACTGGGTAGTGTAAGCCTTCTAGGTAGGTATCCTAAGTGATCTAGGCTTAAGTAGATCTTTTAGCCATGTAGGTAGTTTACTAACCTAAACCTACTATAGGTGCATAACTTAGGCTTACTAGATAAATAACATAAGCCACCTAGGCCTAGTAAATAGGTGGCATATCCTACTAATTAGTTAGGTAAGTAGCCTAGGCCACCTAGGCTGGCTATTGGGTATGTAGCTTAGCTTAGGCCACCTAAGCCCACAAGGTAGATAACTTAACCTAGGCCACATAGGCCTACTAGGTCGGTACATAGCCTAACCTAAACTACTTAGGCTTATGCTAAGTATGTAACTAACCTAGGTTAAGCCACCTAGGTTTACTAGGTAAATTGCTTAGTAGCATATTAAGAAGGTAGCCTAGGCATAGACCTACCTAATAAGTTAGTAGGCTCCTAGATGTAGTTTATTAAATAGCATATAGGCATAGGTAGCTTGTTAGATAAGTATAAACATAAACCTAGTAAGTACATTTAAGGCTTAATAGGCTATAATTTACATGTTATTTAGGTACATGCATTTATTAATAGGTACCTCCTACCTACCTAGGCTAACCTACCTATAACCTATTTATAACCTACTTATTCATGTAAGTAATGTAAAAAAATTTAAGTTCATTTAATATAATAAATTGAAAAAAATTCATGGAAGTTGATTACAATATGTTGTCCAAAATCATGTTAATTACAATATGTTGTTCAAAAAATCATCTTATGGGGTGGTGATGCAATGGTTAAGGACTCAATTTCCTCAATGTGCAAGTGAAAAGTTCAAGTTTCCACATGTAATCTAGGCGACCTTCACTACTTAAATGACCTAATTAGGTAATTTAGGTTGCAAAACCTACTAGACCACCTAATTTAAGCTTA
>Ga0116231_10005751_pt1 | contig 24221 bp, 20 predicted proteins | sample S1TSphgellanicum_2_FD_89695 | JGI IMG/M metagenome (GOLD analysis project Ga0116231, IMG submission 89695) | Host-associated microbial communities from peat moss isolated from Minnesota, USA - S1T2_Fd - Sphagnum magellanicum MG | ecosystem: Host-associated > Plants > Peat moss > Unclassified...
CCAGGTAAGCAGGGAGCGCCTCGAACTCTACAGCCGCGCGATCGCCCTGCATGGCCCGCGCATCCTGGCGGCCTTCCCGGCCCTGGCCGACAACGCAGCCCTGTGGAGCGCCATCGACGCGGCGTTCGTGGCGCTGATCACCGATCGCTACGAGGCCGATATCGCGTTCAGCTTCGCCCATTCCATCCGCCGCAACGTCTGCCAGGAGCTGTGGCGCCCGGTGGCCTATTCCTTTCCGCCGCCCAGCCCGCGCCGCGCCTACTCGACGGCCGCGGTGTACCGGCGCCTGCCGGTCGCCGGCCGCATCGACGCCGCGCTGCTGGACGCCGCGCTGGCGATACCGGGCTTCTCGGTTCCTTTTCGCGATCGCGACGGCGACGTGCGCCGCATCCTGGCGCGCCTCGAGGCGCAGTTCGAGGGCGCCGGGCCGGCGTCCCTTCCCGTGGCGCTCGATGTCGTCGAGGCCGGCTTCTTCCGCGACCGCACGGCCTTCCTCGTGGCGCGCTGGGTGCTGGGCGGCGGCGCTTATGCGCCATTCGTGGTGGCGTTTCTCAACAGCGCCGCGGGCATCCACGCCGATGCCCTGCTGCAGCGGACGGCGGATATCCACAACCTGTTCAGTTCGACGCTCGCCAACTTCCACGTGACCACGCGGCTGTACTACCAGACCTGCGTCTTTCTCTACAGCCTCATGCCGCTGCGCCCGCTGGGCCAGCAGTACTCGACGATCGGCTTCAATCACGTGGGCAAGGTGGCGATTCTCGACGAGATCGTCGCGCAGATCCGCAGCAGCGGGCAGAAGCTGTCGCGCTCGCCGGGCGTGGCCGGCACGGTCGCGCTGGGCTTCACCTTCGATGCCTGCTCCTACCACCTCAAGGTGATCCGTGACCGCCCGACGCGCGCCTACAAGTGGGGTGCCTACCCCGGCCGCGCCGCCGTGCTCGACAAGTACCGCGCGGTGCACGAGATCAACCGGGCCGGCAGCATGCTCGACAACGTCATCTACTTCAACCTGCGGCTCGACCGCGAGCTCTTCGAGCCCGAACTCCTCGACGAGATCTGCGCCCAGGCGGCCGGCAGCGTGCACGTCGACCACGATGGCGTGTTCATCCGCTCGCTGATCGTCCAGCTCAAGATCGTGCCGCTGCCGGTCTTCCTCGAACGGGCGAGCGCGGGCGCGCTCGAGGCCGTCATGCTCAGCCTGGGCCGTTGCATCCGTGACAATGCGGCCACCGACATCTTCAACAAGGACCTGGACTCGCGCAACTACGGCGTCGGCCGCTACGGCCGCGTGTTCCTGTTCGACTACGACGCCGTCGAGCGCCTGACCGAGGTCAAGATCCGCACCAACGCCGATCGCGAGCCCGGCGAGGACACGCCGCCGCCGTGGTTCTTCGAGGATGGCGTGATCTTCCTGCCCGAGGAGCTCGAGGTCGGCATGAACCTGGCCAACGACACCGCACGGCGCTGTTTCCGGCGCGTCAACGCCGAGCTGATGACGGTGGCGTACTGGCAGGGCATCCAGCAGAAGCTGCTGCGCGGCGAGGTGCCGGAGCTGAACATGTACGCCGACGCCGATCGGCTCGGCGCCTGAGGCGCACGCGCGCATGCAGCCCTTCGCCCCCCGCCATGGCGATCCGGCCGAGGTCGCGCAGGCGTTCGCGCGTGCGCAGGCCAGCGCCGCGCATCCGTTCGATTTCTCGCTCGAGAGCCTGCGGCGCGACGTCGATGCCTACCTGGCGCCGCTCCCCTGGGGTTCCGGCGGCGAAGGGCCGCCCTACGAAGCCCAGATCGGCCTTGCCGCGTACGTGGGCGAAACCCTGGCGCGGCTGCATGGGGGCACGTGGCAGGGTCAGTTCCGGGTCGACAATCCGGGCGCCAACTTCTACTGCTCGTGGGTCGCGTTCGGCGCCTACCGTTTCTTCCCGGACCATTACATCGGCTATCGGCTCACCAATGGCCCGGTGGAAGGGACCTTCGCGCAGTACCTGGACGCCGTGCTATCGCGCATCCACGAGGGCCTGCGCACCGGCGGCGGCGGCTGAGCGCCGGAGCGCCGGAGCGAGAACGCGGGCGCAGCCGGGCCGGCTCAGGCGCGGCGGGCCTGGACCTGCAGCAGATGTTCGAGCGTGCTGCGCACCGAGGAAAAGCGCGGGTCGGTGTCGTCGAGCCCGGCCAGCGCTTCGAGCTGCGGTAGGCCGCCGTGCGGGGAAAGACCCTCGGCGAGCAACTGCCGGTAGCTCGTCGGCGGCGCAGCGGCGACCGGCTCGTCGTCGAGCAGGTCTTCGAAGCGGATCTCGTCGTCGCCCATGGTCCCTGCTTATCGGAACTTTATTTCCCACCTTAAGACGCATAGCCGGTATGGGATACGCCGGGGGCGGCGAAGTGCCCGAGGGGCAGCCCCGCTCGATGGACTGCATTGCCTCACGCATTTTGCAGTATTTATGCTTTTAATGATCAAAAATGATCGATTTACCCGTTAGAAACCCCAAGAATGCGCGATTTTCTCCCGTGCATCGGATTTTTTGGCGAATTGTCCTGCAAACGAACAGTTACTTGCGTGAACTCCGGCGCGCGGACCCGAATAGCCTCGAAACATGCCAATTGTTTACGGATAACCCGTTCCAAACCCAGGATCCGCTTCATGAATATCTCCAATTTGCGCTTGGGCACCCGTCTGGCCGTGGCCTTTGCGATCGTCCTCGCCTTGATGACCGGCATGGCGGCGTTCAGCGCGCTGCGTGCCACCGACATCGTCGAGCTGGACCGCCAGATCCAGGACAAGACCCACCGTTCCGACCTGGCGGCGCACTGGCGCGCCAACATCCTGGTGAATGTCACGCGCCGCATCGCCATCGCCAAGTCGGGCAATCTCGAAGCGCTGACGACCCTGTTCAATCCGCAGATCGCCGAGACCACGTCCAAGACCACGGACTACCAGAGACAGCTCGAGGCCAGCGTCGTCACCGATGCCGGGAAGGCCCTGATGGAGACCATCGCCGAGCGCCGCAAGGCCTACATGGCGATCTTCGAGGGTATCGCCGCGCAGCTCAAGGCCGGCGACATGGCCGGTGCGCAGGCGCGCGTCGACAGCGCGGCCGTGCCCGCGCTGACCTCCTACCTGGATGCCGTCGATGCGTTCGACAAGCACCTGCGCGAGGAACTGGAGCAGGCCAACGCCCAGCTCGATGCGCAGGCCCGCGCGACGCGCGTCTGGGCGCTGGTCCTGACCGCGGCGGCGCTCGCGGTGGGCAGCCTGCTGTCCTGGCTGATCACCCGTTCCATCACGCTCCCGATGCACCGCGCGATCGCCACGGCGCAGCGCGTAGCCGAGGGTGACCTGTCGGAAAACCTGAGCGTGAGCGCTGGTTCGGACGAATTGGCGCAGCTGCAAAACGCGCTGGCCCAGATGCAGGAGCGGCTGCGCGAGCTGGTGACGCGCATCCGTGCGGCGACCGACGAGGTCTCCAGCGCCTCGACCCAGATCGCCGCGGGCGGCCAGGACCTGTCGATGCGCTCGGAGCAGGCCGCCAGCAACCTGGAGGAGACGGCCGCCTCGATGGAGCAGCTGACGAGCAGCGCCAAGCACACCGCGGCCACGGCCGTGCGCGCCAAGGAGCTGGCCGGCGCCGCCTCGTCGGTGGCCCAGAGCGGCGGCGTGGCGGTGGCGCAGGTGGTCGCCACGATGGACGACATCAACGCGGCCAGCAAGAAGATCGTCGACATCATCGGCGTGATCGACGGCATCGCGTTCCAGACCAACATCCTGGCGCTCAATGCCGCGGTCGAGTCGGCCCGAGCCGGCGAACAGGGGCGCGGATTTGCCGTGGTCGCGGCCGAGGTGCGCGCGCTGGCCCAGCGCAGCGCCGGTGCCGCGCGCGAGATCAAGGCGCTGATCGGCGACTCGGTCAGCAAGGTGGCCTCGGGCACGCGCCAGGTCCAGGCGGCCGGCACCACGATGGGCGATATCGTCACCAACGTGCAGAACGTCTCGACGCTGATCAGCGAGATCAGCGCGGCCAGCAGCGAGCAGCAGGGCGGGATCCACCAGATCAACGAGGCGGTGACGCACCTGGACCAGATGACGCAGCAGAACGCCGCCCTGGTCGAGCAGAGCGCCGCGGCGGCCGAGAGCCTGCAGGAGCAGGCCGCGGTGCTCGCCGAGGTCGTGCGCCTGTTCCGTCTCGACGCGCGCAGCCCGCAGCCCGCCTGAGCGGCCGGCCGGCTGCTCGGTGGCGCTCAGTGACGCTCAGTAGCGCTCAGTCGAACTCAGTCGTACGCCGTTTCGTCCCGTATCGTGCAGTAGCAATCAAACCCCGGCGAGCGCCATGGCACCGCAGGCCAGGCCCGCCGTCCCCACCAGCGCGACGCCGTAGAGCAGCCAGGTCTTGCGCGAGAGCAGGACGATCGCCGACAGCGCGATGGCGATCTGCATCGCCGTGGTGCCCAGCGCCCAGCGGTGGTGTTCGTGCATCTGCTCGTCGCTCTGGCGGTCCCACTCCTTGACCTCGTCCTCGAGACGGGTGCCCCTGGCCTTGATCTCCTCCTGCTCCTTGCGGTAGCGCTCGGCTTCGGCCTTGAAGGCCGCGATGCGATCCGGTGCGGTGGATATCGTCGCGCCGAACTCCGCCAGGTTGTGCTTGATGCCCTTGGCCTGGTAGTAGTTCCATTCGTCATTGGCGCGGGTCTTGGTGATCGCCGCGCTGTTCTTGTAAAGCTGCGCCTTGGCCTGCGTGTCGCCGCCCTGGAAGGTCATCACCGCGCCCAGCGTGGCGAGCACGGCCGACAGCACGGCGACGCGCCCGGGCAGCGTGTCGACGCCGCCGCCGTGGTTCGCCGCATGCTCGATGGCGTGGTCGTGCACGCCGTGTACGTGGAAGTCATCGCTGGGCATCAGGGTCTCCAGGGTGTGAAGGGGTGCCGTGGGCAGGCGCGGCCTCGTAGCGGACGAAGTCGAAGGCGAACGGCCGGCCGGCGACGGCCGCGATGCGGGTGCGCTCGCGCTCGCGCCAGCGCCCGGGTTCGAGCGCCGGAAAGTAAGTATCGCCCGGGACGTCGGCGTCGATCTCGGTGATATGGAGGGCGTCCACGTGACCGGCAAGTGCCTCGGCGTAGAGCTGGGCCCCCCCGATCACGAAGACCCGCACCGGGAGGACGCCCGCGCCGGCATCGCACAGCGCCAGCGCCGCCGCCAGGTCGGGAACGGCCTCGGTGCCGGCGGCCTGCCACGCACGATTGCGCGTGACGACGATGTTGCGCCGGCCCGGCAAGGGCCGGCCGATCGACTCCCAGGTGCGCCGCCCCATGACGACCGGATGGCCCAGGGTCGTGCGCTTGAAGTGGGCCAGGTCCTCGGGCAAGCGCCAGGGCAGCGCGCCGCGATCGCCGATCACGCCGTTGCGCGCCCGCGCGACGATGAGTTCCAGCCGCACCACGGTGTCAGGCCGCAGGCGCGGATCCGCGGCGCGGATGGCCTGCGCCCCCCGCCCGCCCGGGGCTGGCGCGGCCGATGGCGAAGGGGTGCGCAACGGTGCACCGCTGCGCTCGGCATGGGCTCGACGTCATCTGCATGGCAGGCCGCATTTTGCCACGCCGGGGCCCGGCGCCCGACGCGACGCGTCACTTGGCGATCGGCGCGGGGATGTGCGGATGCGGCTCGTAGCCGACGATCTCGAAATCCTCGTAGCGGTACTCCAGGATCGACGCCGGCCGCCGATGGATGATCAGCCGCGGCGCGGCGCGCGGCGCGCGCGTGAGCTGCAGCCGGGCCTGTTCGAGGTGATTGGCGTACAGGTGCAGGTCGCCGAACGAGTGCACGACCTCGCCGGGTTCGAGCTCGCACTGCTGGGCCAGCATGTGCGTCAGGAAGGCCACCGACGCCACGTTGAACGGCACGCCCAGGAAGCAGTCGGCCGAGCGCTGCGTCATCATGCAGCTCAAGCGGCCCTGCGCCACGTAGAACTGGTAGAGCACGTGGCAGGGGGGCAGCGCCATGCGGCCGCGCGCCGCGTTGGCCTCGGGCGAGAGCGATTCGTCCGGCAGGTAGGCGACGTTCCACGCGCTGATGATGTGCCGCCGGCTGTCGGGCTTGCGCCGCAATCCGTCGACCAGGGCGGCGATCTGGTCGATCGGCGCGCCGTCGGCGCCCTTCCACGCGCGCCACTGCGCCCCATAGACGGGGCCCAGCTCGCCCTCGGGCGTGGCCCACTCGTCCCAGATCGAAACGCCGTGCTCCTTCAGGTAGGCGATGTTGGTGTCGCCGCGCAGGAACCAGAGCAGCTCGTGCAGGATCGAGCGCGTGTGCAGCTTCTTGGTCGTGAGCAGCGGAAACCCGTCGCGCAGGTCGTGGCGAACCATGCGCCCGAACACCGACAGCGTACCGGTCCCGGTACGGTCGCCCTTGCGGATGCCGTTGTCCAGGATGTCCCTGAGCAGGCCCAGGTACTGCTTGTCCATCGCGAATCCCGTATTCGTGCGTGACGCTCGCGCCGAGCATGTCGATGGCGTGCCGGGCACCGCGGCTCCGCGCCGCCGCGCTGCCGTGCGGACACCGACGATGCGCTGTAAACAGCGCTGCAAGCAGTATAGCGACGCAGCGCGGCGCCGGTCGTGGCGCATCGAGCGCTGCGCCGCCGGCTGGGAGCACCGAAAAAAGCCCCGAATAATCAAAGCTGAAAACCTTCCTTGGCGCGCCGCGGCGGCGACCTTACCGTGTCGCGCTCCATCGTTGGACTGCCGCTACAGTGAGCACCATCCTTACCTTGCCGGAAGTGCCGGGCCATGCGCTCTCCATTCGCGCCAAGGCCTTCCTGTTCCATGATCCGGCCTCGCTTGCCCTGCTGCATCACCTCGAGCGCGTGGCGCGCAGCGACGCCACGGTCCTCATCATCGGCGAGACAGGTACCGGCAAGGAGCTGATCGCGCGCCACGTCCACAAGCAGAGCGGGCGCGCCGGCCCGTTCGTGGCCGTCAACTGCGGCGCGTTCTCCGATACCCTGATCGACGCGGAGCTGTTCGGCAACGAGGTCGGCGCGTACACGGGCGCGGTACGTGCCCGTCCCGGGTGGTTCGAGACGGCCAACGGCGGCACGCTCTTCCTGGACGAGATCGGCGATCTTTCCCCCAGTCTCCAGGTCAAGCTGCTGCGCGTGCTGCAGGAGCGCCAGGTCGTCCGCCTCGGATCCACACGCCCATTGCCGCTGGACGTGCGCCTGGTCGCCGCCACCAACGTCGACCTGGCCGAGGCCGTGCGCGCCCAGCATTTCCGCGCCGACCTGTTCTACCGCCTCAGCGTCGCCAGCATCGCGGTTCCGCCGCTGCGCGAGCGGCGCGGCGACATCCTGCCGCTCGCAGCGCATTTCGTCGGTGTCTACGGACCCAGGCTCAACTCGCGCAGCGTGCGCTTCTCGCCCGCGGCCGAGGACGCGCTGCTGTCCTACCCCTGGCCCGGCAACATCCGCGAGCTCGAGAACACCGTGCACCATGCGCTGATCGTATGTCGCGACGAGGTGATCCACGATGCCGACCTGCGCCTGGCGGCGCCGATGCTCGACCGCGTCGCCGGTCCGGCGACCCTCGAGCGCGCGGACGTGCCCCCGGGGCGCCACGAGCCCGCGCGCGACCCGCGCTTCCTGCATGACGAGGACTACCCGCGGCTGCGATCGGTGCTCCAGGCCCTGCTTGCCCGAGGTGAACCCGACCTGCTGCGGCGCGTCGAGGCCGAGCTCGTGCGCACCGTCTATGCCTGCAGCAAGGAGAACCAGGTGCGCGCCGCCAAGGCCCTGGGCATCACGCGCAATTCGATGCGCACCCTGCTCAAGCGCCACCAATTGATCGACGATGCGGCAGCCGGCCTGCCGTCGCACGGGGATCGGGGCGACGTGCACCCGGGCGACAGCCTGCGCCTGGATGACGCCGTCCCCATGGGTGACAGCCTCCACCGCGGCGACGTCGAGCCGCTGTCCGGCCTGGCGTCGTAGTCCTGATCCCTCTCGAAACGCGCAACGCCACCTGAGCTCCCCTCTCCCGCGCGACGCGCGGGAGAGGGGGCAGATCCCCTTCGGATAACAGACGGGCCCTTGCTTCTCTCCCCTCTCCCACAAAGTGGGAGAGGGGTGGGGGAGAGGGTCGACGCGATTGGCACGATGCCCGCGGCGGCCGCCCTCTCCCCAGCCTTCTCCCGCGCCGCGGGAGAGGGGGTCAGTTCCCGCTCTCGGCTCTGCGCTTTCTCCTGTTGCCTACCCAACAGCGCGCGCCGCAGGATGCGCACTAGTCAACAGCCACGCGCCGCTGCTGCTCGATTCCCCGCAGCGCGCCTGCGCTTCCCGCCGTCTGCGCCCGCACTAGCGCGCTGCGTTCTCCGAGGGAGGCGCCACGCCGGCGCCCGGCGCCACGCGCCGGCCGGACCCTGGCCCGATAGTTGCTAGATGTCTCTGGATCCGGCATCGCTGGCGTGCACCAGGGCCCGCCGTGCCGGACGGACGAACTCCATTGTCTCTCGATCAGGGTGCTGCCTATGAATCAAAAGCTTTCCCTTGCCCTCGTGATGAGCCTGTCGATGCTGTGTGCCTACGCAGCGACCGAAACCCTTGCTCCGGCCTCGCCGGCAGCGCTCGATGCCAACGCGGCCAGGGCCGCTTCCCCGTCGATCGACGCGTCCTTCGTAACGGTGGCGCCAGCGCCCGCCGTCGCGGCCGCGCCCGTCGCTGCGGCCGCGCCCGTGCCCGTCGCCGCGACGACCGGCGGCAAGTGGTCGCCCTACCGCCCGGTGGTGCTCCCCGCCGTGCCGGCCGTCAAGCAGAAGGCCTGGGTCCGCGAACCCGTCGACGCCTTCGTGCTCGCGCAGCTCGAGGCCCACGACATCAAGCCGTCTCCCGAGGCCGATCGGGCGACCTTCATCCGCCGCGCCACGCTCGACGCCTGGGGCCTGGTGCCGACGCCCGAGGAGGTGCGCGCGTTCGTCAACGACCGTTCCGCGGACGCCTACGAGCGCCTGGTCGACCGGCTGCTGGCCTCGCATCACTTCGGCGAGCGCCAGGCGCGCCGCTGGCTCGACCTGGCACGCTACGCCGACAGCTCGGGCTTCCAGAACGACCAGACGCGGGCCAACAACTGGCGCTATCGCGACTACGTGATCAAGGCCTTCAACGACGACAAGCCGTTCGACCGTTTCATCCAGGAGCAGATCGCCGGCGACGAGCTGTTTCCCGACAGCCAGGAGGCCAGGATCGCCACCGGCTTTCTGGGCGGCTACCCCGATAACGCCAATTCGCGCGACCTCGTCCAGCGCAAGTACCAGATCGACACCGACATGACCGACCAGGTCGGCGAAGTGTTCCTCGCCGCCTCGATCGGCTGCGCCCGCTGCCATAACCACAAGTTCGACCGCGTGAGCCAGAAGGAATACTTCCAGTTCCAGGCCTTCTTCGCCAACACCTCGTTCGACGAGAAGGTGCCGCTGGCCAAGGGCACCGAGACGACCTGGGACGAGGAGTACGCGGCCAAGGACAAAGCCTGGCGCGAGGCTACCAAGGACATCCGCGCCAAGCAGAAGGCGATCCTCGATACGGTGCGCGAGAAAGGCCTCAAGTACCACAAGGAGCGCTACCTGACCGACAGCCGCGATGCGATCTTCAAGCCCGAGGACCAGTGGACGCCGCTGGACCGCTGGGTCAACTTCCGCCTCAAGACCGTAACGACCGACCAGGACATCGTCGGATATCTCAAGTACTCGGCCGAGAACAAGGACGCGCCCGAGTACGAGGCCGCCAATGTCGACAAGTGGAAGGAGTACCAGAAGCTGACGGCCGAGCTCAAGCGCTTCGACGATATCAAGCCCAACCGCGGCTCCAAGTGGATCACCGCCGCCACCGAGCTGGGCCATCCGCAGTCGCCGCCCACCTTCGTGCGCTTCACCGGCATCCATGAGCGGCCCACCGAGGAGGTCCAGCCCGGCCTGCCCGTGCTCTGGGCCGGCAGCAAGCAGCCGACGATAACCCCCACGGCGACCTCGTCCGGGCGGCGTTCGGCGCTGGCCAACTGGCTGGTCGATCGCGACAATCCGCTGACCGCGCGCGTGTACGTCAACCGCGTCTGGAGCCAGTACTTCGACAAGGGCATCGTTCCCACGGTCGCCGACTTCGGTCGCGCCGGCCAGAAGCCCACCAATCCCGAGCTGCTCGACTACCTGGCCGCCGATTTCGTCCGCCAGGGCTGGAGCGTCAAGAAGCTGCAGCGCGAGATCCTGCTCTCGAACGTGTACCGGCAGTCCTCGGCCGAGCGCGCCGACCTCGTCAAGGCCGATCCGGAGAACAAGCTGCTGGCGGTGTTCCCGCGCAAGCGCCTCGAAGCCGAGGAGATCCGCGATTCGCTGCTCTACGCTTCCGGCCTGCTCGTCGACAAGGTCGGTGGCCCGGCCGTCTATCCGCCGATCCTCTCCGGCGCGGCGGTGGGCACCTCGGTCGATTTCAACAACAACAAGGCCTGGACCGTATCCAAGGACAAGGAGGACTGGTACCGGCGCAGCATCTACGTGTTCGAGCGGCGCAGCCTGCCCTACCCGATCACGCAGAACTTCGATCCGGCCGATCCCTCGCACCCGCACCACAAGCGCGACGTCACCACCACGCCCCTGCAGGCGCTCACGCTGTTCAACAGCGAGGTGGTGTTCGACTGGTCGCAGGCGCTGGCCGGCCGCGTGATCAACGAAGCCGGACCGGGCGAGACGGCCCAGCTCGACCGGCTGTACGAGACCCTGTTCGCCCGCGAGCCTACCCGCGCCGAGACGGCCGCGCTGCGCGACTTCCTGGCCAAGGAGCAGATCGCGATCCGCGAGAAGGCGGCCACCGGCAAGTTCGAGGTCGCCATACCGCAGGGCCTCAAGGACACGCGCCAGTTCGACCCGGTCAAGACCGCGGCCTTCGTCGACCTCGTCCATACCGTCGCCAACTCCAACGACTTCGCCTACCGCTTCTAGCCATCACGCCAACCAAGGATACGAACATGCGTAACGATTCCCGTCGCGATTTTCTCGTCAAGTCGGCACTGGGCCTGGGTGGCGCCGCGCTCAGCGGCGCGGTGCCCGGCCTGGGCGGCTTGTCTGCTGCCAGCGCCGCCGAGCTGATCGACCCGCTGGCCCCCAAGGACCCGCAGTTCCCGGCCAAGATCAAGACCGTGATCTGGCTCCACCAGAACGGCGCGCCCAGCACGCTGGACCTGTTCGACTACAAGCCGGAGCTCGTCAAGCGCCACGGGCAGGAGGTTCCGGCCTCCTTCCTCAAGGGCATCAAGACCAGCACCCAGGGCGGTGTGGGCAAGCTGTTCGCGTCCAATCGCACCTGGAAGCAATACGGCGAGAGCGGTGCCTGGTTCTCGGACCTGGTGCCCAACCTGGCCAACCATGCCGACAAGCTCACGTTCATAAAATCCAGCGTGACGATCGGCGCCACGCACGACATCTCGATCCTCAAGCTCAACACCGGGGACCTCAACCCCGGCCGGCCCTCGCTGGGCGCCTGGATCACCTATGCGCTGGGCTCGGCCAACCCCGACCTGCCGCCCTACGTGGTGCTGTACAACGGCGATCGCGAGCCCTCGGCCGGGTCGGTGAACTGGAGTTCCGGCTTCCTGCCCGCCGTGTACCAGGGCACGCCGTTTCGCCCCGGCAACTCGCCCATCCTGTACCTGGAGCGCCCCGAATCGCGCTCGGCCGCCCAGCAGCGCACCTCGCTCGACCTGCTCAAGCGCCTCAATTCGCTGGGCGCGGCGCGCTACCCGCAAGACACCGAGCTGCGCGCGCGCATCCAGTCCTACGAACTGGCCGACCGCATGCAGGCGGCCGCGCCGGAGGCCGTCGACATCAGCAAGGAATCGGATGCCACCAGGGAGCTCTACGGCCTCAACGACAAGATCAGCGAGAGCTACGGCACGGTGCTGCTGCGTGCCCGCCGCCTGACCGAACGCGGCGTGCGCTTCATCCAGGTCGTGTCGGGCTACCCCGAGGGCGTGGACCAGGACCGCCAGAGCTGGGACGCGCACAGCGACCTCGAGAAGAACCACGGCGTGATGGCGCGCATGGTCGACAAGCCGATAGCCGGCCTGCTGCAGGACCTCAAGGAGCGCGGCCTGCTCGAGACCACGCTCGTGGTCTGGACCTCGGAGTTCGGGCGCACGTCCTACGGCCAGAGCGGCAACGGGCGCGACCACAACCCCTGGGGCTACACGCAGTGGCTGGCCGGCGGCGGCCTCAAGGCGGGCTTCACCTACGGGGAGACCGACGAGATCGGCCTGCAGACGGCCGACCAGGACAAGGCGGTGGACACCTACGATCTGCACGCCACCGTGCTCAAGCTCGTCGGGCTCAATCACCTCAAGGTCACCTACCTCAACCACGGGCGCTCGGAGCGGCCCACCGTCGTCTACGGCAAGGTCGTGGACGCCATCCTCACCTGAGGCGGGTGCCGGTCGCGCTTGTCCACCCGGGGCGCCCAGGCGCGCCCCGGGTGGGCGTAGCGACGGCGCACGGTGGCGCGAGCGCTGCGCTCGCGGCGCTCGCCTTGCTCGCTCAACAACGTACAGGTGCCGGCACGGGCCGGCACGAGAAGAAATACCCGGTCATGCGCAAGTCGATTCTTTTGGTACTGGGCCTGCTGGCCTTGGCGGGCGTTGCCAGGTCCGCGGACGAGGAGATGGACGAGGACCTGATGCAGTCGATCGAGGACACGAACAAGAGCCTCTCGTCCAACATCGCCCAGCACGATGACCACGGCAGCGCCGACGACGCCCGCGAGCTGGGGGACATGTTCTCCAGGGTCGAGGTCTACTTCGTGCAGCGCGGGCATGCCGACGATGCGGTCGATCTGGCCCGCAAGAGCCGCCAGCTGACCCTCGATATCATGCATTCGGTCGCCACTGCCGATTTCGATGCAGCGGCCGACGCCTCGGTCACCCTGTCGCGCACCTGCAAGACCTGCCATCGTACGTACAAGAAGGACAAGGACAAGACGCAGGGCAAGCACAAGGACGCGGATTAACCCCGGAGAAACCCATGAAGATCAAATCATGCCTCGTGCTTCCCCTTCTGGGCACGCTCGGCGCTGTCTGCATTCCCGCGCTCGCCGCGCTGCAGCCGGGCGATGCCGCGCCCGATTTCGACATTCCCGCATCCCAGGCGGGCAAGCCGATCAACTTTGCGCTGCACGAGGCGCTCAAGAAGGGTCCCGTGGTCGTGTACTTCTATCCCTCGGCCTACACCAAGGGTTGCAACATCCAGGCGCACACCTTCTCCGAACAGCAGCAGAAGTTCGCCGCGGCCGGCGCCACGATCGTCGGCGTTTCGCTCGACAGCATCGCGCGCCTGAACGAATTCTCGGCGGATCCGGATTTTTGCGCCGGCAGGATCACCGTGGCCAGCGACGCCGACGGCAAGGTCGCCAAGTCCTACCAGATCGCCATCCGCGACGCCGTGCCCGGCCGCAAGGACACGCGCGGTGTCGAGATCGACCACGCGTTTGCCGAGCGCACGACCTTCATCGTCACGCCCGACGGCAAGATCAGCGCCACGATCGGCGGCCTCTCACCGGCCGACAATGTCGCGCAGGCGCTCGAGCGCGTGCAGGGCATCGCGGCAGCCGCGCGCCGTTCAATCACATCGACCCAGGGAGCGCAACCATGACCCGCAAGACGACCCGGGACTTCCCGCCCGAAGTGCTCAAACTGTTCGACCAGTACGTGCACGGCCAGCTCAGCCGCCGTGGCTTCCTGCAAGCGGCCGCCAAGTATGCGGTGGGTGCGGCCTCGGCCGGCGTCTTCCTCGCCGAGCTCAGCCCCGACTTCGCCGCCGCGCAGCAGGTGGCAGCCACCGACGCGCGCATCGACGCGCGCACGGTCGAGTTCCCGTCGCCGCAGGGCTACGGCACCGTCAAGGCCTACCTGGTCGAGCCGGCCAAGCGCCAGGGCAAGCTGCCGACCGTGCTCGTCGTGCACGAGAACCGCGGCCTCAATCCGCACATCGAGGACATCGCCCGCCGGCTGGCGCTGGACGGCTTCATCGCGCTGGCACCCGATGCGCTCTACCCGCTGGGCGGCTACCCGGGCGACGAGGACAAGGCGCGGGAGCTCTTTCCCAAGCTCGACCAGGCCAAGACACACGCGGACTTCCTGGCCGCTGCCGGCTACCTGAAGGCGCTGCCCGATGGCAACGGCAAGGTCGGCGTGGTGGGGTTCTGCTATGGCGGCGGCGTGGCCAATTACCTGGCGACGCAGATTCCGGATCTCGCCGCGGCGGTGCCTTTCTACGGGGCGCAGCCGACCGCTGCGGAGGCGGCCCGCATCAAGGCCCCGCTGCTGCTCCAATACGCCGGCAGCGACGAGCGGATCACGTCCGGATGGCCCAAGTACGAGGAAGCGCTGCGCGCCGCCGGGGTCCGCTACCAGGCTTACATCTATCCGGGCGTGCAGCACGGATTCAACAACGACACGACCCCGCGCTACGACGCGGCCGCGGCCAAGCTGGCGTGGCAGCGCACGATCGATTTCTTCAACAAGTACCTGCGTACCTGAACCGCCGGTCATTCCCACCCGTCAAGGAGCTTTCGTGAAACTTCGCCCTTTCCGTCTTTCCCCGCTGCTGTTGGCAAGCGCCGTGCTCGTGTCTGCAGGCGCCGCAGCCGCGCAGCAGGCGCCCAAGCCCGAGCAGTTGATCAAGTGGCGCCAGTCCAATTACCAGGTCATCGCCTGGAACGTCGGCCGCATCAAGGCTTCGCTGGACGGCTCCTACGACAAGGAGGCCGTCATCAAGGAGGCCAATGTCATCTCCGCGATCGCCGGTTCCGGCCTGGGTGCGCTCTATACGGCCGGCACGGAGACGGGTACCGGTTGGCACGAGACGCGGGCCAGGCCGGAGCTGTTCACGGACAAGCGCGTCGCCGAGCTTTCCGGCGATTTCGTCCGCGAGGCCGGCGAACTGGTCAAGGTGGCCAATGGCGGCGACCCGGCCGCGGTGAAGCAGCAGTTCGGCAAGCTCACCAAGACCTGCAAGGCCTGCCACGACGACTACCGCGCCAAGGAATAGGACGCGCCCACGCCCGCGAGCGCGACCGCGACCGCCAGGAAATTCTCGGTGGTATCCGCCGGCTGGCAAGCCGGCTTTTTTTCGCCCGGACCCGGCCGACAAGCCCGTAGGAAAGGATAAGTTCATGAAATAAAGAGGTCTTCCAGGCCTCCCGGGAAGCTTCAGACCGCCTCCCGCGCGTCTACGCGAAAAGCTACTATGGTTGCGCGAAGGACGCGTATGAGGATGCTCTCCCTATCCCTGCTGCTTGCCGCGTGCTGCCTGGGCACGCACGCCAGCGCTGCGCAGCCCGCGACCGCGCTCAATGCCGACGAACAGGAAATCGCGACCGAGTTTTCCGCGATGACGGCGCTGGCCGATCCCCTGGGCATCCGCTTTCGCACCCGGATGGTCATCGACGCGCAGGACGGCGACAACCCGGTCGCGATGGGCTACGAAGACGGCACCTGCACGCTGGTCGTCCGCGTGCGCGGCAACTCGCTCTACCAGAGGCTGATCCTCGCGCGCGACGGCCACCCCCGCGACCTCAAGCTGCGCGCGATCCTGGCGCACGAGATGGGCCATTGCTTCCGGCACTTCTTCGCGAGCGGCGCGCGCGCGGCGCCGGGTTCCGCCGACCGGGTGGCCGAGCGTGCGGCGGAGCCTGCGCCGGACCGCACGCCGGACGCTGCCGCCGACCGGCGCCAGCGCCGCGACAGCGAGGATCAGGCCGACCTCTTCGCGCTGGCCTGGGCCGCGATCTACAACCCGGGCGAAGCCGACGAGGTCCGTGCCTACCTGATCGAGGTGCGCAAGGACCTGTGCGCCGATCGCAGCGGACGCTATGGCGGCCGGCGTGAACTCGACCGCGATGCCCGCTACCTGTCCTCGGTGCAGCCCGAACCGGGCCTGCTCGTGCAGATCGCCACGGTGCATGCCCGCACCGGTGGCGCGGCGGCGGCGGCAGCTACCACGCCGGCCGATTGACCGTGGTCGGCGCCGGTGTCGGTGCGGGCCCGTGCGCTTGGCCGCCGCCCGCGCCGCTCACGCGGTAGGTCACTGCCAGCGCCAGCAACACGGCCAGCACCAGCACCGCGGGACGGCTGCGGCTGGTGGACTCGCCGTGGGCCACCTCCTTCCATCCGGTAAGCATCGGCTTGATGATCGGGTCCCGGCGCACGCGCACGTAGTACACGACCGCGGCCACGTGCAGCGCCACGAGGCCCAACAGCACATCGACCGACAGCCGGTGGATGCCGGTCAGCCGATCGGCCAGCCCAGCGCCCACCGTGCCGTACAGCGGTCCGGTGAACGCCACGTCGTCGTTGCTGAACAGGCCCGTCCCCGCCTGGGTCGCCAGCAGCGCCAGCAGCGCGAACACCGACAATGCCCCCAGCGGGTTATGACCCACGCCCTGCCAGCGTCCGGCCAGGTAGGCGCGCACGCTGCGCAGCGTGGGCGCGAAGCTCGCAAAGCGCGCGTGCGTGGGACCGGCAAGGCCCCAGACCACGCGGAACACGAGCAGGCCGACGACGACCAGGCCGAATCGTCCGTGCAGGTCCATCCAATTTCCCCCGAGCTCTCCGGTGAGCACGGCCCCGCCGACCGCGACGGCGAGGCTCCAATGGAAGACGCGCAGCGGCAGATCCCACACGCGTATGCGCCGCGCGGACGGGGACCGCGCGGCGACGAGTCCTTGGTCCGCCGCGCCGTCGCTCGACGCCAGGCGCGCGCTCACGCTCCGTGTCCGCACGCGGGCGTGAAGACCGTCGGCATCTAGCGCGCTGCCGTGCTGGGCGGGGGTACCGCGATGCGCGTGATCGTCCCGCCCTGCGCTTCGTAATCCTCGGAGCCGGCCGCGCCCGCGATCCGGAAACCCTTGCTGGCGAGCAGATCCCCGACCGCGCCGGCCCGGTGCGCATGATTGGATACGGTCACGATCACGCGGTCGCGCGGCAGGAAATCCAGGTACTTCTCCACGTCCTTGGCTTGCACGCTGAGGTAGACCGGCCAGCTGCCCTTGGCCGTGACCTCATCCGGGCGGCGCACGTCCAGGATCAGGACCTTGGACGGATCGGCCAGCAGCTGGTCGATCTGCGCCCGGTCCAGCTGCTTGGTGTGGTATTTCCAGGGCTGCGGTGCTGCCTTCGCTGCCGGCGGCGCGCTCTGCGCCGATGCCTCGACGCCCAGTGCGCATGTCGCCAAGGAAACGATTGCGATCGACAGGCTGTTGCGTACCTTCATCAGAGAGTCCCTTCCCTATTCCCGAGCGCGGTGTTCATCCCGCCGATGCGCACGTGCGCCATGCACGTGACACCCGGCGACGATCGCAAGAAGCGGGCCAGCGCCGGCGGCGATGCCCTCGTGCAGGAGTGCACGCACCACCGGCGCGAGGGCGGCACCGGCACCGAAGCGTCTCGACCCGCGCCTGCGCGGGCTTGCGCAAGCCGCGCGGCAACGCTCGTCGATGTTGCTTATCCAGCATGTCGCGCGCGTGCTTGCTGACGAGCCAGCAGCACCCGTGGAAATGCAGCAGCGAACGCGCAAGCATCGCGCACCCGAGCGCACACCCGTGCCGGTGTCCGAACGGGCCGTTCGACGCGTCACCACGGCGGCACCGGCGCCAGGGACTGCAGTCAATTCCAGACGGCCGATCGCATCGTCTCCATGAGCACCGAGCTGCGCTGACTCACAAACGGAATAACTTATTACTGAGCAAACCCATTTGCGTGGCATGCCGGTTGCTTGATCGGACGCAGAAGTCATTTTCCTGAACCGGAGCCCATTGCCGTGCATCGCCAAGCAACTATCGATATCCCGAAGAGCAAACTACCGTTCCGGCCCACGCCGATTGCGGCCATCGTCACCGGCCTGGCCCTGCTGGCTTCGCCATCGCTGCACGCCGCCGACGAAAAGACCGTCGCCCAATTGCAAAGCGAGATCGATAGCGCCCGCGCGGAGATCGCGCGGCTGAACGCGCTACTGGCGCAGAGCCGCCAGGGAGCCGCTGCACCCGCGGACGCGGCATCCGCCGCCGCACCGGCGCCGGTGGCCGCCGCCGAAGCCGTGCCGGCGACCGAGGACAAGTCGGCCCAGCCGCAAGTCGTCACGAGTGCGAGCGTACCGGCCGATGGCACCGTGCTCGAGGGCATCGTCGTCAGCAGCGCGCACCCCAAGCTGGAGATCGTCGAGGACCTTCCCCAGTCCGTCTCCGTCATCAGCGGCAACGATCTGGCCAGCACGCTGGCCCTGGACCTGGGCGCCATCGTCAACCGCGCCGCCAACGTCAACTTCAACGTCGGCAACTCGCGCACGTTCAGCCTCTCGATCCGCGGCGTCGGCAAGGTGACGCAGACCGAGGCCCAGGACACGAGCGTCGGCGTCATCCTGGACGGGATTCCGATCGCCTACGCGCCGTTCGCCAGCTTCGACCTCTACGATGTCGACACGGTGGAGGTCGCGCGCGGCCCGCAGGGCACCGACGGCGGCAAGAACTTCACCGTCGGCACCATCGCCATCAACACGCGCAATCCGTCGTTCACGCCCGACGCGCGCTGGTCGATCGCGCTGGGCCAGCGCGACACCGTGATCAGCCAGGTGGCGGGCGGTGGGCCGGTGATCGACAACGTGCTCGCCTGGCGCGGGGCGCTCGTCGTCGACAAGGGCAATGGCCAGTACGCGAACGCCTATTACCCCGACCAGACCTACTTCAATACCGATCGGGTTGCGGGGCGCATCAAGCTGCTCTACACCCCGACGGCCGACTTCAGCGCGCTGGCTACGGCCGAAATCCAGCCCGAGGGTGCCGAGTTCTACAACAGCGAGGTGGTCAACCTGATACCGCCGGCGACCTATGCCAACAACGGCGTCTCGACCAAAGGCACCGGGCTCGACGTGGCGGGCAAGCTCGGCCGCTCGTGGTTTACCGACCAGAACGGCGGCCAGAATTTCTACTACGGCGGCGCGTACCTCAACACGGCAACGCCGGACGTCAACGCCCAGCAGCCGCTGTACACGTTCACCAACAACGCCTCGCTGGAGCTGAAGAAGACCTTCGGCGACCTCGAGCTCAGTTCGATCACCGGGGTGCGCCGCTACCATTTCGAGGCGCGCAACGACGACGCCACGCCGTTCAACATCAGCATCAACGGGGGCGGCAAGGTCGACCTGTACAAGGAGGCCACGCAGGAGTTCAGCCTGGGCTCGCATAGCGACCTGGTCGACTGGAAGACGGGTGCCTTCTTCTGGTACAACCACGTCAATTATGATGGCCAGGGCGGCTGGTCCAGCGGCTGGGGCAGCGACGCGGGCGCCTATTACGCCAGCACGGCTCAGTACGCCAAGCTCGACACGACGGCGGCCGGGCAGCTCCTGATGGAGAACTCGCTCGAGAACATGAACAAGAGCGCCACCCAGATCATCAACAACCGGAGCGAGGCCCTCTACGGTCAGGCCGACTGGCACGTGACGCACGAGTTCACGCTCACCACCGGCGCGCGCCTGGGCCGCGAGGACCGGCTCAACAACACGTCCTCGCTCATCGTCGGCAATGGCAACGGTGGCGCCCTCAATCCGGTGGTCACCGCCACCGGCGTATCGATGGGCGGCTTTGCCTCCAATTCGACCACCGGCGCGCTGTTGGGCGGCAACTCCGCTGCCCAGATCGCGCTGGCCAACTCGGTCGCGCAGCAATATTTCGGGGTCAACCAGTACAGCCTGCTGACGACGAAACAGCAGGGTCAGGTGGCGGCCGCGAAGGCCGTGCGCGCCGGCCAGATCGGCACCGTCTGGGATCCGATCGCCGCCCCCGAGTACCGGCGCACGCTGCCGGGCCTGGTACTGACACCCAGCTACAAGTTCACGCCCAACGAGACCGCGTACCTCGCGACCCAGCTGGGCGAGAAGGGCGGCGTGTCGCAGGTCGTCAACGCCGTTCCCGTGGTGGCCGGCACCGAGAAGGCCGAGTCGATCGAGCTGGGCCTCAAGTCGGCCTCGGCCGACCGTCAGGCCCTGGCCAACGTCGATATCTTCAAGACGATCATCCACAACTACCAGCAGACGGTGAGTACGCTCGATCCGCTCAACATCCAGACCACGGTCTCGTACGTGGGTACAGCGCCCCAGGTGGACATCTGGGGGGTCGAGTTCGACGCAGCGGTTTCGGTGATCCGCAACCTGCGGCTGCGCGCCTCAGGCGCCTTCAACCTGGCCAAGTACCGCGATTTCCCGGATTCGCCGCTGCCGGCGGAGGACCAGGTCGTCGGTACGCACGCGTTCCAGGATGTCTCCGGCCAGCGCCTGCCGGGCGCCTCGAAGATCCTCCTCAATGTCGGCGCCGACTATCGCCTGCCACTGCCGCAGGACAAGCTGGCGCACGCCGGCTTCAACACGGCCTTCCTGAGCCGCTACAACAGCGATTCCAACCTGTCGGCCTACGCCTGGATTCCGGGCCATTCCACCACGGATGCGAATATCGGCTGGGGGCGCCAGGACGAGAAGTTCGACGTGTCCGTGATCGTCAAGAACCTGTTCAACAACCTGACCCCGCAGGCGCAGACCTTGAACAGCATCACGCCCGGCTACACGCGCTGGCTGGGCGTGCAATTCACGGGGAAGCTCTGACATGGCGCCCCGGTTGCGGCAGCGCACCCGGCAGCGTCGAGGCCACGCTCGCCTGGCAGCGGCCGTGCTCGCCGCGCTCGTGGCCTACCGCCTGCCCGCTGCGGCCGAGCCCGGCGTCTTCCCCACCGGGACCACGCGCTACGACCCGGCGCTGGCCGACCATTCCTACGTGCTGTTTTCAGGCGGGGACCGCGTAACCCGCCTGATCGACCTGGACGGCAAGGTCGTCCACGAATGGAAGCTCGAGGGCTCGCCGCCGGTGCTGATCGACCCGGCCCTGGCCGGGGGCGAGCGCGGGCACCTGCTGGTGACGCTGGAACTGGGCGACGGCGATGGCACGGGCCTGGTCCCGGGCCGCGCCGCGCGGCGCATCGTCAAGACCGTCGGTGAGGTGGACTGGGACGGCAGGACCGTCTGGCAGTTCGGCCCCAAGGCGCCGGGCGGCTACGCGCTGCAGCATCACGACTTGGGGCGACTGCGCAACGGCAACACCCTCGTGCTGGCCAATCGCGTTCATCCCGTGGCCGGCTTCCAGCAGGCGCGCATCGAGGACGACGTGATCTACGAGGTCGATCCGTCGGGCGCCGTCGTGTGGACGTGGGCGGCATCGGATCACCTGGACGAGTTCGGTTTCACCGGCGCCGAACTCGCCCTGGTCAAGGCATCGCGCTCGCCCGACTACCTGCATGTGAACAACCTCAAGGTCGTCGGCCCGAACCACTGGTTCGACGCCGGCGACAAGCGCTTCGATCCGGACAATCTCATCTTCGACTCGCGCAACGCCAACTTCATCGCCATCATCGACCGGCGCAGCGGACGCATCGTCTGGACGCTGGGGCCGCACTATCCGCCCGTCGCCGACGGACCGGAGGGCCGGCGCGTGCCCCGGCCGGTCGACCAGATCAGCGGCCAGCACGACGCGCACATCATCCCCGCCGGCCTCCCGGGCGCGGGCAACCTGCTGGTGTTCGACAACCAGGGGGAGGGCGGCTATCCGGCGGCGCCGCTCACCGTCACCGGCGGCTCGCGCGTGCTGGAGATCGACCCGGTGACCAAGCAGGTGGTCTGGCAGTACACGGCCGAGGACTCGGGGCGCCCGTCCTGGAGCTTTCGTAGCGCGCATATCAGCTCGGCGCGCCGCCTGCCCAACGGCAATACGCTGATCGACGAGGGCGAGGTCGGCCGCTTCTTCCAGGTGACGGCCAAGGGCCAGATCGTCTGGGAGTACGTCAATCCGTATCCGTCGCGGATCAAGGACCCCGTATCGGGCGCCGAGCTCGTCAATTACCAGGTCTATCGGGCCCAGCCGGTGCCCTACGCCTGGGTCCCCGACGGCACGCCCCGCAGCCAGACGCCGGTGGTGCCGCCGGAGCCTGCGCAGTTCCATCTGCCGGTGCTCGAGTAATGCTGCGCTTCAACGCCATCATGGAATCGCTCCCCGCATGGCAAGGCGTTTGGCCAACCATCAAAAGGCGCGCCTTTCTCCGGGCGGGCCGCGCCGTTGCGCGCAGGGCATCGAGGAAACGCCCGCGACCGGGATCCTGAGTGCATGGCGCGTTGCAGCATTACCGTGCGCCCGCTCCGGGCCGCTGACGTGTGCCATTCATTGCCAGCGCGGCCCATTTCTTAGCAATCACTGAGCGAGGCATCCGGCGTAAGCCGCGGCGGCTGCAGCGACGGATGTCGCGCCGTGTCCGGCAAGCCCGCGCTCAGGCCGCTCGTTGCGGCGCGGCAAGAGGATTTTCCTGCCGAACCGGCGGCCACCCCTTCCCGTGCATGGCCATCGGCGCTAAGCTTATTCGCGATACGCTGAGCAGAAAATAAGTGGGACTCACGAACCCCCGAAACACCAGCGATTCAGGGAGCGTCGGTCCAGGATGTCCGGATGTCCCGCATCCGGACATCCTGCGCCGCACCGGCGCCGGTGCAAGCTGGATAACCGAGATAACCGCGATAATTGGAGACATGAAAATGGCAAATCGTCGTGACTTCGTCTTGAAGCTACTGCCCCTGGCGGGAGCCGCCGCCGCACTGCCGCGCACAGCCTTCGCCGAGGTTCCTGCGTTGACCGAGAACGACAAGATGGCCATGGCCATGGGCTTTCACCTGCACACCAAGGACGCCGACCAGAAGAAATACCCGAAGCACACCGACGAGCAGTATTGCGGCCGCTGCCTGCACTTCACCGAACCGGGCAAGGACACCGCGCGCTGCGACCTCTTCAACAAGATCGTGCCCAAGGGCGGCTGGTGCAGCGGCTTTTCCAAGCGCCCGTGATACGCCGCGCCTAGGCGAGCAGGCGATGCGGGGGAACGGTCATGCTGGCGATTCCGGTGCTCGTGCTCGTCAGCGCGACCGTCACGCTCGGGGTGATACTGGGGCTTGAATATCTGCGCGGCGTTCGCAGCCGGCCGACGATGATCGGCATGCACTTTCTGCTGGGGGCGGCGAGCCTGGAGGTGCTGGTCATGCTGCTGGCCGGCGCGCCCGACGGTACCGTCCTGCTGGTGGGCAGGCTGGGACACGTCGCTGCGGGCCTGCTGGTGGCGGCCCTGTTCATCGGCGTGATCACGCCGATGATCGGGCGCCAGTCGCGGCCCACGATGAACATCGCGCTGGCCGCGCACGCGATCGTCGCGGCCAGCGGTTTCGTCGTGCTCGTGGCCTGGCTCGTCTTCGGCCGTTCCTGACTACGCGCCGGTGCGCAACTCGAGCGTCGGGTCGGCACCGGTGTCGCGGCCCACGGCACTGCGGCGCAGGCCCAGCGCGACGACCATCATCAGCAGCATCGCAGCGGCCACCATCGCGTAGGCGATGCCGAAGCCCGCGCTGCCGCCGCCCTGGAAATCGGCGACCGCACCGATGCACGATGCCGACAGCAAGGTGCCTACGCTGCTGCACAGGTTGATCAGGCCCTGCGCGGCGCCGCGCACCGGCGCCGGCGCCTCGTCGATGGCGATCGAGCGCAGCGCGCCGCCCACGACCACCCCGATACCCAGGCCTACGGGCACCGAGAACACCAGGAAACCCCACAGGCCCAGCGTCGTCGCCGCCGAGCCGCCGTAGCCCACGGCCAGCAGCGCGAAGCCGGCGACGATGAGCCTGCGCGCGCCATAGCGGTTGAGCCCGCGTCCGGCGGCCATCGAGCCCAGCATGGAGCAGATCACCATGGGCAGCAGCGCGAAGCCGGCCATCTTCGGGGCCACGCCGTGGGCCAGCGTGGCGATCAGCGACAGGAAGGCGATCGCCCCCATGCCGACACCGGTACCCGCGGTGAGCAGGTAGGTCGTGGCCAGTTGCCGGTTGCCGAACAGCTCCAGCGGAACCACCGGCTGGCGCACCCGGCCCTCGATCGCCACCAGCACGCCCAGCAGCAGCGCCGCCCCGGCCAGCAGCCACGGCCAAAGCGCGACGCCGGCGAACGCGTCGGCCGCGCGCGTGATGCCCAGCACCAGCGCGACGAGGAACGCGAACAGCGTCGCCATCCCGCCCAGGTCCAGCGGGGCCGGCGCTGCCTCGGGCGCCCGGGCCGGCAGCGCCCGCGCGCCCA